>ENA-OQIO01000052-OQIO01000052.1-human-gut-metagenome-genome-assembly--contig:-NODE-52-length-48500-cov-2.806338_pt1 | contig 48500 bp, 56 predicted proteins | sample MGYA00242573_ERZ504737 | MGnify/ENA primary metagenome ERZ504737 (study PRJEB26092, sample SAMD00036203) | human gut metagenome | host: Homo sapiens | study: EMG produced TPA metagenomics assembly of...
TCTTCATGGGTCGAGTCTAGGTGATTTAAGATTTTGGCTTAATTATTTATATGTTATAATTTATCACAAATTATCATAACTTGATAAAATAAGTGTGTAAAAAGTGTGTAGTAAAGTGTGTACTACTCAATTTAACAAAAAGGGAATAAATATATGAAAAACAATAGAATAAATGACCGTAAAAAATAGGCATACAGATTTTTATTTCTGTATGCCTAAAATTATTATTTTGATTTTCGTTCAAGATTTATCATGTGCACTTTGTCCATTAGCGGCGTTTTAATTTTATTGCTTTTGCAAGAGACTAACAACGCAGGGATATCTTTGTTCAAACAATGTGAATCATAATAGGGCTGCTCTGGATATACATAAGTATGTGATGGATTAACTCGTTCATCAGCAACAAAGCACTGTCTTAAGCGCTCATATTGAATTCCAAAAGCTTGGCAATATCCGCAAATTCATTACAGAAAGTAACCTTTGTTGCTATCCAACAGTTTTCCATGTACTTCGCTAATTCTGCGGTTTTCCAATCAACATAAATATAACTAAAAGCCCCATTTTTGACCCTTGAATATAGTTGAGTGACTTTGCAACAATAATTTTCGTTTCCACCAAGAACAACGAAATTAGGAGATTCTAAGCTGTGCTGTGTTGTACCGTAATACTCAGGAGAGATTACAACTTTCATCTTTCTATATATAAGAGTATATGAGTAAAATAGAGTAAATAATGGTCAAAAAACCATCGACATCCGACCTCATGCACGATATAATATATGTAATCTAATAAGAAAATAGTGTTATCATTACTGCTTTGATAAGAGCGAATGGTAGCCATAGATATGAATTCATAGGAACGGAATGGTTGAACCCTCAGGGTGACAGTGTCATCATTTTGTCAGCGAGAGCCGTTTTACTTGAATGATTTTCTGTTTTCTTATTTTGACACAAATTGACAGGAAGGTTAGAATAATCAAGACTTTCCTTGACTTAGATTTACAGATAATGATATGTGTTTTCTGCATGGACTTGAACTCCTAAGGTTCAACCATGGTTAAACCCGTGAGAAACAAAAAGGGTATAACTTGGAGTTCGATTCAAGGAATGTCGCCTGAGATGTCGAAATAAGAAATAGAGGTAATTCATCACGAAAGTGATTGGATTCATAGATATGGCGACCGTAGCCAAAAGGCTGAAAAAGCCTGAAAATACGGCATTTGTTCCCTTAGTTAAATGGATATAACGGGGTCCTCCTAAGACTCTATTGTAGATTCGATTCCTATAGGGAACGCTCATTTAAGCAGTAATGACTAGAAAATCATTGCTGCTTTTTTCATGTAAAAATGGCAGTTTCGGTGACAAATTTGTCAGCGAAATATGGCATGGAGAACTGATTTTGTCAGCGAAAATGATTTCTTGTCACCAATCCATATTTTTCAAAACTGTCATCCGTAGGGATTAAGTATAAAGTAGGATGAGGTTTGGGTTGTAAATATAAGAAAAGGTGGAAAGAAAAACGTTATATTCTTGCCAAAAAAGGCCTGTCGGAAGAGTCCGTTCAGATTAGATGAAAAATAATCTATGCTTCACTATCCCTTGGTGGAAAGTTTATTAAGTCTTGGGTTATCTTTCATGGCAGATGAACGGTTCGTCCATACTTTGAATCAGAGCATGGATGGGCACAGGAACAGCCATTTTTCCTGCTTGCCAGAGGGCAGCGATATTTTATTCTTGCTTTTGAAGGTTCCGTTCCATCATGGTTCATTTTTAACCCGGCCAAGCATACAGGAACTCCATCTTTGCCAATGGTGAAATCATCTTTATATTTGACCTTGATTCCACGTTTTTCATTCAGGTCAATAAAAGGAGAAATGCCATTTTTACGGCAGTACAGATAATAAGGCATGGCATCGTGGGCAGAATCTAAAAGCCATTTGTTAACATTGAAAATCAGGAAGAAACGATTTCATACGGAAATAGGTTTCAAGGAAGCCATGGGAATCATGTTTCGAAGCAGGATTCAAAAGCGGAAAAATAGGAAGATCACTGTCAGAATCAGAAGCAACTATCATGTAAAGATCATAGCCATGATAAAAACAGTCCCTGGATGAATCCCAGCCGATATCACAATCGGGTTGGGAAAAATACCGGTCACATTTGCAGTCAGTAATGCCTTTTTCTGCGCAGTCACAGATACGTTTCCTACGTTCTCTGTGTGATGTCATTACCGGAGTCCCATCTCCGGCAACTGCAAGAGATTCCGGTGTAATAAGTTCACGTTTAACAGACTGCTCAAGGAACTCTTTCTGGTATAGTCTGAATAAAGAACCGTAAGGATGCTCATCAATGGAGAAAGATTTCTGCTCAAGTGTCTTGAACAGCTGTTCAACGGTAGTTTTTTCAACAGATTCCGCTTTAGCCCCTTTTTGTTTAGGCTTTTTGACTTCTTTAGACTTAACAGGGCGGACATGAGGGTTAAGGTTATCTGAATCAGAATCCCAGAGGCGGTTCAGAAAATCATAAAAGGTACCAACACCAGGAGTATCACCAACCTCAAAACCACTAAGAATGGCATAGAGAGGGTTTTATTTTAAGCTGTGCAGCCCAGTCTGTCAGTAAAGTGACCTTGAAATCAATAGATAACAGGTAAGAACGCTGCATGCAGGAAGGAGTTCTTGGTCTTGGACCGAAGACAGAATATCGGCTACGCATCAGTTCATCAGTATAAGACAGATCGAGGTTCCAGAAACGGTCAATGATGTCCCATGTAGAACGGGAAAGAGCATCAGGATTCGGATAATATTTACGAAGATTTTCAACAACAAAATTTTGGTAGGTGGAATGACCACCAGTGTTAACAGGTAACAAAAAAAACGCCTCCAATCGAAAATATGACTTATAAATAAGGCGCGAAGCGCCGCATTTTTCGATGGATTTGTCAAGAAAATTTGACAAAAAAAGTGGGGGATTTTAATAAAAAAGGAATCTGAAAGCCTTGAAATTACTGGCTTAGAGATTCCGAGAGATTATTACTATGACAAGGAGGAACTAAAAGTTGGACATCATCTGGAAGGAACAGGGTTTTATATATAATGAAGAATACAGGGAACTGAATGAACAAACGCTTTTGCTGGATGGCAGACTTTCCCGGGAGGAGGCGGCTGCGCATCCTCATGTCTACTGTGATATTCAGGAGCTTTTGCCGGTCGTGAACTTTCGGAAGGGAGTCTGGAAAATCCCACTATCATGTACATTGTTCCAAATGTCTATTGGATTGATGACCCTCTGGCAACAGATACCCTGCAAAAAAAAGAAGGGGATAGAGCTCCCTTCGGTATGCATGTAAACAGCAGATCTTTAAAAATAGTAGGATTATCCGAAAAGCCGGAAAACATAGTGATTGCAGGCAACAGAGGGCAGTCCCATGCCTGCAACGGAAATTATACTCTGTTTAGTTTTCAGGTGGAGGAATTGTTCCTTGCCAATCTGACGCTGGGAACTATTGTTGTATAGATTTAGTCTATCCGACGAATCCGGCACTGAATCAGCAAAAGAGAACGGAGTCTGTTACCCAGCACAGCTTGCTTTTCAGGAAGGAGAAAAACTCTGTGCCGACAATTGTCGTTTTGTGAGTCGGTTAAATCTGGTTCCCGTTTGTGGGGCAAAACGCGCATTGTATCGGAATTGTCATTTTGAGAGCACAGATGATGCTTTAAACGGAAACGCAGTGTATGTAGGCTGCGATTTTGATTTTTACGGTAATCGGCCCATTTATCAGGCAACAGGAACGGGAGCTGTGTTTATTGACTGCATTTTCCGTAGCAGGATTAAGACTCTGGGAACGGAGGCAGAACAGTATCTTACCAAGGAGGGCGGTCAGATCGCTTTGATTGATTGTTGCTATGAAACAGCGGAAAACGTGCCTGTGAGAGTTGACTGGACGAAATATCCATTGCCCTCTCTAAAATGTTATCAGTACGGAGTTGTTCAAAACGGAAAGCCGGTCATACTTGGAGGCGGTGGCAGCGAAGAAACGGTACAGCTTCAGGGTAAGAAAGCGCTGGAAGCCTATGTTTTCGAATATGAGGCAAAGAGATATATCAATATTGAAAATCTGCTTGGGGGAAGTGAGGGCTGGAATCCTCTGGGAGAGCCGGAAATTTCGAAAAAAGCCGGGAAGCTGCGAATTCCGACTTTTATGCAGTTGCAGACAGACAGGGAAAAAATTGTCTACGGAGAAGATGCTATTCATGTTACCGCGAAGGTATTCCTCTTTTCCGGAGAGGAATGCCGGGAGAGGGTTGATTTTCGATTGGAGAAAAGAGATACAGTTTATGCAGAACTGATTCCGGAAACGGAGCATTCCTGTCGAATTGAAAATCGCAATCACAGTGAGCAGGAAAAGCAGCTTGTGGTTCATGCGTGTACGGAGAGCGGTCTGGAGGCTGCGGTTGCCATTTCTGTGGAACCTGCCTCTTTCCAGCACCGAAACTGACAGGAGAACCTGTAATGAAGATGGAAAGAGAAATGGGATGTGTGACTCTTTCCTATGCTCTGTCTTCAAAGGAACGCACGGATGCGTCGGAGATTTCCTGGTACAGGTGTGATACCGCAGCGGGAGAGGGTGCGGTACTCTGCGCTGTGACCAAAAGAAGCATTCCGCTTCAATGCTATCGTTTGACAGCGGCTGATATTGGAAAATATATAAAGGCAGTCATCATTCCCAGACTTTCGGGAAGTTTGCCGGGAATTGCAAAAGAGGTTATGACATCTTTTCCTGTGACGGAAGACGAAGTGGATGAGAAGTATTTATTTACAGATTTCTCTGAATTACCGGATGAAAATCAGCCGGAATTAAGAAGGGGAAGCTGGACTTTGGATTGTGCAAGACCGGTCGACATAGAGATTAACTCGTCCACCTTTGGCAGTTGGGAGATGGATAGCAGTATTCCGGCCTGGCAATATGGGGAGACAGGCAATGGAAGCAAGGGTGTGGGGTTCTATCAGAATACCCAGGGCGCCAGACTTCGGTTTGCTCCCGTCTTAAAACAGTATGGTGATATGAGCCTGACGGTAAAGGCTGACCCTGCAAAGACGGCGGGGCAGGGGTTTGGCAGTACAGGACAATACATGGATTTTGGAATCAAGTTTGATGTAGAAAAGTTGACAGGATATGCTTTGCGGGTAATCCGCGTAAAAGAAGCTTCTGATGCAGTAGCAATGGCGCTGGTAGAATACAGAGAAGGAAAGAGCAGCTATCTGACTGCATTACAGTTGGTTTCCTGTTATCTCACCGGCTTTTGTGTAACTGTCAGATTGGAAGGAAAAACGCTGATTGCTACGGCTGAATGTGATACACCTCAGCCTGCTTATCAGATGGAAAAAGGCTATGCACATGAGGTACGATTGGAGTCGGAGGTGTCGGTAAATCCGGAGGGCGGAATTTTGATCTGGCATACGGGAACACCGGGAACGGGCGGCTGGCAGAACACGACTATGCTCCATAGTATAGAAGTGGAATGGGAAACAGATAACAAGAATTCTTTAACTCCCATCATCAAATGACCATTCTGATTTTTCATGAATTGTTGTAGCTTTCATACGGAAAATCCTATATAATTGTGAGCAGGAACAATAAATTGAATGAAGAAATATGACAAATTAGGGTTTTACAGTAGAAAATAGATTCTATAATTTTAAAAGGAAGTGTGATTGACATAAATACAACAAAAGGGATGACGGAAGGTAATTGCATGAAACTGATTGTTCAGTTTTTTCTTCCGATTCTGGCAGGTAATTTTTTTCAACAGTTTTATAATTTTATAGATTCGGTTATTGTTGGAAAGGGAATAGGAGATGCAGCATTAGCGGCTGTGGGAAATACCGGTTCCGTGCATTTCTTTATCCTTGGATTTATGATTGGACTTACAGGAGGGCTTGGAATTTATATTTCACAATCCTTTGGAGCACAGGATTATGGAAAAATGAGACAGGAAACAGCTATGTCAGTGCTGATTTGTCTTGGAATCGGTGTTGTTGTTACAATACTTAGTCTGTTAGCAATGAGACCTTTATTCACTTTTCTGAATACACCGCAGGACATGATGAAGGATACGATCAGTTATTTTAGAATCATTCTGATAGGCAGTACGGTAACAGTATGCAACAATTTTGCCATGACATTGTTGCGATGCGTGGGAAATAGCAGAGTTCCGCTCATTGCAATGATTCTTTCTTCCATTATAAATGTCATATTGGATGTTTTGTTTGTATTTCCGGGGAAAATGGGAGTATCCGGTGCAGCGTTGGCAACTGTTTTGGCACAGGTGTGCTCCTTGCTGTACTGTTATATTTATATACGCAGAATAAAAGAGTTAGAATTTACGGCAACAGACTGGAAAGTCAGAATACATATTGTAAAATATCTTATGCTTAAGGGCATACCGGTAGCAGTCATGAATTCTGTCACATCATTTGGAGGAATGATCTTACAATATTTCGTGAATGCCATGGGAACTCTTTATGTTGCGGCATATGCAGCCTGTATGAAATTATGCAGCCTTTTTGAACAGGCGGGAGGAGCAGTAGGACTTGCGATACTTACTTTCACAGGTCAGAATTACGGTGCAAATAAGATAAAAAGAATTAGAAGAGGAGTATGGGATGGCATCTTACTGTCTACGTTAATCAATATTCCTATATGCCTTGTACAGCTTATCATTCCGGAGATACTGACAAGGCTTATGTTAAATAATCCGATTGTTATATCTTATACCAGAGAAATCCTTTTCGTCACAGGAATTGCCATTTTCCCTTTGGGATGGCTTTTTGTCACCAGAAGTGCATGTCAGGGATTGGGTAAAACATTTGTACCAATGCTTTCCGGAGTACTTGAGGTTGGAATGCGTGTGGTTACAGGCTTCCTACTGGTACCCCGGATGGGATTTCAGGGAGTGGTCATTGCAGAAGTATCTGCATGGTGTGGGGCAGCAGTGATGCTATGTGTTACATACAATATATATATAAAACGGCTGTACCAAAGGTAATTGATGGTTCGGCATTCCTTGGAATTATACTATATGGGATTTTGGAAGGATACAGATGAAAGATTCCGAGAGCACATATTATTAATAGGGAGGTTATTTATATGAAATATTATATTTGTGAGCATTGTGGAAATATCATTGAATATGTGAAGGAGTCAGGTGTTCCAGTTATGTGCTGTGGTCAGAAGATGACAGAGATTGTACCGGGAACCAGTGATGGAGTACATGAGAAGCATGTACCTGTTGTAATAGTGGATGGAGACAATGTCATAAAGTTGTTCACATTCAGCTACAAAATCAGCTAATTTAATTAACAGTTTTGCCTGATTTTTTGTAACGGCTTTTTTCCACACGAAAGTATATTTATTGCATATTAAATATGAATAACACAAAAATGAGGGGGGAAAATGAAAAAAGCATGCAGAAGAAGCCTGCTTTTGTAGTTGTAATAATAACATTTGTAAGTCGGCAAACAGGATGATTTTGACTTGTCCGTGTTTTTATTTTGTCTGTAATTCAACCCCGACAAATAAGGTATTCACAAGGAATCCCTTATTTCCCTTCCCAAATCTTGGGGGTAATGGTCTACCAAAGGTAACAAGTCAAGGAGTGGTACTGCCTTGCGGTATGGACATGAAAAAATTTCCTGCCCCTTGCTTGCTTTAAAAACCAAAGCCTTTATGTGCTATCTAATAAAGACAGAACATTCGGGGTATCTGTATTGCTTTACGATAACACAGACATTTTAAAGGATTGTTTAAATAAGGCGAAGGATTAAACTGGTAATAATTGTAAAGGGCTATATGTTTTATCAAGCAGCATACACGAATTTATATTAGTTCCTGATAATGGTGATATGAATAAAAATTATATGATGCAGATGGTGCGTGAAGTTAATTCAACAGAAGTCAGACAGATGAAATATAATGGTAAGAAATAATTGACGTTTAGCACTATGTGAGTTAGCATAGTGGTAGACAATTACTTCTTTGTATCACGCAAATCTAATTTTCCGAAATTCTTCATAAAAAAGGAAATATAATTTTTCAAAAAGAAGCAAGGTGAAAAGAAGAAAATGAATTTATTTAATGCAAAACTGGGGAAAAGAAAGTGAAAAAATAAATTCCATTTTGGGGGCTAAAAAATGGAAAAATAGTTTCCCTTGATACAAAAGCCTGTTTAGAACATATATCCATAAGAACCTTAAATATATCGTCCTGTTTTGGATATTGTAAAACTATGAGTGATTTATATGACAGAAAGAAGGTTAAATATGATAATTGAAAAGGAATATTTTGATTCAGAAGAAGTTAGGAAAGCGAATGCCATGAATGATAAGACGATGGCACCACCAAGAAGAATACGTCTTACGACAACGGACAGTAACAAATATTATGCCAAAGCTGTATTTGTAGCCGATAAAGAAAATATAATTACCGGTGAGCTTCTTTACAGACCGGATTTTCAGGAGTCAGAAGAGGGAGTGGCATTCAGTGAGGTTGTTGTTAAGCAGACAGCAGATGTGGAAGAATATTTCAAGAATCTTATAAGGTTTGAAGGCTATAAAGTGATTCCGGAAGAATATGATGAGAGTGATATGCTTATGCATTATGATGAGCTGAGCATACAGGCTAATAAGCTTTTGTTTCTTGAGAGAAGGGAGAAGTAGATATGACAGATACGCAGAAGGAGGTGTTTAAGACACCAGTAAACAAGATAAGGCTGTTTGAGCATGGGGCTCCGGGTTCGCAGAACCTTAAGCTTACAAGAAAATATTACACTGAAGATATGCCTGATGGAAGAGTAAAGCATATAGTGCAGAACATTACAGATCCGGATATTGTTCCTTATATACCTGATGGTATTGGTAACAGTACAGACAGACAAAGGATTCCGGCAGTATTGATTATTCCAGGAGGTGCGTTCAGACGCCTTGTATACAACTTTGAAGGTGAAGATGTTGCAAAGTGGCTTAATAGTATGGGAATAGCTGCATTTGTTCTTGAATGCAGGCTTCCATCAGATGAACATGATAATGCAGAGGATGTCCCACTTATAGATGCTATGCGCGCAATGAGAGTTATAAGAGGAAGGGCGCAGGAATTCGGTATAGATGAAGCTAAGATAGGCGTTATGGGCTTTTCAGCAGGAGGCTTTATGGCAGCGTTATTATCAACAGCGTATGAAAGTGATGTGTATGCGGATTATAAGTATAAGGATGAATATGATAACTATCAGCAAGACCAGATTTTGCTGTTTGTTCATATCCGGTTATAAGTATTGACGATTGTATTGAAGCAGGCAAAAGATATATGTCTGAGGAACAGGTGCTTGAGAGAATCAGTGACAGTAAGGCAAAGATACTGCATAAGTATAATCCGGATAAGCTTGTAAGACCGGATATGCCGCCAGTATTTATATGTGAAACGGATGATGACAGAACAACATTGTCTGAGAACAGTGTGGGCTTTTATATGGCAGCAAGAAAAGCCGGAGTAAGTGCTGAACTTCATATATTCAGAACAGGTGGCCATGGTTATGGCTGTGGTGATGATTTTGCACAGACTGGTGAGTGGAAAGTACTTTTTACAAAGTGGATTAAGAGTATTGGAATTATTAGTTAAGATGGATATGGTATACGGGGATAAAGATAAGATTATATTAAACAAGCCGGCGGGACAACTGTCGCAGAGCGGAAAGTCGTTTGAGATGGATCTTGTAAGTGAAGTTCTTACATATAGAAAAAGCAAGGGTGAAGAAGCTTACGCAGCTATAATAAACAGACTTGACCGTCCTGTATCAGGGCTTGTGCTTATGGCTAAGAATAAAAAGGAATCAGCAAGATTGTCTTTACTTATGCAAAAAGAAACACTATGTAAACTGAGCCAAAACTGAACCAGCGAATGTTTTGGAAGCTTGGATGTGCTTAAAATGGATATTATTTTGAGATTGCCGTTGAAAGCAGAACATTCCATGATAGAATGTAATCTGGGATTTTGAAAAGAATAAAATATACAGGCTGAGAAGCTTTAGAAAAGCCGCATTCCCGCTATCGACGGGGTTGCGGCTTTTGAGTTACTTTTGTTATGAAATCAATGGATATACTATTAGTGTTAGCAGGCTAAACACAACTTGGAAAAGATTTTTTGGAGAATATTAATAATGAAAGAAAAAGAATGGGAAAAACTTTTAAGAATAAAAACAACCGGACGTGACGACACCAGGTCGGATACGTTCAGGTATCCATATGAGCCGACATCCTATGAAGTGTTAGAAAGACTAGCGAATACCGGGATAATAGGTAAAAATAATACCCTGTTAGATTATGGCTGTGGAAAAGGTAGGGTAAGCATTTTTATGGCGTATCAGACAAAATGTCATTCTATTGGGATAGAATATGATGAACGGATTTACAACCGGGCGTTATCAAATAAAGCTGATGCGGTGTCAGGGAATAAAGTGAAATTTATATGTGCTGATGCAGTGGCTTTAAGATTCCGGATAACGTAGACAGATTTTCTTTTCAATCCATTTTCAGTTGAAATATTTAAGAGTGTTCTGGCGAATATTATAGACAGTTATTATGAAAATCAGCGAGAAATGCTTGTTATGTGTTATTATCCGTCAGATGAGTATCTTATGTGTCTGTCACAGGAATATAATGTAACATTTGTTGAAGAAATTGATTGCAGTGACATATCCGATGGTGAAAGCAGACGGGAGAAGGTAGTCGTGTATAGAGTGGGGGAGAAATAGTTTTTTTATAAAAGATATATCACAAACACAGTAAAAAGTGATACAATGCAGATAATAACATTGCAGGAGGCTCACAACAATGGAACACATTTCAAGAAACGAAGCATTTGAATTACTCAAAAAATACAACAAAGACCCATTTCACATTCAGCATGCACTGACCGTGGAAGCCGTGATGAAGTGGTATGCAAATGAACTGGGATACGGCAATGATGCACAATACTGGGGAATCGTAGGACTTTTACACGATATAGATTTTGAACTGTACCCGGAACAGCACTGCATCAAAGCACCGGAGCTGTTAAGGGAAGGCGGTGTATCGGAAGACATCATTCACGGTGTTGTTTCACACGGCTATGGCATTACGGTGGACATAGCGCCGGAGCATGAAATGGAAAAGGTACTTTTTGCAGCAGATGAACTGACAGGACTAATCTGGGCGGCGGCATTAATGCGCCCTTCTAAAAGCACAAAGGATATGGAATTAAAGTCCTTAAAAAAGAAATATAAAAGCAAAGGATTTGCGGCAGGCTGTTCCAGAGAAGTCATAGAGCGAGGTGCAGAACAGCTCGGATGGGAGTTGGAAAAGCTGCTGACCATGACGTTGGCGGCAATGGCTGCATCGGAAGACTATATTAACGAAGAAATGGAAAAAGAAAATGTTTAAAACACCGAAGGAATGTTATGATTATATCGTGAAAAATGAAATGGAAACGGCGATTATCGGGGCGATGATGCAGCAGACGGACAATTATTCAATTGCGGAAATTGCAGACGCGAGATTTCACAACAGGGAAGGGAAAATTTCCTTTACTTCCGCAGGATATAAAATTAATATCGAAGTGACAGATGACGAGATTGTGACTGCGGTTTTAAACGGATTGTATGTCAGCGCATTTTTATCAAGAAAAGACGATAACTACCGGGTGCATTTTTTAGTGTCGGGATACCCGGCTGAAATGAAAGCGCGTTTTGAAGAAGAAATCACAAAAGAGGTCGTAAGATACATGATAATGTCGGTCATTATGGCATGCAGACTGGACAGTGAGAAGAAATTAAAAATATATATCGGAAATGAATAAAAATTCTTTATAATAATGATTGATAAAACATGAACTGTGAAGATATGGTAAAGATACCGGAATTGGAAAATGTACTGCTTTTAAGAGCAGGAGCAGGCGGTATGAAAAATATTGTCCGGTGGATTTATTTTGCAGACTGCCTACAGTGTGTGCAGAGTGAATACAAAGTGGAAGATTATATTCACGGCGGGGAATTTGTAATTCTGACAAACCGCAGTGTCACAGATAACAAGGATACATTGATAGGACTTATCGGAAAAATGCTTGCGCATGGCATTTCAGCGCTGGGAATCAATGAAGGGCAGATTTCCGATGAACTGATACAGTATGCCGATGGAAATGACCTGCCGCTGTTTGAACTGCCGGAGAAATATCCGCTGATAGACCTCTCCCAGATACTCTGCAACAAACTTGTGCTGGAGGAAAACAATAAAAATCTGGAGGAACAGCTTTTTACTTCAATTCTGGATTCAGAACATTTAAACAGAGAAAGCATTTTAGCACAGGCACGATACTTAAATGTGGACTTTTCAGGCGGGTTCTGTGTGGTTGAATTTGCGTTAAAGGCAGCACAGAATCAGAACGGGGATTCGCTGGCACTGGGGCGGGAACTGCGCCATATTATCAGTATGGAATTTTCCTTTTATACGGCATCGGATATTTTAATGCTTTCCCAGACAGGTCTGTGCTGGCACTGGTATCGTCAGAACGGATAAAAGAAGAAGATTTAAAAATGATTCTGAGTATATCCGTCTTCTTATCAGTCAGAAACCAAATGATTATCCGGAAATAAGGAAGATTCTGAAGGAACTCATTAATGAAGTCAACAGAATTGGAATAAATATCAACCAGATAGTATTTAACAATAATGCCGGGCTGTATTCCAAGGAAGATAAGACACAGCTGATAGCTTATATGCGGAAACTGAATCAGAAGGTAGATGAGGCGGTGGTAAAGATTGGCAATCAGTAAAATCCTTAATATGAAGGATTGTGGTGGGCATTTTCACGGAAAACATCTAAGAGATCTCTTGATTATGTGATGAATCCGGAGAAAACACAGGATGGAAGGCTTATAGGTGCAATCAACTGTCAGGTCGATTCTGCTTTTGAACAGATGAAAGCTACAAAACGGAAGTTTGGAAAAGTTGATAAAAGGCAGGGATAGCGGTATGGTTTCGGTATTCAAATTGAGGGAATAAGAATAGACAAAGTTTTTTTACTTTCTGTTCTGTTGATTTTTGCTTATATCGTGATTTTCTGCAATGAGTATTGAAAACCTTTTTTTCTAATGTTAAAATTAAGTAAAGATTAAAAGACATAATATATATTTCAGATAATATTAATTTCATTGAGAAAAGCTGTGAGCAGCATATACATGAGTAGACATTGTTAATTTACAATACATAAAATGTAGACAGACAAGGAGGTTGGTTTATGTCAAGGATAACGGATTATGCTTTTTTATTTCAAAAATCATTTGGAACATCAGGAGTGAATTCAATAGGTAGTTTTCAGTTGTCCCAGTTGAATAGCAGTTCTGTTCAAGCACAATTAAAAGCTGCCGGAATTAACACGAATAGTAAACAATATAAGTCTGCTGTAAAACAAATGATGTCTGCTGGAAATGGTGCAATGTATGGCAATATTCAGGGAATAAAAAATCTGATGAGTCATTATGATAAGGACGGAGATTATATTAATCCTGTAAATGGATTGTCAGGACTTTTAGTGACAGATGAAAATGAAAGTTCGAGAAAAAAGATTATATCAATTCCGGATAGCAGCAAAGAAGAAATGTATGAACTGACAAAAAAAGAATTTCTGCGTGAAAATGGTGTATGCAATGGTGATACAACAAGACGCTCAGATGTATATAACAATTTGTATCGTAAAATGCAGAAGAAAGACAGACTGGCTGCCGGGTACACTCTTGAAAAATATGAGAGAATTTACAGACAGGCATTTTATGATGCAGCAAAAACGGCTGATCCTAACTGGGAAATTGGTAAGCCAATCAAAGAGGGAGCATTAGATAATGTTACAAGAGAATCAATAGAAGCTAAGAAATCTCTTGCTCAGTCAACGGTAGATACTAAAATTTGACATATGGATACTATTGCCTTTGGACATATGAAGGAAGTGAATATGAAGCTGGAACATTTACAGCAAATTCCACTTCGGCAAATTCTCCGTGGAATACAATGAGTTTGAGATTTAATGTGTACTAAGGAGGATTTGCAATATGCAGATTAATTCTAATTATTCTATGAATGGTGTGCCGTGTGAAACTAGACGTAAGCAGGATAATATCCCTCAATTTAGTACAGAATGTGTTACTCAGGAAAATGAAAATATAAATCCATATATGGCAGAAGCAGATTTTGATGAAAAAGCATTTGGTATGATTCTTTTACGGATGAAGGAATGATAAATACAGTTGATGAAAATGTGACACCTGGAATTTCAGTTCAAGCTCCTGCACCAGCAGTGTCAAGCGTAAAGGTAGTTGCAGCGCAAATAAAAAGTGATGGATATGTGTATGTTACAGTGCAGGTAGCTGGATATGGGAAAAATATTTATGCGATATCTGTCATATAAGGAATTGTATGATTACATAAATGACAGAACAGAGAGGTGATTCAATTAAATGGAAATATCAAATAATTATAGCACAGCAAAAGTGTGGAACACATCGAATAAAAATGTTTCTAAACCTTCTGAACAAAACAAATGGAAATTAACAGATTCTTTAAAAGAGAAGATTGTTGATCTGGCAAAAAAAGATGCACAGGACAATGTATATATGGGAAATGCATTTATGAATTTGAGAAAGACGGAAGTAAGCAAAGTAGCCCCGAATAGAGCTGCTTTAATTGGAAAGTTTAGTCAATCAATGAATTCAGGTAATATGTCAGCAATGAAAGAAGTTGAGGAAGCAGACAAAAAATGGCTCTGTATGCTGTTTGGAATACCTTATGAGGCAAAATATCAGGGAACAGGGACAGGCTCGGCAATTCATGTATACAATGAAGCTGGCGAAGAAGTTTTGACCTATACAGGGGGAGTAGGCTGGCAGGAAAAAGAAACAAAAGCAGAGTCGCAGGTTCATTCAGCATTGAAAATGACATATTATGAGGCATTTAGTGAGGCGAGAAAAGCATTAAATAGTGAAGAAAAGACTGGTAGTGTAGGTGAAAACATAATATTGCAAGATAATTTTGATATGAAGGCATGAAGTATTTGCTCCTTTTTCCTTGCACCGCTTACCATGACGGATGAACAGATGGAAAAGGGACTTGAAATTTTTGAAGAAGCATTAAAAGAAGCGTTAAACGCATAGCAGATAAGCAGACTATAGAACAGAAATCAAGATTTACAGCAGACGAACAATAGGCAAAGAAAGGGGCATAAAGAAGCATGAAAGGGTTTTCAATAAAAACAGAAATTGAAGAATACGATACATTTGAACAATTTGCAAAAGAAGCACAGCTTGGGGAAAAGGATTTAGTCCTTTGTGGTGAGCATACTTATAAGCAGTATGTAGAGCCGCTCTCACTCGGTGTACAGACACTTTTCCGTGAAAAGTACGGAAAAGGCGAACCGACAGACGGTGCGGTCGATGCAATTCTTGATGCGCTGCGGGATAAGAACTTTGACCGGATTGTTGCAATCGGCGGCGGTACCGTTATTGATATTGCAAAGGCGGTTGCCGTTGCAGCCCCTGAGGATAAAGTCGATGATTTATACGACCATGTCAGTGAACTTGAAAAAAGACATCCGTTGATTATCGTACCGACACCTGCGGAACGGGCAGTGAAGTGACAAACATTTCCGTCATGAACCGTGTCAGCAAGGGTGTAAAAATGGGACTGGCATCCGATGCCATGCTCGCAGATAAGGCGGTTCTGATTACAAATCTTTTGGATTCCATGCCGTATCAGGTATTTGCGACATCATCGATTGATGCAATGGTTCACAGTGCAGAATCCTTTTTAAGCCCGAACGGTTGCAGTATTTCAAGACTTTTCTCGTCAGAAGCATTAAAATTAATTCTTACCTGCTGGGATAAGGTGGTAAAGGAAGGCGGAGAAGAGGCGTGGAAAAGGTATGCTGCAGAATTTTTAGAGGCTTCCAACTGGGCAGGACTGGGGTTTGGTTATGCGGCTGTGCCGCCGTTCATGCGTGTGCCTATCCACTCGGTTCGGTATATCACATTCCGCACGGACAGTCCAATCAGTTAATGTTTCAGGACGTTATGAAAATGTATAAAAAGTTATGTCCGGACGGCAGAATCAACGAACTGGAAGCACTGATTGCGGAAAGCCTTCATGTTACACCGGATACGTCGCTTGAGACACTGTATGCTTTAATGGATAAGGTTTTAAAGAAAGCACCGTTAAAGGAATTCGGTGTCAGGGAAAGTGACCTTGCGCAGTTTGCAAAAGACGTCATTCAGACACAGCAAAGACTGTTAAGAAACAATTATGTTGAACTGACGGAAGAACAGATTCTGGAAATCTACCGTGCGGCATTTTAAAAGTTATAAAGAAAAAGCGTTACAGGACATCTGCATTAGGGCGGGTGTCCAGTTTTTGTCCGTAAAAATATACAGGGAATTGTATACAGACCATTGAATTTCCGAATTGAAAGTCGTATAGTATGAATAAATATTCATGCCACTTGTTACAGAACCGAATTTATCAGGTTTGTGAGCGGTGTATTACCGTTTTACTGCAAAGTCGTTTAGGAAACGGGAGTGGTGTGAAAATATGTACGACTGGAAGAAAAGAGGAAGAAAAATGTTAAGTTACAGTGTATTTTTACCAAGCTATAGTGTAGGTGAGGACTGCTATCAACAGATACCGTATGTTACAAGAAAATACGGAAAGACCGCAGTCGTTATCGGCGGAAAGACTGCCATGGAAAAGGCAAGACAGGAGTTAGATGCGGCTGTTCAAGGTTCGGACGTTCAAATCCTGGATTACATATGGTACGGCGGTGATTCTAACTATGAAAATGTGGAAATGTTAAAGGCAGACAGCCGTGTGCAGGAGGCTGATATGCTGTTTGGCGTGGGTGGCGGACGTGCCTGTGATACGGTAAAGACACTTGCCGATATGTTAGACAAACCGTTTTTTACTTTCCCGACACTGGCATCAAACTGTGCGGCATGTACGGCAATTACCGTTATGTACAATCCGGATGGTTCTTTTAAGGAATATTACTATATGCATGCACCGTCTTATCATACATTTGTGAATACAAAGATTATTGCAGATTCACCGGAAAAGCTTTTATGGGCGGGAATCGGCGATGCTTTATCCAAAGAGTGTGAGGTTTTATTTGCCAGCAGGGATAAATTTATTTACCATACACCGCTTATGGGACAGTGCATTTCCAAGGTTTGTACAACACCGCTTGTTGAGTACGGTGCAAAGGCACTGGAAGCGTGCAGAAATAACAAGCCGGATTTTGCGTTGGAGCAGGTCGCACTCGATATTATCATTTCAACGGGAATTGTTTCAAATTTTGCAACACACGAAAACCAGCCGGATCCGAAGGACAATTACTATTACAACAGTTCACTGGCGCACTGTGTTTACTACGGGGCTTCGACACTGCCGCAGTGCGAAAGACATCTGCACGGTGAAATTGTATCGTTCGGTGTGCTTTGTCTGCTGACCTATGACGGACAGTTAGAAGAGCGTGACCGCATTATGCAGTTTAATAAATCTGTCGGACTGCCGGTTACATTAGACGAACTTGAAATTTCACGAGAAGATTTAGTAAAAATTGCAGACAAGGCCGCCAGTGTGGTTGAATGGACATATGTTCCGGGCATACCGACAAAAGAACGCTTCATTCAGGCAATGATTGACACGGACGAAGCAGGAAAGCGGTTATAATTTTGTTGTTTCGTGCTTAAATTTTTATCAAATTTTTATAATTCTCCCTTATTCCGGATTTATCAAAAGAATAGGGGAGAATTTTTTATGGAAAAGTGACAGTTGCTTTTGGGTGACTCTGTAAAAATTTATATTGAAATACAGAAGTACTTTGTACTACAATAGGATGACAGGAATTGCAAATAAATACGGCGCAGATACGATTCTTTCCGGTGCAGAGCTGATTTATATGCTACTTGTGCCATCAGCTTTTGAGTTTGATAAAGAAGAAAATGAAGGGAGTCGAGAAACGACATGGGTAGTGCAGAATTAAATAAAAACAAAAAAATACGGACAATGGGAACGGTAGTACAGAGTGTATTGATTCTGATTTTAATGATACTTGTAATTCTGCTTATGAGCGAAATCGGCAGATTACAGGGAACAGCAAGGGTTATTAATTATGCGGGGCTGGTGCGAGGTGCGACACAGCGGGAGGTTAAGCTTGAAATTACCGGTTATCAGAACGATGAACTGATTCAGTATTTAGACGATATTTTAAATGGATTAAAGTATGGGGACGGCAATTACAATCTGATAACACTGGATGATACAGATTATAATAAGAAGCTGGATGCACAGATAGAGTATTGGGGAAATTTAAAAAGACAGATTCGCAAGGTGCGTGAGCTTGGATATGAAGATACCGATATTGTAGAAGTGAGTGAAACTTATTTTGATATGGCAGATGAAACGTTTTTTGCAGCCGAAAAATATTCCGTGCAGACGGCCGGAAAAATTCGCGCACTGGAGACAGCATCTGCGGTGGATATGCTGATTTTAGTGATCTTAATGATAATGCAGATGGTTTCGGCAGTCCGGATAACCAGAAAGAATAAGATTTTAGAGCAGAAAGCCTATATTGATTTACATACGGGACTGCCTAATAAGAGCCGCTGTGAGGAAATTTTTCATGATATGAGGGCAATTAAAGGTGAGGTTGCTTGTATTATTTTTGATTTGAATAATTTAAAAATTACCAATGATACGCTGGGGCATTCAGTTGGCGACCAGTTGATTATGAATTTTGCACGCCTTTTAAGAAATGTTGTTCCAATGAAGAATTTTGTCGGACGGTACGGAGGCGATGAATTTGTAGCGGTTATTTGTGATACATCCAAAGAGGAAATTGAAAATATTTTAAATCAGTTACAGGAGGAAGTAGACCAGTTTAACCGGTACGGCAGAAACGAGACAATCAGTTATGCATATGGCTGGGCATTTTCAAAGGATTGCACGGACTGCACGCTCCGGGTGCTGTTTGATAAGGCTGACCCCTATATGTATGAAAATAAGCGTGCCAAAAAGGAGACTTCAAAAAATGAGTAAAACTAATAAAAATACAATGGATATGACACATGGCACGCTGTGGAATAAAATCCTGATTTTTGCACTGCCACTTGCGGCAAGCAGTATTTTACAGCAGCTTTTTAATTCCATTGATACGGCAGTTGTCGGACAGTTTGCCAGCAGTCAGGCACTGGCGGCAGTCGGCAGCAACAGTTCGCTGATTGCACTGATGATTAACCTATTTATCGGCATTTCACTCGGTTCAAATGTTGTTATTGCACATTATATCGGACAGCGCTCAGAAAAGAATATTCAGGCGGCAATTCATACGGCTATTGTGGTCGCTTGGTGAGCGGCATTTTTGTTATGATATTCGGACAGTTTATTGCCAAACCGGTATTAAGCCTTATGGGGACACCGGATGACGTTATAGATTTAGCGGTAGTTTATTTGAGAATTTATCTGCTCGGTATGCCGTTTATCATGCTGTATGATTTCGGTTCATCCATCCTTAGAAGTACAGGTGACAGCAGACGTCCGCTCTACAGCCTGATTGTTGCGGGTGTGATAAATACGGTGTTAAATCTTGTGCTGGTTATCGGATTTAAAATGGGCGTTTCAGGGGTTGCCATAGCCACTGTTATATCCAATATGGTCAGTTCAGGTATTATTGTATACATAATGACACATGAATCCGAACCGATACGGCTGGAATTTCGTAAACTGGCAATTGCACCGACAGAGTTAAAAAAGATATTGGTCATTGGTGTCCCGGCAGGAATTCAGGCATGATGTTTTCAATTGCCAATGTGTGTATACAAAGTGCAATTAACAGCTTCGGCTCGGATGCAATTGCGGGTTCTGCGGCAGCACTGAATTATGAGTATTTTACATACTTTCTTGTCAATGCTTTTGCGCAGGCAACCGTGACATTTACCAGTCAGAATTACGGTGCGGGCGACTATGGACGCTGTAAGAAAATTTTTCATATATCCATGGTATTTTCACTGGTATCCTGCGGACTGCTCTCTATGGTGTTTGTTCTTGGGCGCGGCATGTTTCTTCGCTTTTACACCACAGATCCGGCGGTGCTTGAATATGCCATGACACGAATTTTAATAGCGACGACACTTGAACTTCTGACGTCTGTTTATGAAATCAGCGCAGGCGCAATGCGCGGCTTTGGACATTCACTGACACCGGCAGTCATCACATTTTTAGGTTCCTGTGTCCTGCGGTTAATCTGGGTTTCAACGGTTTGCCGTGCCGTGCATGAATTCTGGGTACTGGTGATTATTTATCCGATTTCATGGGTCGTGACAGGCATTGTCATGACATCCGCTTATTATATTGTAAGAAAACGTGCATTTGCGCAAAATGTGCAAAAAGCGGCTTGAATTTAGCGGGATAGCTTTATATAATGATAAGAGTGTCAAAAGTAGAATATCACAGAAAAAATAAGAGAGACTAATGGATAAGAGATAGAAAACAAGAAAGGAAATTAAAAAATGGAATATACACAGGAAATTAAAGGGAAAATACATTCTGTAGAGAGCTTCGGCTCGGTAGACGGACCGGGTGTGCGCTATATTGTATTTTTACAGGGTTGCCACATGCGCTGTAAATACTGCCACAACCCGGAAACATGGGCAATGGAAGGCGGAGAAGAACTGACGGCAAAGGAAGTTTTTGACAAAGCATACCGTTACCGCAACTACTGGAAAAAGAACGGCGGTATTACAGTCAGTGGCGGAGAAGCACTGTTACAGATTGATTTTGTGATTGCGCTGTTTAAGCTGGCAAAGGAAAAGGGCGTGCATACGACACTGGATACGTCCGGCAATCCTTTTACAAGAGAAGAACCGTTCTTTAGCAAATTTAATGAACTCATGAAGGTGACAGACCTTTTTATGCTCGATATTAAGCAGATTGATGATGAAAAACACAAGAAACTGACGGGTTGGACAAACAGCAATATCTTAGATCTGGCACAGTATTTGTCAGACAACGGAAAGGCAATGTGGATCCGTCATGTATTAGTACCGGGAATTACAACAGATGATGCAGATTTAGAAAAGTTAAGAGATTTTGTCGGCTCGTTAAAGACGGTAGAACGTTTTGAAATCCTGCCATATCATACACTGGGTGTATTTAAGTGGGAAAACTTAGGAATTCCATACGAACTTGGCGATGTAATGCCGCCGACAAAAGAGGAGATTGCACATGCCGAAGAAATCCTGCATACTGCCGATTACAAGGATTACGCAAAATAAAATGCAGGCTGGATAAAAATAGATAGAATAAAAAGCATAAAAAAGACAGGCATATATGTCAAGAGCATTACGGTTTCTGACATGTATGCCTGTTTTGTTATTTGTAATAAAAAATTAAAAGTCTAATGCCGGTTGACATGCTTTTTAATCGCTTCAAAGCTTTCCGGACTGATAACGTGTTCAATCCTGCAGGCATCATCTTCCGCAACCTTTGGGTCAACACCCAGTGTTGTCAGCCACGAAGATAATAACTGATGGCGTTCATAAATGGTTTCGGCGATTTTCTGACCGGATTCTGTCAGGTAAATGTAGCCTTCTTTTGTGACCGTGATGTGATTCGCCTCTCTTAAATTTTTCATTGCAATGCTGACGCTGGATTTTTTAAAGTCCAGTTCATTTGCAATATCAACAGCACGTACAACAGGACGTTCCTTGCTGAGCATTAAAATAGTTTCAAGATAATTTTCCGCAGATTCATGTATTGCCATAATAATTTCTCCATTTAAAAACCGATTAATTTGATGTTATTAGTATATCATAAAAACAACAAATAGGCAAATTTATAATGATATTTACAATTTTATGGGCGGAAGGAATTGTTTTTATGATAAAAAATGGTAAATTATAAAGATGAATATACAAAATTTAAACTGTTTAATAGATTTGCATCTGCATTTAGACGGCTCTCTGCCATTGCATACGGTAAAGGAACTGGCAGAGCAGCAAGGAATCACACTGCAGATGACAGACGGGGAATTAAAGAAAAAACTTTCCGTGCCTGCAGCTGCCGGGATTTGAATGAGTATCTGACAAAGTTTGAATTTCCGCTGACTCTGATGCAGACACCGGAGGCACTTGAAAAATGTATGCACGATCTGCTGACTGAATTAGAAGGGCAGGGTGTGCAGTATTGTGAGGTCCGTTTCGCACCACAGCTTCATACACAGAAAGGGATGAGTCAGAATGAAGTGATTGAAGCAGTGAAAGCGGGGCTTTACAGTGTGGCAGGTGTGAAGCCGGAGAGTATTCACGCGGGTATTATTTTATGCTGTATGCGTGGCAGTGACAATGGACAGCAAAATAAAATTACGGTTGAAGAAGCTGCAAGACATCTGGGAAGCGGTGTGTGTGCAGTAGACCTTGCCGGAGCGGAGGCATTGTATCCGACAGAGCAGTATGCGGATTTATTTGCCTATGCAAAGCAGTTACGCATACCGGTTACGATTCATGCAGGTGAGGCAGCAGGTACAGAGAGTATCCGTGCAGCAGTGGCAATGGGTGCTGCGCGTATCGGACACGGAATTCGTGCCGCATATGATGCGGAAACTATGGAACTGTTAAAAGAACATCACATTACACTGGAATTATGTCCGACCAGTAACTTAAATACGAAGTTGTCGATTCCATTGGACAGTATCCCATCCGTCAGTTAATGGATGCTGGAGTGGCAGTGACAATTAACACCGATAATATGACGGTATCGGATACCTGCATACAGCACGAATATCAGCTGCTTGCAGATACATTTGCATTTGGGGATACGCAGATAAAAGAATTTCTGTACCATGCGGCAGAAGCATCATTTACAACAGAGGATATAAAACAGCTGCTAAAGGCGCGGATTACATATACGTTTTAAAAGATACAAGGGGGAAGTTTATAGTTTATGCGTTATGTTGCGATAGAAAAGGCAAAGGATAACATGGTACTGGCAATGCCCATATATGACAGTATTAACAGAGTACTGCTGGCAACAGGTACCATTATGACCAGGGATTATATCAGAAAATTAAAAGCGCGGGGACTGCCGGGTTTTTATGTGGAAGATGAACTGGCAAAAGACATTGAAGTACAGGATATCGTTACACAGGAACTGCGCAATGAAGGGTAGAAGCCTTGCAGCGTGGTGATCTGGATGCCTGCATGAAAGTTGCGGAACGGATTGTGGAACAGATTCTGTCACGGCCGCCAATCCGTCTGGATATGATTGATTTAAGAATGTTTGATGATTATACGTACCGTCATTCTGTCAATGTGGCGGTCATGAGTACAGTCATTGCGCTCAATTTAGGGTTTAATAAGAAAAAATTAAAAGAGGTCAGTATTTCCGCCATGCTGCATGATATTGGTAAACTGATGTTAAATCCGGAAATTTTAAATAAGCCCGGACCGTTAACGGAGAGTGAGTACGAACATATCAGGCAGCATCCGCAGATAGCTTTTGATTTTCTGCGGCAGCGCATGGATATTAGTTCAACAATCCGTGCCGGGATTCTGTCCCATCATGAAAATGAAGACGGCAGCGGGTATCCGAATGGATTCGTAGGTGATGATATTTACATTTATGCAAAAATCATTCACGTAGCGGATGTGTTTGATGCACTGACATCCAAAAGACCGTATAAAGTACCTTATGCACGTTCGGAAGCAGTTGAGTATCTGATGGGCGGATGCGGCAGATTTTTTGACAGAGATGTGGTAGAGGCGTTTATTCAGTCTGTGGCAATCTATCCGTCCGGGACGGAAGTGATGCTCTCAGACGGCAGAGAAGGCATTGTGGCGGCAAATAAATGGAATCCGCTGCGGCCGTTAATCAGGCTGTGGGATGGGGAAGAAATAGACCTAAATGATTCGTGTAATTATCGTGATCTGACAATTGTTCCGGAAACCGATGCGATTTTGGTGTAAAATATTCGTTATAAATAAACGGGGGCGTGTAACTTGACGTTGTGCTTTGTGTCGCAGGCACCATAAAGCCGCTTTTTATCGCAGAACTGAATAAATTCGGTTTGCGACTCCTCCGGTATTAAAATGCCTGTGGAATGGGGATTAGTATGGATAATAAGAAAATAAACCCGCTGTTTACCAAAGAAAATGTTGAAAAAATTGTTGTACCTGATATTGTGAAAGTAGATTTGCTGAGTATTCTGGAAGAAAAGTTACAAAAGGCGGGGTTTTATTACAGAGTGGCATATCGTGTTAAAGCGGTAGATTCGATGGTCAACAAGCTGATATTTAAGGATTACCGGCGGAAAGGCACGGAAAACGAAGATAAGAAAATGCAGGATTTAATCGGAATCCGGATTATGCTGTATTTCAGTGATGATCTGGAAATCTGTATGAGGCTGCTGGATACGCTGTTTGTCGAGCCCGGCAAGTGGGAAACCACGGAAAACAATGAATATGAGTTTAAGGCAATGAAGGTCAACGGAATTTTTAAGCTGCCGGCATATTTAAGCAAGACGATTGTCAATCCGTCACTGGCAGATTATGTTGACAGTACTTTTGAAGTACAGGTCAGAACCAACTCCTTTGAAGGGTGGCACGAGATTGAACATGATCTGCGCTATAAAGGTTCGGCATTCGGTATCGGTAATGAAGCGCTGGCACGCAAGATGAACAGTATTCTGGCAACACTGGAGCTGTGCGATGATTCTATTGTACAGCTGCTAGAGGATCTGGGACACCAGCACTATAAGGATAAGCTGTGGTGCGACATGATACGATGCCATTACAGGCTGAAACTGGACAATACGCCGATGTATCCTGAAATTGAAGAAATTTTAAACAGAGATACGGAGCTTGCAAAGCAGTTTTACCGTTTTGACCGCGGAAAAACAATTGCACAGCTTTGGAATAATACATCGGATAAGGGTGTGCAGTTAAATGTTAATAATATTATCCGTATTGTCAATCAGATCGGCCCGAATGATGAGCGGTTGAAGGAAGTTTTTGCAAAGCGCGACAGGGCGGCTCATCAGGAAACGGAAAACAGCGGCAGGCGCAAGCGTTTTGAACCGTTTAAGACACTGGGAAGATATAAAGTTTTTCAGGCACAGACATACATAGAAACGGCCAATTTAAAGACAGAAGACGCGTTCCGCAAGGCGGCAGGATACATTTATTCATGGGTAAAGTCCCGCTTTAATGAGGTCTTTTCTGATATACCGGAGCAGGTTGCCGGTTACAGCGGCAGTACGCCGGGATACAGTGTGTTGGTTGACTATGATGAGGGAAAATGCTATTTTAAAGAATATACCACGCATTTTGATACCAGAATATCTTCCCGTATCTGGATTTCAGAGGCGGTTGTCAAAAAAGACGAAAAAGGACTGCTTTTTACGGTGCTGAATGAATATGCAGAGCCAAAGGAACGGTACCGGATAATGAAAATATTTTATTTTCCAGACCGAATTTTTATGGTGAAATTGCGGACAATATCGGAATCTGTGATGTGGTACGGCTCCGCGAGAGTGTTCATCATGTTGATACGGAAAATGCGGCGGAAATGGACAGCCTGATTGCCAATCCGGACAGAAAGTTTCCGGTGATTGTCTTTATGGCAGCAGACAAGGAATGGACGGAAAAATTTGACGTGGATTATTTTTCTTATCTGGTTGGCTATTATGCGCACATTATGTTTGTAGAGAAAGCGGAATCAGAAGCTTTTGCTCATAAATACGGACTTCATGCGGGATATGAAGATTCAATTACGGTATTTTATCCGGGCGAAGCACCGCAGACCAGCTACAAATCCGATATTCTGGAAACACGATTTGAAGTCATTAAGTTAGAACAGAAAAAATATTGGAATGAATTTGGCTGCCGCGCGTACAGACGCCAGCTCGTATCCCAGATTCGTGAAAAGAATGTGGCTTATGGGGCTGGGAAAGAAACAAAACAGTAAAACAGACATAAAAATAAAAATCCTCCCATTACGTTAAAACAGATGAAACGCTGTCAGACGCATGGAGGATTTTATGGCAGATTGTAAAAATGAGCAGATGGGTATAGTGCAGATTGCAGATAAACAGGGTACAGATGAACGAATAAACATGTCAATAACAGATGTGATGTACTGGCTTGACAAAATGCAGGAAAAAGACCGGCTGATTTACACGAAGGAAGAAATAGAGCGGTTAAACCGGCAGATTTATTGCAGGTGTCTTGAAACGGGAGATATGTTTGATATTAAAGAAATAGTAAAAGAATATTCACCCGCGGTTTGGCCGGGAATCTGTATCAGCCGTGCAGATGTAAAAAAGAAGCTGGGTGCATGGCAGGAAAGTCCGTGTGATTGGACAGAAAAAGATGGGGACAATCAAATTACGGTGTTATTGCCCAATGAGCCGGTAGTGATTGTGCGCGAAAGCTTGTGTAAAGAATGGTACTATTTGTATGCACGTAATGCCGCAGGCTGGGTACGCAAAGACTGTATTGCGGATTGCGGTGGCAGTGACTGTGACATACAGCAAAGAAATGGACGACAACCGGATTTTTATGTGATTACGGCAAGCCGCTGGAGGACAGAGTGTAATCCAAAAGATAAGTGTGTATCACAGATACCGCTTTATATGGGAACAATATTGAAAAAATGTAATGAAAAAGAATTTGCGGGAATTCCCTATAATGGAAATATTGCCGCATTATTTCCGGTAAAAAATCAAAACGGTCAGTATGAAGAAAGAGCGATACAGCTGACACAGGCGGCGGGAGCGGTTTGTGGCTTTTACCGTGCACGGCAGAAAATATTCTGAAACTGGCTTTTTCAATGCTGGGTGAAGTCTATGGCTGGGGCGGCAGTCTGGACTCGAGGGATTGCTCCATGATGGTACACGATATTTTTGCGTGCTTTGGTATCTGCCTGCCCAAAGACACAACGGGACTGCAAAGTCTTAAGGGACTGGATATTTTTATGGATTTGACATCGTATTCCAAAGAAGAAAAAGAGCAGATTCTGACCCGTCTGCGTCCGGGTGCGGTACTGGGCTTTCCTGGACATGTCATGATTTATCTGGGAAAGACAGGACAGGATTATTATGTTATCAGCCAGACCGGGCATTTTTATCAAAAGACGGATACCGAATTTGAAAAAGTGACTGTTAATTCCTGTGTTGTCAATTCTTTATCAGTGTATCGGAAAAATGAAAAAACATGGCTGAATTCGCTGACATATTGCCTGCTATATGATTTTTAGCATGAAAATATTTTAATGAGTATTGACACATTTTTAACCGGACGGTATAACTGCGTAAAGCATGTATCAGGTATATAAAGTGTATTTGTCAATTATTTGTTTAAAAGTTTTATCAATATTAACCCCCTTTTAATAGTATTTTATACCCCCCGGTGTTATACTTACCATATAAACTACATACAAAGCGGTGAAGGATATGGAAAAAGAAGTACAGACAGATGTTACAAAAAACATAGAAAATATAGAAATACAGCGGATAGAGCCGACCCAGCTTGAGGTGGTGCAAAACGATGCACTGACTATAGAAGAAATCGAAACCGGTCTGGTCTATAACGGTAGTATGGTGCGCGTGGCAGATATTTCGGAAGAATTCCGGAAAGTCATCGAGCCGATTTTAAGAATGTACAATGCGGCAATGAATGTGACAACGGCGCGGATTGAAATTATCAAAGATGAGTCGCGCTATAAAAATGTGCGCTGTCCGGTGCATCATATTGATACCCGTTTGAAATCTGCGGGCAGTATTCTGGGAAAATTACAGAAGAAAAATCTGGATTTGACGATTGGTGCGGCGTGCAATAACATTTACGACATCGCGGGTGTAAGAATTGTCTGTCCGTATATTAAAGATGTATATTTTATACGTGACAGAATTCTGGCGCAGGACGACATTGAAGTTATGAAAGTCAAAGATTATATCGAACATCCGAAGGAAAACGGCTACCGCAGTTATCATCTGATTATCCGTGTGCCGGTCTTTTTTATGAATAAAAAGCAGATGGTTCCGGTTGAGATTCAGATTCGGACAATGGCTATGGATTTGTGGGCAAGCTTAGAACATGATATCAGCTATAAAGCGATTAACAGCAAAGGCGAATATCAGGGGGATTATTCGGAATTCAGAGAGGAATTAACCGAATGCAGCCGTCTGATTTACGAAGCAGAAGAAAAGATGGAGAGAATGAACAGTATGCTGGAATAAACTTGATTTTTTACATTAAATGCAATAAACTATATAAGTGTGAAAAAAGATGTATTTTAGCATAATGGAGGAAAAAATGGATAATCAAAAACTTGCTGAATTATTATTTCCCGATGTAACCAAAACACCGGAATACTATGAGGAGAAGTACCCTTATAGAAAACTGCCAAATAAAGCGGAGGTAACAAGACTCGCACCGAGTCCGACGGGATTTATTCATCTGGGAAATCTCTATAGTGCATTGACGGATGAACGTCTTGCACATAGAAACGGTGGTAAGTTTTATTTAAGAATTGAAGATACAGATGCCAAAAGAACGGTAGAAGGTGCGGTTGATACCGTTATCAATGTACTGCGTTATTTTAATATTGAATTTGATGAGGGTGCAGGCTACCCGGACGATGACGAGCGCAATGCCTACGGTCCGTATTATCAGACACAGCGTGTAGATATTTATCATGTCTATGCAAAAAGCCTTGTAGAACGAGGACTGGCGTATCCTTGCTTCTGTACGGAAGAGGAACTGGAAGAAGTCAGAAAGCAGCAGGAAGAAGCGAAAGAACTGACCGGTTATTACGGAAAGTATGCAACCTGCCGCAATTTAAGCGATGAAGAAATCGAAGCCAATATCAAAGCCGGAAAGCCGTATGTATTAAGACTTCGTTCACAGGGAAGCCCGGATAAGGAAATCGTATTTGTCGATGAAATCAAGGGCGAAGTAAAGCTTCCTGAAAATATTCACGATATTGTCTTATTAAAGAAAGACGGGATTCCAACCTATCATTTTGCCCACGCGATTGATGACCATTTAATGCGTACAACGGTTGTTGTCCGTGGCGGCGAATGGCTTGCATCAGCACCGATTCACTATGAACTGTTCCATGTATTGGCTTTAAGATGCCAAAGTATGCCCATACGGCACATTTAATGAAGTTTGATGAAGAAACAGGCGGAAAGAGAAAGTTATCCAAGAGAAAAGACCCTGAACTGTCACTTGATTACTACAGAAAAGACGGTTATCATCCGTATACGATGAAGGTTTATCTGATGACACTGCTCAATTCCAACTTTGAAGAATGGCATGAAAAGTTCCCGGACAAGGATATCAACGAATTCCCGTTCTCACTGGATAAGATGAGTACATCCGGCGCATTATTTGATAAGGATAAGTTACATAATATCTGTAAAAATGAGTTATCAAAGCTTTCAGAGGACGAGCTTTATGACTTCTTATATGACTGGGCAGAGGAAAATGAACCGGAAAAGAAGAACATCTGGTTTGCCGATAAGGAAAAAATGCTTGGAATCCTGCGCCTGTACATGGGTATCGGCATGAAACGCAGAAGAAAAGATTTCATGTATGCAAAGCAGATTTTTGAAATGATCGGCTATTTCTTTGATATGGAAGATACACAGGAAAAAGATGAATTCCGCATGGATATGGAAGATGTCAAGACGATTCTGAACGAGTATCTTTCCATGTATAACCATGAAGACGACAATTCCGAATGGTTTAACAAGTTAAAGGCGATTGCGGACAAGCACGGCTACGCTTCCGATATGAAGGCATACAAGGCAAATCCTGAAGCTTTCAAGGGCAATGTATCCGATATTGCGGAGGTAATCCGTATTGCAGTAACCGGAAAAGCCAATACACCGGATTTATGGTCTATCGTTCATGTGATGGGCGAAGCACAGATGCGTGATAAGATTCAGAAAGTTTTAGCGTAAATACGGATAGAAAAAGAGGAAGAAGAAATGTTGACAAAAGATGTGGAAACAATGGCAGGTGCCGCACATGGAAAGGCAGACATCTGTGAACACTATCCTGTAAAGTTTTTTATCCGTGCAATTATGGCGGGCTTTTTTATTGTCGTTGCAACGATTTTATCCAACGTATCCGCTGCGGTGCTGTATTCAACCTATCCGCAGTTTGGCAAGCTTTTAGGAGCATTTTTGTTCTCAATTGCGATTGTGCTGATTGTTTTTATCGGTGGTGAACTTTTTACCGGTAATAACATGACAATGGCAATGGGCGCATATGCCGGAACCTGTACATGGAAACAGGTTTTAAAGGTGTGGCTGGTCAGCTACATCGGCAATTTTGTGGGTGCGTTTTTTTTAAGCTTTTTATTTGTGAAAAGCGGTGCATCCCATCAGATTTTAGTAGATTATTACAACAGCTTTTTAGCGGCAAAGCTTTCAGCGCCGCCGATGCAGCTGTTTTTACGCGGTGTCCTGTGTAATTTCTGCGTGTGTCTTGCAGTCCTTACGGGAACGCGCATGAAGTCGGAAAGCGGCAAGCTCATTGTTATGTTCTGTGTGATTATGGCATTTGTTGTATCCGGTTTTGAACACTGTGTTGCCAATATGGGCACATTTTCAATTGCGTATCTGTTGTTTGGCAGCATCAACCCGGTGTTACTTGCAAAGAGCATGATTTGCGTAACACTGGGCAACATTGTCGGTGGTGCGCTGCTGCTTGCGGCACCGTTAAAGCTGATGAGTGCGGAGAAGTAATGGAACAGATGAAAATAATAGGCTGGGTCCGAACAGATTTCCCGGAAAAATTCGGTGCACCCAGACAAAGCGGACTTGTCCGTGAATTGACAGGAAGAATTGAATTTGCACCGGAATACCGCAATAAAGAGGCATTCCGCGGGCTGGATGAATATTCCCATCTTTGGATTTTGTGGCAGTTTTCGGAAAGCATCCGGGATGACTGGAGTCCGACGGTCAAACCGCCGCGGCTGGGCGGCAACCGGCGCATGGGTGTGTTTGCAACACGCTCGCCGTTTCGCCCAAACCCCATCGGACTTTCCTGTGTCCGGCTGGAGCAGGTCTGTCTGGATGGAAAAGATGCACCGTACTTAATGGTATCCGGTGTGGATATGATGGATCATACTCCTGTGTATGATATCAAACCGTATCTGGCATATACGGACAGCCATGCAGATGCGGTGTGTGGATTTGCGGATACGGTAATGGATCACGGGTTACAGGTTGTGATTCCAGAGGAACTTAAAGCAGAAGTGCCGCCGGAAAAGTGGGCAGGGCTTATCGGTCTTTTAAAGCAGGATATCCGTCCGGGATATCTTCATGCGCCGGACAGGGTATTCGGGGTGTCTTTTGCGGGAATGAATATAAAATTTACGGTAAATAACAATGTACTTACAGTCTGCGCCATAGCAAAATTATAGAATGCTATAGAAAAGGAAGGTATCATTGAATAAAACGGTCGTTGTAGAACTTGATCAGAATGGAAAAGAAATTTTTCATACGGCAGGTTATGAAAAGTACTGGATCAGCCGGGTGGGCATGGAAACCGTCTGGCTGAGAAAAGAACGTGTAAAAGAAGTGGTTTCCGTTCAGGAAACCTTTGCCGCCATGGAGTTTTTAGAAAAGCCGGAGAGGGGAATTGTATCGGCAGAAATATCGATACGGATGAAGATGATAGATGAATCCTGCCGCTGGACACGTGTCGGGTATGAAATTATGATGCCGGACAACGGCACGGACAAAAAAGTCGTTGTTACTTTTACCGATGAAGAAAAAGAAAAACAGTCCGAAGCGGAATACGCAGAAGTTATCCGTGAGCGGGATAATCTGATTCTGACCATTTCAGGCGGAATCGCCATTTATGAAATCACAGACAAAATACGGACTGTTTATATTACGGAAGAAACGGCGGCGCTTGCCGGTTATACGAAAAAGGAATTGATGGAGATTATCGGGGAAAATGCGTTGGCATTATGCCATCCCGATGATATTAAAACAACGCAGAATTATTTTAAAACAAGAAGACAACAGGTTCGTGTCATGTCGTATGAGTACCGGATTAAGAATAAAAATGGTATGTATCAGTGGGTCAGTGTACGCGCCCGTTTTGTACAGCAGAAAAATTCGATCCTGCTGTATACGATTATGACCGATATTGATCAGATAAAAAAAGCAGAAGAAGATGCCAGAATGCAGAAAAAGATGTTGGAATTGGCATTGCAGCAGTCAGATTTCCGGTTTTGGGACTATGACATTAAAACGCATCGTTTATACCGCTCCTGGGCGGTAACACAGCAGGTCGGTTTTGGCGAATATGAGGAAAATGTACCGGAAGGATTTGTAGAGCTTGGATTGATTCATCCGGATGACTGTGAAGCGTATTTGGAATTTTATCACAATGTACAGCAGGGGAAGAATCAGCGCCTGACATTTCGTGCATTCATCAGAATGGAGAATGGGGATGGATGGACATTGCTTACCGTGTATTTTTTAATGAACAGGGTGAGCCGGTGCGTGCAATTGGCGTAGGTGGAGATGTGTCTAAGCAAAGAGAAAAAGAACAGAAGTATTTAAAAGATTTTGAATTATTCCGTGATGTCAGTATTTATGCAATTCAAAGAGTATTTCTGGATGTTTTTCTTGTGGATATTCCAACCGACAGCATACGGCTTGTGCTGGCACAGGGCGGATATATGAATATGAAAGAAATACAGGGATATGATAAAATTTTAAATCAGAAACTTTGCAGATATGTACGTGATAAAGAAGATGCGGTAAAGAAATTAAGTATTGCACAGATTAAAAAAAATATCGCATTGACAAAGGATCACAAACTTGAATATACGTTTGAACTGCGGAATGAAAAGGGACGGAAGTGCTGGTATAAGTATTATATTTCATATTTTCACGAGAATACGGAAAAATTGCTGGTGCTTGTGAAAGACGTAACAAATACAACCCGCCTTGAAGATGAAAAAAGACTGGAATTAGAGGCAGCATTATTGCAGGCGAAAAAGGCGAATGATGCCAAAAAAGCATTTTTATCGAATATGAGCCATGATATTCGTACCCCGATGAATGTCATTACCAATATGGCAAAAATGGTACTGGAAGAACCGGAAAATAAAACGCAGGTACTAGATTATATGAATAAAATCTGCTCAATGAGTACGTTTTTAATGGGGGTTATCAGTGATATTCTGGATGTGTCCAAAATGGAAAGCGGAAAACTGCAATTAAGGAAAGAACCATATTCGTGTATTGAACTGCACGATGCAGTCTGCGCCATGATGGAACCTCTGTGCCGGGAAAAAAATATTACTTCTATACGAATCTAAATCCGCAGAATGACATTATTTTTACGGATAAGACAAAGCTAAACCGTATATTTTTCAATCTGCTCGGTAATGCGGTCAAGTTCACGCCGGCGGGCGGAAAGGTTTCGTTTCTGCATAAAAATATTGTGCGTAAAGACGGTTTTCTTGAATGGGATACAGTGATTACCGATACCGGAAGCGGCATGAGTAAAGAATTCCAGCGAAAAATGTATCAGCCGTTTGAACAGGAGAACCAGCTTGTGACAGACAGTCTTGCAGGTGTCGGGCTGGGTCTTGCCATTGTTAAGATGAATACAGAAGCCTTTGGCGGTACAATTGCAGTAGAGAGTGAGCCGGGGAAAGGTACGGAATTTACAATTCATTTAAAAGCACCGTATATGAGTGGGGAAGATTATCATATGCATTATACAGCGGCAAAGCTGCAGACAAACCTTGCGGGAAAGAAAATTTTACTCGTTGAAGATCATAAACTGAACATGGAAATTGCAAAGAAGATTCTGGAAAAGAAACAGATGAAGGTAACATGTGCATATAATGGTGCAGAAGCTGTGGCATTGTTCGAAAAAATGCCGGAGTATACGTTTGATGCAGTGATTATGGATATCCGTATGCCGGTGATGAACGGACTGGAAGCGGCGGCGGCAATCCGTGCCGGTGCAAAAGCAGATGCTAAGACCATACCGATTATTGCGATGTCTGCCAATGCTTTTGCAGAGGATATGGAGAAGAGCCGGCGGGCGGGCATGAACCGCCACGTTGCCAAACCGGTAGAACCGGAGAGGCTGTTTGGTGTGCTTTCTGAAATTTTTTCGGACTAATATAAGATTAAAGTGCAGGAGAGTGAGGCTATGGCAGGAATTTTTGAAGATATTCAGTTTCAAAAGACGGATTTAAATACTGTAAAAGAATTAAAAGAAGACTGCTGGAGAAAAGCACAGGGTGAGGATTTAGAGGCATTTCTGGGATTTTACTTAAAAAAGAAACCCGCACGCAGCTGGCAGATTGCAGCCTGGGCGGCACTGTTTGTATTTTTAATATCTGCCGGTGAACTGGGGTTTGAACGGCTTTGCAAAAATGATCCGTCTTATAATCCGGTGCCGATGACAATCGGTGTCATTGCAGGGGGACTGTTGTATCTGTTTTTTGCATGTATGCGCCAGATTCAAAGCCGCAGAGAGCTGTTACGGATAAAGAGCAGCGTTTATGTGACAGATGCCATTGCCTACGGCGGTGGCGGAAATGTACAGGTGATGGTCAATCACAAGCGGATTGCGTTTGATATGTATGTGTTTGACGAAACTGTAAGCCCGACAGAACAGGTGCATAAACCCGACGGAACATATGAAGGGTTCCGGGTATTATTATATGCAGTCATACAGGACAATTCCTGTAGGATGAAAGCGGTGCTTGGAAGTGCAGGCGTGCGTTACTATGCATCACAGTGCAGGAAATTTGAAAAAAGGAGCGGACAGGTAGTGTGAAAATCACACTGATGTGCTGATTTTTCGCACAGCGATTTGTTTCTGAGCAAAAACAAATCGCTATGATGCAGATGAGAAATCGCCTGCGCGAATTTCTCATTGCCGCTTCGCAACAAGTTGCTCAGAAATGAGGATTATTATGAAAAGATATGATGTGATTATAGTAGGTGCGGGACCGGGCGGTATATTTTCCGCATATGAACTGACAAAAAAAGACAGTGACCTAAAAATCGCCGTATTTGAAACGGGAACGTCCCTTGAAAAGAGAAAATGTCCGATTGATGGCAAAAAGGTAAAAAGCTGTGTGGGCTGTAAAACGTGTGCGATTATGAACGGTTTCGGCGGTGCAGGCGCATTTTCAGACGGAAAGTACAATATTACCAACCAGTTCGGCGGCAATCTGTATGAATATATCGGCAAGCAGGAAGCACTGGATTTAATGCATTATGTCGATGAAATCAATCTTTCACACGGCGGAGAGGGTACGGCATTGTATTCTACGGCAAATACCGAGATTAAAAAGCTGTGCCTCACCAACGGACTGCATTTGCTAGATGCTTCCGTGCGGCATCTGGGAACAGATATTAATTATGTGGTACTGGAAAATCTGTATCAGGAATTAAAAGAAAAGGTAGACTTTTACTTTGAATCACCGGTACAGACCGTGGAAAAAAGCGATAACGGCTATATTGTCCATGTAAAAGATGAAAGCTTTTACTGCGACAAATGTATCATTCGGCAGGACGAAGTGGCAGTAAGTGGATGGAAGGGGTCTGTGCACAGCTTGAAATTCCGACAAAATCTAACCGCGTGGACATCGGTGTGCGCGTGGAACTTCCGGCAGAGGTTTTTGCACATCTGACAGATGAACTTTACGAGAGCAAGATTGTATACCGTACCAAGGGCTTTGAAGATTTAGTCCGTACTTTCTGCATGAATCCGAAGGGTGTGGTTGTAAATGAAAACACCAACGGCATTGTAACAGTCAACGGACACAGCTATGAAGATGAAAATAAGCATACGGAAAATACGAATTTTGCCCTGCTGGTTGCAAAGCATTTTTCAGAACCGTTTAAAGACAGCAACGGATACGGCGAAAGCATTGCCAGACTGTCAAATATGCTTGGCGGCGGCGTTATCGTTCAGCGTTTCGGGGATTTAATCCGCGGCAGACGAAGCAATAAAGCACGAATCGAAGAAAACTTTGTAACACCGACATTGTCAGCGACACCAGGCGATTTAAGCTTGTTATGCCAAAACGTATCTTAGACGGCATTATTGAAATGATTTACGCATTGGATAAGATTGCGCCGGGTACGGCAAACGATGATACCCTGCTCTATGGTGTGGAAGTCAAATTCTACAATATGCAGGTTGAGATTGACAATAATCTGGAAACAAGAAATAAAGGGCTTTACATTATCGGGGATTGCAGCGGTGTAACCCATTCGCTTTCACATGCTTCTGCAAGCGGGGTTTATGTAGCCAGACATATTTTAAATCAGCTAAACTGAAAGGAAAAATACTGTGGACGATGAATTGATAACGGTAACGGTAGACAGACCGATAGGAAGTTCCCATCCGGACTATCCCTCGCTGGTTTATCCGGTAAATTATGGTATATCGAAGGTGTTCTGACCCCGGGCGGGGAAGAACAGGATGCCTATATCATAGGTGTGGATATACCTGTTGATAAATTTACAGGCAGAAAAATTGCCATTATACACAGAAAAGATGATGTTGGGGATAAATGGGTGGTTGCACCGGAAAATATGCCGTATACCAAGCAGCAGATTGAGGAAATGGTGTATTTTCAGGAGCAGTATTATGACAGCTTTGTTCAAATGCTCAATGAAGAAATGTGGGACGCCTGCGATGCATGGGAAAACAAATTAGGCTATAAAGTGCCGCGCAGCATGGCAAAATCTCTTGCAGACGGTGTATTTCATGTGGTTGTCATGATTTATACCGTGACAACAGACGGCAGGGTGCTTGTTACACAGCGTTCCCAGAATAAGACTAATCCGTTAAAATGGGAAGTGACCGGCGGCTCGATTCTTGCGGGAGAAACGCCACAGGAGGGGGCAGTGCGTGAACTTTCAGAGGAAACCGGAATTACGGCTCAGACATCAGATTTGGTGCAGTTGTATGAATATGCAGATTACAGAAGACATTCGATTTATCACAGCTATGTGTATGTTACACAGCCGGATACAAAAGTGACTTTACAGGAAGGCGAAACAATGAATTATAGGTGGCTTTCTTATAAAGAATTTGTTGACTGGTGGAATCCGACCGTTTTGTGCCGTCAGAACAGGAGCGCTTCTGCACGAACCGGGCAATCATTGAAAAGAAGCTGATGTCAATTAAAGAGTTTAAAGAAATGTCCGATATATAAAACAGCAGTTAAAGTACATGGAGGTCACCTGCAATATAATTATTGAAAGGTAGATAAAAATGAGAGTTGTAGCGAATTATAGCACGTCCCTGTTTGATTACATCAACAGTGACAAGAATTTAAAAGAGGTACTTTCACAGGGTGCGGATGAGTCTTTATTATCGGAAGGCGCCAAAAAGACGCTTCGGGAAAAGGGAATCAGCTTAAACGGCAGTACAACAAAGGATGCTTCTGTTTATGAAACAGTTCAGGAAACAGCAGAAAGTGTACGTGACAGTGTGATTGCGTTTACCGGTTCAGACGCCGAAAGTCTTTTTACGACAGCCGAAAGCTCAGGCAGTACGGCAAAGATTGTAACAGAAGTGAAGTCATTTGTGGAAAATTATAATGCATTTGCAAGTGCAGTCAAGGAAATGGGCGGTTCAGAGAATACCACCTATTTGGAACAAATGAACGAATTGCTGTCTAAAGACAGCGATGCTTATGAAAAAATCGGTATTACATTTGCAGAAGACGGTACACTGACACTGGATGAAAAGGTACTTGACGGTGCATCCGTACAAGATTTAAAGACTGCATTTTACAAGGACAATGATTTGGAAGAAATTGCCCAGAAGAGTATCCGCGTACAGGCGAATGCGATTTCCGGAAAATATGCCGCGACTGTTTCTAACTATACGGACAGCGGTACATACAGCAATTCCGCACTGAGCAGCTTTTTAAAGAGTATTTAGTATCCTGTATTTAGTGCGTGACACATTTTAAAAATCAAAAATGCCACATGGGAACAGCTATGGAGAGCTGGTTCTGTGTGGCATTTTTGTGATTGTATTTCTCATGTATTTTGGGTTGCTATTTAGAAAACGTTGGATATATACTTGTACCGAAAAAGGAAAGAAAATGGAGAATAAGAGGAATTATGAAGTACGTAAGACAGTTTTTAATCATACTTGTCATTTCATTTATCGGTGAATTGTTAAGATATTATATCCCGTTAAAGATTCCGGCAAGCATCTATGGTCTGGTATTATTATTTGCCGCACTGGAGCTGCGCATTATCAAATTGGTATCCATTCGTGAAACAAGCCGCTTTTTAATAGAAATTATGCCGCTGATGTTTGTTCCGGCAGGTGTCGGACTGTTGTCAAGCTGGGGCGTTTTAAAGCCGGTCTGTGTTCCGATTATGGTCATTGTACTGATATCAACCATTATTGTTATGGCAGTATCAGGGAAAGTAACCCAGGGTGTTATCCGTATGGAGAAAAAACATCCGAAAAAGAAAAACGGTGCAGACCATATTTATGTTAAAGATTCCGAAGGCGAAAGGCAGTATATCAGTGAAAATTCTATCTAGATAGCAATCTGAATAAATGGAAATGGAGATAAAAAGTGAAAGAGTTACTTACAAATTCAGTATTTTTCGGAGTGATGGTCAGTATTCTGACCTATGAGCTTGGAATGTTTTTAAAAAGAAAATTGAAACTGGCAATCTTTAATCCGCTGTTAATTTCAATTGCGGCAGTCATTGTCTGCCTGCTGGCATTTAACATTGACTATGACAGCTACAATGCAGGTGCGAAATATATCAGCTATCTTTTAACACCGGCAACGGTTTGTCTGGCGGTGCCGCTTTACGAACAGGTTGAGCTGTTAAAGAAAAATGCAAAAGCGATTTTTGCAGGCATTTTATCCGGTGTGTTGACCAGTATTCTTTGTGTGCTGGCGGGCTGTGTGATTTTCGGTCTGAGCATGAACAGTATGTAACATTGCTTCCGAAGTCTATTACCACGGCAATCGGCATGGGTGTATCGGAAGAACTCGGCGGTATTGTAACGATTACGGTTGCCGTCATTATTATTACCGGTGTATTTGGCAATATGATGGCAGAATTTGTCTGTAAGGTGTTCCGTATTCAGGAGCCGGTGGCAAAGGGAATCGCAATCGGTTCTGCGGCACATGCGTGGGTACGGCAAAAGCAATGGAAATGGGTGATATTGAAGGCGCGATGAGCAGTCTGTCCATTGCAGTTGCAGGATTGATGACGGTTGTGGCAGCACCGCTGTTTGCGGAAATACTTTAAAATTTGAAAAAGAAAATTAGAAAAATAAAAATGAAGCAGGAAAAGGAGAAGGTGCAATGATAATTACAGTTGGCAGAGAATGTGGAAGCGGCGGACATGCAATCGGAGAGCACTTGCGGCACATTATGGAATCCGTTGTTATGACAGACATATTTTGGTGTCAGAGGCAAAAGCCAAAGGCATGTATGATGAACTGGAAAACTTCTTCTCGGAGAAACCGATGGACAGTCTGCTGTATTCTATCGCCATCAATAATATGGAAAAAAGAAATGCAACGGTTTTAAAGCAGTTTCATGAGCTGATTACAGAAAATTCATTTGTTCTGATTGGACGGTGTGGAAACTATATTTACAAAAATGATGAAGATGTGACAACCTTGTTTATTCATTCTGACATGGACAGCAAAATTGAGCGGACGATGCATAAACAGAATATGGACAGAATCAAGGCAAAAGAGCTGATTGAATATGTGGATTCCAAGCGCGAAGCTTTCCACAAGCGATATACAGATGAAACATGGGGCGATGCAAGAAACTACCAGCTGACAGTAAACAGCAGTGTTCTTGGTGTAGAACAGACAGCAGAACAGATTATTGCCTTTATTGATAAGAAGCATAGATAAGAAATACAGGAAATCAAATGCAGATAGACAGGATATCAGTGCAAATAAAAAATAAATGAAAAACTGGCGTGTCAGAAACAGTGATGTTTGATGCGGCAGTTCTTTTGCTTCTATGAAAAAAGTGTAAAATTCACCAATTCATATTGAAATAATATGAATTGCTTGTTATAATAAAAACAGAAATGCAAAGTGAGGTCAGGGATGAAAGTAACGAAAGCGGATTTAAGATTATATGCCATTACAGACAGGCAGTGGCTTGGCGGAAAAGACTTTTATATGGTGGTGGAACAGGTTTTAAAAAACGGTGCCACTTTTTTACAGCTACGCGAAAAAAAAATGCAACCCATGAACAGCGTGTAGAGGAAGCAAAAAAAATCAAACAGATTGCGGCAAAATATCATGTGCCGTTTGTTGTCAATGACGATATCTGGGCGGCAAAGGAAGCCGGTGCGGACGGTGTGCATATCGGACAGAGTGATATGGATTATGAGCAGGCACGTAAGATATTGGGACCGGATAAGATTATCGGCATGACAGCAAAGACGGTAGAGCAGGCGGTTCAGGCTGAAAAGCTGGGCGCAGATTATATTGGTGTCGGTGCGGTTTTTCATACGACCACCAAACAGGATGCCAAGGATATGAGCCGTGAAACGCTTGCCGCGATTACAAAAAGCGTGTCGATTCCGATTGTTGCAATCGGCGGGATTACATATGATAATATGGATAGTCTGAAGGATACAGGTGTTGCTGGTGTGTCCGTGATATCTGCGATTTTTGCAAAGGAAGACGAGGGTGCGGCGGCTGCGGCACTGCGCAAAAAGGCGGATACACTGTTTGGTGCGGCACGCAGCCTTATTTTTGACATGGACGGCACACTGCTAGATTCCATGCCATACTGGCGCAGGCTGGCAAGAGAATATGCCACGAAAAAAGGCGCAGTTCTCCCGCCGGATTTTGATGAAAAGACCTATACCATGGATTTGAATGAATGTTCGGATTATTTTATCAAAGAACTCGGCATTGCAGGAAACCGCGAGAATATGCAGAAAGAGGTGCTTGAAATGATCCGTGAGCATTATAAGAAGGACATACGGATGAAGCCGGGCATGAAAGAACTCATAGAGCGGGAATATCAAAACGGAAGCAGGATGTGTATTTTTACAACATCTGAAAAAGCCTGTGCTAAAGCAGCACTGGAGCGCCTTGGTGTTTTATCCTGTTTTGAAAAGATTTATACGGTATATGACATTGGTGTGAATAAAAGAAATCCGGAGAGCTATTTAAAAATCTGTGAACAGATGAATTTTGTACCGGAGGATACAATAGTATATGAAGATGTGCTTCATGCCGTGGAATCTGCCAAAAAGGCAGGCTGCCGCGTGACAGCGGTGTATGATGCGGATTCAGCACATTTATGGGAAAAGATCAAGCAGCAGGCAGATGAAACAATTTGCTTTTAAAATGCCTGCGGAATGGAGAAAAGTATGAGCAGGCCATAAACGAAAGCATGCTCATACAGCACTTTGTGCCGCAGGCGCCACAAAGCTGCACTTATCGCAGGACTGAATACATTCAGTCCGCGATTCCTCCGGCATTAAAATGCCTGCGGAATGGAGAGGAAAATGAACAAAAAAGTAGTAGTGGGAATGTCAGGGGGCGTAGATTCTTCGGTTGCGGCATATCTGTTAAAACAACAGGGCTATGATGTAATCGGTGTTACCATGCAGATATGGCAGGACGAGCCGCAGTGCGCCATTGAGGAAAACGGCGGCTGCTGTGGGCTTTCTGCAGTTGAAGATGCAAGAAGGGTTGCCGCCCGGCTTGGCATTCCGTATTATGTTATGAATTTTAAAAAAGAATTTCAGGAAAATGTAATTAATTATTTTGTAGATGAATATTTATGCGGACGGACACCGAATCCGTGTATCGCCTGCAACCGCTATGTAAAATGGGAATCCCTGCTGCAAAGAAGCCTGCAGATCGGTGCGGATTATATTGCAACGGGACATTATGCGAGGATTGAGCAGCTTGCAAACGGCAGATATGCAATCCGCAATTCCGTAACGGCAAAAAAAGACCAGACATATGCGCTGTACAACCTGACACAGGAACAGCTCTCAAGGACACTTATGCCGGTCGGAGATTATACAAAGGATGAGATTCGTAAAATTGCCTCAGAAATCGGTATTCAGGTTGCCAATAAGCCTGACAGCATGGAAATCTGTTTTGTGCCGGATAACGATTATGCCGGATTTATCCAGCGGGAAACGGATTATATCCCGAAAGAAGGCAATTTTGTTGATATTCATGGCAATGTCATCGGAAAGCACAAGGGAATTATCCACTATACGGTCGGTCAGCGTAAAGGACTTGGACTGGCAATGGGACATCCGGTATTTGTGACGGAAATCCGGCCGGATACGAATGAAGTTGTTATTGGTGAAAATGCAGATGTATTTGCATCAAAATTGTATGCAAATAAGTTAAATTTCATGGCGGCAGAAGCATTTACAGGTGATGTACGTGCAAAAGCCAAAATCCGCTACAGCCATGCCGGTGCGGACTGTACGGTAAGAATGATAAATGAGGATACACTCGAATGTGTATTTGATGAACCGCAGCGTGCGGTGACACCGGGACAGGCTCTCGTTTTATATGACGGTGAATATGTTCTGGGCGGCGGCACGATTATCGGAAAAGCGGCAGAATAAAGGAGGAAAAACGAATATGAAAATTTCAACAAAGGGAAGATATGCCCTGCGTCTGATGCTGGATCTGGCACTGAATAATACAGGTGAGGCAGTCAGCTTAAAGGATATTGCCAGACGTCAGGATATTTCAGATAAATATTTGGAACAGATTATATCCATACTAAATAAAGCGGGGTATGTAAGAAGTATCCGCGGGGCACAGGGCGGTTATATGTTGCGCCGTCCTCCAAAGGAGTACACGGTGGGCATGATTTTAAGACTGACGGAAGGAACACTTGCACCGGTCAGCTGTGTAGAGGATGATGCCGTGGAATGTGAGCGTGAAGCTTCATGCGTAACCTTTATCGTGTGGAAAAAGATTAATGATGCCATTAATGAGGTTGTTGACAATATTACACTGGAAGACTTGGTGGAATGGTATCACAGCAAAAGTGATGATTATGTTATTTAGTGCTTGACTTTGCAGGAAAATCCTGTATTATACATATAACATACGGGATTACTATGAAATGAAATATAAATCCCGGTTCTGCAGGTACCGGACTTCCGGTGGAACTGCAAAGCGGCTGCTGCCGTATGAAATATAAAGGAGAATGAAAATGAGTCAGTTGATTTATCTTGATAATGCAGCAACAACAGCAGTAAGACCTGAGGTTTTTGAAAAAATGAAACCTTTTTTTATAGAGAATTACAGTAACCCATCCGCAGTATACAGTTTTGCGGGAGATACCAAGGAAGCCGTAGAAAAGGCAAGAGAACAGATTGCTGCCGTTCTTGGTGCAAAGGCAAAGGAAATTTACTTTACAGCAGGCGGAAGTGAATCCGACAACTGGGCAATTAAAGGTATTGCAGAAGCATTTCAGGAAAAGGGTAAGCACATTATCACTTCGAAGATTGAACATCACGCAGTGCTGCATACCTGTGAGTATCTGGAAAAGCACGGCTATGAAGTGACTTACTTAGACGTAGATGCAGACGGTGTTGTATCACCGGAAGCAGTGGAAAATGCAATCCGTCCGGATACGATTTTAATCAGTATCATGACCGCCAATAATGAAATCGGAACGATTGAACCGATTGCCCAAATCGGTGCGGTTGCAAAGAAGCACGGTATTTTATTCCATACCGATGCCGTTCAGGCATTTGCACATATCCCGATGAATGTCGATGAAATGAATATTGATTTATTAAGTGCCAGCGGACACAAATTTAACGGACCAAAGGGTGTGGGCTTCCTTTATATCAGAAGCGGCATTAAAATCGGACCGTTTGTACACGGCGGTGCGCAGGAGCGTGGAAGACGTGCCGGAACAACGAATGTACCGGGCATTGTCGGTATGGCAGAAGCAGCCAGACTGGCGCAGGAAGAAATGGACAAGCGCATTGAAAAAGAAGTTGCTGTCAGAGATTATTTTATTGAACAGATTGAAAAAAGAGTACCATATGCAAAGTTAAACGGACACAGAACAAACCGTCTTCCGAATAACGTTAATTTCTGCTTCCGTTTTATCGAAGGTGAATCCTTACTGATTTTATTAGATCAGAAGGGCATCTGCGGTTCAAGCGGTTCAGCCTGCACATCCGGTTCGCTCGACCCGTCCCATGTGCTTCTTGCAATCGGTCTGCCGCATGAAATTGCACACGGTTCATTAAGACTGACACTTTCAGAAGTAACGACAAAGGACGATGCAGAATTTGTTGTATCCGAGCTTGAAAAGATTGTAGAGCGTTTAAGAAGCATGTCACCGTTATATGAAGATTTTGTAAAAGAAGAAAAAGAAAAAACGCATAGTAAAAATACGGAAAGGAAAGAAGTGAAGTATGTATAGCGAAAAAGGTAATGGACCATTTTAATAACCCAAGAAATGTCGGAGAAATCGAAAATGCAAGCGGTGTCGGTACAGTCGGTAATGCAAAGTGCGGCGACATCATGCGTATTTATCTGGATATTGACGAAGATACAAAGATTATCAAGGACTGTAAGTTTAAGACTTTTGGCTGCGGCGCTGCGGTCGCAACCAGCAGTATGGCAACGGAAATGGTAAAGGGTAAGACCATTTATGAAGCCTTACAGGTAACGAACAAAGCAGTTATGGATGCATTAGACGGACTGCCGCCGGTAAAGGTACACTGCTCTTTACTTGCAGAAGAAGCAGTTCATGCAGCGCTTTGGGATTACGCAGAAAAGAATCATATCGTGATTGAAGGACTGGATAAGCCAAAGGCAGATATCCATGAAGGCGAAGAAGACGAGGACGAAGAATAAGATTGTCACATTGGGATTTGACAATGTAAAGGAATAGGAAAGGGTGTCTGTGAAAACGGGCACTCTTTTTTGCATAAGAAGAAAACTGCGTCGTAAGAATGAGATGAAGATACTTGACAAAACATATGTTTGTGTTATACTGATACTAAATTAATTAAATTTATATTTGCAATGAAGTTTTATAAAAATGGGGAGTGACATGAAGTTTATACATATTTCGGATCTGCATCTGGGAAAGCGTGTCAACGAATTTTCAATGCTGGAAGAACAAAAATATATTTTACAGCAGGTGTTGGACACCGTACAGAATGAGGCGGCGGATGCGGTGCTGATTGCGGGGGATATTTACGATAAGCCGGTGCCGCCCGCAGAAGCAGTTGTGCTGTTTGATACATTTCTTACGCGTCTTTCGCAGATGAAAAAGGAAGTTTTATCATCAGCGGCAATCACGACAGCGCTGAGCGGCTCTCATTCGGAAGCAGTCTGTTTACGGCAGAGGGAATTCATATTGCGCCGGTATTTGAGGGAAATATGGAGAAGTATCACTTTGGGACGATGCGGGAGAAGTGTGTGTCTATCTGCTTCCGTTTATCAAGCCGTCTACGGTGCGACGGTTTTATGAAGAAGATTTAACGGACTATACAAAGACTGTACAGACGGTAATTGAGCATACGCCGGTTGATGCGTCTAAAAGAAATGTACTGGTGGCACACCAGTTCGTAACAGGGGCTGGCAGATGTGATTCGGAAGAAGTATCTGTCGGAGGGCTGGATAATGTGGATGCATCGGTGTTTGAACCGTTTGATTATGTGGCACTGGGGCATATTCACAATGCACAGCACTGTAGCAGGGAAAGTGTGCGCTACTGTGGGACACTGCTTAAATATTCATTTTCTGAGGTGAATCATATTAAGAGCATTACAGTTGTTGAATTAAAAGAAAAAAGGAAAAAATCCACAGATTCACACCGTGCCGGTGACACCGCTTCATGATATGAGGGAAATTAAGGGAAGTTATGAAGAACTGACGTTTAGAAAAAATTATATGAATACACCGGTCAATGATTATCTGCATATTACACTGACGGATGAGGAAGATATTCCGGATGCCATCAGCAGACTGCGCAGTATCTATCCGAATATTATGCGCCTTGATTATGATAATACAAGAACAAGTAACAGCGGCAGCTAGAGATTGGTGAAGCGGCGGTGGAACGAACACCGCTTGAACTTTTTGAAGATTTTTATGAACAGCAGAATCACCGGCAGATGAGTGAAGAACAAAAACAGTTTGTCGGCGGGCTGATAGAATCTATTTGGGAATAAGGAGCAGTGTGAAAAAATCACACGGATGTGCTGATTTTTCACACGGATGTTGCTTCCAGACGAAAGCAAACATCTATAATGGCAGATGAGAAATCGCCTGCGCGAATTTCTCATCGCATCTTCGCAACAAGTTGCTTAGGAATAAGGAGTAGTATGAGACCGTTAAAATTAATTCTGTCCGCATTTGGACCGTACAGCGAAAAAACACAACTGGATATGACACAACTTGGAACCGGCGGCATTTATCTGATTACCGGGGATACCGGCGCAGGAAAGACGACACTGTTTGATGCCATTACGTATGCTCTTTACGGAGAAGCAAGCGGCGGCAGCAGAACGACGGAAATGCTTCGCAGTAAATATGCCGATGCCGCGACACCGACATTCGTCGAACTGACATTTTTATTAAAAGGAAAGACGTATGTGATTTGCAGAAATCCTGAATATATGCGTCCGTCAAAACGCGGTGCGGGAAAAGAAACGAAGGAAACCGCCAAAGCAGAGCTTACAATGCCGGACGGCGGTGTTATCAGCGGGATCAGTGCGGTAAATGAGAAAATGACAGAACTGCTCGGTATCCGCAAAGAGCAGTTTACGCAGATTGCGATGATTCCACAGGGGGATTTTTTAAAGCTGTTATTGTCGGGAACGAAGGAGCGCGCTGCGATTTTCCGTGAAATATTTAATACCAGACCGTATCTGCAGCTGCAGGAACAGTTAAAAAAGGAAGCCGGAACACTTTATAACGCGATTAAAGACGATGAAAAAAGTATCCGGCAGTATCTGGCAGAAGTGCGCTGTAAAAAAGAAAGTGCTTATGCCGATTCTTTGGAAAATCTGCAAAAAGAAGAAGTTATACTGGATACGGAGTACTGTCTGGAACTGATTGCAAATATTATGGCAGAAGATATAAAGATACAGGAATCCGTTGTCCAAAAATCAGATGACCTGTCGGCGGAAATGGCACAGCTTGACAGAGCACTTGGAAAACAGCAGCAGCGGGAAGTAGTAGAAAAAGCACTTGAAGAGGCAAAGCAGAAGACGGCAGAACTGGGTACGCTTGCGAGCCGGTTAAAGATAGAATACGAACAGGCAGAAAAACTGCAGGAAAACAACAACACCCTGACTGCACAAATTGAAGCGGAGCAGTTTGCACTTCCGGGCTATGAAAAGCTGGAATTTATTTTGAATGAAACCGGACAGAAAAAACAGCAGCTTGAAAAGGAAGAACATTTACTGGAAAAAAGCAGGCAGGAAGCACAGAAAACGAAACTGCAAAGAGAGCAGTATCAACAGCAGCTTGCCGGATTAAAGGACAGCGGTGCGGCATTTGAGCGGACAGCGGCACAGATTGCCGTAAATGAACAGCAGTGTCGGAAAACAGAAGTCTTACAGGAAAAGGTTGTACAGAATAAAAATCTTGTCAATGAAATGTACCGCATACAGAAGCGGTATATTATGGCGGCAGAGCAATTGGCACAGGCAGGAAGCATTTACGAGGAAATGGAAAAACGTTATTTTGACGAGCAGGCGGGCATACTGGCACAGAACCTGCGTGAAGATGAAGCCTGCCCGGTATGCGGTTCACTGCACCACCCAAAGAAAGCAGTGCTTCATGAAAATGCGCCGACACAGCAGCAGTTAAAAAGTCAAAAAGACGATTATGACAAAAAGACGAAAATACGTTCTGAACTCAGTTCAGAGGCAGGACTTGCAAAAGGACGGGTACAGAGCGCATATAAAGAAATGCTTGCGCAGTATGCGGCATTGATAAGTGATACACATCCAACGATCGTTGCCGGGGTACAAGATATGTCAAATGTATCAGATTTATCGCATTTATCAGATTCGGAAGAAGCATCACAGGAACAGATGATTGACGTGATAAAGCAGGTGAGTTACCGGACACAGCAGGCAGCAGAAGCACTGGCAGATGAGAAGCAGCAGCTGATGGTGCAGAAAGCCAGACTGGAAGCCGATGTCGCATTAGAGCAGAAGATTTCCGGGCAGTTACCGGAGTGCGAAAAGCGCCAGAAAGAACTGGAAGAAGAGGTGGCAGAGCGTACCAGCCGTATTTCTGTATTAAAGACAGAAGGTGAAGCTTTAAAAAAGCAGGCGGATGAATTAAAACAGACTTTAAGTTTG
>ENA-OQIO01000053-OQIO01000053.1-human-gut-metagenome-genome-assembly--contig:-NODE-53-length-47890-cov-8.511735_pt1 | contig 47890 bp, 48 predicted proteins | sample MGYA00242573_ERZ504737 | MGnify/ENA primary metagenome ERZ504737 (study PRJEB26092, sample SAMD00036203) | human gut metagenome | host: Homo sapiens | study: EMG produced TPA metagenomics assembly of...
AAACGGCAGTAGGAGATAAGTATGTATTTGAAGAAATGCAGAAGAATGACTACTGGGTTGGTGGAGAACAAAGTGGACACATCATTTTCTTAGAACATGAAGTAACGGGTGATGGTTTAATGACGGCATTAAAGATTTTAGAAATCATGAAAGCTACAGGAAAATCATTGAAGGAATTGAGTGAAGGATTGTTTATTTATCCACAGTTATTAAAGAATGTGACTGTTAAAGATAAGAATGCATGTCTAGAAAGCAAAGAACTACAAGAAGTTGTAGATGCAGTTGCGAATGATTTAGGAAATGAAGGACGAATCCTAGTTCGTCCAAGTGGAACAGAGCCATTGATTCGTGTCATGGTGGAAGCGAAAACAGATGAGTTATGTGCTCAATATGTTAAGCGTGTTACAGATTTCTTAGAAGAAAATAATTTTTAGAAAGAGGGTGGCCCAATGAAAAGAGTCATTAGTATTGTTGAAGACGAGAAGGATATCAATAATCTAGTTGCCCAATACTTACGAAAAGAAGGATATGAGGTTCATTCTTACTATACATACGAAGAAGCAAGTGCACATGTTGCGGATGATGATGTGCATTTGTGGATCTTAGATATTATGTTGGATGACAAATCTGGTTTTGACTTGATTGAAGAAATTCGTCTTCAAGGACCAGAAACGCCAGTTATCTTTATGTCTGCGCGTGATAAAGAATTTGACCGTATTATTGGATTAGAGAAAGGTTGTGATGACTATATCACAAAACCATTTTCACCAAAAGAATTAGTATTAAGAGTCAACAATATCATTAAGCGTGCTTATCGTGATGATAATAATCGCATTAGCATTGATGGATATGAATTGGATGAAGAACAACGAAAAATCTATGCGGACAATGTAGAAATTGAATTAACGACAAAGGAATTTGACTTGTTGATGATGTTTATCAAAAACAAAGGAATTGCCTTCTCACGTGATAAAATTCTTGAAAATGTTTGGGATGAAAACTACTTTGGTAGTGATCGTGTCGTAGATGATACTTTGCGTCGTTTGCGTAAAAAACTTCCAAATTTAAACATTCATACAATCTATGGATATGGATATCGTTTAGGGTGATACAAATGTATCCCCTTTTCTTTTTCTTATGGTAAAATGTTTATGATGAGGTGATATTTTATGAAGGGACCTTCCTTTTATTTTCAAAAAATGTCATTAACGCGACAAATTTTAACAATTATTTTGACGGTTTTGATGTTTTTTATCATGTTTTTCTTTGTGTTTGTCAGTGATAATATTGATCGAACCATTACTAAACAAATGTATGAACTGATCTTAAATCGACAAACACCGATCGTTGGATTAGTGGATTCGAAACAAACCAATAGTATAGATGACATTTATGCTTTCTTAGCGAGTGACAGTGTTCAAACAAACTGTATTATTCAAGATGGTAAAATGAATGTGATCTCAAATCAGAGTTCCAAAAGAAAACCAGTGAATCATAAAGTATATGAATATTTATTAGATCAATCCAAACAAATGAATTCTGAAAATGAAGAAGCACTACAGGGAACGATTACGGTCGCAAATTCGAAGTATTATTATCGTTTGATCTATTGTCATGACGGTATAATTTTGGCGAGTTTTATGGATGATACGTACGCGACACAATTTAGAGATTCATTGATTGATTCTACGGTATACGTTATTGTGATTGCGTTTATGATTGTATTCCTGATTATTTTAATGTGGGTATTCTCTATTATTCATCCTTTGAATTTAATTCGAAATTATATTGAACAAATTAAAGATGGAAAAGAAGTAGAACTTCATTTAAATCGTGATGATGAAATTGGTGAAATGGCGACTGCGATTGTGAAGATGAACGATGAATTGAAAAAGCAGGATAAAGCCAAAGAAGATATGATTCATAATATTTCGCATGATTTAAAAACGCCGATTGCGACAATTAAATCGTACGCTGAATCAATTAAAGATGGTATCTATCCTTACGGAACTTTGGAAAGCAGTGTTGATGTCATCTTAGATAATGCACAGAGATTAGAAAATAAAGTACATTCTTTATTATATATGAATCGTGTGGAATACTTGGTGGCAAGTGATGCTGAGGGTGTAGTCACAAATATGAAGGATGTTGTGGAACAGGTTGTTTTAAATGCAGCCGTGATTCGCCCTGAAATTCAAGTGATTACAGATGTAGAAGAAGTCTTCTTTGATGGTTTGATTGAAGCGTGGCGTGTAGCCATTGAAAACATTATGGAAAATGCATTCCGTTATGCGAAATCTTACATTAAGATTGAAGTAAGAGAAGACTGGTTGTGTATTAGTAATGATGGTCCAAAGATGCCTGAAGATCGCATTCAATCTTTATTTAGACCTTATGAAAAAGGCGAAGGTGGACGTTTCGGACTCGGATTATCCATTGTTTCTAAGGTTTGTAAGGCCAACCACTATATTGTGAAAGGTGAAAACAGCGAGGATGGAGTTCGCTTTATCATTTATCGTAAACAAAAAACAAAAGAAGAAAAAAGAAAATAACTGGGTAAAAAATAAAGGAGAAAAAGCATGATGAATGTCGCAACGATTGGCTCTGGTGTTATAGTAGAGCGCATGATTGAAGCTATGCGTTTAGATGGTCGATACAATTTATATTGTGTATATTCTAGAACAAAGAAGCGTGCTAAAGAATTTGCCGAAAAACATGGGATTCAAAAGTATTACACGGATATGGAAGAAATGTTGAATGATGAAAATGTGGATATTGTTTATGTGGCAAGTCCAAACTCTTTACATTATTCACAATCAAAAATGGCGTTGGAACATAAGAAGCATGTTATTAATGAAAAACCATTTACGCCAACTTTAAAAGAGTGTAATGAACTATTTGAAATAGCTGAAAAAAAGGGTGTCTATATTTTTGAAGCCATCACAAATGTGCATTTGCCAAATTATAAAATTATTAAAGAAAATTTGTCGAATTGCGGAGATATCAAGATGGTTCAGTGTAATTTCTCACAATATTCATCGAAGTATCAAAAGTATAAAGATCATGTTCAAACAAATGCCTTTGATCCAGCCTTCAATGGTGGAGCTTTAATGGATATCAATGTATATAATTTACATTTTGTGACGGGAATGTTTGGTAAGCCGAATGAGGTTCATTATTTTAAAAATGTTGGATACAACGGCATCGATACAAGTGGAATTATTATTATGCAGTATCCCGATTTTATCGCAACTTGTACTGGTGCTAAAGATTGTTCAAGTCCTTATGCAGTATATGTACAAGGGGATCAAGGAACGATTATTGTCTCTGGTGCGAGCAGTGGTGTATGTAAAGATGTTTATTTTGATGTGCCAAAAAAAGATCAGATTGGCAAAAAGGCAGCGGACACAAAAGAAAAAATCAGTATTGAACAACCAAATCACATGTTGTATGAGTGTCAGGACTTTATGGATATCATTCTAAATAAGGATGAAGAAGCTTATACAATGTATAAGGAACAAACCCAAATGGTTGTAGAACTATTAGAAAAGCTATCATGATGATAGCTTTTTTTTGAAAATATAATTTTTTTCAGTACTTTTGACTCGCATCAAAAGTGTATCCTAAATCTGAAAATTGAGTAATATCTTTGATGTTTTCAATCTGATTTTCGGCAAGATAGCGAACCATGGCTCCTCTTGCCATCTTGGCATAAACACCTTTTTCTTTTCCGTTTTCTTCGACAAAACGAACATCAATCAATGGTTTATATTTTCGAATGGTTTTGGCATATTCTTCACTTGCCAGATTTAAAATGGGTTCATCTATTTGATTAGAAAGATCGTCTTTCCAAAAGTCATACAAAGAGAATGGGCATTTTGTCTGCATTTCTAAACGATAGGGTGTGATCGCATCCAGTGGTTTCAAAAGACCATAAAATCCAGAAATAATGTAAAGATGTTCTTGAATATATTTGATTTGATCATCTGTAAATACATGGGGTGCCATATATTGATATTGTATGCCAGAATAGCTTAGTATGGCTGGTGTTGTATTTTTATTTAGACTCATATTTTGGAATTGATCATATGTAGTTTGGGCAATTGTGTCTGAACATTTTAAATAAGATTTTAATTCTGAATACTCTAAACTTTGAATATGATTTAAAAGTTTAGTTGTCTTGGATAAGAATAGGGGTGTTGTACACTCTATGTTGATATCATCGATCATTTTCATTTTCTTAGCGGGTGAGATAATTATTTTCATAATAATATTGTATAATAGGTGTCAAGAAAAGGAAGTGAAGATTATGGTGAAAACTGAAGAAATGTTAAATAATTTAGAGGAATTGATCAATACACCGAGTGTGGTAGGTTTCTATCCTGAAATTCACAAAAAATTAGCGGAGATGGTAGGAAAGTTTGGATATGAACTTGAGTTTGATAATAAACGAACTGCCGATGTTCGTGTGCCAGGTAAAGATTCTAGTAAGATTGTATGTGTAGGAGCTCACTTAGATACGATTGGTATGCAGGTTCGTCATGTGATGGACAATGGCTGGATCGAAGTAAAAAACTTGGGTGGAGTCAACTTTCATAATGTGGAAGGAGAGAATGTGTATATTCATACGCGTAGTGGAAAAACATATGAGGGTATGGTGATTTGTAAGTCGCACTCTACACATGTCTTTGATGATGCGAGAAGTCGTGAACGTGATAAATTTAATGAAGCTATTTTATTGGATGAAGATGTCAGTTGTGCTAAAGATGTATATGATCTAGGGATTGAACATGGGGATTTGATTAGTGTAGAACCGCGTTTTAGACGTACAAAATCTGGTTTTATAAAATCTCGCCATATTGATGATAAGGCTATGGTTGCAGCTGTGATTGATGTGTTACGTCAACTAAAAGAAGAAAATCTAACACCAGCATATGATACATTATTTGCGTTTCCTATCTATGAAGAAATTGGTCATGGTGGAGCTTATGTTCCTAGTGAAGTGAGTGAATATGTAGCTTTGGATATTGGTTTGATTGGACCTGATAATCATGGTTCTGAAAAGAAGGTTTCCATTGGAGCTAGCGATAACTATTCTCCTTATGATTGGGGATTAACAACTAAAATCATCAATTTGGCAAAAGCGAACAATATTAACTATTGTGTAGATACATATTATCGTTTTGGCTCAGATGCTACAGCGGCAATTCGTGCTGGAAACAATATTATGCCTGCTGTATTTGGGGTTGGTTGTATGAATTCGCATGGCTATGAAAGAACGAGTGTTCAAGCTATTGAGGATTGTGCACGTCTAACATTGGCTTATGTATTAAGTGAATAGAAAAAAGAGATATCTTTGCGATACCTCTTTTTTGGTTGAACTAAAATGTGAAATGGATTTGTTCAACCATATACATTCTAAATGATTTTCAAACGTATTCATAGACCAAAAAACGATAAATGGTCGATGAAAGAAGAGAAAATAAATATTTGTTAAAGAATTTCACATAATTCATATCCATTATGGATTTGATTCAACATTTTTTCTTTTGTTTGTTTAAATAAATCAAATTGCTTTTTAGCCTCATTCACGTTTTGATAGACCTTCCAATCTCCGACTAAGTAATAGGGCTTGTGTTCAATAAATCCAATTACATCATCTAAGGGATAACCAAGAAATACACCTATTTCATGAGGAAAGTTTTTTGTGTTAAGTCTTTTTTTGAGTTCTTGTATACACAGTTCAAAAGTATTTGGATATTGATAGGATTTTAGAAAATTTTGAACTGCATTTGAGGAAATATAGTCTTTAAGTTTGGAATTGTATACATAAATGGTGTATTGAGTTTCTTGTTCTATGAGGATAAAGAAGATCCCTTTTGAGTTGAATTGTTGATTGTATTGCTTGATAAATGATCGAATACTATCATCGTCTTTTGGAAGGTGGAACATATTGGCATATTTATATTGCTTCAGTGCAGGTGCACAATAATTGGCCAATAATGATTCAAAACGTTGTTTTGGCATAATTAAGCTCCAATCGCTTTTTTGATGTTTTCGATATCTTCAGGTGTACCAGAATTTTCTACTTTATATAGAATTTCACAACCATAATCTTCACTGATTTTATCAGCTGCCTGACAATATGCGTCACCATAATTTGTATCTCCGGAGCAGACAACACCTTGAATCAATGTGCCATTGGCCATCAAAAAGTTTTCGACTTCAGCAGGTACATCTCCATAGCCATCTGTATAAGTAAATAAGATGTATGGTTCATCGATGCTTTCAGATCCATCATTGATGCGTAATGCATCAATACCTAATGAACTGATAATTTCTTCCACATTACCAGTACGACTTGCGAATGCATATTTCATGATTTTACCTCCTTAACAGTTAGACGTAACTAACTGTTATTAGTATAACTCTATAAGAGTTAGTTGTAAATAACTTTTTTTAAGAAATTTATTGAATATGATATACTATTTTTGTTTAACGGGAGAGGTTTTATGCAAGTAAAAGATATGACGAAGGGAAATGAATTAAAGTTGATTTTTTTGTTTTCCCTACCTTTAATGCTTGGAAATATATTTCAGCAGCTATATACAGTCTGTGATACTATCATTGTTTCTAGACACCTTGGTGTGAAGGCGTTAGCAGCCATAGGATGTTCGGATTGGCTAACATGGATGGGAATTGCAGTCGTGACTGGGCTTGCCCAAGGTTTTTCAATTCCGATAGCGCATGCGTTTGGTACTCATGATAAGAGGAATGTACAAAAATGTATTTCTACTTTAGCTGTGAATGCGATTATATCAACAGTGGTTTTATTAGCGGTGATTTATCCGCTTCTACCAAATATTTTGATTTTATTAAAAACACCAGCTGATATTATGGATCGAGCTCTAGCGTATACACACGTTATTTATATCGGTTTGTTTGCGACTATGTTTTATAATGCGCTTGCAAGCATTTTACGTGCTTTTGGCAATTCGAAAACACCGCTACAAGCCATGATTATTGCCAGTATTTGTAACGTAGGCTTAGATGTACTATTCGTGATGGGACTTGAGTGGGGAATCATCGGTGCTGGTGTAGCGACAGTTATTGCACAAATTCTAGCTGGATGTTTCTGTTTATATCATGTATTAAAATTAAAAGAATATATGCCTACATCCATTTGTAAGGATGTAACATACTATAAAAATCAATTTAGATTAGGAATTCCTATGGCACTACAAAATGTCTTGATTTCGATTGGTGGTATGGTATTAACAAGTGCCGTAAATCGATATGGAACTTATTTCCTTGCTGGATTTACAGCTATGAACAAGCTATATGGAGTGCTTGAAATTTCAGCTGTTTCTTATGCTATGCCATGGTTACATATACGGGACAAAATTATGGAGCACATCGTTATGATCGTATCAAGAGTGGTGTGAAAAAAGTTGTTTTATTATCTTTGGCAACTTCCATCTTGATTTCTATTATACTTTGGATTTTTGGCCCATTCTTCTTATCTTGTTTTATATCAAAAACAAGTGAAGGTGCGAATGAAGCAATGACATATGGATTGAATTTCTTACGATGTTTAACGATTTTCCTTCCAATTTTATATATGTTGCATGCATATCGTTCTACGATACAAGGTTTATCCAATGCCTTTATTCCTATGGTATCTGGCTTATTTGAGTTATTGATGCGAATCTCTGGAGCTTTGATTCTACCTATCTATTTTGGTAAAGCTGGCCTATATCCTGTAGAAGTGTTGGCATGGATTGGTGCAGTTATAATCTTGATTCCTAGTTATTATCACATGGAAAGAAATTTTCAAAAAGTTTCAGAAAATAGTTGACAAATTGTTTCACACAGAATAAAATACGTTCATACATAAAGCAAAGGTGCTTATAGTTCATGAAATACATGAGCTGTAAGTGCCTTTTTTCTTTTGTATAAGGGAGGGAATATTATGGAGAAGATTTTAACAGAGGTATTTGGAATATGGTACCTAATCGGAGCTGCATTTGTATTCTTTATGCAGGCCGGATTTGCGATGGTTGAAGCCGGATTTACAAGAGCCAAGAATGCCGGTAATATCATTATGAAAAACTTAATGGATTTCTGTTTAGGAACTGTCGCATTCTTGATTATTGGTTATAGTCTATTGATGGGGCAAGATTTTGCGGGACTTGTTGGATGGGGAGAAAGTCCATTGACAGATTTTGCCGGAACAAACTGGTCAAGTTTCACATTCAACTTAGTGTTCTGTGCTACAGCTGCTACCATTGTTTCTGGGGCCATGGCAGAAAGAACAAAATTTATCTCTTATTGTATCTATAGTTTTGTGATTAGTTTAATTGTATATCCAATTGAAGCACACTGGGTATGGGGTGGCGGTTGGCTAAGTAGCCTTGGCTTCCATGATTTTGCCGGAAGTGCTGCCATTCACTATGTTGGTGGTTTAACCGCTTTAATTGGTGCATGGATGTTATGTCCAAGAATTGGTAAGTTTGATAAAGATGGATCTCCACGAGGAATTCCAGGTCATAGCTTAACGATTGGTGCACTTGGATGTTTCATCTTATGGTTTGGCTGGTATGGATTCAATGGTGCAGCGGCTACAAATGGTATTCAGTTAGCTACAATCTTTGCGACAACTACAGTAGCACCTGCCGTTGCGACATGTACAGTCATGTTGATTACTTGGATCAAATATGGAAAACCAGATGTTGCGATGTGTTTAAATGGTTCATTGGCAGGTTTAGTTGCGATTACTGCGGGATGTGATGCCGTAAACGTATTTGGATCATTTGTGATTGGTATCTTATCTGGATGTATGGTTTGTTTCATTGTATGGTTGTTGGATTATAAATTAAAAGTAGATGATCCAGTAGGAGCTGTTGCCGTACACTTTGGAAATGGTTTATTAGGAACAATCTGTGTTGGATTATTTGCGTGTGGTACAGATACAATGCCTGAAGCACAAGGATTATTCTATGGCGGTGGATTCCATTTATTAGGCGTTCAATTATTAGGTTTATTGGCAATTGGTGTATGGACTGCAGTAACTATGTTTATTACTTTCTACATTATTAAAAAGACTGTTGGATTACGTGTTAGTGCACATGAAGAAATTGTGGGCCTTGATAAAATGGAACATGGATTGGAAAGTGCATATGCTGGTTTTGCCTTAGAAGCCGATGTTCCAGGTGATTATTTAGAAACAATTCAAGATTCTAGCTATACTCCAAGTGTAGAAGTGGATGATGCCGTGCCTACAAAAGTTATTCATAGTGATGGTTCTATTTCTAAGGTTGTCATCATTACTAAAGCTGAGAAATTTGATAAGATCAAGGCTGCATTGAATGAAATTGGTATTGGTGGTATGACGGTTACTAAAGTATCTGGTTGTGGTGTGCAAAAGGGCCAAACAAGCTACTATCGTGGTGCTAAAGTAAATATGGAATTGCTTCCTAAATTAAAGGTTGAAGTTGTTGTGAGTGAAGTGCCTGTAGCAGATGTTGTTAAGGCAGCTAAAAAGGCATTGTATACTGGAAATATTGGGGATGGAAAAATCTTTGTCTACGATGTTGCGGATGTTGTTCGTATCTCAACAGGAGCTCGTGGTAAAGATGCATTAAAATATGAAGAATAATATATAAATCATGCTTGTAAAATTGCTCTTTTCTCTTATTCATTACAAGCCATAAGAAAAGGATCGAAAATCGATCCTTTTTAGTTTAATAAGTCTGTATCAAATACATCATCATTTAATTCTTCATCAATCATTTGGAAAAGTAATTCTTCGATGTCCTTACCATTTTCTAATTCTTCAAATAGATCGGGTCTTTCATAAAACATCTTATTAAAGAAGAATCCAGAAACCAATTGATCATTTTGTTCTTCTAAAGTACGGTGTTCGTTTTCTTCTACCCAAGGTCCTTCATTTTGAGCTTCAATAACTTGAATGCGTTCCAATTCAATTTCTTTTTTATTCAGCTCTTCATTGATGAGTTTTCCAGTTACAGGGTAAAATTCGTCTGTTTCAGAATCGAAGAAGGATAGTAAGAACATATCATTCTTTTCTAAACATAAATCGGCAATGGAACAAATCTGCATTTCTTCAGTAGAATAATCAATGCCTTCACAATTGATCATGAAATCGTAGCTGCATACAATGTCTAAACTAGACATCACAAAATATGTCATATCCGCTAATGGAAGTCGTTTAGGGAATGTGATGGTTCTTGTGATGTCGTCCAATTGAAACTGAATGGTACAAATTTGAAATCTTTCCTTTAAATAGTCCGCTTTTTCTTCTATACAAATCTTTATACCTTCTTCAAAAGAATAATCGTGGAATTCAGAATCAATATCTAATAATTCATGTAGATATTGATTGGCGATTTCATGAAGTAAGATGAATTGATATTTTTCATCTTGGGGTGCATATTTGAATAATTCATTTAATGCAGGTTCTAATTTCTTGTTGTTTGTGATGGCTTCCATTGTCATATTCATCATGGAATCCATTTGTTTTTGTAGTTCCTTTTTCATTTCATTACTCCATATCCATATGTTTTAACATATTAAAAATATCATCGATTTCTTCCAAATTATCTTTAACTAGAGGAATATCTAATTTCTCACAAATAAAATCAAGCCAATTTAGAATATATGGATTTCTGGCATATACATGTTTAGGCTTACCAAAATGTTCGATGGCACCCAAAAAATTATTCATAATGACTTCATAATCTTCTTGATCTGGGTGAATTAAATCAAAGTGTAAAATTTGGTTATTTCTTAAATCAAATACTATATAGGCTAATGGATTGATGGGCCTTTCAAAACCTTCATCATTTGTGGGAACCATCATATAATCCATATCAATCGCAAGTTCTAAATCTCCATCCTTTATATTTTTAAAATAATCAATTAGATTTGAATCATTGACAAGAATCGTATTATAACGTTCTGGTTCCATAGGCCTAGGTACAGTATAAGAGAACCAATTTCCATCTTCATCTTTTTGTGTGTAAAGAATATCTCCTCCTTCAAAGATGGACTCTTGATAATCTTCATGTTTTAATGTTTCAATCAATCCTTTATAGGTTTCAATCAACATTTTGATTTCACCATAGTTTGGAAGGCTTGGAAAACTTTTCTTTTCAAAAGTTTTAAAATAAATCCAGTTTCCATTGCCACGAAAACGAAGACCTAATTGTTTGATAATTGAATACATTTCATCATCGATTTCATCACGATTTCCCCAATAACAAGTAATGCAGTTTTGATCGGACATCACAAACGTTGCAGGTACATTATAGTCGTCATTGCAGATTTGGCAAAAATCACTATAACCTTCCATGCCTCGATAAACACTGATACCTGTGCATGTTCCACTTTTACCCATAATGGATACGAAGTTTGGCTCTTCATTTTTCTTTGTTTCTACCGCAATTAAATCCATGTCCCAATATGAGTTCCAAGGCTTTAATTTTGTGATTTCAATAGCTAAATCATAGAGTTCTTTCCATTGTTCTAATGTTGCTGGTGTTGCCATAATAATTCCTCAACTTTATTGTATTAATAGTAACATTACTCCATGCTAAACTCAATTAAGATTCCTTAATGATTTTTCCAGATATATAATCAGGGATGAGTTCAAAACATTGTACACTAGGTCCGGAATATTTTAATTCATGATCAATATAATTTTGATCATTGGTAAATTTTAGGCAGAGTTGCGTACATATTTCTTTGACTTTATCTGGATCATTTACCATTTTGATTTTTCCAAACACAATCACACTCTGATAATGAACGGCCCATTCACCATCTTTTTTAAAACCTTTATCCATGACACAAAAGCTTGCCTTATCACATTGTTTTAAACAATCCATTTTATGTCCTTCTTTTGCTCCATGAAAATAGATGTGTCCGTTTTTTTCATCGTACCAATGTGTAATAGGAAAACCATAGGGGTATCCCGTATCACTGATTAAAGATAATACGCCATGAGGTTCATTGGTAAGTATCTCTATACATTTTTCTTCAGATAATTTTTGTTTGAATCTTCGCATTGTCTTAAACATAGTTAGCTCCTTTAATGAAAAGGGCGTAAATTGAATTACACCCTTATAAATTTGAATTCATAAATTCAATAATTCCGGCTTCAACTTCATTTTTGATTTCTGCATAATTATGAATTTCATGACGATAGCCAGAATATAATTTAGTTGTGACATGATGTCCAGTTTCTACAAGCCAGTTACTGACTTGACATACTCCTAGACCATATTCGCCAACTGGATCTTGATCACCAGCAATATTGTAAATAGGTAATTTTTTAGGTACTTTTTTTTGCCCATTGAGTTCCTTCAATTGTAAGCATCATTTGGATAAAATCATAAATAGAACGATTGCTAGTAGGTCTTGTGAAGGCATCGAATGGATCTTGCGCATGGTCCTTTTGTACATATGGATCATGGCAAATCCATTCATTTCCAATTTGAACTTCACCACAACGTTCGCACATCCAGCCATAAGTGAGCCTACAATATTTGGATCAGACTCTTCACCGTGGCCTGCATCAATGATTTCTTTCAATTTTTCTTTAACTTCTTTAGCACCACGGAAAATGCCTGTTGTACCACAAATTGTTGCACCATTTAATTCGTTTCCGTATTTTGCGATAAAATCTCTTGTGATAAATGAACCATACTGTGACCAAATAAGAAGTAAGGTAAATTTGGATACTTCTCACATACAATTTTCTTTAATGTGTGTTCATCTTCCATCATGTGTGACATCCTTTATCTCCCAGTCACCCCAGACATTATTCGCCATTGCGGTTTTTCCATGACCTACATGATCATCAGCGGCTACAATATAACCAGCATCTAGAAAAGCCGAAATCATATGGATATAGCGTCTTGAGTGTTCGCCAAATCCATGAATTAATTGAACGATTCCATTCGGCTTACATGCAGGAACATAAATCCAAGCTTGCACTTGATCGCGTTCATTATAAGATGTAAAAGATACTTCGTGTAACATACAATAATCCTCCTTTTTTGCGTAATGTTAACTCAGTTTATATCTGTTTTTATTATACTCCTACAAAAAGACTATGTCATTGAGTTGACATAGTCTTTTTCATGAATTTATAAACAATGTACGCAAGAATAATACCTGCAAGAATGTCCGTTGGATAATGAACGCCAACATAGAGTCTAGAAAACGCAACAAGGATTGCGAGTATGAAAACTAGAATACTATACTTCTTAGGAAGACCATCATATACCATAAAGGCACAAATAAAGCAGATGCGGTGTGTCCAGATGGAAATGAATAATCACTAGGTTTATCCACTAATGGAATAAGTTCATTAAACGCATCAAAGGGTCTAGGTCTTTGAAATATGAGTTTTAATACAACGAATAATATAGTGCAAATTATAAAGGCAATAATTGTTTCTTTTGCGAGTCTTCTCGTATCTTCATTTTTCTTGAACATATAAATTAATACGATTGCTAGAATTGTATATAAAAAGTATTCGTTTGTAATCAAAGTGAAGAAGGGTGTAAGTATATAGTGACGTATATTTTCTTGTATGAATAATAAAATTTGAATATCCATAGAAATTTTCCTTTCGATAGGAGTATTATACATATATAAAGATGGGAAGTGAAGTTATGCGACTTGAAAGAATGAGTTGGAAAGATTGCGAAGAATATTTTAAGGATCATGATATGGTGATACTTACAACGGGAAGTACCGAAAATCATGGAGTTCATAATCCATTAGGAACAGATACTATGATTCCTAATAAGATTTTAGAACTAATTGAAAAACAAAGTGATGTATTGATTTGCCCAACCTTACCTTATGGGGATGCCGATTTTCATACAGAATACACGGGTACAATTTCAATTGGTAGTGATTTATTAGAAATGGTTATGAAAAGAATCAGTGATCGACTATATGATTGTGGTGCTCGACATTTTGTGTTCTTAAATGGACATGGAGGAAACACACATGCATTAAGTAAAGTATGTCGTCATTTATATAAGAAGGGAGCTGTGGGTACAATTTTTGACTGGTGGACTATTGCTGGAAAAATCAATTCAGAATGGGCTGGAGGCATGGTGCAGGTCAGGAAACGGCAGCTATGTTGTATGTGGATGAAAGTTTAGTTCAAAAGGATAAGATTGAAGATTCAAATTTAAATCAGTTTACACCTCAATTAACAGCTTCCAATGCACAAACCGTGAACTTTAAAGGCGTGGATATTCCGGTTCCTAGAAGCAATCGTTTAAGTAGTGATAATGGTTGGTTTGGCAAGGATCATCCTAAATATGCAACGTATGAATGGGGTAAAGAAATGGTGGAAGCTACGGCAGATTTTCTTGTGGAATATATGAAAGAATTTCAAAAGATGTAGTAATTCGTTTCGAGTTGAACTATAATAAATATACAAATGCGGGACAAATATTTTTTGTCTCTTTTCTTTTCGTATGGAGGTTTTAATGGAAATCATTATCTTAATATTATTATGCGTTGTGATTGTATGCTTGATTGTTTTGTTGATGCAAAATAAGTCGAAGGAAGTAGAAACTTCAAATCCAGATTCTTTGATTCTACAAAAGAATTTTGAATATCTTTTAAAACAAGTACAGGATGTTCAAAAGAATCAGGCTACATCAAAAGTGAGCTTGAATCAAATGGAAGAGTATTTATATCGTATGAATATGGTCATGACAAATACAAAACTTAGAGGAAACTGGGGAGAATATCAATTGGATATGCTTCTAAGTGTATATTGTGGTCAAAATCCATCTATCTATTCGATGCAGTATACTTTGCCAAATGGAAAGATTGCGGATTGTGCCTTTCATTTACCAGACACGAATAAAGTGTTGTGTATTGATTCAAAGTTTCCTATGGAAAATTATATGAATCTTCAGGAAGATATGGATACATATCTAAGACCTTTTAAGATGAATATGAAAAAACATATTGATGATGTGGCAAATAAATATATTAATATGGATACTATGCCTTATGCTTTATTGTTTGTGCCTAGTGAAGCAATTTATCAATTTGTTTGTGCTAAATGTGATGATTTATTTACATATGCCCTTCAAAAACATGTTATGTTGGTATCTCCAACTACACTTGTAGCGGAAGTGATGACTTTATTATCAAGTACAAAGGATTTTTATCGCACAAGCCATATGGAAGAAATTGAACGAAATATTTTGTTGCTGCAGGAGGATGCGAATCGTCTTGTAGAAAGAAGTGTAAGGGCAGAAAAAACGTTGGAAACTTTGGCAACACAATTCCATGCGGTTTCTATTTCTGCACAAAAATTATCAAGTCGAATGACTAAGATGGGAGAAGACGAATGATTAGTACGTTAAAAGGAAATATATCATTATTGGATTTTGATTTGATTGTTGATCCAACCAATCAACAAGTTTTACCAATGCAAGGAGTGAGCGCACAAATATTTCATCAGGCTGGAAGTGAAATGATGAAGGCTTGTCAGGCTTTAAATGGTTTAGAAGTCGGAAAAGCTAAGATGACAGAATCTTTTAATTTGCCATGTAAAGCAGTTATTCATACGTGTGGACCTCGTTATATAGATGGCGCTCATAATGAAGATGAATACTTGGCTGCATGTTATTGGAATAGTATGGCATTGGCGTATGATTATATGCGAAAAAATGATATGGAATCGATCAATATTGCCTTTCCATGTATTTCTACAGGTATCAATGCATATCCAAATCATGAGGCTTGTGTAATTGCGATTCAAACCGTAAAACGATTAATGAATAATTTTCCTGAGACAAGGGCTATTCATGTATGTTTTGTGTGTGATAAAACCGAAGATTATATGTTATATAAAGAGGCATTAAAACTACGATGAAATCCATGGTTGATTTATCCCATGAATTTTTTAAAGCCAGTTCTTCATAAACAAGCAATATGTGTGGATGCGACATTAGGACAGGGAAAAGATACAGATTTCTTTTTGTCGCAAAATGTGCATAAAGTATATGGCTTTGAAATTCAAAGAGATGTTTTTGAAAGTACAAAAGAACGATTGGATAATCAAAGAACTTGTTTCTATAATGTTGGACATGAACATATGGAAGAATATATTCATGAAGAAGTGGATGCGATCATTTTTAATTTTGGGTATTTTCCTCAAGGAAATCATGACATCACAACCCACGCTTCTTCAAGTGTAAGTGCAGTCAGACAAGCTCTAAAACTTTTAAAAATAAAAGGAAGAATGGCACTTGTGATGTATCCACATGAATCGGGACAGGAAGAAGCTAAATGTATGGAAGAGTTTTTAAAAACACAAACATCGATTCAGGTACAGAAAATACAAAACTTATTGGTGGATCATTGTCCATATTTATTATTAATTGAGAAAAGGTACTGTATATAGGTACCTTTTTCTGTTAGAATCATATAGTGATTTTTGAAATAGAAGGAGTATATATGGAAGAAATAAAAGATAAAGATTATTCATTAGAAGCAGTTCCAGAAAGCGCAAGAAAAGGGTTTCGAAGTATGTTTTTTGTCATGCTTGGATTTACCTTCTTTTCCGCAAGTATGAGTGTAGGAGCAAAATTAGGAAATGGTTTAGATTTTAGTGAATTTGTTTTAGCGTGTGTCATTGGTGGAATTATTTTATCCATTTATTGTGGAATATTAGCCTATATAGGATCTGACACAGGACTAACAATGGATTTGCTTTGTCGAAAGGCATTTGGTAAAAAAGGATCTTATGTATCAAGCTTAGTTCTAGGGTTTACACAAATTGGATGGTTTGGCGTTGGTGTAGCGATGTTTTCAATTCCAACAGCTCAACTTTTAGGTATCAATGAATGGGCATTGACAATCGCAGCTGGGTTATTGATGACTTTGACAGCTGCTACAGGTATGAAGGCATTAGAAGTCGTAAGTACGATATCTGTACCTTTAATTGTTGTATTGGGTGTTTATTCAATGGTTACTGCCACAACTGATGGTGGTGGTCTTGTGGCTGTGTTTGCACAATCGGCTGGAAAAATCAGTGTGTTTACAGGAATTGGATATGTGATTGGTTCCTTTATTTCTGGAGGGACAGCGACACCGAATTTTATTCGTTTTGCGAAAAATAATAAAATTGCGGTTTGGACTACAGTCATTGCATTTTTCTTCGGGAATACATTAATGTTTTGTTTCGGTGCAATTGGAGGTGCTTTTACAGGCGCTGATGACATTTTTTATGTTATGATTGCACAAGGTTTGGCAATTCCTGCTATTATTGTTTTAGGAGCTAATATTTGGACAACAAATAATAACGCTCTTTATACAGGTGGTCTTGCGATTAGTAATATCACAAATATCCAAATGAAAACAACAACATGGATTGCAGGTGTTATTGGAACCATCTTATCTATTTGGTTGTATTACAATTTTACAGGATGGCTTAATATACTGAATTGTGCTTTGCCGCCAATCGGAATTATTGTCATTCTAGATTTCTTTATGAAAAGAAAAAAATATAAAGAAAATATGGATGTAGGGGATTTTAATAGTTTCAATATTGTTGGTGTTATTGTTGGAGCTATTGTTGCGAATGTTCTTCCTTGGGGAATTGCAGCGGTAAATGCGATGATAGTTGCAGCCATATGTTATTTTATAGGGTATATAAGAAAGAAAGAGGCATAAAATGTTAATAAAAAATGCGTGTATTGAAAATAATGAAGAATTAAAGTGTATCCGAATTGAAGATGGAAAATTCAAAGAAATAAGAAAAGATTTAGAGCCATATGCACAAGAAGAAGTGATGGATCTAGAAGGAAAACTTGTCCTTCCCTCCTTTTGTTGAATCTCATGTTCATTTAGATACTTGTTTGACAGCGGGTCAACCACATTGGAATATGTCGGGAACTTTATTTGAAGGTATTGAGCGTTGGGAAGAGCGTAAGGAATTTTTAACTAAAAAAGATGTGATGGATCGTGTGAATAAAGTCATTCGTATGCAGGCAAGTCATGGTGTTCAACATGTTCGTACGCATGTGGATATCAATGATCCAAATCTAACAGCTTTAGAAGCTATCTTGGAATTGAGAGAAGAAGTAAAGGATTTCATGAATATTCAAATTGTTGCGTTTCCTCAATATGGAATTTTGAGTTATCCAAAAGGAAAGGAATTGTTAGAAACAGCTTTGAAATTGGGTGCAGATGCAGCTGGAGCTATTCCTCACTTTGAATTTACGCGTGAATATTCGGTTGAATCTTTAAAAATTTGTTTTGAATTAGCACAAAAATATGGAAAGCTAATTGATATTCATTGCGATGAAATTGATGATGAAGCAAGTCGAGGACTTGAAACAGTTGCGACACTTGCTTATGAAACTGGCATGAAAGATCAGGTAACAGCAAGTCATACAACGGCAATGCATTCGTATAATAATGCGTATATGATTCGTTTAATGCGTATTTTAAAAATGTCGAACATAAACTTTGTAGCCAATCCTTGTGTGAATGTACATTTAGGTGGTCGTGCGGATACATATCCTAAACGTCGTGGATTAACACGAGTTAAAGAATTAACAGAAGCAGGATGCAATGTATCTTTTGGAACGGATGATATTTTTGATCCATGGAATCCAATGGGAAGTGGAAACATGCGTGATCCTGTTTATATGGGAATCTATACGGGACATATGATGGGGTATGAAGAAATCTTAAATTCGTATAAATTTGTTACGGCAAATGCAGCTAAAACTTTACATTTAGGGGATAGCTACGGCATTCAAGAAGGAAATCCGGCAAGTTTTGTGGTGATGGATGCTAAAAATTATCATGAAGCTTTAAATTTAGATGCTCCTGTATTAAAGTCTTACAAAGATGGAAAATTGATCGCATCTTGTACACCGGCAACACGAAAGATTCTATTTTAAAAGGTCCTTATGGATCTTTTTTTCTTTTGCTTAATGATTTAGAAAGAGAAGAAGATAAAATCCGTATTATTATTATTATGATAAAATTTAAGTAAAGATATTCGAATAGAAAAGAGGGTGACATGTATGTTTCTAACTATCTTTATCATAATAATCTTAGTATTCATCTTGTTAGAACTAGCTTCTATTAAAGATGAAATCAAAAAGAACAATGAACTTCTAATTCAATGTCTAAAGAAAAAAGAATAAGAGGCTGATTTAAAAAGCCTCTTATTTACTTTGTAGCATGAAATAATAGATTTCTGGTTTTGCCATAAAACGAAGATTTACGTGTGTGCATCCTACACCGGATGAAATGATGTATGGAAAGGCAAGACGTTTTGCGTGGGAACGATTCAATGATTTTGCTCCATCTATCGATTTATATCCACCAAAAATAGGGAATGTGATTTGATTGCCATGAGAGTGTCCACATAATGCAAGGGATATTGATTTTGTGGATAATTCTTCATTAGTCAGTGTATCTGGCATGTGAGTGATGAGCAGATTGTATTGTTTGTCTGACGTTGAAATTTTACTTGGATCAGGCGTATTTGATAATGCACTTAATGTAATGCCTTCCTCTTTTTTGTTTGTAAGAAGAATTGTTTCATTTTCTAATATTTCAAATTGTGCCTGATTTAAAATGGAACGAACTACGTCGTTGTTTGCATCATCCTTTTCGCCTAAGACACAAAACTTACCTAGTGGAGCATGCATCTTAGATAATTTATTAGTGATATAATCCATATCTTCTTGAGTCATCTGGCAGGTTTCATCAAATAGATCGCCACCAAAAATCAGAATGTCTGGATCTAAATGTTCAATTTTATTAAAGAGTTTATCGGCTCTTTTTTTATTTTCAAATTTACCATATTGCACATCCGTAAAATAAACAATGGATACATCATTCATTGAGGATGGAATCTTTTCATCTTTCAATGTTTTATATTGTACACTCAATTGTTCGGGTTCAACATTTTTTGCGATTTTCAAAGATCCTAGCATACTTAATACGATCGCAAATAATATGGCAATGATGATAAACATTTGTTTCTGTAACTTTGTCATGAAACTATTTTATCATAAAATAGAAAAGACATCACTAGGATGCCTTTGTTGCTCTTGGTTTTCTTGCATGGAAATTGTTCTTACGATTCTTTTGAAGTTCTTCCATTGTTTGTTTTGAATTCAAGATAACTGGAATTACAATTGGGTTTCGATGTGTCTTCTTGTATAAGAATGGTTCTAATGTAGAGCGTACACAGTTTTTGATTTCAGAGAAAGTGGTTTTTTCTTTCATCTTTTCCTGAAGAGAATTATTCACAATATATTCAGCTTCTTTGATCAATCCCTGTGAATCTTTAATGAAGACAAATCCACGTGATACGATGACGGGTCGCATTAAGATTTTGTTTTCTTTTGAATCGATAGCTAAGATAACAGCAACTAATCCATTATCGGCTAAGATTCGACGATCTTTTAAAACAGCAGTGGACAATCCGGAAATATCATTTCCATCGACATAAATATCGTCACCTTGGTATCGCCAGTCACTTTGTAGCACTTTGTGATCTCTTAAAATTAAAATATCTCCATTTGCGCATACAAAGATATTCTCTTTAGGAATACCTGTTTCCATTGCGGTTTGACGGTGTTGCATCAACATCTTATATTCACCATGAATTGGCATAAAATAGGTTGGACGAACTAACTGTAACATCAGTTTTTGTTCTTCTTTAGAAGCATGTCCCGTTGTATGCAAGTTATTTAAGATGGATTTTGTCAATACTGTAGCACCCGATCTAAATAAGTTATCAATAACACGATTGACACTGGATTGGTTTCCTGGAATTGGGTTGCTTGAGAATACGATTGTATCTCCAGGTTTTAAGTGAATAAAGCGGTGTGTACCATTCGCAATCCTTGATAGGGCAGCCAAAGGTTCACCCTGACTTCCTGTACAAATAATACAAACTTTATCATCTGGTGTATAAGCTAATTCTTCAGGACTTAAGAAATCTGAATTTTTAACTTTGATTGTTCCCATCTTTCGCCCTATATCAACAACATTTTCCATACTTCGACCAAATACAATGACTTTTCTACCGAATTTAGTAGCAGCTTCAATGATTTGGGCAACACGATGTACGTTAGATGCGAATGTCGCAACAATTAAACGTTGTTTTGTCTTACGCATAATGTCCTGGATTTCATTGGCAACTTTTCTTTCTGAAATAGAGAAGTCTTCAACTCCAGAGTTTGTAGAATCTGACATCAATAAGTCTGGTTTTGTGACACCGATAAATGCCATTTTCTGATAGTCTGCATTTGTTCCAACAGGAGTTAAGTCAAATTTGAAGTCACCTGTGTGGACAATAGATCCATTAGGACATGTGATATGTACACCTAAAGAATCGGGGATAGAGTGGATGGTATTGAAGAAACCAACTTTAAAGTATTTTGTTGAGATACTTGAGTTTTCATCAATTCCTATAATTTTTGTTTTTTCTAGTCCTTTATGTTCACTTAACTTTTTAAGAATCAAAGCCTTCGCAAAACGAGGTGCATAGATAGCATCAATTTGGACTTGTTTTAGTAAGAATGGAATTCCTCCAATATGATCCTCGTGACCATGGGTAATTACTAAAAACTTTCTTTTTTTGTTCATGCGAATCAAATGATGATAATCAGGAATTACATAGTCAACTCCTAATAGTTCATCACCTGGAAACAAAACGCCACAATCTACGATACAGATTTCATTTTCGTGTTCGTAGCAATACATATTTTTACCGACTTCGCCTAATCCCCCTAGGGCGTAAATCAAAGTATCACCTTTTTCAACGTGATTTTTTGCATGATATGGTTTTTTGTTCGATGCATGCCCAAACGCTTGTTCTTGTGTTTTTGGCATATTCGACCTCTTTCTATAATTTAATGACTCTATTGTTATTATAGCAAAGCTACGCGATTTAAAAAAGCAGAAGCTTAAATGACTTCTGCCTCATCATCACTTTTCCATGGATTATTGGCATCAATATGATCGTAGAAAAGAGTACCTGATAAGTGATCGATTTCGTGTTGAAGGCAAATTGCGAAATATCCTTCAGCTGAAATTGTTACATTTTTATCTTGAATCAAATCATAACCACGAACTTTAATTCTTGCATGACGGAAAACATGTCCTGGATGTTCGCCTTTTACGGATAAACAACCTTCTCCATTATCTAAATATGCGTTTTGTACGGATTCGGAAATGATTTTAGGATTGACTAGTGCAACTTCATCTACACCATCTTCATAAGGAATCACAACTGCAATCATTTGTTTTAAAACACCAACTTGTACAGCTGCAATACCAACGGCCGGCTGTAAATCTTCGGCTTCGGCAATTTCATCATTTTGTGAATTGCGCACGTAATCTAACATGGCCTGTAAAAGTTCCCGATCCTCATTTGATAAAGGCAATTGAACAGGTTCACTTTGCATACGAATTCTTTCGTCTGTATCCAATATAATATCTTTGCTTGTTATTTTCATAGTAATCATCCTCGCAAACATTCTATAGCATTTTCGAATTATTGACAAATGATTTTTGAAAATATGCTAAAATAGAATTTATGATGGGGGGATTTACATGTCCGAACAAAAAAAGAAGGGAAAATTATCATTTTTCGCATTAGATCCAAAGTGTGATAAGTATATCAATTGGGCGGTGGCGCTTCTTTTGTTGATTGGAACATTTACGATTGTTTCAACCAATGTAGGAAAAACGACATATGCCCCTAACATTGTCCCAAAAGTAATTGTTAAACAATGTATATTTTGTGTATGTGGATATATTGCCATGTGGTTTATGAATCGTTTTTTTCGCTTTCGATGGTATTCAAAAATAGAATGGTGTATTGTTCCACTTTGTTTGTTCATAATGATACTTCCATTTGCGTTTCCAGAAATTGGAGGAAGCCATGCCTGGATTCAGATTGCCGGTATATCTTTGCAGCCAAGTGAATTCGCAAAAACATTATTGCTGATTATTTGTGCGACATGCTTGTATCGTGCAAAAAAGAAATCAATTATGTTAAAGGAAAAGGGTAGACTCTTTAAAAGGGCGTGGGCCGCATTTATTTGTATATGTATCATTGTGCTTTTTCAAAAAGATACAGGAACCGCTGTTATCATTGGATTTATCTTTATATCTTGTATCATGATTCCAAAATATCCTGTTTTACAACATACACAACGAGTATTAAAAGTACTTATTTATGGAGGAATTATTTCTGGTGTTGTTTTATTTGGATTTACAAATATAGGAAATGAAATCTTAAAACATACGTCATTTGCACATATTGCGGTGCGCGTTGAAAACTTCAAAGATCCATATAACGATGTTTATGGGGATGGATATCAACCAGCTAATTCTTTGTATGGAATCGCAAGCTCAAATATTGTTGGAAAAGGCATTGGAAACTCGGCACGTAAATATGGTTATTTAACACAGGCTGATAATGACTATATTTTAGCTGTATTGATTGAAGAAACAGGTATCTTTGGTTTGTTTGGATTGGTTATTCTGTATGGAATTATTGAATTTCGCTTATTTTATTATGCCTTTAAAACAAGTGAGTATATGTACAAAATAATATTAGGCGGCGCAGGCGTTTATCTATTTATGCACTTCTTTTTGAATGCTGGTGGTGTGGCTAGCTTGATTCCTTTTACAGGAGTACCCCTACTATTTATAAGTAGTGGAGGTACAAGCTTGATTTCAATTATGTTGACAATGGGATTGGCACAAAACTGCATTTGTGCAATCCGAAGAAGGGAGATGGATCGATTATCATGAGAATTGTAGCGGGAAAATATGGGTCTAGATCATTAAAAAGTCCTAAAAATGATGCGACTAGACCAACACAAGATAAAATTAAAGGGGCCATCTTCTCAAGTTTGGGGAACATGTTTGATGGCGGTAACTTTTTAGATTGTTACAGTGGAACTGGAAATATGGGTTTAGAAGCTGTGAGTCGCGGAATGGATCATGCGACTTTGGTGGACAATAATAAAGGGGCCATTTCTGTCATTAAAGAGAATGTAAAGAGTTTAAAGGCAGAAAAAGAGACCAAAATCATTTGTGGAAATATTTTTAGTGTATTGGAGCGTTTGACTTTAAAGTATGATGTAGTTTATATTGATCCTCCTTATGCGAAACAGGAAAATGAAAAGTTGATTCAAAAATTAGAGGATTTAGATATTGTAAAATCAGATGGAGTTATTGTAGTGGAAAGCCTGCAAGAAGAGGTGTGGCCAGAAAAAATAGCTTCATTCATAAAATATAAAGAGAAGACATATGGTATTACGCGTATTTCTTATTATCAAAAAGAGGAGAATGAAGAATGAAAATAGCAGCATTTTGCGGAACATTTGACCCAGTTACTTATGGTCATTTAGATATTATTGAAAGAGCAAGTAAGTTGTTTGATCAATTAGTGGTCTTTATTTCGCCAAACTCAGATAAAAATAATGAGTTTACAGAGGAAAAAAGATTAAAATGGTTGAATGAATCAACGAAACACTTGTCAAACGTAACATGTAAGATTCAGTCGGGATTAGTTGTCGAGGCATGCAAAAGTGTGAATGCGACTGTGCTGGTACGTGGAATTCGTAATGGTGTGGATTGTACATACGAGCAAAACATGGCGTTTATGAACGCAAGATTGAATGAGGACATTGAGACAGTATGTTTATTTACTCGTCCTGAATATAGTTTGTACTCAAGTTCAAACGTAAGAGAACTATTTAAATATGGTCAGGACATTTCGGGATTTGTTCCTGCTTGTGTATTAGAAGATCTAAAAAAAGGAGAAGAATAAAATGGAAAAATTTATTGATTGGTTAAAGGCAAATGGATATCAATATAAAGATGAAGATATTTATCTAGAAGCTTGTACACACTCTTCGTATGCCAATGAACATCATCGTGAAATGGGAGACAATGAGCGCTTAGAATTTATGGGAGATTCTGTTTTACAAATTTGGAGTGCTACACAATTATTTTTGATGGAACCCAAAATGCGTGAAGGACAAATGACAACACTTCGTGCACAGACAGTGTGTGAATCTACATTAGCCGTATTGAATAGACAATTAGGATGGTATGAATTCTTGCGTCTAGGTGTTGGTGAAGAAAAAACGGGTGGACGCCATAGAGAAAGTATTTTGGCCGATCAATTTGAAGCTTGCATCGGAGCTATTTATATTGATCAGGGATATGCCGTTTGTGACGAGATTTTGACAAAATATATGAAGCCAGTATTTAAACAAGAAAAGAGTGAGGCTGTTACAGACTATAAAACACATTTACAAGAGGTGATTCAGGCAGATTCTAGAAAGACAATTCAATATAAATTGTTAGAAGAAAAAGGTCCAAGCAATGCACCAACCTTCACAATGGGTGTGTATTTAGATGATATTTTATTAGGTCAGGGAACGAGCAGCACAAAGAAAAAGGCGGAACAAAAAGCAGCTAAGGATGCTTTTGAAAAGATGGCAAAATAAAATGGAAGTATTTGAGAAATTACTAGATCCGGAATTATATACGTATTTTAAAAATGCGACTTTTTATGAGAATCCTGTATTTCATACAGCGCATAAAATGGTTGATTTTTACATTGAATTTGAGAATGTAATTCCTTTGGAAATTTATGAACAGATCATTACTAAGCTTCAGCTTTCTTTGCATGCTCATGTAAAGTTGCATATGCACACAAAGAATAGCGTTATTGAAATGGATGAACTGGATCGTTATGTAAATTATTTTGTGGAAAAATATAGTGATGTGAAGGATTTTCGCTTTCTACATCCGTATTTAGAAAATGATACAATCTGTTTTTCTACGCGCGATGAATCTCGTCTTGCTGCTTTAAATTTGGCTTTACCTTCATTAATGGAAAAGTTAGCGGATGTAGGGATTACGCAGGAAATTGTGTGTAAAAAAGTTGAGGATGATATAGAGATTGAAACGGCAAAGGTTCAAGTGAGTGCACCTGTTGTGAAACAAGAGCCAGTTAAGAAGCAGTATCCTTCTTCAAACAGCTATAAGAAGGAATCAGCTACAACATATAAGATTGCAGATTTACGAGTGGGCTATTCAAATGTTCAAATTGAAGGACATATTTTCGATATTGATAATCGTGTTATGAAGAGTGGTAAAACTTTGCAGATGTTGTATATCAGTGATTATGATGATGCGATTGTTGCCAAACGTTTTGAAGGGGCAAGATGTCCTATTGAAGAGATTCAATCGGTAAAAAAAGGCATGCACGTTGTATTAACGGGTGAAGTTGTTTATGATTCATTCTCAAAGTGCGACTCGTTTATGGTTCGTAAATTAGAAATCACAAAGGAAAAGAAAAGAGAAGATCATGCGAAAGTAAAAAGAACAGAATGGCATGTTCACTCTAATTTTTCAGAAATGGATGGTGTTTGTGCAATCGAAGAATTTATTCAGACTGCCTATGACTGGGGTATGGATTCTATCGGTGTGTGTGATCATCAGGTCGTACAGGCTTTTCCAATGGCACAACATAAGATTGAGGCTTTGGTCAAACAAGATCCGAATCGTGAATTTAAAATGTTGTATGGTTGTGAAATGCTTGTGACAGATTCTAAATATCATATTGTATATAATAATGATCATCGCAAACTTGAAGATGCAACATTTGTCGTGTTTGACTTGGAAACAACGGGTCTTTCGAATACGCGTGATGAAATTATTGAATTTGGTGGTGTTAAGATCAAAAATCGTGAAGAGGTTGGGCGTTTACAGATGTTCATTAATCCAAAGCGTACGATTCCTGCCCACATTTCAAATTTAACGCATATTACACAAAATGATGTAGATCGTGCAAAACCTATTGAAGATGCTTTAGATGAGTTGTTAGAATTTATTGGAGATTCTATTTTAGTAGCGCATAACGCAACGTTTGATGTTGGCTTTATGAATGCAGCTTGCAGAAAAACAGGTCGTGATGAACTGACAAATCCTGTGATTGATACATTGCCACTATCGTATGCGATGCTTCCGGATGATCAAAAGCGTTTTAATCTAGGAAGTGTATGTCGTCATTATCGTGTTAGCTATGATGGTGAAGGTGCGCACCGTGCCGACTATGATGCGGATGTACTTTCACAAGTCATGTATAATATGATGAATCAATTAGGACATGAAGCTACTTTAGATACATTAGTTGATATGGAAAGTGGATGTGAGAAATACGCTTCGAAAAAACCATACGAGAGAAATCGTCCATATCATATGACGGTATTCGCAAAGAATAAGGATGGCTTAAAAGAATTGTTTGAATTGATTACTTTATCACATACACAATATTTGGTGAGTATGGGTAAAGAAAATGGTCAGCCTCGTATTATTAAGGAGGAAATCTCAAAGAAGTGGGATAACGGCAACTTATTAATTGGTTCTTCTTGTCAGAATGGTGAAATTTTTGAATTGGCGCATACGCGAAGTAAAAAAGAATTATTGGAAGCTATGGGCTATTATGACTACATTGAGTTACAGCCATTAGAGTGTTATAAGAATTTATTGGATCGTGGAAGCATTACAGATGTGGATGATTTGAAGTGGTATTTGCAGTTTATCTATGATACCGCAAAAGAAGCGGGTAAGATGGTGATTGCTTCAAGTGATGCACACTATGTGAATCCTAATGAGAAACGTCTTCGTGATGTATATATTAATGCCAAGGCAATTGGTAATGCTAGACATCCTCTATATATTTATAATAAACAAGCGCGTAAAGCTACGAGCAATCCAAATCAGCATTTGTTGACGACAGATGAAATGTTGAAGGCATTTGAATGGATGGGTGAAGATGTAGCATATGAGGTTGTTGTGGAAAACACAAATAAATTGAAGTTATTAACAGAGCCTATCTTTCCAATCAAAGATAAGTTGTATCCACCTGACATTGAGGGATCTGACCAAAAGCTGCGTGATATTTGTTTTGAAACAGCGCACCAATGGTATGGAAATGATTTGCCAGACATTGTAGAGAAACGTTTAACTCGTGAGTTAGATAGTATTATTGGTCATGGTTACTATGTAGTATATTATATTTCACACTTACTTGTTAAGAAGAGTAATGATGATGGATATCTTGTAGGTTCGCGTGGATCTGTAGGATCTAGTTTTGTTGCGACAATGTCCAATATTACGGAGGTAAACCCATTAACACCTCACTATGTATGTAAAAATTGTCAGCACTATGAGTTTTTAGAGGGGGATGAAGCTAAGTCTGGTTTTGATTTGCCGGATAAGGTGTGTCCGGTTTGTGGTGAAATCATGCGTGGAGATGGTCAGGATATTCCGTTTGAAACATTCTTAGGTTTTGAGGGGGATAAAGTTCCCGATATCGATTTGAACTTTTCCGGTGAATATCAACCGAATGCCCATGCCTATACAAAAGAAGTATTTGGAGATGATCATGTCTTTAGAGCAGGTACTGTAGGTACGGTTCAGGAGAAGACGGCGTATGGTTATGTTAAAGGATATGAAGAAGAGATGGAGTGTGAGCCTTTTAATGAGGCAAAGCGTGTAGATTTGGCTAAGGGCTGTGAAGGTGTAAAAAGAACAACGGGTCAGCATCCGGGTGGTATTGTCGTTGTGCCGCTGGATATGGATGTGCATGATTTTACGCCTGTACAATATCCTGCAAACAATCCAAATGCGACTTGGAAAACAACGCACTTCGATTTCCATCAGATTCATGATAATATCTTAAAATTTGATATTTTAGGTCATGTCGATCCTACGGCTATGAAAATGTTGGAAAGAATTACAGGGGTGAATGTTCGTCAGATTCCTATGAATGATCAGGCAACTATGGCTATATTCTCAACAACGGAATCACTAAAAATCGATACGACAAAGTATAATGAAGTTACAGGAGCAGCGGGTATTCCTGAGTTTGGTACACCATTTGTTCGTGGTATTCTTGAACTTACTAAGCCGACAACGTTTGCGGAATTAGTCACAATTTCTGGGTTGTCTCATGGTACCGATGTTTGGTTGGGAAATGCCAAAGATCTAATTGATAATGGTACTTGTAAGTTGAATGAAGTTATTGGTTGTCGTGACGATATCATGGTTGATTTGATGGGGTATGGTGTTAAACCAAAATTATCATTTACCATCATGGAAAGTGTTCGTAAGGGTAAAGGTTTAAAAGATGAGTGGGTTACCGAAATGAAGGCGAACAATGTACCAGAATGGTTTATTGATTCTTGTACAAAAATTAAGTACATGTTCCCTAAAGCCCATGCGGTTGCCTATGTTATGATGGCTGTGCGTATTGCGTGGTTTAAGGTACATATGCCAGTACATTATTATTGTATGTATTTTAGTATTCGTTGTGATGCTTATGATGTGCAGACCATGATTCAGGGTGAGGCTGCAATTCGCCAAAGAATGGCGGATATCAAACATATGAAAGAGGATAAAACACAAAAACCAAGTGATAAAGAATTGGCTATTTATGATACGTTAGAACTTGCTTTAGAGATGGTTTTGCGTGGTTTTAGATTCTCGAATATTAGTATTAATCGTAGTGCAGCCACCGAATTTATTGTGGATCCAGATGATCCAAAAGCAATTATTCCGCCTTTCACAAGTATTGATGGCTTGGGTTCAAATGTAGGTTTGTCTGTCGTTAAGGCTAGAGAAGAAAAAACCATTCCTATCTAAGGAAGATGTATTGAAGCGTACACAGCTTTCAAAGACTTTAGTTGAAAAGTTAGCGGATATGAATGCTTTAGAGGGGTTGGATGAAGAAAATCAAATGACACTGTTTTAGGCAGTGTCTTTTTTAGCACATTGTAAATTTTTACAATCATGTAATTGTATGGTAAAATATTTACATTATTGGAGGAGAGTTATGAAAAAGAAGGGATATAATATAACACTTGGTATTTTCATTGGCTTGATTGCAGGTGTTATTGTTGGAATTATTATGCCGGAATGGGCAAATACCGCATTGAGCTTGTTGCTTCCATATATATGTCGGCATTAAAAATGATGATTTTCCCACTTGTATTTACAAGTTTAGTGATGGGAATCATTGGCATTGGGGATATTGCTAAAACGGGTAAGGTAGGTTTACATGCCTTATTATGGTATACAGGTACAACAGCTTTAGCTTCGGGTCTAGGTTTGGTTTTGCCTCGCATGTTACATTTGGGTAAGAATGCGCATATTGTTGCGACAAAAACACAAGTGGAGGCTGCAACATTTAATGGGTTGTTGGATACGTTACAGAATATTATTCCATCGAATCCAGTAGAGGCTTTCGCAACGGGAAATATGCTTCAAGTTCTTGCGCTTGCCGTGATTATTGGACTTGCATGTTTGGCTATTCAGGAAAAGGCGGATCCATTTATTAATTTGTGTGATTCGATTTATCAAATTTCTATTTTTATTATAAGTAAGATCATGTATGTGACTCCATTTGGAGTATTCGCATGTATCGCTACAGTTATGTATTCAAATGGTGTGGATACAATGCTTCAATTAGGACAGGTATTATTGGCGTTGTATATTACGTTCTATTTATATGCGTTTATTATTTATGGTGGTATGGTCAAATTCTTTGGAAAATACAATCCAATTCAATTTTTTAAAGATATTGCACCAGCAGGATTGAATGCGTTTGGTACTTGTTCAAGTAGTGCCACAATCCCTATTTCATTAAAGTGTGCTTCAGAAAAGATTGGTATTCCTGAAGAAATCACTTCGTTGACTCTTCCTTTAGGGGCAACAATCAATATGGATGCCGTTTCGATTTTGATGTCATTTATGATTACATTCTTTGCGACAGCTTTAGGTATTGATTTAAGCATTGGAACAATGGTTACAGTACTTGCTTGTAACGTATTGTTAAGCATTGGTACTCCAGGCGTTCCAGGTGGTGCGATTGCTGCTTTTGCGGCTTTATGTCCAATTGCAGGAATTCCAACAAATCAAATCTTGGGTGTTTATATTTCAGTAAATACTTTGTGTGACATGGGAGCTACTTGTGTGAATGTCATTGGTGACTTGGCTTGTTCTACTGTTTTGAAACAAACTTTGCATTTTGATAAGAAGAAATAAATGAAGTCAAATAAAACAATCAGTGAATTTAAAGAGTTTATTGCCAAAGGCAATGTGATGGATATGGCAGTGGGTGTCATTATTGGTGGTGCTTTTGGAAAAATTGTGACTTCCTTGGTAAATGATATATTGATGCCGATTGTGGGTGTTTTGATTGGTGGACTTGATTTTACAGGTTTAAAAATTCAAGTAGGCACAGCTACAATTACGTATGGTAATTTTATTCAAAATGTTGTAGATTTCTTGATTGTGGCAGCATGCATCTTTGCAATGCTGAAGTTTTTGGCGCATTTTAAAAAGACAACAAATGATCAACTTGATCAGGAAGAACCTAAAAAAGATGATACTGTTGTCTTATTAGAAGAGATTCGGGATTTGTTAAAGAAGATAGATAAAGTAAATTAAATATGTGATCAACAAGAGTATACCGGCTTTTTTGTCGAGTACTCTTGTTTTTTTAGTGCAAATATAAAGGACAAGACCAATCAATATTGCGACAAAGGAATCGATGATAAAGTTAGGTTCAAAAGGTACGGGAGTAATAAGTGCACTAGAACCTACGACAAATAGGATATTAAAGATATTCGATCCAATGATGTTTCCAATCGCAATATCGGCATTGCCTTTTTTGGCGGCCGTTACCGAAGTGACAAGTTCAGGTAAAGATGTTCCTAAGGCTACAATGGTTAGTCCGATAAATCTTTGGCTAACACCTAGTGAAATGGCAATGTTTGTGGCTGCATCTACCGCAAAGTTACTTCCAATCATTAAACATACAAGTCCGAGTGGAATAAATAAAGGATTAGTCTTTTTGATTTCTGCTTCTTCGGTTTGATTTTTTGTCATTCTGAAAATGTAGTATAAGTAACCAAGGAAGAATAACCATAAGATAATACCGTCAAAGCGTGAAATAGTATTGTTTATGCCTTGTAGAATGAGTACTAGTGTTACAAGCATCATAAATGGCATTTCATATTTGATTGTACTATTTTGAATATGTAATGGACGAATGAGTGCTGTAATGCCAAGAATGATTCCTACATTTAAAATGTTACTTCCAACAACATTTCCAATTGTGATGGCTGCATTCGATTTTAAAGCAGCTGTAATAGAAACGAAGGCTTCTGGTAGACTCGTTCCCATCGCAACGATAGTAAGTCCAATAATCAGTTGGGGTATGCCAAAGCGTGATGCGATACTGCTTGATCCATCGACAAACCAATCGGCTCCTTTTAGTAGTAGAATAAATCCTAATACTAATAAAATTATGTTCATATGTTTTCCTCCTGGACCAGATAAAATAAAAAGACTCTGGTCTTATGTACCAAAGTCTTGCCATTTCATCACAGTCCGGATTTAATATCGTATTGACGAAGCTGTAAACACATATATGTGCAGGCTACTCCCTTTATGGCTTATTATACATATTTTGGTTAATAAATTCTATATTTAATTGTAAAAATATCTTAACAAATGCAAGTTTTCTAGAGAAACCTCCATTTATTTCGTATATGAGATAGGAGGAAAAATAATATGAACAAAATCAAAGACAAAATGATGAAGGAATTTCTAGAAAACAATGCCTATTTTGTCGACTTCTTTAATGCCTACTTCTTTGATGGTCAAAAAGTTCTTAAACCAGAGAATTGTGAGGAACTTGATTCAGAGATGAATGATGCGAATATGGATCTAGAAAAACATGTGGATGTGATTCGTAAGTACAATGATGGAAATCTTTATAGTGCATTTATTATTGAGAATCAAAGTTATGTGGATGCTTCGATGGTTGTAAGAGCGGCCGTATATGAATATGTAGCTTATGAGCGAATGTTAAAGAAGTCAAAGAAGAATAAGGCTAAAGAAAAACTACCTATGGTAAACATTCTGGTATTCTATACAGGTGAAAGGCCTTGGAATGCAGCTAGTAAGCTATCAGAACTTGTAGAGGTGGATGAAAGGTTTACAGCTTGTTTCCATGACTACAAAATGAATCTGATTGAAATCACAGGAAATACTTCATATAATTTTAATGAAGAAGACGTGCACAATTTATTCTACATATGTCGAAGTATTTATGATCAGTCTATTTATGAAGGAACGAGTAATCATTTTGGACTTGTGAAAAGCAGTGTGTTAAAAGTCGTCAAGACATTGACGGATGTAGAATGGTTGGATTTAGAAGAATTAGAGGAAAAGGAGGATATTGAAATGTGTGAAGCTGAAAAGAGATGGCTAGAAGTAAAGTCAAAGGAATGGGAAGCTGAAGGGATAAGAAAAGGAATCGAACAAGGCATTGAACAAGGCAGCGAGAATAATCGTAAAGAAATGTATCAAACAATGGTAGACAAAGGATTCAGTATTTCAAGTATCGCATCCATCTTCTCGGTAAGTGAAGAGTCGATTGAAAGGCTGTTGATGAAAGCTTAGGTGTAGTTAAATGTGTGAAGAACATTTAGACGCTAGAACAAATCTTTGAGATTTCTAGAATGACTTTAAAAATAGAGTTTAATAGATGGATGTGGATTTCGCATCCATCTTCTTGATAAGTTAAAAAAATATAGATATATGCAGGATTGATATCATTTAGATAATGATATTTAGTCTTGATGTAGACGTTGTTTTAAGAAGTGTGAAGAAGTAGACATTATATGAATAACTAACTATAATAGAACTAGAAGTGAGGTACATAAAATGTCAATTGTTAAACTAACTCCTGCATTTAAAGACTACCTTTGGGGTGGTACTAAACTAAAAGAAAACTATGGTAAAAAAACAGATATGGATCCAGTTGCGGAGAGCTGGGAATTGTCTGTGCATCCAGATGGTCCAAGTATTGTAGCTAGTGGGGAATATGAAGGTTTGTCTTTCCCTGAATATTTGGAGAAAAAAGGAAAGAGTGTTTTAGGAACGAAGGGAAACACATTTGAGTTTTTTCCAATCTTAATTAAATTTATTGATGCCAAACAACCATTATCAATTCAGGTTCATCCAGATAATGAATATGCGCTTCGTGTTGAACATGAATATGGTAAGACTGAAATGTGGTATATCTTAGATTGTGAACCAGATTCATTTTTATATTTTGGTGTAAATAAAGAAATTACTAAAGAAGAATTTGAGCGTCGAATTCATGATAATACTTTATTAGACGTGTTAAAAGCGGTTCCAGTACATAAGGGAGATGTTTTCTTTATAAAATCTGGTACAATTCATGCGATTGGTGCAGGAATTCAGATTTGTGAGATCCAACAAAACTCAAATACAACATATCGTGTTTATGATTTTGGTCGTGTTGGAAAAGATGGTAAACCTCGTGAATTACATATTCAAAAGGCGATTGATGTTTCAAATCTAAGTCCGATTGAATCTGATTTTAAACCATGTGGTCCTGAAGAAAAGAATGGGGATTGTGATACTGTACGTTTAGCAACTTGCGAATACTTTACTACATATGAGTCTACATTGAATGGCACAACAACGCTTCATGTTGATGATGAAAGTTTTGGTTCTATCTTGTTGATTGAGGGTAATGCGACAATTGAAAATGATGGTACAACTTTAGAAGTAAATAAAGGAGATTCTGTATTTATTGATGCGAATAGTGGTGATGTAAAAATCACAGGAAAATGCCAATGGATCTATAGCAGGGTTTAATCCCCTGCATCTTTTTAGTTATGAAAGAATTTCAAAAAGATTTAATAGACTGGTATATTAAAAATCATCGTCCTTTAGAATTTCGCTTAAAGAAAGATCCTTATGAAATATGGATCAGTGAAATCATGGCCCAACAAACTCGTATTGAGGCTATGCTTCCATATTTTAAAAGGTGGATACAGCTGTTACCGGATATTGAGAGTGTCGCAAAGTGTGATGATGAAAAGCTAAATAAGTTATGGCAAGGATTAGGTTATTATTCGCGGTGTAAAAATATAAAGAAATGTGCCATAGAATGTGTTGAAAAACACAATGGAAAATTACCTTGCACAAAAGAAGAATTATTAAAATTACCAGGAATTGGCCCATACACGGCAGGTGCCATAGCTTCCATTGCGTATGGACAAAGAGTAAGTGCAGTCGATGGGAATGTGATTCGTGTATTTTCTAGGTTGTATGATATTTGTGAGGATGTTACCAAGACGAGTGTGAAGAAACAGATTGAAATGTTAGTAGATGAAAGTCTTCCTTCAAAAGAAGAGATTTCTTACTATAATCAAGCGTTGATGGAACTTGGAGCACTTATTTGTATTCCCAAAAGTCCAAGGTGTGATATTTGTCCAATCAAAAAATATTGCGAAGCTTCAGATCCTGCTTCTTTGCCTTATAAGCCAAAGAAAAGTGCACGTAAAATCGAGTATAAACATGTGTATGTTTGGATACATCAAAATAAGGTTCATGTTGTAAAAAGAGCGGATACCGGTTTGTTAGCAGGACTTTATGGCTTTGATGAAACGAAACCAGAACATATTATAGAAAGTATTGAATTAAAACCTTATATACATATTTTTTCACATGTAGAGTGGCATATGGATGCGACGTTGTGTATAGTAGATAGGGAAGATTCAAATTATAAAACAATTGAAGAAATAAAAGAGCATATCGCATTACCAAGTGCGTTTATGCCGTTTATGAAACAAGTAGAGGAGTATTTATGGAAAAAGTAGAAATTGAAAGTTTTACTTTAGATCATACTAAAGTAAAAGCGCCTTATGTGCGTTTGATAAGTGAAGAAAAAGGGCCCAACGGAGATATTGTATCAAATTTTGATGTTCGCTTATGTCAACCGAATCGACAAGAGATACCAACCGGAGTTATGCATACTTTAGAACATTTGTTCGCATTATATCTTCGCCCTAGGATTACTGGGTATTTAGATTGTTCACCATTTGGATGTCGTACAGGATTTCACCTTTTAGCATGGGGAAAACATTCAAGCAAAGATGTTGCGATTGCCGTAAAAGAAGCTTTAGAGCTAATCACAACTACAGAATGGGAAGATGTTCCGGGTACAGAAGAAAAAGAGTGTGGTAACTACAAAGATCATTCTTTATTTGGTGCTAAGGAATGGGCAAAAGAAATTTTAGAGAAGGGAATGAGTTGCGACCCATTCGAAAGAAAAATTGTGTAAGAGAATGTGAAATTCTCTTTTTTTATTTGAGTTGCCCTATTTATCGTGTCGTTTCTATGTTAAAATATAGTATAGTCTTTAAAAGGAGAACTTATATTATGGCAGGAATTTTTGGAAAATTATTTTCAGAAGAACAACGTGAATTATCTGCATTAGAAAAGATTGCAGATCAAGTATTAAAATATGAACCAGAAATGCAGGCATTATCGGATGACGAGTTGCGTGCAAAAACAGATGAATATAGAAAAAGAATTGCGAATGGAGAAACAGTAGATGATCTTCTTCCTGAAGCGTTCGCAACAGCTAGAGAAGCTGCTTATCGTGTAATCAACGAAAAACCTTATAAAGTTCAGATTATGGGTTCGATTGCGATGCACAAAGGTGATATCTCAGAAATGAAGACTGGTGAAGGTAAAACTTTAACAGCTACAATGTGTGTATATTTGAATGCACTTGCAGGTCAAGGTGTTCATGTAATCACAGTCAATGAATATTTGGCTGGTCGTGATGCTGCCTGGATGGGCGAAATTTATCGTTTCTTAGGTTTAACTGTTGGTGTAAATACACGTGATTTAAAACCAAGAGAAAAACGTGATGCGTATGCATGTGATATTACATATACAACAAACTCAGAACTTGGATTTGATTACTTGCGTGACAACATGGTTACAGAGGTTGAAGATCGTGTAATGCGTGGACTTCACATGGCTGTAATCGATGAAGTTGACTCTGTATTAATTGATGAGAGTCGTACACCATTGATTATTTCGGGTGGTAAAAAACAAACCGCAAATTTATACATTCAGTCGGATCGTTTTGTGAAGACTTTAATAGCTCCAGAATATGAAACAGATAAGTTTACTCATGAAAAAACTTTGATTTCTGGAGATTATGATATTGATGAAAAGACACGTCAGATCATGTTGAGTGAAGATGGTGTTCATAAGGCAGAAAAATTCTTTAAGATCAAAAACCTTTACGATATTGAACACACTCAACTTGTTCACCACATTAACCAGGCTTTAAAGGCAAACTACATCATGATGCGTGAAGTTGAATATGTAGTTAGTGATGAAAAAGAAATTGTTATCGTTGATCAATTTACAGGTCGTATGATGCCAGGACGTGCATATTCAGATGGTTTACACCAAGCTATTGAAGCTAAAGAAGGGGTTCCAATCAAAGAAGAAACTTCGACTTTGGCGACAATCACATACCAGAACTTCTTCCGTCTATATGAAAAATTGGCTGGTATGACGGGTACCGCAAAAACTGAAGAAGAAGAATTCTTATCAACTTACAATATGAAAGTTGTTGTTATTCCTACAAACCGTCCAGTAGCTCGTAAGGATCTTCCTGATGAAATCTATGCACATAAAAAAGATAAATATGCTGCATTGGTACGTGAAGTAAAACGTTTGTATGAAACAGGACAACCAGTTCTAGTTGGTACGATTGCGGTAGAAACAAGTGAGGTTATTTCACAATTATTAAATAAGGAACACATTCCTCATGAAGTATTAAATGCGAAAAACCATGCTCGTGAAGCAGAAATCATCGCAAAGGCGGGTCGCCCAAAATCAGTTACAATTGCGACAAACATGGCTGGTCGTGGTACCGACATTAAATTAACAGAAGAATCACGTAAATTAGGTGGTTTAGCTGTATTGGGTAGTGAAAGACATGAATCTCGTCGTATTGATAACCAGTTACGTGGACGTTCTGGTCGTCAAGGAGATCCTGGATTCTCACGTTTCTATGTATCTTTAGAAGATTCATTGATGGTTCGTTTTGGTGGCGACAAGCTACAAAAGCTATTTGAAAAAATGGGTGACGAACAAATTGAATCAAAGGCAGTTACAAAATCAATCACAATGGCTCAAAAACGTGTTGAAGGATATAACTTCGATATGCGTAAACAATTGTTAGATTATGATGATGTATTACGTCGTCAACGTGAAATTATTTATGCACAGCGCAATCGTATTTTAGAGGCAGATGAAGTGCATGATATGGTTCGTGTTGTATTTGAAAAAACAATTGAACAAACTTTACAAGCTAATTTATCGGATCAAAAGAAACAAACAATCGATGTTGCTGGTGTTGTTAAATCCATTGAAATGATGGGTATGGCTGAAGATAAGGCGATTCGTGTAAATGAACTTGAAGGAAAGTCTTATGATGAAGTTAAAGAATATTGTGTAAATAAGATTTGGAATGAATATGAAGCTGAAATCAAAGATGTTAAGCGTCAATTCTTGCCTTTTGAAAAGACAGTTGTGTTACGTAATATTGACCGTAACTGGATTAATCATATTGATATGATGGATAAATTGCGTAGTGGTATCTATTTGCGCTCTTATGCACAAAATAACCCTCTACAACAATATGTACAAGAAGGATTCGATATGTTTGAAGAAATGAATCAAAGAATTGATCGTGAAATCACATTCTTCTTATTAAAGGTTCGTATTCGTAAGGAGCATGCGGCTTAATGGAACTATATGAATTGAAACAAGGAGTGAGTACTCACCTAGAGAAATTACATTCTTTAGGTGAGTCACTTTGACTTATCTAGTAAAAATAAACAGATTGAAGAATATGATAAACAAACTTTAGAACCAGATTTCTGGCAAGATCAAAAAAAAGCTCAACAAGTGATTCGTGCAAAAAATGCATTAAAAGATATTGTGGATCGTTATGAAGAATTAGATTTACAATTGACTTCATTAAATGATACGGCTGATGAATTAAAGTCTGAATTTGATGAAGAACTGATGATGATTGCCGAAGAAGAATATGCGGATATGGATAAGAAATTCGAGAATTTTGAAATCCAAGTTTTATTAAGTCATGAATATGACCAGAATAATGCGATTCTTGAAATTCACCCTGGAGCTGGTGGAACCGAATCTTGTGACTGGGCAAGTATGTTATATCGTATGTATACAAGATATGCTGAAAAACATGGCTTTAAAGTAACTGTTCTAGATTATTTACCAGGGGATGAGGCAGGTATTAAAAGTGTAACTTTCCTTGTCGAAGGAGATAAGGCTTATGGCTATCTGAAGTCAGAAAAGGGAGTACATCGTTTAGTTCGTATTTCGCCATTTGATTCAGGAGCTAGAAGACATACTTCATTTGCGAGTTTAGATGTTATGCCTCAATTCAATGATGAAATTGAAATTGACATCAAGCCAGAAGATTTAATTGTAGAAACAAAACGTGCTTCAGGTGCTGGAGGACAGCATATCAATAAAACGGATAGTGCCGTACGTATGGTACATAAGCCAACGGGTATTGTAGCGACATGTCAAAATGGTCGTAGTCAGCATGAAAATAGAGAAGAATGTTTGCGTGTCTTAAAATCTCGTTTATATCAATTAGAAATTGAAGAACAAGAAAAGAAGATTGCTCAAATCAAAGGTGTACAATCTGCCAATGAATGGGGTAGCCAAATTCGAAGCTATGTCATGCATCCATATAGCTTAGTCAAAGATGTTCGTACAGGATATGAAACAAGTCAAGTTCAATCTGTATTAGATGGAGATCTTGATGAATTCATCTTTGCGTATTTAAAATCACAGATCCAATAAAATCCAATCGAAAGGTTGGATTTTTTTCTATATTCGCTCATAAAAGTGTAAAATACTCTTATCAAGAGGTTTAGAATATGAATGTATATTATCATTTACCGGGCCTATTTGAATTCTATGAATTCTATAAAAAGTTTTTGCCCCTGTTTAAAAATAAAACAGAATACTTTTATGACTGGTGTAAGATTGGCTCTGTCTATGGCTCGCCATCTGATTGTATATGGTCTGGTGGACGCATCAGTTATGCAGATTGTGATCCAAAAAAAGTATTTGCTTTGATGAAAGAATACAATATATCTTCACGTCTTACATTTAGTAATTCTTTGATTGAAGAAAAACATTTATCCGATATAAAATGCAATGAATTATGTCGATTGTTGAGTTTAGATACAAATAATGGAATTATTATTCATTCGGATATATTGATGAAATATCTGAAATCTAAATATCCGAATCTATATTTTGTATCTTCAACCACAAAAGTATTAACGGATTTTAATGATTTTGAAAAGGAAGTAGAAAATCCAGACTTTACGTATGTAGTCCCTGATTTTCGATTGAATAAACAATTAGAAAAGTTGAATTCACTATCTGAATCATATAAACCAAAGGTAGAATTTCTGTGTAACGAATGTTGCTGGTATGGATGTAAAGATCGTAAGGAATGTTATAAATCGGTTTCTAGACAAAATCTAGGCATTGATTGTATGGATCATGTATGTAAGGCCCCTTTTTCTAAGGAAGGGTATCGCTTTTCTAGAGTGATGGAAAATCCTGCATTTATTAGTTTAGAGGATATTTTAAATATCTATGTCCCTATGGGCTATTCAAATTTTAAAATCGAAGGAAGAGATTTAGGAAGTGCCCTATTATTAGAATTTATTCTTTACTATATGGTAAAACCACAATACCAAATTCATGTTCGTGAAGCAATGTATCTAGATGCAATGCTAGACTTATTTTAGGAGAAAATGATGATTGAAAAAAGACATACGGTACGTAAATATTTAGATAAACCGTTAGATGTTGATTTAGTAAGTTTATTAAATGCACGTATTGAACAAAATAATAAATTGTATGATTTGACATTGAAACTCGTGATGAACAACTCAGATGGTATTTCTAGTTTGGCTAGACTCATGTCGAATAATACAGTACAAAACTATATCATTCTTGCAGGCAAAGAATGTTCAAGTTTAGATGAAAAGATAGGCTATTGTGGTGCTGACTTAATTTTGTATGCCCAAAGCCTTGGGCTAAATACATGGTGGTGTGGAGGCATGTTTAATGGTAAGAATGCTCTTAAACATTTAGATGATAAAGATGTTAGAGTCAATGGTGTCATTGCGATTGGATATGGAAAAACACAGGGTGTACCGCACAAATCAAAGACAGCTGATCAAATTAGCCATTACCAAGGAGTAGTTCCAGATTGGTTTAACGCGGGTATCAAAGCTTTATTATTGGCACCAAGTGCTTTAAATAGACAACCATATATAGTGAGTGGTGTGGGTAATAAAGTGAGCTTTAAAGTAAAAAGTGGAATTTTATCAAAAGTCGATTTAGGAATAGGAAAATATTTTTTTGAGCTTGGTGCAGGAAAAGAAAATTTTGAATGGAGTTCATATGATACGAATTGAAGATGAAATCTTTTTAAAAAAGAAATTTGATTTTGAAAAATTGAAAGAATTTGGGTTTTGTTTTGAGAATAACACATATATTTATTCAGAAGATTTTATGGATGGAGATTTTAAAGCTGTTATTGAAATATCGGATGTTTTAAAAGGTAAAGTCATTGATAATTTCAGTAATGAAGAATATATGCCACTACGCATTGAGTCCTTTGATGGAGAGTATGTTTGTAAAGTTCGTGAAGCATACAAATCCATATTAAAACGAATTGCGGATATATGTTGTACAGACGTATTCTTTGCGAATGATCAAGCGAATCGCATTACGAATCGGATTTTTCAAACTTATGGAGTAAAACCAGATTTTCCATGGAATGATGATAATGGTGTATTTCGCCATTTAGATACTCGAAAATGGTTTTCCCTTATTATGTATGTTTCGTTAGATGCTCTTTTAAAAGATGGAAATACCCGTATGGTAAACATTATGAATCTAAAAAGTGAAGAACACTATGATATTGATGGAATTTATCCGGCTTATCACATGAATCACAAGAGTTGGATATCTTTGGCTTTAGATGATACATTATCTGATTCATTAATTATGGAATTGGTTTCAAAAAGTTACAATTTAACAAAAAAGAAAAGACGCAAATAATGCGTCTTTCATACTTTTTAGCCAATTGGCTGATGATAAAACTTGCCATAAAAATGATTCGTCTTATATGAGTTAATGATGACATTTGGCGCTACATTTAATACACAATCAATCACATCAGCTTCTTCATAGCTCGAAATAACTGTTTTACAAATATAGAATTTCTTATTACTGTAAGCCCCATACGCATCAATAACACTCATACCATGTTTGAAGTTTTCTGTATAAGCCTTTGTGATAATGTCTGGATTTTCGGTTGTGATTTCAACAGTAATCTGGGCATATCTGTGATAGAAACGAGAAATAGTTTGGGTTGAAATAAATTGGAAGATAATTGAATATCCCGCATGTACCCATCCAAAGAAAAGACCGAAAATAATTAAAATAATCGTATTAAAAATAAAGACATAATCCCACAAGCTTTTATGAATCTTATTAGAAATGTACAGGGCTATAAAGTCTGTACCGCCAGTAGATCCATCTGCCTTTAAAGCGAGTGTAATACCAATTCCATATAAGAATCCACCAAATAATACGTTTAGGACTAGATCATCAAAGAAGGGAGTAAAAGAGAAAATATTTAAAAAGAATGATACAAGTCCAAACTGTAGGCAACTCAAGAATACAAATCGTTTTGAAACAGATTTATAACATATTAATGCTGCCGGAATATTTAACATAAGAATTCCTAATGAAATAGAAAAATGGATGTTAAATAAATTACAGATTTTATGCATTAATATCGCAACTCCGGTAAATCCACTAGACAATAAATTGCACGGATTCATAAAGACTTGAATTACATATACTTGAATAAAAGCACTTAATATGGTCATGATAACTGAAAGTATTAAGTGTAGGTTTTTGTTTTTTGAAAAATGTCGAATTTCTTTTGTCATGCGAATCACCATGGATAATTATATTGGAAAAGATTTTTAATTCTTTGAAGCTTCCTTCCTTGTACTAGGAAATTCCTAATATTAGGAAAAAAATGCATGTTAATAAAGAGGGAAAATCATATAAAATATAAATATGGGGGTGCACTAAAAGTGAATAAAAGACAAGAGAAAATTGTTCTATTGTTGAATGATACAAAGGCGTGGATGACAGGAAAAGAAATCTCTAAGCTTATGCAAGTATCGGATCGAACAATTCGTAGTGATATCGATGCGATCAATCGCTATTATGAACAGCCAATTATTGAATCCAACTTACGAAGTGGATATCATATTCGAGATGAAATCAATGTTACATTGCCTACAGCACAAAAATTTATAATACCTCAAACACCTCAAGAAAGATGTGTGTATATTATACGTGTGTTATTGTTTGAGAAAAAAGAATTAAACTTGATGGATCTGCAAGATCAAGTGTTTATTAGTGGTTATTCAATTGATAATGACATCAAAAGAATTAAGAAAATATTAGAGAATTATAACGATTTAAAATTGATTCGCTCTAAAAATCACATTCATTTAGAGGGTAGCGAAGATGAAATGCGCAAACTCTATAAAGATTTACTTACGGAAGAGACACAAGGAAATTTCTTGAACCTAAATAAGCTTTCGAGTATGTTTAAAGGTTTTGATTTATTAAAAGTCAAAGATATCATGGAAAATATTTTAAAAGAATATAATTATCGCATTCGTGAAATGGCAATTCCTATGTTGATGATACATATTGGTGTGGCGATTGAAAGGATGTTGCACCACAATTACATCAAAACAAGTCGTGGAACAGATCTTGAAAACACAAAAGAATATCAGATTGCCAAAGAATTCTTTAATCGTGTATCTAAAATTGTGCGTATTGATATCAATGAAAACGAAGTTGAATTATTAGCCTTATTATTGATGGGCAAAAATTCAATGAACCTTCAAAATGATTTGGTTTCTGCTTATAGTAAACATGGCTACAATGTGAATGAATTGGTTTCGCAAATTATCGAATCTATTAAATCAGACTATGATATAGACTTTTCAAAAGATGTAGATTTACGTTCTGGTATCGCACTACATTTGCAAGGGTTGGTTGAAAGAAAGAATAAAAATATTCATATCGATAATATGTATCTTCAAGAATTGAAGAAAAAGTACCCATTAGTTTTTGAATTGTCTATTCGTGTTGGTGAGATTTTAAATGAAGAATTAGGAATCGATATTTCTGAAAATGAGCTAGGCTTTTTGGCTCTTCATTTAGGTTCTGCCTATGAAAGAACGCATAATCATCAACATTATAAAGCCATTATGATTTATCCTGTGGATCAGGCTTTTGGTGATATTTTACTTAAGAAAGTGGATTTCTTATTTAACGAACGCATGGATGTGATTCAAAGTGTGAGTTATTTTGAAGAAAAGACAATAAAAGAATTAGATCCAGATTTGATTCTAACAACGTCACCACTACAACATAATTTAGATATTCCAACGGTTCAAATTTCTGTGTTTATCACAACAGAAGATGAGAGTCGTATTTTCCAAACGTTAAATGCGTTGGATAAAAAGAGATTTCAAAATGAGTTTAAAGCTCAAATCATTGATTTGATTGAACCTGAAACTTTCCATTTGAATTTAAAAACAGAAACACCAGAAGAAACAATTGAATATATGTGTGACCACTTGAAAAAACTTGGTTACAGTGATGATGCGTTTAAAAAATCAGTTCTTCAAAGGGAAAAAATGGCATCCACAAGTTTTGTGTATTCATTTGCGGTACCACACTCATTGAATGTGGCAAGTTTTCGATCTTCGATTTCTGTTGCGCTTTTAGAAAAACCAATCAAATGGGGAGAATTTGAAGTGAAGATGGTTATGTTGCTGGCAATTAATGAAGTATACAAAGATACTTTGGTTATGTTCTTTGATTGGTTGAGCAGTATGATCAATAACGCAAATCATTTTGTGGCTTTATTAGAAAGTCAAAGCTATGAAGAATTTATATCAAAAATAATCGAATAGAAAGGTTGTGCAAATATGGATAAAACACATCGTTATGGAGTAAAACTGAAGAAAAGTTCAGTAAATAGTTTTTATAGAGCGTTGCCTATCTGATTGATTGGTATGCGGCAACAATGTTTGCCGGAATCCCTATTGTCTTAATTGGAAGCATTGTAAATCATACAACTTCCGTATCGCAAGACTTATCTAAAATTCCGGCCCCATACAATATTTTGGTAGCTTTGTTGGCGATTGTATTCTATTTAGGATATTTTGTGATTCTTGAACTGTATGTATATAAAGGACAAACCTTTGGTAAACGCATTATGAAATTAAAGGTTGTGAAAAACGATGAATCGGATGTAGATTTTAAAACAATTTTAATGCGCGAAGGACTAGGAATCATGATCGTTGAAGGCTATATTGCGAATAGTTCAAGTTATTTGCGTCAATTGATTCAAATCGTTACAGGCATTCCAATTATGGATATGGCGGTATATGTATTTGGAATTATTAGTGCTGTTTCTATTCTAATGGGTATGGCAAGCCCATCAAGAAAAATGATTCATGACCGTATTGCGAATACACATATTATTAGTGTGGCAGGTACGGAAAAGTAATTTCCTAGATGTAGGAAAACATTTAGTGAATTCATTATCAATAGCTGTGATAAAGTAAAGATAGCTAATAAAGGAGAGTGTTTATGGACAAGCTAGAAAAAATTTTAATGCCTATGGCAGATGTTCTAACTAAAAACCGAGTGTTAATCGCAATTCGTGATGGTTTCTTGATTTCTACACCATTATTAATTGTTGGCTCAATCTTCTTGTTGATCGCAAACTTCCCAATTCCAGGATGGGATGCTGCAGTATCATCAGTACTTGGTGCAGGTTGGACAGACTGGTTCAAGGCGGTATCTCGTGCATCATTTAACTGTACAGGTTTATTAACTGCATTAGGTACAGGATATGCGATGGCAAGAGAATTTAAAGCAGACAAAATTCAAGGTGCTGCCGTTGCATTGGTTTCTTATTTTATTTTAATGCCAACAATTCACACAGCTGTTAGAGATTCAGGTGAAGTTGTTAAAGATGCTGTTTTCGCAGGTTTAGATTTTGATTATATCGGACCAAACGGAATCTTCATGGCCTTGATTTGTGCGACTCTTGGAGTATGGTTATTTGCCTTCGCTTATAAAAAGGGATGGACAATTAAGATGCCTAAAGGTGTACCTCCTGCAGTTGCAGATTCATTCGCTGCATTAGTGCCAAGTGCTCTAGTTATGGGAGCTGCATTCTTAGTACGTATTGGCTTCTCATTCACAGAATTTGGATACTTCCAAGACTTCGTAGTAGCCATTCTACAAACACCATTGGAAGGCTTAGGAGATACATTAGGAGCTAACGCATTATATTCATTCATGTGTACTTTCTTCTGGTTCTTTGGTATCAACGGACCAGCTGTATGTAACTCAGTATTCTTCATTGGTAACGTATTAACTGCAAAACAATTAATCGCATTCGAAGCTGGTAAAGCATTACCATATATCTTCACAAACCCATTCAGTAACTTCTTCTGTAACTTCGGTGGTGGAGGATCGACTCTATCATTAGTAATTTTGATGGTTACAGTATGTAAGTCTGAACGTATTAAACAATTAGGAAAATTATCTATCGTTCCAGGATTCTTTGGAATCAACGAACCAATTATCTTCGGTTTACCAGTTGTATTAAACCCAGTTATTGCGATTCCATTTATTTTAGTTCCAATGATGAACTTGATCCTATCATATTTCGCAACATTATGGGGTATTATTCCACGTACAACAGGTGTAAACTTACCATGGACAACTCCAATTGGGTTCTCAGGATGGTTGTCTACAGGATCTTGGAGAGCAAGTGTATGGCAAATCTTCTTGTTGGTATTAGGAATGATGATTTATTATCCATTCATTAAAACATTAGATAAAAAATATTTATCAGAAGAAGCTGCTGCTGCAAATGAGTCAAGCGAAGAAGACGATATCTCATTTGACGATTTAGATTTAGATAATCTATAAGATTAGGAGGATAACACAATGAAAGTTATGATGATTTTTGACCAGACACAAGCTGGTTTAGGAGGAAAAGAAAGTCCTGATTTACCTATGGGCGGAAAAGCAATGGGAATTGGTTCTTGTGAAATGTTTACTCGATTCTTGGATCAACAAGGAGGGAAAGTCATCGCTACTTTATATTGTGGAGACGGTACTTTTTTAGCTGACCCAGAACTTAACGCAAAGAAGTTTGCGGCTATGGCAAAAAAATTTAATCCAGATGTAGTTATCTGTGGACCATGTTTCAACTATGCAAATTATGGTATCATGGCTGCTAAATCAGCTGAAGCAATTTCAGAACTAACGAATATTCCTGCTTTTGCGATCATGTCACAAGAGTGTGAAAAGGCTATTGAAACATACAAAGATAAAGTTACAATTTTAAAAATGCCTAAAAAAGGTGGAATCGGATTAAATGAATCATTAAGCGCTATGTGTGAATACGCTAAAATGTTAGTCGACAAAAAAGATACTGCTGAATTCTTAGAAAAACATGCTTATTAATAATGACCAGCTCGATTGAGCTGGTTTTCTGTACGACAGGCAGTCGTGCTTATAGTTGATAATCAATCACCGATTATCAACTGTTTTATTTTAGAGACAATAAAGTACAAGATACTCGTAACACTATACAAAAGTCATTGAAGTAAAACAGTCCCAA
>ENA-OQIO01000055-OQIO01000055.1-human-gut-metagenome-genome-assembly--contig:-NODE-55-length-47637-cov-3.340097_pt1 | contig 47637 bp, 46 predicted proteins | sample MGYA00242573_ERZ504737 | MGnify/ENA primary metagenome ERZ504737 (study PRJEB26092, sample SAMD00036203) | human gut metagenome | host: Homo sapiens | study: EMG produced TPA metagenomics assembly of...
CCTCACTTTCGCTTTTGTTTTTCTATATTATACTGTTTTCAGACATTTCTTTCAAGCAATAACATAGTTTAACTGTAACTATTCAGTAGCCACTGTCCCGCGAGGTGTTGACATGAATATGTCAAAATCCCGAGACATACAAGCAAAATGCCATCACCGAAGGTGATTTTTATGCATTTTGGCTCGTAACTGTGAAGGTACTGAACAGTTACGTTTAACTGTTTATTCATAGCGGACAATTTCTTTTTTTAACCGCACCATGATCCTTTTTTCCAGTCTGGAAATGTAGGATTGAGATATTCCGAGAAGATCTGCAACTTCTTTTTGCGTTTTTTCTTTCCCATCCGGCTGATTCAGCCCGAAGCGAAGACAGATGATCATCTTTTCTCTGGCATTTAGCTTGTTAATAGCTTTTACCAGAAGCTTACACTCCACCTCGTGCTCCAGATCCCTGTAGATCACATCTTCGTCTGTTCCGAGGATATCAGAAAGCAGCAGCTCATTCCCGTCCCAGTCCACATTCAACGGTTCATCGATGGAGACTTCCATGCGGGTTCTGCTGTTTCTTCTCAGATACATCAGGATTTCATTTTCGATACAGCGGGACGCATACGTTGCAAGTTTAATCTTCTTTTCCGGATTGAAGGTGTTGATTGCCTTGATCAGTCCAATCGTTCCAATAGATATCAGATCTTCCATTCCAACACCGGTGTTATCAAACTTCTGTGCGATGTAGACCACAAGGCGCAGATTGTGTTCGATCAGACTTGCCCTCGCCTGCTGGCTGTCCTCTTTTGTCAGACTCTCTATCACTGCGGATTCCTGCTGAGGAGATAACGGATTGGGCAGTACGTCTGCTCCACCGATATAATACACCTCTCCGGGTTTTCTCCACAGCATGCGGGAAAAACCCGGTAACATACGCATACGAAAATGACTGGGTAATACTGCCTGCATCATAGAATTTCCTCCTAACTGTCTATCAGATTTGGATGTAAGATCATCTGACAGTCCCCGAAAGCAGAACTGTCTTCCCCCGAAAAAGCGACCACCGGAGCGTGGATCACTTTCTGTACGTTTTCATTTTCCAGGTACATGGCATCCAGCGTGACTGCTACCAGCAGCCCGCAAGAACAGCCAAGACTGGAATAAGCCAGAAAATGTGGATGCATACGCCGAAACGACAAAGCCGGTTCTTTTTCTGCCTTTCCCCTCTGAAATTCCTGTAATTTTTCCATTGTATCTGCATCACAAAGCTTTTCCAGAGTTCCTTTTTGAATGATACTTACCGGTTTTTGTGCGATCGGATCATACAGGCTGTTCCCTGTATCAAAAAAGGCATTTACCTCTGTAATCTGCCCTTCCATCTGCAGTCTTACCCGGCAGCGGATCCTGCTTTTTTTTCTCCATTCCCGGTATCGCGGAAGAACAGCAGCATACACAAGGTAACAGACGGTTCCCGCCAGCAATACGTCTTTTGTCCCGGCAAATCTCAGGAATCGTTTCAGGACTTCCAGCATACCTCCCATGAGGAATCCTGCTATGTACAGACCGGCGATTCCACCGCAGAGCCTTCCGGGTGTCCGCAGTCCACATCCAAACCTCACCATGATTGTGTTGATTGCCACATATGCCAGTAATGTATTCACCGGAAAGCTGATGGGTAAAAGAATCAGCATACAATAACTCAAAGCTCCAAAAGCAGCTCCTCCAAGAGAAGCCAATACTCCTGCCCTTCCTCCACACAGTTTTTTTACCAGTCGGAGTAAATAATAATCCATCACCAGATTGGTAACAAACAGTTCATCCGGATAGATTGTGTAAGACAAAAAGCACCCCCTGTTCATCTGGAATACTTACTGGAAAACAAGTATTATTATATGGAACAGGAAGTGCTTATTTTGTCAAAAATGGGGTGGCGAACGACAGTTTCGCTCGACACCCCATTCCTGATTTTTCGCTTTTTCGAAATTATTATACATATTCCTTTCGGATCAGCGGTATATTTTCTTGTTTTTTATTATTATTTGTAGAGAATTACTCTTGTTTCATATGGCTGCAGAACACCTGCTACATGGTTTTTGTAGTTAGTGATCAGTCTTCGCCTTCTTTTCCTTCGAACAGATCGCAAGGTACTTCTTTGTTTGTAAAGTTACAAGCTACCACCAGTTTCTCATCGCCCAGTGTTCTCTCGTATGCATAGATATCATCGTTGTCTTCCAGCAGTCCGTGGAATACACCTTCTACGATGATCTCATTCTCATGACGCAGCTGAATCAGTTTCTGATAGTAGTAGAATACACTGTCTTTATCTTCCAGGGCAGCCTTTGCGTTGATCTGTGTATAGTTTTTGTTCACACTGATCCATGGCGTTCCTGTGGTAAACCCAGCATTTGCGCTGTCATCCCACTGCATCGGAGTTCTGGCGTTATCACGGCTGACCATTTTCAGGCAGTTCAGCATCTCTTCTTCTGTCATCAGACCGATCTCGGTATACTCTTTGTATGCATTGATAGCTTCGATATCTTTGTAATCATCAATGGATTTGAAATATGCATTAGTCATACCAATTTCTTCGCCCTGATAGATATATGGAGAACCTTTCAGCATATGCAGGCAGGTTGCGATCATCTTTGCGGATACCTCACGGTACATCGGGCTGTCATCACCGAATCTGGATACGGCACGCGGCTGATCGTGGTTATCCCAGTACAGACTGTTCCATGCTTTTCCTTCCAGGTCATTCTGCCATTTGTTCATGACAGCACGGACTTTTTTCATTTCCGGTTTCTTAGTGGTCCATTTGCCGTATTTTCCGTCTGTTGTTCCCATGTGTTCAAACTGGAATACCATGTTCAGTTCGCTTCCATCCAGATTTGCATATTTCTTTGCTTCCTCTGTGGTAACACCTGGTGTTTCACCAACAGTGATCAGATCAAATTTGGAAAGTACACGCTGGTTCATTTCCTGCAGATATTCATGTACATGAGGTCCGTTGCATACATATGGTGACATATCGCCATGCAGTCCATCACGGATCTCTCCGTCCGGATATGCAGGATCTTTGGAAATCATGCTGATAACGTCCATACGGAAACCATCTACACCTTTTTCACACCACCAGGTCATCATGTTAAATACTTCGTCACGTACTACCGGGTTCTCCCAGTTCAGATCCGGCTGTTTTTTGGAGAAGCAATGCAGATAATACATCCCTGTTTCTTCGTCAAATTCCCAGACAGAACCTCCGAAGCATGCTCCCCAGTTATTTGGCTCTTTGCCGTCTTTCGGATCTTTCCAGATATAATAATCACGATACGGATTGTCTTTTGATTTTTTGCTTTCCAGGAACCATCTGTGCTCATCGGAGCTGTGGTTTACTACCAGGTCCATCACCAGTTTGATGCCTCGTTTGTGCATCTCAGCGATCATCCGGTCAAAGTCTTCCATTGTTCCGAAATCGGTCATGATATCCTGATAATCGGAGATATCATATCCATTGTCATCGTTCGGGGATTTATAGATTGGTGACAGCCAGATCACATCAACTCCCAGTTCTTTCAGATAATCCAGATGTGCGGTAATACCATTCAGATCACCGATACCGTCTCCGTTGCTATCTGCAAAACTTCTTGGATAAATCTGATAAATAACACTACTTTTCCACCATGCTTTGCTCATATGTTTGTCCTCTTTTCTTTCTTCCGAAAATTTTCTGTATTTTCAGACTCGTTTTCATATATATTCAGGATACTATATTTCATTTCACATTTCTTGTAATATATTACTATTTTTTTATACTATATTCACTTTCTGTTGCTCTGTTTTTGACACCTATGTAATATCTTTCTGTATGTTTCTTCCCTTTTTCATAAGAAATACACAAAACAGAGCAATCGTTACTGTTCACTCCGATCCCGGTAACACGCTTCGTGGGATATTACCAATGAACAGTAACGAATAATCCACGATATCCCTGTGATCCATGCGTCATCTCTTTCTTTTTTGAAAATCATGTGATATCTTTAGAATATAAACATAGCATTTTGAGATAATTACTCGATTAAATTTTAATTAAAGGACTGTATTTACATGAATAGCTTATCTTATCACGAAAGTCACTCTCATGGTTCTCTCGGTCTTCCGTTTCAGGCATACTCTCAGGAAGATCCTTACGGGCAATACTTTGTGCCTTATCACTGGCATGAGGAAGTGGAATTTATATATGTTACCAAAGGAAGTCTTGTACTTCGTACCCAGAACCGTACCCGGTTGCTCCAGGAAGGACATATTTATTTTATTAATCCCGGCACACTGCACGGACTGTTTGGAAACAGTCCGTTTTCCCACCATTATGCGCTGGTTTTCCGGTTGGATATGCTGAATTTTCTTCAGACAGATTCCTGCCAGACCTCTTATCTGGTACCTCTTTGCACCGGAAAATATCTGTTTCCGGACGGTGAAGCACTTGCTCCGGAACTCACTGCTCAGATTGCTGCACTCATAAAAAAAGCAGCCGACGAGTACCGAAACTGCGATACCTCGCTGACTGCCGCTCTCTCGATCAAGATCACGCTGTTGCAGATTCTGGAACTGCTGTTTGCCAGCCAGTCCTTTATCCCCGGTACACAGGCAGGAGAAACTTCCGGTGATGGGAATCCGTTAAAAGCTGTATTTTCTTATATTGAATCTCACTACGGAGAAAAAATATCTCTGGAAGACCTTGCCGGCACAATTCATATGAACCGGAATTATTTCTGCCGTTTTTTTAAAGAAAAGGCAGGAAAAACACCGTTTTCCTACCTGAATGAATACCGGGTCAACCAGGCGGCCTCTCAGCTGCTCTCCACCCGGCTTCCCATCACTGAGATTGCATTAAACGCCGGTTTCGAAAATATGAGTTATTTTATCCGTCAGTTCAGACGTTGCAAGGGCTGTACCCCTTCTGCCTACCGGAATACCGAAGACCCCAAGTCTCTGCCGATTCCATTCTGACATTCTGTATCTGTTTTTCCGTCATGCAGCCACCTGTTTTTTTGTGCGGGTTACCCATTGGAACACAATCACAAACAGCACACCTTTAACAATGGAAGTCGATGACAGTGCCCACCAGATACCGTTCAGTCCCAGCGAAGTTCCTCCAAGAATGATCGCCAGCGGTATCCGGGCACTGGTAAAGATTATGCTGATCACACTGCATAGATGTGTCCTTCCCAGTCCGGAAAGCGCTCCTACTGTCGTTGTCTCGATACATAAAAAGGCTTCGCTGAATCCAACGATGATCAGATAATCAACCGCTGTGGCAATCGCTTTCGGCTCATGGAAGAAAATATTTGCGATCGGACGCGGAACACACACAAACAACAGCGTAATAAAAATCCCCCAGATTCCGACGGTCCACTGAGATGCCCGATATCCTTTCTTTACACGCCCCATCTCTCCCGCACCATAGTTCTGCGCGATAAACGCATTTAACGCGGTGGCGAATCCGTCTGCCGTATTCCAGGATATGGATTCAATCTGTCCTCCCACACGCTGTGTGGCGATGGCTTCTGCACCAAAGGCCGATACCATGCGGGTGATTACCATCGATATCACGCAGTATGCCATTCCCTGTATCGCAGTAGGAATTCCGATTTTGCAGATCCCGTTCAGATATTCTGCCGGAATTTTTGCGAACAGGGTAATACCTTTTAATACATTTTCTTTCTTCTGTTTCACGATTCCAAGAATCATGATACTCATAACGATAAACTGCGCCGTTACCGTTGCAATGGCTCCTCCTGCCGCACCCAGTTTCGGAAGCGGTCCCGGTCCGAGAATCAGAAGCGGATCCAGGATCATATTCGTCGCCAGACCGATCAGGTTCGCATAAAACGGTGTTTTCGATCTCCCTGCGCCGTATAGATACCGGTCAGTGTCACCGACAAAAATGAAAAGACGATCAGTCCGCAGGCAATCTTTGTGTAGACAAATGCCGCCGCATACGCCTCCGGATCCTCCAGTTTAAAAAATCCGATCATCTGCTTTGTAAAAATAAGTACAACCAGTGCATACACCAGCCCCATCACCGTTGCCAGCTGAACCGCCGCCTGGGCATACCCATGAGCCTTTTCCTTATCTCCTCTTCCGACACACTGCGCCACCTGCACCTGTCCGCCCATCCTTGCCATAGATGCAAATCCCTGAGACAGCCAGGTGAACATGCCTCCGACACCGATACCAGCCACTGCTTTTGAGCCGAGCAGTCCGATCCATGCCATATCGGTAATGTTGTATAAAGTTCCCAGAAAGGAAGACGCCATGATCGGTATCGCCAGTTTGGTCAGCGTCTTTAAAATAGGACCTTTTGTTAAATTTCCTTCCACGTAATATAGTACTCCTTACATCATATTTTTCGTTCGCATTTTATCCATCGCGTTTTCTGCAATTTTTCTGCCTGACACGATTTTTGTTCCGGCGTTGCAGGATTTCGCTTCGTGTCGTTTATTTTACCCTTCCCACGCGTCGGATCTTTCTCTAAAAGTTCCGGGAACGGGATCATCGCCGGCTGTTTTTTCTGGTGTTCGCCGATCATTTTCTCCATCCACACCATGTTGTACCAAGTATCAAACTTATACCCGCACTGATAAAATTCACCCACCAGCCGGTATCCCAGATGATGATGAAAATCCATACTGTTACAGTCCAGATGCTCATCCGGCGCCTCCGGTACACCGATACAGGCATTCAGATTCGTGATATTCTGTTTTTTCAGTACCTGTTCCAGTGCCGTATACATTTTCTTACCAAGCCCTCTCTTTTTCTGGTCTTCCCGGATATAGATTGTCGTCTCTACCGCCCAGTCATACGCAGACCGCTCATTAAATGCACCGGCATAGGCATACCCCAACAGTTCCCCGTTTTCTTCCAGCACAAGATACGGGTATTTTGTAAGAATATGACGGATCCTTCCGATGAATTCTTCTTTCGACGGCACCTCATATTCAAATGTGATCGCCGTCTTTTCCACATACGGTGCGTATATCTTTAAAAGTTCTTCTGCATCCTCTTCTTTTGCTACCCGGATATGTAACATTTCATCCATACATTTCCCCCATTCGCTTTCCCTTCTTTTTCTATTTTCCAATTTATTCTGCCATTATATCATTATTTGTCTGTAAATCCTATCCGTAACCGGACTTTTCTCTCTGAAAACTGACAATCAATAGAATTTTTTTATCATACCGCAAATAATACGAATTAGTTCTTGTTATAATTTTGTTATATAATTAACACATAACATGATATCAGAGTCACAAGGTTGATTTCGGATCTTGAGACTTGTCAAAAACATGATTTACAAAAATCTCAGGGAGGTTTCTTTATGAAAAGCAATTACCAGCATATCTTCACCCCATTGACCGTGAAGAATATGACGATTAAAAATCGTATCACCATGATGCCGATGGGTACCAACTATGGAGAACAGAACGGTGAAATGAGTTTTCTTCATATTAATTATTATGAGCAGCGTGCGAAAGGAGGTACCGGTCTGATCATCGTGGAAAACGCCAGTGTGGACTCTCCGCAGGGTTCCAACGGTACCACCCAGCTGCGTATCGATCATGACAACTATCTGCCACGTCTGTTTAAGTTCTGTGAAAATATTCACAGATACGGTACCTGTGTAGCTATTCAGATCAACCATGCCGGTGCTTCCGCGGTATCATCCCGTATCAACATGCAGCCGGTATCTGCCTCTGATGTACCGACCAAAGACGGCGGTGATATCCCGCGTCCACTGACCAAAGAAGAGATTCTTGATATCGTAAAAAAATACGGACAGGCTGCAAAACGTGCGCAGATTGCAGGCTTTGACGCTGTAGAGATCCACGCAGGTCATTCTTATCTGATCAGCCAGTTCCTCTCTCCTACCACCAACAAACGTACCGATGAATTCGGCGGTTCTGTAGAAAACAGAACCCGTTTCTGCCGCATGGTCATCGAAGAAGTTCGAAAACAGGTAGGACCTTTCTTCCCGATCATGCTGCGTCTGAGTGCTGACGAGATGGTAGAAGGTGGAAATACACTGGAAGATACTCTGAAATATCTGGAATATGTACAGGAAGAAGTGGATATCTTTGATGTATCCTGTGGCCTGAACGGATCCATTCAGTATCAGATTGATGCCAATTACATGAAAGACGGATGGCGTTCCTACATGCCAAGAGCTGTCAAAGAAAAATTCGGCAAACCATGTATCTCCATGGGAAATATCCGTGATCCGAAAGTGGCAGAAAAGATCCTGGCAGACGGTGATGCCGACCTGATCGGTATGGGCCGTGGACTGATTGCTGATCCGGAATGGGTAAACAAAGTAGCTTCCGGTCACGAATGTGACATTCGCAAATGTATCTCCTGTAACATCGGGTGTGCCGGGAACCGTATCGGCTTCAACCGCCCGATCCGCTGTACCGTCAACCCATCCGTACTGGAAGGCGATACCTATAAAACAAAGAAAGTCAATAAAAACTGCAACGTAGTTGTCATTGGTGGCGGTACCGCAGGTCTGGAAGCTGCCTGTACAGCTGCTGAAGTAGGATGTAACACCTTCCTGCTGGAAGAAAAAGAGACACTGGGCGGTCTGGCTGCCGAGATTTCCAAGATCCCGGCGAAAAAACGTCTGGCTGACTTCCCGCACTACCTGGAACATCGTGCAGCCGGTCTGGATAATCTGTATATCTTTACCGGAACACAGGCGACACCGGATAACATCCGCAAGTTCCATCCGAATCTGATCGTGAATGCTACCGGCTCCGGCCCGCTGCTTCCTCCGATCAAAGGTCTGATGGATAACATTGACAAAGAAGGCGGAAATGTTTATTCTATCTTAGGTATGATCCATCATATTAACGACTTCCCGCAGGATCTGGAAGGCAAAAAAGTCGCTGTTATCGGTGGCGGTGCCGTAGGTCTGGATGTTGTGGAATTCTTTGCAGTACGTAAAGCGGATATCTCTATCGTTGAAATGATGGATCAGATCGGCCGTGATCTGGATCCGGTAACTAAAAACGATATGAAATGTCAGATGAAAGCTCACGGTGTACACCAGCTTACCAAAACTGCTCTTCTGGAAGTAAAAGAGCATTCATTCCTGGTAAAAGGAAGCGAAGGAGAATACGAACTTCCTTTCGATTACGGATTCGTATGTCTGGGAATGAGAGCCAAAGGCCAGCTGTATCCGCAGCTTCTGGAAGCTTTCGCAGATGACGATGTGGAAATCATCAACATCGGTGACAGTCAGAGAGCCCGCCGTATCATTGACGGAACCATGGAAGGAAGAAACATCCTGTACCATCTGACCCAGAGAGGTTATCTGGATTAATTGATATCATATATCGGCGGATTTTTCTCTGCGATATTGAAATAAATAAAGCGTAATCATGGCATTTATCATTCTTGTTGATGGAACAGCATGATTACAGGAAAGGACAAAAAATCATGGCAGAAAGAATTACAGGACACACAGAACTTATCGGACTGATGGCATACCCGATCCGTCACTCCAGCTCACCGGCAATGCAGAACGAAGCATTTGCAAAATTAGGGTATGACTATGCATATCTGGCATTCGAAGTTGGCGCTGATGAGATTGAAGACGCCGTAAAAGCTATCCGTACTCTGAAAATGAGAGGATCCAACGTATCCATGCCAAACAAAACACTGGTAGGACAGTATCTGGACGAACTGTCACCGGCAGCTGAACTTTGCGGTGCTGTCAATACCATCGTAAACGACAACGGCCATCTGACCGGTCATATCACAGACGGTATCGGTTTTATGCAGGCTCTGAAGGATAACAACATCGACGTCATCGGCAAAAAGATGACCATCGTAGGTGCCGGCGGTGCTGCTACAGCTATTGAGATCCAGGCAGCGCTGGACGGAGTTGCAGAGATCGTTATCTTCAACCGCAAAGATGAATTCTGGGATCGTGCGGTATCTACCGTAGAAAAGATCAACACCAGAACCTCTTCTCACGCCGTACTCTACGATCTGGCAGAACTTGACAAACTGAAAGAAGAAATGAATGACAGCTACCTGTTTGTCAACGCTACCGGTGTGGGTATGAAACCACTGGAAGGTCAGTCCGTAGTACCGGACAAATCTTACTTCCGTCCGGAACTGATCGTTGTCGATGTTCCATATTCTCCGTTGGAGACAAAGATGCGTTCTATGGCCAAAGAAGTGGGCTGTAAAACTATGAACGGTCTTGGTATGATGCTGTTCCAGGGATCTGCCGCTTTCGAGCTGTGGACCGGCGAACCGATGCCAATCGAACATATGAAAGAAGTTCTGAACATCAAATACGACTAATTTTCAAAAACGGTTCCATGGACCCGTTTTGAGAGGAACGAGGAAAACACTATGAATACTGTAAAAGTAAGAAACATTACCATCGGGGAAGGAAGACCGAAGATCTGTGTTCCCATCGTTGGTAAAACCCGTGAGGAAATCCTCAAAGAAGCATCCACCTTCTCTGCGCTGCCTGTAGATGTTGCTGAATGGCGTGTAGACTGGTACGATGATGTCTTCGATACCGAGGAAGTTCTGACCACTGCAAAGCAGCTGAACGAAGCTCTGGGTGAGATTCCGCTACTCTTCACTTTCCGAACCTCCAAGGAAGGCGGAGAAAAAGAAATCTCTCCGGAACAGTATGCACAGCTAAACAAAGCCGTAGCGGAAATCGGCTATGTGGATCTAGTGGATGTGGAAGCATTTACCGGGGATGAGATTGTAACCTCCATCATTTCTCATGCCCATGCAAATGGCGTAAAAGTCATCGCTTCCAACCATGACTTTGCAAAAACCCCTGAGAAAGACGAGATTGTTCGTCGTCTCAGAAAGATGCAGACCCTCGCGCAGACATTCCGAAGATTGCTCTGATGCCGACCTGTAAAAAAGATGTTCTGACACTCTTAGAAGCCACTCTGGAGATGTCCGAACAGTACGCAGACCGCCCGATCATTACCATGTCTATGGCCGGAACGGGTGTGGTAAGCCGTCTGACCGGTGAGACCTTTGGTTCTGCACTGACCTTCGGTGCCGCTTCCAAAGCTTCTGCCCCGGGACAGATCGGTGTCCATGAACTGAAACAGGTTCTGGATATCATTCATAAAAGTCTGTAATGCAAAAAAACAGAGTGTACAAGAAGACCTGCGGTAACTTCCCCTTACCGCAGGTCTTTTCGTATACTCTGTTTTCTATTCTCGCGTTTTCTTGCGTATCTCTTATCTCTTCTGCTCTATGTTTTCTTTATTCTTCTATCATTTTCCTTTTTTCTGCCCCGGTTTCCAGTTAGACAGCAGCAGGTTCAGTCCGAATCCCACACCGAGTGCCCAGACAGAGGCCCAGGCAGTTCCCTGTGTGGCCAGAACCGCAGCCATCACGCCTCCGATCATCTTATCCCGGTCGGTTTTACAGTAATCCATACCAATTCTCGCACAGACAAATGCCTGAAACAGCAACGTGATCGATGATCCCACACCAAAGATTGGCCGGAAAAAGCTCACTACCGGTATGATCATAACACTCAGAAATGTTGCCAGACGAAAGGATGACATACCACCCAGAAGGGATTTCATCGCTTTCTTTCCTTCCTGATAGCGAATAGATACCGATACGGTCATACCAACCCATAACGGGCCGGAAAGCGGTGGAAACGGTGCGAAAATTGCCAGCAGCACATTGCGTAACCCACTGACCATATTGGAACGGCTGGAGTTAAAATCGATATACTCATCATCTCTGGACTGACGCGCTTCCGTTACCAGTGTCTCTGTCGTAACAAAATCACCAAACGCGATCACATAGCTCACCAATGCCAGTGGCAGTGCTTTGATAAACATAGAGGCCGGCGGGATTCCCACACCGAAGATACTGACTTCCGAAAACATTCTGGAAAATTCCGGAATCTTGATAAAAGTTCCGATCTCCAGTCCCGGCATATCCAGTTCTCCTACGATCAGTCCGACGATCATTGCCAGCAGATAGGGACACAGATTTCCGTAACGTGCTACCAGATCCAGGAATTTTGAATTTTTTCTCTTCTCCTGATATTTATCCGAAAAGCTGATCAGAAGCAACAGTCCCACACCGGATACAATTGCAATCGGATATTTGTGCATATTTCCGCCCTCTCCGATCTGCCCCGCCATGACGGTGATCGGAGCTGCAAGAAGGATTCCCCCCTTTACCGATGCCGGAACTGCATGGACGAACTTATCCGCCAGCTTTGTGATACCCATGAACAAAAAGACCAGCCCCACCAGCAGCTGCAGCGCGATCATCGCCTGGATCCGCTCCTTTCCCATCGGAAAGCCTTCCAGAAAGACGATTGTCAACGGCAACGTCGGGGTGATCCATCCTGGAACTACCGGATCTCCCAGCAGACTGTGCAGCAGATACAGCATCGTCTCCAGGATCACACAACTCCATGCCAGTTCATAGGGAAGCCCAAGATATTGTTCCAGATAAGGAACCGCGCTCAGTGCCGTTACACCGAGAATCAATCCCTGAATAAATTCTACAGATTCTATTTTATAATGAATAAACGGCAGTCGAACCTGAAACGGTCCGAACGGAATATAGGATAATTCATTTTCCCTTCTTTGTCGCTTTGCATGTGCCATAAAAATTCTCCATTTCTCAATTCACATTCTCGTTAATTTTCAGACAATTTCTGTCAGAAAAAACCGGTCGATATTCGTTCAGGTATACATCTGGGAAGATCGACCGGAAATCATTTTACATTTTGAATTCTTATTTTCTGTAGTAACTGTTCCGTATTTTCACAGTTACTCTTTATTCTTCTTTACATACAGGGCAAGAAGGATTCCCACAATGGTAACTCCCATATTCAGAAGCAGGATCATTCTTGGAGCGGCCGCACCGCCTACCTTTGTAATATAACTTGCCAAAGAAATAATCGTATAGTTTGCAATACTGGACGCAATCATGACCATAGAGGTTGCTGTCCCCTTATTCTCCGGGAAAAACGCTGCGGTTGTGGAGGTTGCCAGCTGGAGTACACCGCCGGCGCCTGCATAACCGATCACGAATCCACCCACCAGGCAGATCCATGGAGCCTGAATCAGGAAACACAGACCAAGCATCACGGTAGAAATTGCCGGGTACAGGATCAGAACATCGATCTCTTTCAGGCCTTTTTTAATAAAGAAGGCAGTTGCCAGGACAGCAGTCGCTGTTCCCAGTGCATAGAAAGACTGGATAGCGGAGGAATCCGTCATTCCGTATGCACGTCCCAGCTCCTGGTTGCAGTTCAGCCACAGCATAAAGGTGGAAGAACTGGTAAATCCGATCAGTACAGCTGCCAGAGAAACTTTTGTCAGTTTCACTTTACTCTTCTCCTGTTTTGCTCCGCTCTTTCTTTCTCTTACCGGGAACGGAAGTAACAGGATCAGAACTCCATCGATCAGGATCGCAGCTCCTGCCACCAGAAAGATCGTGCGGTAGGACATATTGGCTGCCGCTACCATTCCGATAAAGAACGGTAACAGGAACTGGCTGATACACATGGAAAATTTTGTAAACAGATTCGCAATGGAAGGATTATTGACATAAATCTCCATACATGTCGGACTTACACAGGTATCTAAGAAGGAGTTGGCAATTCCGCCCACAATGGCAAATGCATAGGCAACTCCCATCGACGGTGAAAATACAATTCCGAAGAAAAAGATTCCGTAACAGATCACCCCGATCATTCCGCTTAACTTCCGGCCGAACTTATCCGAGATCGGTCCGGAGAACGGAAGGGAGATCAGACGACCCAGTCCCAAAGCTGCAATAACAGATACTACCATACTGACGTCGACAGTTCCATCACTTCCCACCGTCGCGCCCCACACTTTTGCAAACTGTGGTTTGTACTGTCCTAAAACGGACGCTCCTATTCCATGGATAAAATACGTGAAATACAATGCGAGAGATGTTATCACATAATTCTTCTTGCTATTCTGTTTCATTTCTTACCTCATTTTATTTTGCGTTTTCCGCCTGGAATTTTTTATATTCCTCTACTGGCATATCCAGGCCGGTATATAATTTGTAGGCTGCCACTCCCTGCCACAGAAGCATACCTTTTCCGCCAATGGTCTTTGCACAGCCGGCTTCTCTTGCTTCCCGGAGGAGTTTTGTTTCTTCCGGATTGTATACAACATCGCAAACTACCAGATCCGGGCGGAATACGGACTTATCTGTAATCAGGGAAACATCATCATGCGGTTTCATACCTGCCAGTGTTCCGTTTACCAGGATATCTGCTTTTGCAATCTCTTCTTTCAGTTTGTCCTGATCATCCAGACAAAATACCTGAACATCACAATCCGGTACTTCTTTTTTCAGCTTTTCCGCTGTATTTTTTGCGCGATCCAGGAATGGATCATTCGGGTTGAAGATGGAGATGGATGCTGCGCCGTCCAGTGCACACTGTACCTGAATCGCTGTTGCAGCTCCGCCCGCACCTAATACTACCATTTTCTTTCCTTTTACATCTACACCGTGATCTCTCAGGTTCTCAACGAATCCGACACCGTCTGTCATATGACCAACCAGTTTTCCGTTTTCGTTAACGATGGTATTTACTGCACCGATGATTCTTGCTGCCGGTGACAACTCATCCATGTTCTGCGCTGCTGCAGTTTTACATGGCATAGTTACGTTGCATCCTCTCATATTAAACAGACGCATGGCATCCAGTGCTGCCGGTACCTGATCTTCTTTGATATCAAAAGCCATGTAGCAGTAATCCAGATTATGATAGCGGAAGCAGAAATTGTACATATCCGGGGATCCTGAATGTCCTACCGGGCTTCCAATCAGTGCCAATAATCCTGTTGTTCCTTTAATTCTCTGTTCCATCTTCTTTTCCTCCTGTATTGGGTCTAAATCTGAGATGCCACCTCATAGGCTTCTTTCGTTGCATCCAGCGCACGTCTTGCACGGATTGCATCACCGATTACATAGGTATCCGGTACGATAGCTTTCACCTGTTCTTCAAGAGGATTATAATTTCTGTAACCCATGGAAAGAACAACTGAATCGTAGCCTTTGGTCTCGTGATGTTCGCCGTCTGCTGTCTCATACTCTACGCCGTCTTCGAAGAATCTGCATACTTTCGCTCCGGTAATCTGACCGATACCATATTCTTCAAAATCTTTCATCAGATATACTCTGTGCTCATGGATCACATCTGCACCTACGGTATCTCTGAATTCGATTACGGTTACCTCGTGATTCTGCTCACCAAGGAATGCTGCTGTCTCACAGCCAACCATTCCGCCTCCGACTACCAGTACTTTCTTACCTGCTGCACGTTTTCCTTCCAGCAGATCCGATCCGTAAATGATAGACGGATTGTCAATGCCTTCAATCGGCAGTACCAGTGTCTTGGAACCGGTTGCAAGAATCACGCTGTCCGGGTTCTCCTCTTTGATGAAGTCTGCTGTCACCTCGTGGTTCAATTTTATCTCAACTCCATCTTTTTGGCAACGATGAATATAGCTGCGGATCATATTTGTAATATCACCTTTTCCCGGTGGATAAGCTGCAAGACGCATGTTTCCACCAAGTTTCGGACCTGCTTCGTATAAAGTAACCTCATGGCCGCGCTCTTTTGCAACGAATGCTGCACACAGACCTGCCACGCCACCGCCGATGACCATGATCTTTTTCGGTGTTTCTGCCTGTTTTAACGGTTCTGCATCATGTCCTAAGAACGGGTTGGTCAGGCAGCATAACGGTTTGCCCGCATACATATTTGCCACACAGCCCTGCAGACAGGCGATACATGGGATCATATCTTCCAGACGTTCTTCTTTTGCTTTCTTTGGCATATGTGGATCTGCCAGACTCTGACGGCCGAACGCTACCAGATCACAACGTCCTTCTTTTACCATCAGTCTGCGAACTGCGGTTCGGTATAACGACCTACGGTGATCACCGGGATGTTGACCGCACGTTTGATCTCTTCTACCAGATCAGCGGAGAATCCACCATGAATCACAGTCGGTGCCCACATATACTCATCTTTGATATGAACGGCACGGGACACATGGATGGCATCCAGTCCGCAGGATTCCAGATATGCTGCGATCGCTGCGCTGTCATGTACATCCAGACCTCCCGGAACTTCATCATCCGAATTGATTCTTGCCAGAACGGCGATCTTTCCTTCGGTCTGTTTTTTGATTTCTTCAATGATCAGTCTGGAAAAACGCATCCTGTTTTCAAAACATCCGCCAAATTCATCCACACGTTTGTTGGTACGCGGGGACAGAAACGTACTTACCAGATAACCATGTGCCATATGGATCTCTACGGCATCCACACCGGCTTTCATAGCTCGTTTTGCTGCTTCTCCGTAACCTTTTACCAGTTCATACACTTCTTCGGTGGACAATTCTCTCGGAATATCTCTTCCACAGGCTGCCGGGATACTGGTAGCTGCTGTGATCGGTGCACCTGCATTCTTTGCATTTCCTTCCGGACCTGCATTCTGCAGCTGGACGGAAACTTTTGCACCTTCTGCGTGACAGGCGTCTACCACGTTTTTGAAACTTTCGATGGTAGAGTCGTCATACAGACAAGGTTTTCTTGGGCCGCCCTTGGCCCCTTTGTGTACAACCGTTGCTTCGATGGTGATCAGTCCGAATCCACCTTTTGCACGCTCTCTGTAATATGCAACAGACTGCTCGCTCATGGTTCCGTCGGTGTTGGCAAAGTTATTACCCATCGGAGGAACTACAAAACGGTTCTTTACCGTTACCGGTCCGATCTGAATCGGCTGAAACATTGCTTCAAATTTCATATCTGTTCTCCTTTTCTTAGTTCAGTACTTCCGGCCATGCCTCTTCGAGTACTTTCTTTGTATTTTCATAAGTATGTTTTGCTGCATACTCGATGCCTTTTTCCAGATTTGCATCGCTGATTACCTCTACACCGATGGCGTTTGGCTCGATGCCTTTTTCACGAATCATTTTTACAAATGCTGCTGTACATCCGATACCGGTTCCCGGTGCCAGACGATCATGCATGGATTCGTCTCTTAAAATCGTAGTTGCATATGGTCTTTCCCATACATCGTTGATCTGGATGGACACAACTTTGTCTGCCGGAACATCTGCCAGTACGGAAATATCTACCGGCTGATTTGCTCTTACCCAGTGCCAGGTGTCCAGGATCAGTTTTGCATTTTCACAGTCTGCAGCCTTTATAACAGCCCATCCCTTTTTCACATCCGGGATACCACTGTATGGCATTGGTTCTACACCGATGATATATTTTCCTGCTCTGTGACACAGCTCACGCAGTTTCTGTGCAGTATATTCTACAGAGTAGTTTTCCATCAGACCACAGTTGATCTGTTTTACGTTAAATAATTCACACATGTGGAAGCACATCTGCTCTTTGTATTTCTGTTCGTAAGAACGATGTTCTTCTGCCCACTGCACGATATACTCTACTTCTGTAACTTTCATATCATATTTTTCCAGAATATTCAGGATGTCCTGATCGAACAGTCCCTCATTTAAAGCGTCTACATATGTTTCCGCACGCAGACCGATTCCTTCGTATCCGGCATTTTTTGCTGCTACAACACGCTCTTCAAAAGTACACTGATCTCCCAGTGTCCAGGAACTGACAGTAATTGGAAATCTCTTTGACATAGTTTTATCCTCCTGAAAAATCATTCATTTTATTCCTTTTTCTTACTTCTGATTATATATCTTTGTTAAATTCAAAACAAATTGATTGTATTTGAGTATTCATAGATTTTGTCAATATATCGTGGTATACTATAAAAGATGTAACTGGATGCATCACAGACAGTTACTTCTGGCTTGCGGAGGATACTTTTTACTAGGAGGTAATCTGTTTATGAATCTTTATCATTTGCGATATTTTGTAACACTTGCACGTATGGAACACTACACCCGGGCCGCTGACCTTCTGGCGATCACCCAGCCAAGTCTCATTCACGCGATTTCATCTCTGGAGTCCGAACTGGGTGTCAAATTATTTAAAAAGAACGGACGAAATGTCACCCTTACCAAATATGGAAAATCCTTTCTTACGGATGCTGAGGATATTCTGCAGAAACTGGATACTTCCGTGGGCAACTTACAGCTTGCCGGCAAAGGGGAGGGACGCATTGATATTGCCTTTCTGAGAACTCTGGGAAGTGACTTTGTTCCCCGGATCCTGCGTCGCTTTCTGGATGAAAATCAGGGAAAACAGATTGACTTTACCCTTCACTGTGACAAGGTCATCACAGACGAAATCCTGAAAGGCTTAAAAGAACAGAAATATGATATTGGCTTCTGCTCCAAAATCAATGATGAACCACTGATTGAGTTTATTCCGGTGGCCAAACAGGATCTGGTGGTCATTGTCCCACCGGATCATCCACTTGCCTCAAAATCAGAGATTCATCTGGAAGAAACACTGGAATACAAGCAGATCATCTATAAAAGTGGTAGCGGTCTGCGTCATATCATCGATCATTTATTTGATCAGATTGGTGCTTATCCGGATGCTTCCTATGAGATTGCAGAAGATCACGTAGTTGCCGGCTTCGTCGCCAACGGCTTCGGAATCGCCGTCGCCCCGGATATTCCGATCATTCATTCTCTGAACCTGAAAGTTCTCCCCCTGGTGTCCCCCACCTGGCAGAGAAACTTTTATATGGCAACGTTAAAAGACGCTTATCATCCACCGGTGTCGATATCTTCAAGCAATTTGTCATCGACCAGACAAGAGGCGATCTGGATTACCGGACCATCTGAGTGACGGACTTTGGCCCGTTGCCCGCGTAGATCAAAAAGAACTGCAGGAACAATGTTTTATATCCATTGTTTCTGCAGTTCTTTTATGTAAATGTTTAAATTTATTCGTTATCCATCTGACGCAGTCTGTGAATCAGTTCCTCACAGATCTGCAACTTATCTTTTCCATCGGTTTCAATGACAATATCTGCTGCTGCTTCGTATTTTTCTCTACGTTTTTCCATCAGCTCTGCGATAAACGGTACCGTCTTATTATTTTCAATCAGCGGACGGTCATGGCTGTCTTTGACACGATCCAGGATCTCTCCGGTTTTGCTGTCAGCAGAACCACACGACCGTTTTTCTTCATCTCCACAACATTACATTCTCTCATCGGAGTACCACCACCACAGGAGATTACCACATTGGTTCTCGCCTGCATCTCGATCAGCAGATTGGTCTCCAGATCACGGAAATACTGTTCGCCATACACTTCGAAGATATCGGAAATACTCATACCCTCTCTCTCGGCAATGATCTGATCCATCTCGATCACATCCATGGCGAATGCAGTTTTCAGAAATTCAGAAATCGTACTCTTTCCTGCACCCATGAAACCGATCAGAACGATATTGTAGTTGAACAATTTTCTTGCCTGAATCTTCTTACTGTTTTGGGTGATGCTTCCGAATACATCTTCCACTTCTGCTTTGTGGCGTCTGTCTGTCATTCGACGTTCCAGCCACTCTTTCTGTTTTGCTTCCTGTTCCGGCTGCAGGATCGGAATATCATTTGCCTCTTTATATGCCATGATATCTTCTACAATACGATTACGCATAAGCAGTGCATCCAGAATAATTTCATCGCACTGTCCAAGACTTTCTCTTAATACTTCCAGCTGATTCATTCTTCTTACCTTCCTTATTCAAGCTTTTTAGTTATTATAACAGGTGTTTTTCCATATCACAATACGATTCATCGATTTTTCACTTTAAATTGCTAAATTTTTCAAATTCTCTTTCTGCTTCCCTGGTTTTTCCTTTTTGTGCGGTTGACAGTGTTCCAGCTGGGCTATATAATTAATTTATATTTGCTCTGCAGAAGGCATACTGCCACACATCCTGCAGTTGCTACATTAATTACAGAGCACAAAGGAGACATTTTTATGAAGCAAATTATTTTAACCGGCGACCGTCCAACCGGTCGTCTTCATGTGGGTCATTATGTCGGCTCCCTGAAAGAAAGAGTAAAATTACAGAACTCCGGCAACTATGACGAAATCTATATTATGATCGCCGATGCACAGGCACTGACCGATAATGCAGAACACCCGGAGAAAGTTCGCCAGAACATCATGCAGGTAGCTCTTGATTACCTTGCCTGTGGTCTGGATCCGGAGAAATCCACGATTTTCATCCAGTCCATGATTCCGGAACTGACAGAGCTGACTTTCTACTATATGAATCTGGTTACCGTATCCCGTGTACAGCGTAACCCTACCGTAAAAGCCGAGATTCAGCAGAGAAACTTCGAAGCCAGCATTCCGGTTGGATTCTTCTGCTACCCGATCAGTCAGGCCGCTGACATCACCGCTTTCCGTGCTACAAGTGTACCGGTCGGTGAAGATCAGATGCCGATGATTGAACAGTGTAAAGAAATCGTCCACAAATTCAATAGCGTATACGGTGAAACCCTCACCGAGCCAAAGATTGTCCTGCCAAGCAACCAGGCATGCCTACGTCTGCCGGGTATCGACGGCAAAGCAAAGATGAGCAAATCCCTTGGTAACTGCATCTACCTGTCCGATGAACCGGAAGACATCAGAACCAAGATCATGTCCATGTTCACCGATCCGAACCACATCCGTGTACAGGATCCTGGAAAAGTCGAAGGCAACCCGGTATTCATCTATCTGGATGCATTCTGCCGCCAAGAACACTTTGAAGAATTCCTGCCGGACTACAACAACCTGGACGAACTGAAAGCCCACTACCAGCGCGGAGGCTTAGGTGACGTAAAAGTAAAGAAATTCCTGAACAACGTCATCCAGTCCGAACTCGAACCGATCCGTAACCGTCGGAAAATGTGGGAGAAAAATCTGCCGGACGTATACGACATCCTGAAAAAAGGCAGCGCCACCGCAAGAGAAACCGCCGCCAAAACCCTGGACGATGTCCGTCACTCCATGCGCATCGACTATTTCACGGACGACAATCTGTTGAAATAAGGTAAAACATATCAGCATTTTTGCTGATTGTAATACAACAAAAGCTACTGTATCCTTGGTACTCTTCTTACCATATGATACAGTAGCTTTTTCGTAACTATTCAGTCCCCTTTTCTAACTACTCTTCAAACTTAGAACTATGATCCCTACAAGGAACCGGTAATTTCAGAATATCCAACTTCATCTGATCCGCATCCTCAATCGAAAAGAATCTCTGCTCCTCCAGAACATCAATCGCTTTAAAAATCTTATCAATATAATCCCGTCTCGTAGGATACAGTTCTTTCAGCTTCTCCTCGGAAAAATACACACAACAGCTGTCCTGGTCATTCTTCTTCGTTCCGCTGCAGTAAGTAGCCACCGGTACATCCAGCTGCGGGAACCGGAAACCGCCCTTGCAGTTGTTATTCTCATCCAGAACCTCGATATTATTCTCATCCACCTCAATCAGTCCCTGTGCATGAGGCGCCGGAATCCCTTCCCTCACCCACAGATCCAGATTTGTCAACGCCTGACGCATAAACGCCTCTAACGGCAGAGCTGTGATATCTGTATGTGGAAGACCGGTTGTCTTCTGAATCTGAGCAATCTCTTCATACCCCGGACGATAGAACGCACCGGAGAAAGAGTTATGTGCCTGACCTGCCAACTCATACAGACGGAAACGATCTCCCTCTGCATCGCTGTCTGCTCTTCGCAGATTAATATGACCGGTAAAATCCTTGAAATCCCACTGTGTCACGCAACGAAGTACCGGAACCGGACAATTTCTTGTCATCTGGATCTCGTCCGTCACATCTGCCGGAGACTCTTCCTGATTCAGAGCCACCATACGGCATCCGGAATAGGTCAGATAACCATCATACGGAACTTCCACCGGTGATACCCTGTCTGTTTCATGAAAGACGTTAATATATGTAGATAACTGCATGGAAGACTGGGAACAGCTGATGGCATAGATCTTTTCCACTTCTTTTCCCGCAATCTGTGTACCCTGCTCAGACTTGAACAGATTACCCAGCTGTGTCAGCATATCCCATAACAGGCCATCTTCACAGTCTGGCAGACAGTGCTGCCACAGTAGAATATCATGATTGACCGGACCCGGGTTCGGGTTTGGATTCTTCCAGGACAGTTTCTCATACCGTTTCGCATCGTACTGTTTTAAAGTCTGTGTACAGATTGCACGTACCGTTACCCCAACATAGATATCTCCCTCGTGAAGCATCTTCTGCCACAGCAGACACCACATCGGAGTTACATCCCAGCTGTTGGTAGAATTCAGCAGCTCTACCACTACATTTCCACTGAATTTTTTCGGATCTTTTGGTTTTCGGATGATAAAACGGTTGGTATACGGTGCATTTGCAGTTTTCACCTGTGCCCGACCATCCTTTAATGTATACACATCTGCTGCTCCCGAATACAGATACTCCTCTTCCTCATATCCATATTTTTCCAGATAGGTTGGAACCAGCTGACGATCTGCTGCTCCCCATGGGAAAGAATCCTCGGTACGAGGAAGTAAGGTTGCCTGTGGAATTCTTTTTTCCATAATGAATGTTCTCCTTTCTTCTTCAGCCATTCGTATTTTTATGTTAAAAGCAAAACAGAGACTGTCGCTTTCCCTTCCGGTAGCCACAGCCTCTGCCATTTTCATAAGTCGCTGTGAGAAATATTCACAGTTGGTTTTTATACCAGTCCGGCAAACATTCCGGTTCCTACCGGAATCAGGATTGCTGCACAGATCACGATCATGACTGCACAAAAAGCCACACTGTATTTTGCTGTTCCTTTATATTCGATACCGATGTCAGAATATATGATACCCATCAGCGGGCATGCACTCAGTGTACAGATTGCAGTACCACAGATAGCGATAACCGCACATCCGAATGCCAGAACCTGTGCCTGGTTGATTCCAGGAACAGACATCAGAGCCGGGATACAGCTGGAGCATACGATCACGCCGGATACGGTGTTGGAACAGAAGTTGGTTGCCAGGCTGGCAACAATCAGTCCGATAATGATGGTTACGATTACCGGCATTTTTGCAACAACCGGTCCCAGGATATTCTGCAGACACAGAGTAATACCGTAATCTTCTCCACCTACTGCTCCTGCATAGAACATGATGGCACCCAGGAATACGATCATTCCCCACGGTACTTTCGCTGCTGCTTTACCGAAGTCCATAACCGGTTTTCCGTCAACTGTAATGACACACAGAAGTGCGCATACCAGAGTTACCGGTGCTGCAATGGTAATACCGCTGAAATAAGTGGCAACCGGTCCCAGGAATTCCATAGAAGCCAGGATGTAGCACAGCAGGATCACGCCCATACCAGCCAGAGCGATTTTACCTCTTTTGCTGATCGGGGTTTTCTTCAGTTCTTCACGCATTGCTGTGTCATCAAAACTCTTGAACTTGGATACATCCGGTCTCATCCACAGTTTTACCATCAGGATAGCTACAACCACTGCAAATAACAGATACAGACCTGCGAACTTGAAGTAAGTTGCTGCACTGAAGTTACCGAATCCCAGGCCTGCTACGATTGCAACCATGGTCAGGATGTAAGGTCTACCCCAGATCAGAGTACCATCACATAACTGAGAAATCCAGCCGATCAGCAGACCCTGTGATTTGTAGAATCCATCCTTTTTGGTATACACGATAGAAGTTGTTACATCTTCCAACAGTTTGAAGAACAGTACAGCTACTACCTGCGGTGCGGTAAAGATAGAGATAATGATCATCGCCAGTGTAAACATGATCATAAACAGTGTTGGTCTTCCGTGAATGAACTTTCTGGAAATGATCCATTTTACGATCCATTCAAATGCACCACTCTCTTCCAGAACCGTTGCAACCATCATAAATGGAATGATGGCAGCACATACTACGTTACCCCACAAAGTTCCGTATGCATTTGCACCTGCATACGTTCCAAGAAGTACTGCTACGGTAACGCTCAGAAGAGAGGTCCAGCTTGTTCCGCATGTCAGCCACAAATAAATCGTTGGCAGGAACACGGACAGCATAGCAATGCCGGCTTTTGTCAGCCCGTTTGCTTCCGGCAGAAGAAAATACAGTAATACGCCTGCCAGAACCGCAATGAGAAAGTGTTTCTGTTGCTTTTTCATAAGTGATCTCCTTTTCAGTTAATTTTCGATGATGTCTGGTACCCGATGTTTCATAACTGCAAGGGTAGGATCCTTTCCATTCAGTTATTTTTTTAACACGCCCAATCCGATGTACTTTTGTCAAAACCAAATGTTTTTCCGGTTTTTTTTAAATTACATTCGTCACATTCACCATAATTTTATTATAATAGTTTGTTAAAACAAAAACAAATAGATGCTATTTTGGGATTCATAGATTTTTTTTTATATTTTTTGACATTTTTTCTACTATTCGATAAACCTATAGAAAAAGACCTGCGAATGTCATTATTTTTTGTGATGTTTCTATAGAATCACGCAAAATTCATCCGGACATTCCAGATCTTTTTCTCTTTCTATTGATTTTTACTCTCCGGTAGCTTCCCGGTAGGCTTCGCTTCCCACCTCGCTCCAGGATGTTTTTTCACCGGAAATTACTTCTCCAGTCGTTTTGTTCACCGCATAGAATCCAAGCAACTGTGTATCTTTTCCGGTTTCTTCTCTTTCATAGACAAACAGTTCACAGGCTCCATTCGCTGACGTTCGATCATAAACCAGACGATTGTCCCAGGTATTTCCATCTTCTTCCCCACTTTCGAAAATGGCATAAAAATTCCCTTTGGCATTGCAACCGACAGTCACTTGTGAGGAATCTCCTCCGTCTGCAATCTCACCATGTTCTTTCATATAAGTATACACTGCCCGCGCCTGAGACTCCAACGGATCTTCCGCGTCGGTATCCGCTTCTCCATCTGCTGTGTCACCGGTATCTGTTGTATCTTCTCCAGTCATCTGATTTTCTTCTGCTTCGTTATTGTACTGTGTTTTCCCGTCGGATGCCTGCTCTGACGAATCGCTTTCCGGCGTTTCCTCCATGATACCGTACCCGATACTCTCATCCAATGTCATGGTTTTTCTGAGAAACAGACCCACGGATTTGTTATAATAATAATCTGGAGGATCCAGCCAGTTTTCGTGTTTCATCTCGATTACACCATTTGGCCGTACCTCCACTTCCGCATCATTTCCAAGGACCTGCAGTACCTGCACAAGACCATTCCACAAAAAGAAACAGATCCAGAAAATAACCAGAAAGATTTTCTGTATGGTTTTGGCACTTTTTCCTTTTTCCGTCTGTTTTCCGATCAGCCGGATCAGTTTTACCAGCCAGTAAAGGGTAAGCGCTGTCCATCCGAAGAAAAGGACGAAGAAGGAAGTGTCCACGACCCAGCCTCTGTAATGATATCTCCAGGAGAGTAAACCATTGATCCCATAATAAACACCGGTATACAGAATCAACACCGCTGCCAGTATCGTAACCACCGGTCGGGTGGCTTTCTGTTCCTCCCAGTCACTTACCGCCAGCACCAGTTTATCCGGACTGCTCTCCGGCATAAACAGGTTTTCTATTTCTTCCTGTGACAGCTGCTGCGGTTTTTTCGGAATCGCATAACAACTGGACAGTGCTTCCTGCCAGCCTTCCTGTGCATCCAGATAAGATGCTGCCGCCTGATAAAAGTAATAGCTTCGAAGCTGTGCTACATTTAACTTTTCCCGTTTTACAAGTTCCAGTGCCTGTAGCGCCATCTGCGGACGGTGCAATTCGATCTGCTGTCTTGCCATCTGTAACAATGTGATGGAACACAGTTTTTCATTCTTTTTATATAAGGTACGATACATGGCGTAATTGTAATCATGCCGCTCCTGCACTTCCCGTTTTTTCATCCGCACAATATCGATCCGGTTACGCGCAAACAACAATAATACCAGAAACACAACCACTGAGAAAAACAATAACACGCATGGTTTTAGCATCTCATTGGTATAATCCTCCCTTTTGAATGTCATATATAGCAAAAGATAAGTAAGAATCCCCGCCAGAGCAACCAGAATCTGGAAGATCCGTTGTCTCCGAAGCCGCCACAGCCCCAGCCGATAGCCTCGGGTGGGCGGAGTGGACGGGTGGGAAAGATCATAATAATTCATTACGTATTCACCTCGCATCCATAGACTGATTTTAATCCGTTGATTCTCCTGAAAGATTCATCTCTTTTTCCGGTACTCCCTGCGACTGAATGATAAATCCATCCCTTGCATCAAACCGAATCACATACTCATATTCGCTCTCCTGTCCTTCTTTTGCAGCTTCAGCATCTACATAATAACTGAGCCGGATATGGTACAGATTTTTCTTTTCTTTCCAGGACTCATCCCCAATAAGCCAGTCATCTTCCAGATGTTTTTCATTTTTTAACAGAGTTTCCGCATACTGCTGTGCACCACTCCACACACCGCTGTCTCCTTTTTGTCTCTGGATCGTACCCTGATACTGCCAGAGTGTCGCACACAAAAGCACTCCCATAACCACAGAAAACATCACTGTTTTGTAACGCTTCTCTTTTTTCTGTCTCTGCTTCCGGATCACCCGAAGAGTTCCCACAAGAAACATAACAATTACCAGAAGATACCACACCGTCCAGAAAATTTCCTGTTGCGTGTCGATTCCCCCGGGCAGGATTTCACTCAGCCGATCTCCCAGACATACTGTGCCAGCGCCAGCAAGAATCCAACCGAAAGAATCGCCGCAACACCGTAGATTTTTCTGCTCTCTTCATCGTCGATATTCTGGAAAAAATACCACAGCGATACAAAAACGGTTGCTGCGATACCTCCGATCACCAGCGCTCCTCCAAGACTTGCCTGCTTTGTCATCCACACAATCACGGTAATCGCAGCCAACACGATCCCGGCAATCACATTAGCATTCCGATCCTGTTTTTTCTGCTGTCTGGAAATATCTCCTGCATTCTGTAACATTTCAGCCACCTCTCCCTGGGTATATCTGCGTTCTTCCGGTTGTTGATCCTGCTCCTCTGTTTCTTTTTTTTCGGAGCGCATCAGTTCCAGAACCGTAATTCCAAGAGCTTGTGCCAGCGGTTCCAGCGTTTGGATATCCGGAAACCCAAGCCCCCGCTCCCAACGGCTGACCGCCTTGTCTGTTACATGAATCTGCTGGGCAAGTTCTGCCTGCGTCATTTTTTTCTCTTTTCGTATTCCGGCGATAAATTGCCCGAACTGTTTTGCTTCCATGTGGTTCCCCTTCTTCCCTGTATTCTGCAACTCCCGCTCTTTCCCTGTCGGGTATCTTATTCTGGTATTAGCATAGGGGATCCGGGTTGTTTTGTCAATCTACGAATCGTTTACCCACAAAATTCAGGCGTTTCCAGGGCAAGATACGCGATTTCTTCATTGGAAAGTTTCAACAGCAGTGCTTCCCGGTTCGTCTTCATCCGGTCTGCTTTCGACATACTCGCGATAGCGAAAATGTTCAACGGCTGGGAAAATATCCAGCTCATGGCAATCTGTGCTACCATCACCCCATGTTTTTCTGCAAGAATCTCACAGCGGCGAAGACGTTCAAAATTATCTGGACACGCATACCCTTTCATTGCAAAAGAATCTAGATAGTCACTGGCATGATCCGCATGCCCGCTTTTCAATTTGCCGGAGAAAAAGCCTCTGCCCAGAGATGAATAAGCGATCACCGGCATCTGATTTTTTTCATACCATGCTCTGGCCGCTTGATTTTCCGGTCCGCAGATATTCACACATCCGCCACCCCACGGATCTTCGACCTGTCGGGCCAGACAAAAATTCGGGCTGGAAACAGAAAACGGGATCAGGTTGTGTTTGTAGGCATATTCATTGGCCTCCTCGATTCTTGTATGTGTCCAGTTCGATGCTCCAAACGCACCGATGCTCCCTTCTTCATGCATGGCATTAAATGTCTCCACTGCTACCGCCACCTCGGTATCCAAATCATCCCTGTGAAGCATATAGATATCAATATAATCGGTTTTCAACTCTTCCAGTGACTTCTTCAAATCTTTTCGCATCTCTTTCTCATTCACCCGTTTGTTCCACATGGCATCCGGATGACCGCATTTGCTGAGAATGACTACCTCCTCCCGTCTTCCACTCTTTTCCAGCCAGTTGCCAAAGGAATGCTCCGCTTCCATATAGACCTTGCCGTATCAAAAGCATTGATTCCATTGGCCAGAGCCGCCTCAAAAAACTCCGTTCCATCTGCCCGTCCTGGATCGGTGGAAATGCAGTTCCTGCAAAAATTCGGGATACTTTTTTGTCCACATAAGGAATCGAAGCGTATAAATTTTCCTTGTTTTCCATGTCTGTTCTTTCCTCCCCAATATAAAGTAACAGGTCAGAACTTTTTCTGCCCGTTCTGGATATCACCAGTTTACCATCTGCAACACGCAGATTCCATAGACAAAACACATATTTTTCATATTTCCAGTATTACCTTTATACCGCCAGTACCGAATCCATGCACAAGGTAAGTGCATATTCGTATGCATTGCCACCCCAGTTTCTCTCGTCGTATTTGTCTACCTCGGCGAGACTGTCTGCCGTATATAATATCATTCCCCAGGTCGCATCCCTAAATGCTGCACAGGCGGCAAGTGCTGAACATTCCATTTCTACCACAGAGCATCCTTCTGCCTTCCTGTATGCAACTTTTTCTTTTGTTTCACGGTAAAATCCATCGGTTGACCAGGTAATCACTTCCTGATATTTCATCCCGTGTTCCAGTATCGTCTTTTCGATCGCTTTTCTTGCCATTTTATTGATTTCCATAAATCTCGAAGGCTCAGCATAATGGTAGGACGTTCCTTCATCGCGCAAAGCTTTCTCCGGTATCAGGAAAGTTCCTTCTGCAAATTCCTCCAATGCTCCGCAACTGCCCGCAGAAATAATTTCACGCACTCCATATCCAATCAGCCAGTCCAGAATCTGCGTGGCGGCTGCCGCACCCACCGGTGCCTGACAAAGCACAATTTTTTCACCTTTATATGTTATGATATAAATAGGATACTTTTTGGTTGTACTGATAAAATACGATACAATCTGCGCCTCTGTCTTCTCCGCATATTCATCAATATATTCACCCAGAAATGCAAACACACATTTCTCCGGAAGCACCAGATTCAAATTCTCATGCACGGGACTGATCACTGCTGTTTGTTCTGTATCAAACTCCAATATTGGTATTTTATTTTTTATAATGCTCATATGATTTCTCCTTTTCCCGGTTATTTTCGAAACAGTTTTGTGGTAATATTAATAAAACCAGAAAACTGTCTGTCGAAACTGTAATTTTTGTTATTTTAACAAAGTTTTAGCCATTTTACAAGATATCTTGATCTGTTTATCATTTACTCCCTGTTCTTGACGAATATCCTGTAAAACCTTATAATTGACTCAAATAAGTAAGGAGGTGCAGCACTGTATGAATAATGCCTTACCAATCGAAGATTTAAGCAAAACTTATCTTGAACACTCTATGGTTATCAATAATTTTGTTATCAAAATCGGCAGTCAGATTAAGGACAGCCTGTGTCGTGTCTTTGGTGACGGTGTACAATATGAATGGCGTGAGAATGATGATAAAGTAATTATTCCAGATGTCTCCATCATCTGTAACCTGAGAGATCGTAAAAATATTTCTTTTACTGGTATTCCCCGTTTCGTAATGGAAGTTTTATCCAATGCCACGGAAGACTATGACCGTCATGAGAAAATGGATATTTACTGTAAAGTGGGTGTCTCTGAATACTGGATCGTTGACTGGAGAAAAAAATCCGTAGAAATTTATCTTTTTGATTTTAAAGAAGATGGTACCGGTTATCCGTATCTTTACAAAACCGTCACTATTCAGAATAAAGACGATTTGCAATTGGTGATGTTTCCGAATCTTAAAATAACTTTTGATGAATTATTTGATATTGGAGAATATTAATGTACAGAAAAGCAGCAGGAACGCATTTTGCTTCGTTCCTGCTGCTTTTCACTTTCCATCTTTAGTTCACTGCTTTCCGATACGCTTCCTCATCCACCGCTTCGCACCATTCCGTATGGGTATCCTCTCCCGGAACGCTGATTGCCAGGTGGGAGAACCAGCTGTCTGCTGCTGCACCGTGCCAGTGTTTGACGCCTGTCGGGATGTTGACGACATCTCCTGTGGTCATGCAGATGGCTTCTTTTCCTTCTTCCTGATAGAATCCTCTTCCTGCCACACAGATCAAGCATCTTTTATTTTAAGAAATTTTTCTATTTTTCGTTCAAAAACATATTCTGTAGCTGATGACAAATCAGACCGAAAAAAAATAGCCAAGTCTGTCAAATTTCTGAATCTCCACTGGATTCTCAATATTATTTTCTGCCATGAATCTGACCATTTCACCACGAGCCATCTTGGCATATGTACCTTTTGTTACCAGTTTATCTCCGGATAACTCACAAAATGTAACCGTAATATATCTATCCTGCGGTGTCAGATACTTTTCTATACATTTTGAGTATTCTTTTGATGCCAGATTAATGATAATTCTGCTGTCATCGATTACTGAGCGGTATAACAATTCTCCCCAGTACTCATACAGATTTTTTGCATCTCCAATTCCGACCTTTGCCTGCATTTCTAAACGATAAGGTGTCACACCATCCATTGGTTTCAGAACCCCATAAAATGCAGACAGTATTCTCAAATGATTTTGCACATACTCAAACTGCATATCTTCAAACACAGATGGTGCCATATATCGAAAAGCAATTCCTTCATATGATAAGACAGCCGGAGTGAGCATCTGATAAAGGTTCATATTTTCCAGTCTATAAAAATTCTGTTCCAGAATCTTGTCATTGCATTTCCAGATAACTTTCAGTTCCTCTTTTGACCTATCTTTCAACCAGTTTAATATCTCTGTTGTCTTATCAATAAACTCCGGTAAAGCAGCCGGTTCTATACTGTCAGCGTCCGTAATCATCTTCTTTGCAGGCGATAATATAATCTTCATTAATTTAATTCCTTAAACATATTTTCCGGATCATCTGCCGCCTTGACTTTATCATTAGCTTTGATGATAACTCCCTGCTCGTCAATAAGATATGTTGTTCTTACCACACCCATAGAAACTTTTCCATAGTTTTTCTTTTCTTTCCAGACATCATATGCTTCAATAACTTTACGCTCCGGATCTGCTAAAAGCGTAAATGCCAGTCCATATTTTTCTTCAAATCTCTTGTGAGAGGCTACAGAATCCTTACTTACTCCGAGAATAACCGCACCTTTTTCCGTAAACTGGGGATAACGCTCAGAAAAACCACATGCCTGCTTCGTACATCCCGGTGTATTATCTTTTGGATAAAAATATAAAATCACTTTTTTGCCTGCATAATCGCTTAATTTATGCATTTCTCCATTCTGATCCGGTAATTCAAAATCTGGTGCTTTAGTTCCTACTTCTAACATACGTTATTTCTCCACTTCTTTCACTTCTATCTGTTTTCTTGTCCTCTTATTTCCCGAAATCATTTTATGACCAGAATAAACTGCCATAATCATGCATATCAGAGAGCCAAACGCAAAGTATTTGTGTGTTGCTTTTAACCCTTTATATCCGGTATAAAAAGTTCCAACCATTGTAACTACTGCTCCGAATGACCAATATTTATGTGCTTTCATGCTTTATTCACCTCCTGTATATGAACATATTATATCAACTTTTTTGTAACATAGTCTATATTTTCCTGAATGACACCATCTCTTATCGGCTGATTATACTATATCTTTTATCTATACTACTATGGTAGGGTAATTTTGTGCAAATTTCAGTATTTGCTCATTTATAGTTAAAAAACTCTTTTTCTTCATACCACACCGGTATATTTCTTTTAAAATAGTCATAATCTTCAAATGCCACCTTGCATCTTTCAACCATTCCATCTATGTCTGATTGCCCGAATTTTTCTGCCCATTTTATCGAAAATAGAGAGGCATGTGCCACATACACTGCAAGAACACTCCAAAAATCTCCTGGAACTTCATCATTAAAATAAGCCTGTATCTGACCTATACAATATGGAACACTTAATTCTCTGGCAAAGCTCTCCAATTTATAAAACTCTTCGTACGGGTCGCCTACTTCCCAACGATTAAAATCTATTACACCTATTTCGCCATTTTCCATATATATCAGATTCCCTGGGTGAAAGTCTCCATGTTGATATACTGGTTTTTCTTTCCATATCTTTTGTATATTATCTTTCACATATTTAACTGCAATTTCATCTCCTGCAATTCTGACGCTTGATGCCTCATATCTCGAAAGCTGTAACCGTTTCTTATCCACCTTGGTGTTAACAGGAATATCTTTTTCTTCCACAGGTATACTATGTATTTTTCTCAAAATATATCCCGCTTGTCGCCCTAATAGATACTTCTCATTCTCAGATAAACGTTGCAAAACAGTTTTCAAATCTTGTCCTTCTACCCAAGTCAAAATCATATAGACATTTCTATTTTGATTACATATTCCAAATTCAACCGGCATTGACATTGGAATACCCAATTTTGAATACTTGGTAATAATATCAAACTCTTTTTTCTTTTCATCATATTTATCAATATCCGCTATGCGAAGCAATAATACTTCTCCCTTTTTAGTATGTATTTTATATTTCAGGTCTGCCGACCAGCCCTTTGTAATTTTGTGAATCTTCTTCCACTCCTTACTTTGAGCTATGTCACTCCATGGTTGTCTCCTTTTCCACTCCTCAATCAGCTTCGGCTGAATCAATGGATATGTCCAATTCTCTGGCAATTCATCCATAAGTTCAACCTTCTCTATCTCATTTTCTAACTTGCCTGAAAACTCATCTATTTCAGCAAAACATAACAATCCAAAAGATTCCTCACCTGTTTCATTCACGCTATTTTTTCCAGTTACGGAATATACACAAAGAGGCTCAATATCAAACTTTACAGCTCCTGTTTCTTCCTGAAGTTCTCTTTTTGCAGTATCTAAAATATCTTCTCCTTCTTCGCGATGTCCTCCTGGAACTTCATATGTATCACGTTCTTTATGTTTACAGAATATCCACTTTCCATTACTCTGGGAAATAATCACTGCAAACTTCAACAATACGTCGTCTACTGTATCATAAAATTTTACTTCCAACATATCATCAAGCCTCCAACATCAACAACTAATTCAGATTTAAAACTCTTTTAAAGAATACTAAAAAACCATCTTCTACAGCCATCTGTTCTAATTTATCTTCAGGCAAATCGTAATAATGTGTCAAGCTGAGGATTGTACATCATAGCTCTATCCTCCTTACTGCAACATACTGCTCACTGCCGCCCCGGTTGCCGCTTCTTCTTCGCATTCTGCCAGCACCAGTTTCGCGCCAAACATTTCTTCTACGATCTCGCAGAGAACCGGATTCTTTCGCAAGCCATTTCCGGAACCGATCATGCATTTTATTTTCATTCCGGTTCCGTTTTGAATCGTCTGATACATCTGATAGAGTTCTCTGCTCATTCCCTCGAGCGTCCCATAAACAAACGCTGCCGGTGTGAAATTGTCCGCGCAGAGATTGGTAATACTTCCACTTTGCTCCGGATGTACTCTGGTTCCGTCAAATGTTGTTTCTATCTGAAGTTTCTGTTTTTCCTCTTTTCCCGCACAGGATGCTTTTCCGTCTCTTGCCAGTTTCTCTAATGTTTTATATAGCGGTTCATCCTGACCGGTTGCCGCTTTCACAAATTCTCTGAAGAATTTTTCCAACAGCGCATAGGCTTTTCCTCCGCACAGTGAGGATCCTGCAAGCAGGTAAGCACCATGTAAGAAAGGTCTTGCTTCGATTCCCTCCGCCGTAAAATACTGATCGGAAAGCACTGAAATCTGTCCGCCGGTTCCCATATTTACCAGCAATGTATTTTTTTCATTTCCTGCTGCGCCGAGAAAACTCGCCTGATTGTCGCCGATTGCTGTGGTCACAATGCGTTCTCTGTAACTTCCCAGTGCTTCGATTCCGGTGCAGACTTTCGGAAGCCACGGTTCTTCCACGCCCATTTTGTAAAGTTCTTCTGTCATAAAAGTATTTTTCTGTGCATCAAAGAATCCAAAACTTGCAGCATTACTTGCATGAACCAGTGCTTCTTTTCTTCCTGTCAGCTGCATTCCGAAGTAATCCATGATCGTACAGAAACTCACTGCCGTATCCGGGATCAGATTGTGTCTTAAATTATAAATATGTGTGACCATCCCATAACCGGAAGCTGCCTGCACCTTACATGTCTGCTGAATCTCTTCCGTCAGGGAACCGTTCTTCTCCTCACAAAGACTTCCTCTCGCATCCTGCCAGGTATACAGCGGACTGACGCAGGTTCCTTCTTTGTCAATATACACGATCCCATGCATCTGTCCGGTAAGTCCGATCTTTTCCACTTCCGGATATCTGTCCAGAAAATCGTCCAGCATCTGTCTGCTCTTCTTTACGATATTTTCTGCATCCTGATTCTTTCCCAGTCACTGTCCGTTGCGAGAAAGCTTCCGTTTTCTATTGTTTTTGCCTCAAGAATCCGAGCTTTTTGTGTTTCGTTTTTTTCCAGAACCACACCACTGATGGTTGTTGTTCCGATATCAATTCCTATTGTTTTCATAACTATTATGCTCCATTAATTTTCTGTGAACTTAATACAATACTCGCCTTAGTATAAATGAACGTTCTTCTCCACAAGCTTATCACCTTCGTATCTCAATTTCAGTGAGAAAAAGCGTTCCTCACCGGAAAGAAGCATTTCCAGGAACACACTGTCCCCTTCCCAGGTCGGCAGTTTGGGCACCTCCGCTTTGTCCACCCAGCAGAGATCCCCCTCGTCACATTCGATCAGTTCTCCGGTGTATCCGTCGGCTGTGAATACGCACATCAGTTCCGCTTCACATGCATCACTGATAAAAGTTACCACTCCGCGAAACCTGTACGAGGTAAGTATCAGCCCGGTCTCTTCTTTTACCTCACGCACCAGACATTCTTCCGGTGCTTCCTGTCCTTCTGCGTGTCCGCCGACACCGATCCATTTGCCCTCATTGATATCGTTTTTCTTTTTCACTCTGTGGAGCATCAGATATTTGCCTTCGTTTTCTATGTAACATAAAGTCGTTGTTGTCATTTTTTCTTTCTCCTGTGTTTCTTATCCTTTGGACGCATAGAGAGGATTGGCATTCCTGACCACATACTCATCCCGCAATGCATCAAATGCCTGTTTTACCCTATCCGGAATATCGACATGTGCAATAAAATCCTTTCCCGCAGGACCATACCCATTTTCATCATCCGTCAGTCTCGGAATCTCTCCCAGTAACAGACTCACATACCTTTCCATGTCCCACATTCCCCATATTTTTTTTTCATATGTAAGCACATGATTCCTCTCTGTTACTTTCGCTGCATACACTGCATAATTAATGATCTGCACCTCATCTTCCACATATTTTCGCAAACCTGCCTCCATTCGGCGCTGCATCGTGGCGTCCTGGGAAAGAATGATACTTTTAAAGGAAATTCCCTGCTTTTTGAGTAAATCCAGCAGATACGTAATATTATTTCCGCAGTTTGTCGACTCACATTCCAGGAAGTCGGCTTCCAGTCCGTATCGATGTTTCAGATACCCGGCAAATACCTGTGCTTCCGGTAACTCATCTGTCTCAATCTCCGGGAATTCTTTGTGCATCTTTTTTCGTAATGTCTCTGTCGTATGTCCCGCACCACCGACGATCACATACGTTTTTGCTACCCGGTTCTTCATCGCCTGTGCCAGCACATTCCCGCCGCACAGTATACTTCCGCCGAAAAGCACCATCACATCAGCTGTGTGATCCCACAGGTATCTTGAAGCTGTTTCTGTGTCAGTTCCGAAACATCTCGTTTCCCGCAAAATCCTCCCAATATATTTATATTTTTTGCAATATCTTTCATCTTCTCTCCTCCACTATACTTCTCCAGCTGCTGCAACACCCAGGCAAATGCTCTGGCTGTCCGCACCTCCGGTTCTTTGAAATGTCCTCCCGGATTCCATTCCAGGATACATGGTACACTTTCCTCTTTCAGCCACGCAAAACCGTCCCGTATGCAGTCTCCGACCTGCGCCATCACCGGATTTCTTGTTTTTTCTTCTTTATCACCAAGACTCAGATAAATACAGTCACTCTGCACCCGTCGGCTCTTCATCTCTTCCAGGAATCCCGGAAACCAGACGGATGGAGATACTGCTGCGACACCTGAAAAACGATCCGTCTGACCTGCTGCCCACAGAGCAAATAATCCTGCCATCGAATATCCTCCGATACAGTATTTCCGTTCTTTATCCATACACAGTTTCAGCACTTCTTCCAACGTCTTTGCCGCACCATCGCCAAAATCTTCTTTTCCAAACACCGCCGGTGCTTTCCATGGTGAAAGATCATGATTCCAGTTATTTACTTTGACCGCAACAAGTTCAAAATCCTGCTCCGTTCTCTTTCGAATCTCCCGGATCTCCTTTTCTATTCCGGGAAGATCGTGCTCTCCCACCATCTGAATCAGCACAGCCGGTGCCAGACAGTTTCCATATTGATATGTAATCATTGCTTCTCCCCTGCCTTTTTGTTGTACTTATTATATCGTTTTCCTTCTTCATTCTCAATGTCAAATTTTTTTCGTTTTTCTTGAATCCATTGTCAAATGATGATATCATATATTTTCGGTGCTTCTTTCTGCACCGCCATACCAACATACCATATACTATAGATTGGAGGAGCTATGACAAAAGAAAACACTTCTGCCCCTGCAGCAGAAAATAAAATGGGAACTATGCCCATCGGTAAACTTTTATTTAATATGTCGTTACCGATGATGATTTCCATGCTCGTGCAGGCACTTTACAACATCGTTGACAGTATCTTCGTGGCGAAGCTTTCCGAGAATGCCCTTACTGCTGTTTCTCTTGCCTTTCCTTTACAGACATTACTGATTGCTGTTGCAACCGGTACCGGTGTCGGTATGAATGCTCTGCTCTCCAGATCACTGGGGGAACATAAGTTTAAAGAAGCCAATAAGATCGGTGTCAATGCAGCTTTTCTGTATTTTTTAAGTTATCTTGTATTTTTGATTCTGGGATTTACCGTTGTAAAACCATTTTATGCCAGCCAGATCAAAGGTGCGGATGCTGAGATCATGGAGATGGGCATCGAATATCTTCGTACCGTTATGATTTTCTCTTTCGGTTTACTTGCACAGATTTACTTTGAACGCCTTCTAACCTCCACCGGAAAAACACTTTTCAGCATGACTTCCCAGTTATGCGGAGCTCTTACCAATATCATTCTGGATCCGATCATGATCTTCGGTCTGCTGGGATGTCCGGCCATGGGCGTTACCGGTGCCGCTGTGGCAACCGTCATCGGCCAGTGTGTCGCTGCTGTTGTTGCGTTTACCTGCAATCACAAGTTTAACACAGAGATTAAGATCCGTTTTCAGGGATTCCGTCCGGATATCAAAATCATCGGAACGATCTATGCGATCGGTGTTCCTTCGATCATCATGCAGTCTATCGGCTCTGTGATGACGTACTCCATGAACCGGATCCTGATTGCTTTCTCATCCACAGCAACCGCTGTGTTCGGTGTATATTTCAAGCTTCAGAGTTTCTTCTTCATGCCGGTGTTCGGTCTGAACAATGGTATCACGCCGATCATCGCCTTCAACTACGGGGCTCAGAACAGAAAACGTATGATCAAAACGATCAAACTCAGCCTGATCACTGCTTTCTGTCTGACCTTTGTCGGATTCTTATCTTTTGAGCTGATTCCACAGGTTCTTCTTGGAATGTTCAATGCTTCCGAAGATATGCTCGCCATCGGTATACCTGCACTGCGTATCATCGGGGTTCATTATCTGATCGCCTGGTTCTGTATCATCTGCGGAACAGTATTTCAGGCTCTCGGAAAAGCAGTATACAGCATGATCGTATCGATCCTTCGTCAGCTCGTGGTCCTGATCCCGGTAGCCTACCTTCTTTCCCGGATCGGAGGACTGCATGTGGTATGGTGGTGCTTCCCGATTGCAGAGGTTGCATCTCTTGTTGTTTCACTGACTTTCCTGTTCAGTGTCAACCGACAGATTATTTCTAAAATACCGGATGGAAGTGACATTCTGTAAAATACATGCATTTACTATACTTGTAAAAACATCCCCTTTCACAAAAATTTCTCTTTCGTGAAAGGGGATATTTTTATCCTATCCGGATACTATATCGAAGAATTTGCGCAAATGCTCAAGGCTTGTTTTGAACCATCATAAATCCATTGGTGTCAGGCACCTTTACACCGGACGCATTGAATACAAGACCAACTTCCACCTTTAGTCTTTTGATTGATTGACAATTACCGAACTATTCCCGTATATTTAACTCATAAAGCAGATACAAAATCCCAGATGTACAGGTGAACAGAGATGAAAAATATCCATAGCATTGAATTTTATACTGGAAGCAAGGAAGAATTGCTTCCAGGTTTTGAAAAAGATTTTCCCTATATCGCTTCGAGGGCAGAACTTGACAAATATATAGGGTGTTATGTACCGTGGCACTGGCACAGGACAGTGGAACTTTTTTATATGGAAAGCGGCAGCATTGAATATGATACGCCAGGAGGAAAAATATTGTTTCCGGCTGGAAGCGGCGGCATGATAAATCCCAATGTACTCCATATGACAAAAGCAATATCCCAGAAAGAAAAGAATATACAGCTACTTCATATTTTCAACGTTTCCTTACTTGCCGGAGAACAGGGAAGCAGGATTGAACAAAAATATATTACACCTGTCATAACAGCCCCGAAGATTGAGATAATCCCGCTTTTTCCGGGCAATTCAGAAGAAGATAGAATTTTGAAACTGCTTGCTGCCTCATTTCGTTTGTCCAGTGATGAATTTGGATATGAAATAAAACTGCGGGAAGCCCTAACGGAAATATGGCTCATGCTTTTCGAACTTTCTCGTTCTATGCGTGAAAAGAAAGGGGAACATAACAAAAGCAACGATAAAATAAAGCTGATGATGATATATATTCATGAACATTACAGAGAAAAAATATCTATTCCGGAACTTGCTGCGGCAGCATATTTAAGCGAAAGAGAATGTTATAGAGTGTTCCATGACTGTCTGCACATGACACCCGTCGAGTATATAACAACTTACCGTTTACAAGTTGCCTGTCAGATGTTGGCAAAGGGGCAGGAAGCTGTTACTGTTATCAGTCATGAGTGTGGTTTAGGGAGCAGCAGTTATTTTGGAAAGATTTTTCGGGAATACGCACATTGTTCACCTACAGAATATAGAAAAAAATGGCAGAATAGTGATAATTAATGGCGGAAAAAAATATTTTTTCTATTACTTTTGCATTATAATGATACCTGTAAAGAAAATCAGCAATTTACAGGAGTAAATATTTCATTATAAAGGAGCCAGGCATTTTATTTTCCAGCCCCGCCCTTTTGAAAGGAGTTAAAAATGGAGTTGAACATTCAGACCGCAGAACTGGCATTAAAGGAAGCGTCAGAGTCCAATCCGGGAGCATGGGCAGATCATTCCCGGTTTGTAGCCGAAGCCTGTAAAAACATTGCATCACATTGTAAAGATTTATCTTCTGAACAGGCATATATTTTCGGGCTGTTGCATGATATTGGACGCTATGCCGGAGTGAGTTCGGAAAAGCATCTGATAGACGGCTATCGGTACTGTATGGAGCGCGGATGGGAAAAAGCCGCACAGATATGTATATCCCACGCATTTATGATTCAGGATATTGCCACATCTATCGGTGTATTTGATGTCAGTGATGAGGATTACCTGTTTATGAAAGAATTTGTTGCAAATGCGGTATATGATGATTATGACCGTCTTGTACAGTTATGTGACGCATTGGCTATGCCGACGGGGTTCTGTCTTTTGGAAAAGAGATTTGTAGACGTGACAATACGGTACGGTGTTCACACGGCGACAATAGACAGGTGGAAAAAGATTTTAGAGATTAAAGAACAGTTTGAAAATCAGATCGGCTGTTCAATCTATTCTCTGCTTCCGGGTATTGTGGAAAACAGTTTTCGTTAAGGGGGGATATTATGTATTACGAATCCAGTGATTTTTTGGAAACTGCGGACAGCGATACATTAAAGCAGATTGCCCGCACAAGGGAATTAACACGGGAATATTATTTTTCTGATTATGGAGATGTAGAAACACGCACTTCCATTCTTCGGGAACTGTTGGGTGGAATAGGGGAAAATGTGGTAATCGACACGCCTTTTCACTGTGATTATGGGAAAATATATTTTTGGGAAATGATGTGATAATCAATATGAATTGTACCTTTGTGGATAACAAAACGATCCGAATTGGTGACAGGGTATTGATCGCGTCAAATGTGCAGATGTATACATCTTCGCACCCTGTATTGCCACAGGAAAGGCTTGTGCCGGATTGGAGGGAACGCAAGACAACATTTTTCAGAACCTATGCACGTCCGATAGAGATAGAAAACAATGTCTGGATTGGCGGCGGCTGTATTCTTCTTCCCGGAGTCACTATAGGAGAAAACAGCGTGATAGGGGCTGGAAGCGTAGTTACCCGCCCTGTCCCTCCTAATTGTGTTGCAGTAGGGAATCCATGCAGGGTACTACGTTATTTTGATGCGGATAGGGAAAGGTAGCAGCATGAAGTATGTCCTATTATAGCATGCAGCAAAAGAAAATACCTCATGAATCTCTCTTATCCGCTAATTCTCTCCGATAGTATCTGTAAAATAAACTCCCCGTCGTACAAACAGCCACAAAATTCGCAATCGGCTCAGCCAAAATATGCAAAGCAGGCAAAGATAGGTTCGAAGCGATATCACATTGCTGTTTAATTCTATTTTTTTACTTCTTTTCCTGCATTGTTCCTGCATTTTTAAAGATTTTTCAAAATCAGCGAAATACCGGACAGTACCAGCAATACCGATGTAATCTTCTTAACATTTTTTCCATCCATATGATTGCTGCATTTGATTCCCAAAAACAGCCCCAAAAGTGCAAACGGAATCAGTTTCAAGACGGACAGAACCGTATCAAACGTAAGTAATCCAAGTGCACTGTATAAAATAATGCGAAATGTGTTGTCCACAATAAAGACCGCGCTGATATTTGCCTTAAATGAGCTGTCCTCGTCCGTCACGCGATTGACGTAAGCGGCCAGCAAAGCGCCCACACCAAAGAGACCGCACAAAACCCCGGCTGCCACACCGATGATCGCCAGCACCAGCCGGAGGAAGGTACGCGTTTTTTGCTGTACTCTCTGGAAAGCATCTCCGCACCCAGTGCGACTACTACCACTCCAAATACCAGCTTGATCGCTCTGGCATCCACATTTTTCAACAGAAATGCTCCGGGAATACTGCCTGCCAGTACCAGGACTGCCAACGGGATATACACTTTCGGATCCAGATTTTTTCGGTTTTTCCAGGTAAGAATCACATTGGCCGGATAACCCAACAGCAGATCAATTGGAGAAATATTGGCATTTACCGATCCAAAACTGAGAATTGCTGTAAATACCAGCGTGTTGGCAAAGCCACACAAACCTTTGATAAAATAAGCGACGACTGCCGCAAGCATCCATAAATACATCCTATTATCTCTTTCAGGCTTTTTTGAAATATTTTTTTATTTTTCGGAAAAAATTTACTTTTCGTCAACGACCTGGAAAATAAAAAATTTTAAATAATACGACTCGTCTGCCGCCCACAGGATCGGATGATCCGGAGACTGAGTGCGGAATTCCACCTGACGGAGGCGTTTATGAGCGCTTCTTGCAGCTTCCCGAACCGTTTTCGCAAGGAGTTCCTGGGTCATAAAATGGGAACAGGAGCAGGTGGCAAGGTAGCCGCCGTCTTTGACCAGTTTCAGTCCTTTGATATTGATCTCGCGGTAACCTTTGATAGCGTTTTTGGTGGCCTGGCGGGATTTGGTAAATGCAGGAGGATCCAGGATCACGACATCGTATTTCTCTCCTGCTTCTGCCAGGCGTGGAAGTTCGTCAAATACATTCGCACAGCGGAAGGTGACCCTGTCTTCCAGTCCGTTTCTTTTTGCATTTTCCGTTGCCTGGGAAACGGCATACTCAGAGATATCCAGCCCGGTTACCTCTGTGGCTCCGGCAATTCCGGCGTTCAGGGCAAATGTTCCCATATGGGTAAAGCAGTCCAGCACCCGTTTTCCCTTGCAGATGCGCTGCATCGCCAGACGGTTGTACTTCTGATCCAGGAAGAATCCGGTTTTCTGTCCATTTTCCACATCTACCAGATAATGTACTCCATTTTCCACAATCTCCACTTCCGTCTTATACGGCTCGCCGATCCATCCTTTGACCTTCGGAAGTCCTTCTTTTTTCCGCTCGTTGGCATCACTCCGCTCATATACGCCGCGGATGGTCACGCCATCTTCCGCCAGTACTTCTTTTAACAGTTTCACGATGGTTTCTTTGAATGCTTCCATGCCCAGTGCCAGACACTCCACCACCAGCACATCCTCGTATTTGTCCACGGTCAGTCCGGGAAGAAAATCTGCTTCGCCGAAGATCAGACGACAGGATGAGGTATCCACTATAGTTTTTCGGTATTCCCATGCATTTTTTACACGCATCCTTAAAAATGATTCGTCAATCTCCTGATGAATGTTTCTGGTCATCATTCGAACTCTGATCTTGGAATTCTGATTGATGAATCCCCGTCCCATGGGATAGCCATCAAAGTCGTGTACCAGCACAATTGAACCGTTGTCAAATCCTCCGGTGATACTCTCGATCTCATTATCAAATATCCAGGCCCCGCCTGCTTTCAGTGTACGTCCCTCTCCTTTTTTCAGTGTAACTACTGCGTAACTCATATTTTTTCCCTTTCTTTGCTTCTGTATCCTCTGTCTGTTATTTTTGTCGTTGTTTTGTCATATCCATTCTTCCGTACCTGTTTACAGAATCTCCTCTATTTTCACTTTCTGATTCCGGAAACCTTTTTTCCATATCATCACATAATATTTTCCTTCAACAGAATCTCTCGATACCGTAAACGGTTCTTCCCGGAAGATATCCACCCGGTATCCTTTTTCTTCCCATTCTCTTGCACAGTCCTGCGCCCCGTTTTCTCTGCTCCCGAAACTTTTTTTTCTTCTTTTCCTGAAAATTTTCGTTCCGGATAGTATTTTGCCGCCTGTCGTACCTGCTGTTGCAAAAGCTGCACCACTTTTCTGTGTTTTGTTCTGTGAAGCTGCATGGCTATATATCTTGCCAGTATTTTCACCGGGAACATTGCATACAGACGCACCAGTCTCAACAACTGTTTATCACCGGTTTCCTTCAGCAGTTCTTCCATAACGGACAAAGCCTGTCCGGCTGGTTTCCAGGCATTTTCTCTCTCCACGAGATATTCTTTGCTGATTGCCGGATAACAGGTATAATTCAACGGTGGAAAATCCGCCAGAGCTGCCAGTTTCTGCTCCCGTCTGTTACAATATCTTTCTCCCAGATACTCCCGTTTGTCACGTATAATGGCAAACGTATACTCCAGCTGACGCAGATATTCATATCTCTTTACCCAGAAATGACCGATTGTTCCATAATTATACAGGTGAACTTCTTCTTCCAGACCGGTAAACATCAGAGTGCATACCGAATCACCCTGATGCACCACAAGGATATATTTATTTTTTTCAGAATGGTTTCCGAACCCTGTTTCTGATTTCACATTTTCTTCTTTATATTCCCGCAGTTCCGTTTCAATCTTACCTTCATAATCTGCCAGATATTCTCCGGTCATCCGACAGTTTTTAAGAACAAGAAAACTTTCCACAGCATCATTCATCAGATAGATCAATCGATAAGAGATTCTTCCCTCTGTCTTTTCTTCCAGAAGCTCAAATTCCCCCTGATCCAGTAACAGTTTCAGTTTTTCCACGGGATCTGCAAGTATTTCTTCCTGTTTTTTCATATTTGTCACCTCGTTTGTTCACGCTCTAACGCCCATTATAGCATATTTTTTTAATATGAGAATAGTCGGACGCAAAAACAGATCCGGAAAACCATTTATCGGTTTCCGGATCTGTTTTACTTCCAGACAATGTTGCCTGGTCTGATGTCCTTTTTTTACTGGAAAGCAGCAATCAGTTCTTTGGCATCATCGTATCCCTGGTCTTCCAGTTCTTTCTGATACCACTCGTCGATTCCGTCTACTGCCTTTTTGAATGAGTCGATGTCCATATCTTCATTCTGTGTGATCGTCACACCGTTTTCTTTCTGCCAGCGGCTCATGATCTCGTCGTCTCCGGCACGGTTGATCTCACGTTCGTAGTCAGTAGCCAGTTTTCCGCACTCGTCAATAACTTCCTGCTGTTCCGGTGTCAGACTATTATAGATATCACCATTGATACAGAAGAACAGACAATCATAGTTTGCATTCCACAGGGAGCAGTATGGCTGTACTTCCTGTACACTGGCTGCATCGATAGCCGGCAGCGGATTCTCCTGTCCTTCTACGGTTTTCTGCTGCAGGGCCGTATAAGTTTCGGACCAGTTCATGTTGGTCGCATCTGCTCCCCATCTCTTATAGCACTCCATCAGCAGGTTACTTCCTGCCACACGGATCTTCAGGTTTTTCATATCTTCTACGGATCTGACTTCCTGTCTGCTGTTGGTCAGCTGGCGGAAGCCGTTTTCTGCAATTCCCATACAGTGGAGATTGTATTCATCCAGAATAGCTTTCAGTTTTTCTCCTGCTTCTCCGTCAAGTTTTGCATCTGCATCTTCTACTGAATCAAACAGGAACGGTAGAGATACCACATTAAATCTCGGATCAAAAGCAGAATAGATCAGGTTGCTGTGCATGGAAATCTGTACCGGATCTCCGTTCATCAGAGCCTGAATACCTTCGGACTGGTTTCCGTTGGTCAGCTGGTCTGCTGCGTAAACATTGACTTTTACTTTACCTCCGGTCGCCTTTTCCATCAGTCACCGAATTTTCTTCCACCCTCTGCCCAGGTACTGGTTTCTGTGGTGGAACAGGTGAAGTTCCAGGTCTGTTCTTCCCAGCCAAGATCACTGTATCTGCGATGTCATTATAAGAATCTCCGGAACCACCGGTGCTGTCTTGTGCATCATCTGCACTGTCAGAAGAAGCCGTTACCGTTCCGCTGTAAGCACCATTTTCTCCGGCCAGCACTTTCGGCAGGAAGGTGGATATTCCGGGAATATAGGTGATCAGTAACAGTACAACCACAGACGCTCCGATCATCGGCATAACGGCCTTGGAAATCTGCTGAATGGTAACTTCCATTCCTTTTTTCAGTTTGACAGAAATCGCAACAAACAGGTTGACACCTACCGGAGGAGTTACCTGTCCGATGGCCAGGTTGACAGTTGCCACGATACCAAATGCTACCACATCATATCCCAGTGCCTTACATACCGGCAGCATGATCGGAATAAAGATGTACATTGCAGAGTTTGCATCAATAAAGCATCCTGCGATCAGGAAGATCACATTGACGATCAGAAGGAATACAAACTGGTTATGCGCTACGCTTCCGAGCAGATCGGAAGCTGCCTGTGCGATACCGAATTTGGTACATACGAAAGAAAACAGGGAAGCACTCGCCACGATCAGCATGATACCACCGGTTGTCTTCGCAGAGTCTACCATCAGCTCCCACAGGTCTTTGATCTTGATATCTTTATAAATAAATATTCCCACAAACAGACCGTACACAACAGACACGGCAGCTGCTCAGTCGGTGTGAAAATACTTCCGTAGATACCGCCAAGGATGATAACCGGCATCAGGAAGCCCCAGAATGCATCCTTGAACGCATCCCAGCGTTCTTTGCCACTTGCTTTTTTCTGTGTAGGCTGAATTTTGTTTTTTCTCGCCTCCAGCATAACAACGATCACCAGAGCAACACCCATCAGGATACCGGGAACGATACCTGCGGTAAACATATCCGCAATAGATACACCTGTGATAGATGCATATACAACAAATGCGATACTTGGCGGGATAACGATCGCGATCGAACTCGAAGTTGCCATCAGTGCCGTAGAAAACGGTGCGGAAAATCCGCCACGCTCGATCATCGCCGGGATCAGTACCATACCCAGTGCGGCAACTGTTGCGGACCGGAACCGGAAATTGCTCCGAAGAAGCAGGCTACGATAACACATACGATCGCGATACCGCCTCTGGTATGTCCCACGCAGGTATCCACGAAACGAATCAGACGTTTGGAAATACCGGCTTTTGCATGATATTACCGGACAACACGAAAAACGGGATCGCCAGCAACAGAAATTTGCTGATACCGGAATACATATTGGTAGCCACGATTGTCAGTGAAGTACCGGAGTACAGGATCGCGCAGATAGATGATAATCCAAGGCAGATTCCGATCGGAATACCAAGGATCAGAAATACAAAAAACGAAACAAACAATACTGCACTTATCATTTTTCCTGTTCCTCCTTATCTTTTTTACTCTTTGCACAATAATCAACAAAATACTCGATTATATGAAGTACCATGCAGGCTGCTCCGATCGGCACGAAAGACCAGAAGATCCATTCCGGCCAGTTCAGTACGAACGTTCTCTTTCCGTTCTCCAGCTGAGTGATAACTTTATCCAGACCATATTTGAACAGTACAGCGGTAAATGCAACACTCAGAACCGTGTTGATCGTCAGCAGCACTTTCTGTCCTTTCACAGACAGTCTGTCCGGAATCAGTGACAGGTTGACCAGTTCTCCGTCACGTGCGGCCAAAGCTGCAGCCATCAGTGTGATCAGTACAAATACCGCAACGACAAGTTCTTCGGTAAATGACCAGGACTGGTGAAGGAGCTTACGGGATAATACATTACCCACAGTAAGCACCACAATCAGGATCGTAGCAAGGACAAGAATCAGCTTTTCCACCATAGCTACGCCATTCATGATTTTTTTGTACGTTTTCATTACGCATCCTCCCTTGTTTTTTGACTAGCCGTATCGTGTCGGTTTCGTTTTCTTTCAGGTGTTTTTGACAACTATGAGAAACACGCTCTGCGAGTTTCTCAAGTTATCGCGGCAGTCGCCAAAGTCTCGTGCAAGCACGGACTTTGGCTCGTTGTTCACATAAAAAAAATCCGTCCCAAACTAGGGACGGATAAAACTATTCCGCAACCACCCTGTTTCCTCCTTGAAACAAGCACGAATACAACGCACCAGCATACGCGGTTTCTGTAACGGGAAACGCCCGTGAAAGCCTATTCGACACTTCTTTCGACTTTCCTTCTCAGAGATGATCTTCAAAGCAGGAAGGTTACTGTCTCTCAGCACCGACAGCTCTCTGGAAACGCTTACACTGTTTCTACTTCTTCTCTTCACTGAATTTCTTTCTTATATTACCACGTTAAAGTGATTCTATCTCATTTTTCCGAGTACGTCAATATATTTATA
>ENA-OQIO01000057-OQIO01000057.1-human-gut-metagenome-genome-assembly--contig:-NODE-57-length-47510-cov-2.529093_pt1 | contig 47510 bp, 57 predicted proteins | sample MGYA00242573_ERZ504737 | MGnify/ENA primary metagenome ERZ504737 (study PRJEB26092, sample SAMD00036203) | human gut metagenome | host: Homo sapiens | study: EMG produced TPA metagenomics assembly of...
CCCCGACTTTGATGCCTACGGATTGCTCCGTGCTACGCACTCCCACAATCCTACCCATAATTATACTATGCAGCAGGGAGAATTTTGACTTTCTGCTTTGTTTTACGCTTTCTGTGCAAGCTCCTGACCTGCCGCTTTCCAGTTCCTCCAGCATGTCATCTTCCGGTGCATCATTTGTGATAATGCCTTCCTCACGCAGTAATACTGCTCCGGCATTTTTCATGCGTTCTGCCCAGTCACGCATCCATTCTCCATCGCCCCAGCCATAAGAACCGAACAAGAGGATTGTCTTTCCTGATACCAGTGACTCGATCTCCTCAATAAACGGCTCCATCTCAGCTTCTTCCAACTGCTCTGAACCCATGGACGGGCAGCCCAGTGCGAATGCATTTCCTGCTGCAACCGTTGCTGCATCAGCATTTCCAACTTCCAGAAGTTCTGCCTCCTGACCTGCTGCTTTGATTCCCTCAGCCACTGCTTCAGCCATAGCCTGGGTATTTCCTGTTCCGCTCCAATATACAACTGATATACTCATCTTATCTTCCTCCATCTTTCTTTTTCATCGAAATCTCCCGGATACTTTTCCCTGTCAGATATTCCTGGACCGCACATTCTTTCGCACGGTCGTATTCCTTGAAGATCATTCTTGCCTGCGACAGGTTACTGTATACCTTCCAATATCCGATCATCAGATATTTTCTGCCCTCATTTTCAATGAAGCCTCGGATATCTGCTACCGGATATCCGAGAAACATCCCAATCTCATGAGGGAATCCCATTCCTTTTTCTGAAAAATCTTTCACTCTCTGTGAAAGCCGCTCCAGCATTTTTTCTGCCGGCTCTTTCTTATATCCATATTCCTGTGCAAGCTGACTGACATCTGCTTTCTTTAAATACTGTTCCAGTTCGTCAGGTCGATAAAAAAGGACAAGGCATTTTCCTTGCGAACAGGACAGGCAGTGATATTTTACATCTGTCCCCATCAGTATCTCCGGTAATCCCGGACGGAGTCTTGCATCCATAGAAATAAGGCAGGAAATTTTTATTCCCTTCAGCACCGGGGCACACTGCAATGCGACCTGAAATCCAAGCCTTACAAGCCGGTCTTCATTTTTCAGATAGTAGGATATTACTTCGGTTGGCATGATTCCTCCTTGGTTTTGAGAATTGGTTTTCAATCAATGTTATGATATCATACTTGAGAATGATTTTCAATATATATTTTGAGAACTTTTCTCATTTGTTTATAGTCATTCCGCATAATTTTTTTAAATTTTTATCTCTTTTTAGTTGTTACTCACATATCTTTAGTGTATAATAGGCTTATAAATATTTGAGCGATCATACAGTCTCAAAAATACTTACTTACATAAAGGAGAGAGTCGCCATGGTAAATTTAATAACAGGCCCGAGAGGCAGCGGAAAAACCCAGCAAATGATCGACCTTGCAAATGAAAAGGTAAAGACATCCAGCGGTAATGTCGTATTCATCAAAAGAAGTCATAAAGATACTTATTCAGTAGACTTTAATATTCGTGTCATCCGTATGGCAGATTATCCTGATATCCTTACCCTTGAAGAATTCGTCGGTTTTCTCTATGGTATGGCTGCAGGCAATCATGATATTCAGGCAGTATTCATTGACAGCATTTTAAAGCAGGCCAATATTACTTTGGAAAGTCTTCCGTCTTTCATCCAGAAGCTGATTAAGATTTCTTCTGAGAATAATATTGATTTCTATCTCAGCGTCAGTGCGGATAAGAACGAAATCCCGGATATTGATTCTCTGGAATGTACCGTTCTCTGATATCCTGATTCAACTAAAAAGTCCTGTCGGATCTTTTTGTTGTATATGGCAACTGAAAAGTCCATCGGAATCTCTCTTTTATAAGATACTCCGATGGACTTTTTTTATTCGCCGTCTTCTGTTAAATTCTGTTCTCGCTGACTATTTTGGATCCCCGGTCAGAGAAAGAACCGTATTTGCCTTTTCCCCTTCCTTATATTCAACCGTCACTTCATCGCCTACATTGTAGCGGATAATGTCAATAAAATCCACAACCGATACATCAAAAATCTCATTCGATCCTTCCAGCATCAGATAATAATGAGAATTTCCGTCTACAACTCCCTGTGCGATCTTAGTGATCTTTCCTTTGATGGATTCTACGGTACGGGTATCCTTTGCTTCCGTTTTGATTCCATTTTTATACATCAGATTTGTATAGGATTCTTCACACTCGCTGACTGTATCCCCGATCGCTACAATCTGATATTTCTGCACATTGACCATGGCATATTTCTTTACCAGTCCTGCATCATCCTTCAATGCAATGAAGTAGGTCGGTTCTCCCGAAAGGTTCAGCAACAGTGGAAATGTCGCACTGTATTTCAAATTCTGTACCTGTCCCTCTGCAGATGACATCGCTGAAGTCTCTGTTGCACCTTCGATCTCATAAAATTTCGTCTCCATTGTCCGCTGATTCATCAGGACGAAACCGACATTTGACTGATCCCCGGTAATGGAAGTTACTCCCGTATAAACCCACACATCATCATCAACTGCAAGATAATTATATCCATCTGTTGTCTCAAGACAGTCCTTCTGCCCCAGTACACTGTTCAGGAATCCATGCCTCAAAGTACCATAATAATCATACAGCGAAATCAGAAGATCTGCAGAATATGCACGGTCGATCCACTGCGGTACATCCTCAATTTTATAATCTTCCATTTCCCCGGTAATGGCATTACATAATATAACACGTTCCACCGTAGCTCCGCCAAATAATCCGATGTTGTATTTTCTCACCGGACAGATCCAGTACGGAACTCCTTCTTCATCCACTTCAAAGCTCAGTTCATTAAAAATATAGGTCGGATAAGCGAATCTCAGATGCCGGTAAATATTCCGGTTGAAATGATCGCTGGTTGTATACTTCATTCCTTCTTTCAGTTTTACCAGCTCGGTATTCTGTGTTGCCATGTCAATCTTGATATATGCCGGGATTCCTTCTTTCCGGTTGGTAAACCACTTGATCAGATCTGCATATTTCAGAGGTGACACTCTCACCGGACGATCCTGATAGTTAATCTGTGAATACAGTTCATCCACTTCAAACTGAGATACCATATCCACCATACTTCCCATTTTCCGGTTTCCAAGGATCTCTGCTGAATCCTTATCCAGAAGAGGAATCTGGTCAAAAGACAATTCCTCAATATCTTTTGAAAATTCTCCGTTCTCCACAGTCATCAGCTTCTGATATTTTCCGGCATTCACAATCGGTGAAGACAGCAATGCTCCCACAGCCCATATGCCGATCACGATCAGGATCAGACTTAAGAATATTCTCATCCCTTTAGATTTTCTGATCTTATCCGGCTTTACTTTTGCAATTTTTCCATAAATTCCTGCTGCCAGTACCAGCAGGACAATCAGTAAGATCCAGAATTCCATTGAATGGATATTAAAAGCTGGAAGTGCCGCGTAATAATAAATTCCAAACACTGCCAGCACGCCGATCACACCAAGGATCTTTCCTTTTACTTTTTTCATAGTTTCTTTTTCCCTTTCCTTATAAAATCAATGCGGGATAAGCTGTCACCGACAAAATTTCCCGCATTCAAATTCATTAAAATCTTCTTCTCCACAAATCTGGTGAGAACAGTAACAGATATGGGAATATCTCCAGTCTTCCTGCCAGCATATCAAAACAGAAGACCAGCTTTGATAAAACTGAAAATTTATGGAAATTCATAACCGGTCCTACCTGTGAAATTCCCGGTCCTACATTACTCAGCGTTGTCAGAACTCCGCTGAATGAAGTTGCAAAATCAAAATTATCAATGGATACAAGCAGCGTTGATACAACCAGGATCAACACATAACACGCCAGATAAATATTTACATTTCTCAGCGTATCCTGACCGATCTTCCTTCCATTGACCCGGATCACTGTCACCGCATTCGGATGCAGGATTTTCCGTACTTCCTGACGGACAGACTTCCACAGGATAATCAGACGACTCACCTTGATCCCGCCCCCGGTAGAACTTGCACATGCTCCCACGAACATGAGCGACATCAGGATCATCTTCGACAGTTCCGGCCAGCGATCATAATCCGCAGTACAGAATCCGGTTGTCGTGATCACCGATGCCACCTGGAACGACGCATACCGGAATGCCCGGAAAATATTACCGTAAATATGGAGGATATTTCCGGTAATTGCAGCCATTGATGCACCAATGATGCCAAGATAAACCCACAATTCTTCATTTTTCAGTGCCGTCTTCCATTCTTTTAACAGGAACAGGAAATACAGATTGAAATTAATTCCAAATAAAATCATAAAGACTGTAATCACACCATCAATATATGCACTGTCAAAAAATCCTACACTTGCATTTTTATTTGAAAATCCACCGGTTCCTGCGGTACTGAACGCATGAAGCAACGCATCAAAAAAGCTCATGCCACCGGCCATCAAAAAGACAGTCTCCACTGCCGTCAGTGCAAAATACATTCCATACAGGATCTTTGCTGTACGTCTTGCCTTCGGAACAAGCTTATCTGCCTCCGGCCCCGGCACTTCCGCACGCATCAGCGGCATGGCATTATCATCGTCCAGAGAGGTGATCATCATAACAAAGACCAGCACTCCCATTCCACCGATCCAGTGCGTAAAACTTCTCCAGAACGCAATTCCTTTCGGAAGAATCTCAATCTCTGTCAAAATCGTCGATCCGGTTGTCGTAAATCCCGACACAGTCTCAAAAAATGCATCAATATAATGTGGGATACTGCCACTGATCACAAAAGGCAATGCTCCAAATGCTGACCATAACAGCCACGCAAGTCCTACGATCGCAAATCCCTCTTTACTGTAGATCCGCTTTGACTTTGGTTCTTTTCTTCCCAGTACAAAATAGATCAGGATCAGGACTGCCGATACGATCAGAAAAGAAAATCCACTTTTCTCCTGATAGAGAAGGGACACAAATGCCGGGATCAAAAGGACAATCCCCTCAACTCCCATCATTTTCCCCAAAATGTAAAAAATCATTCTTTTATTCATCGCACCTGCACCTATATCATTATATCCCTGATATCTTCAATGTGCTTCTCCATCGTAATAACAACCACACTGTCACCGACTTCAATACAGTCTTCTCCACTCGGCAGAATGATCTGCCTTTTTCGTCCGATACATACGATCAGATTATTCGGCTTAAGTGCCAGATCCTTCAGAGGGATTCCTGTATATTCTGTTGCAGATTTTATTATAAATTCTAAAGCCTCTACCTTATCATCTACCAGTTGATACATCGTCTCAATATTGGCACTTGCCTGGGAATTTTTTCTTGCCCGCACATAGCTCATGATTGCATCCGCAGTTGCCGTCTTGACAGATACAATACTGTCAATTCCAAATTCTTCTACCATTCTCGCACGACGGTCTTCATTGACTTTTGCAACGATCTTGTCCACATTCTGGCTCTTTGCATACAGGGACAGGATGATATTTTCCTCATCCATCCCGGTCAGGGCAACAAAAGCATCTGCCTCCTCCACCCCTTCTTCCACAAGAAGATCATGGTCTGTTGCATCCCCATTGATGATGGTTGCCTTTGGAAGCAGTTCGCACAACTCCTCACAGCGTCTCGCATTTTCTTCAATGATCTTTACCTGCATTCCGAGAGTGGAAAGCTGGGCTGCCAGATAATATCCGACCCTTCCTCCGCCACAGATGATCACTTTCTTTATCTTCTCTCTTCTCTTACCGTTGGCTTTGAAAAACCGCTCCAGATCTTTATGAGATGCTGCAATATGGAGACGATCTCCTGCTTTCAGGACATATTCTCCATCAGGAATCCTCACATCTTCTCCACGCTCCACTGCACAGACAAGCAGCCGGATCTGAAACTTTCTATACATATCAGATAACCGCATTCCTTCCAGAACTCCGTTTGCACTGACCGGAAGTTCCAGCAGTTCCATTCTCCCCTTAACAAATGTCTCGATCTGACTTGCATCCGGGAAGATCAGAAGCCGGCTGATCTCATCAGCTACGATCAGCTCCGGATTCACTGCCATGCTAAGATGAAGATCTTCCTTTAAGAGTCCGATCTGACGATAATAAATCGGGTTACGGACACGGGCGATCGTATGTCTTGCTCCAAGCTTCCTTGCGATCAGACAACTGAGCATATTGCACTCGTCCTCCGAAGTACATGCGATAGCCAGATCCGCATGGGCGATATCTGCCTGCTTTAAAACTTCTGCGTCCGCACCATTCCCGCCACGCACGCAATATCCAGATGATCTGTTGCAAATCTCAGCTTCTTCTCATCACTGTCAATCAATACAACATCATATTTTTCGGTGGAAAGCTGCCGGGCAAGCTTATACCCTACTTTTCCGTCACCGATAATAATAATCTTCATTTCTTTTTCCTCGATATTGTCTCATTTTTCCTGCCTGCTGCACATCTCCCGTGCAGTAAACAGAGCAATTATAGCACCTTTATATTGAAAGTACAACAGAATTGACAGTTTCTTAACCTGAAAAGGAAGTATGCCCGTTCAGACACACTCCCTTTTCTTTCACTATCTCATCATCCCTCAAAAATCCGTTCTATTCGTCTGCTGCCCTTGCTGCAATCTCTTTCTCCTGAACATCGGACGGAGCCTGCTCATATCTTGCAAAAGTATATGCATAAGTTCCTCTTCCACCCGTCATGGAGCGAAGCGTTGTACAATAACCAAATAATCCTGTCATTGGGATATCTGCCTCGATCACCTGCTTACCGCCCGCAACCGGAGTCATTCCCAGCACACGCCCACGTCTCTTGTTCAGATCTCCCATGACATCTCCCGTATAATCATCCGGCACTGTCACTTTCAGAGATGCGATTGGCTCAAGCAGAACCGGTGAAGCTCCATAAATCCCTTCTTAAATGCCTGGATCGTTGCCGTCTTGAATGCCATCTCCGAGGAATCTACCGGATGGTAAGATCCATCATAAAGCGTTGCTTTCACACCCACAACCGGATAGCCTGCCAGTGGTCCTTTTACAACAGATTCCTGAAGGCCTTTTTCACTGCCGGGAAATAATTCTTCGGAACCGCTCCTCCTACCACGCACTCTTCAAATACAAATGGAGTTTCCAGATCTCCTGAAGGCTCAAATTTCATCTTAACATGACCGTACTGTCCATGACCTCCGCTCTGCTTTTTATATTTGGAATCCACGTCTGAATTTTTGCGGATCGTCTCTCTGAAAGCAACCTTCGGAGTCTCCAGTGTGATCTCCACCTTGTATCTTGATGCAAGCTTACTTGCCACGATCTCCAGATGCTGTTCGCCCATACCATACAGAAGTGACTGCCTGTTCTCACTATCATTCACCGTTCTTAAGGTAATATCCTCTGCTGTCATCCTTGCAAGAGCCTGAGATACTTTATCCTCATCGCCTTTATTCTTTACACGATACTTCATATATGTATATGGCACAGAGAAATCTGTCCTTGCATACGATACCGGATTATTCTTCACTGATAAGGTATCTCCGGTTCTTGTATTCGTAAGCTTTGCGATCGCCCCGATATCTCCTGCAAAAAGTTCTGATACTTCCGATGGCTTATTTCCGCACAGAGTATATAATTTCCCCGGCTTCTCTTCTGCATCCGTATCAGCATTATAAAGAACGTCATCCCCTTTGAGTACTCCTGAGCATACTTTTACGAAAGAGTATTTTCCGATAAACGGATCCACCATCGTCTTAAATACATAAGCCGTCTTTGATTTTGCGAAATCATAATTTGCTTCAAAGATCTCATTCGTTCTGCGGTTGATTCCCACGCAGCTTCTCTTATCCGGGCTTGGGAAGAAACGTACAATATCTGACAGCAGGTTCGCAACTCCCTGTGCCTGGAGATTTGATCCCATAGCTACCGGTACGATATCTCCATCCATTACCTCTGTACGCATCGCTGCACGGATCTCTTCTACGGAAAATTCATCTCCATTAAAATAACGCTCCATAAACTCTTCACTTGTCTCGGCAACAGCCTCCATCAGAGAATCTCTGAGAATCTCCAGGTTCGGTTTACAGTAATCCGGAATCTCACATTCTTCCCGCTGTCCCAGACCGGTATAACGTCTTCCTGCATTCTTAATGATATTGATATATCCGACCAGTTTTTCATTCTCACGGATCGGCTGGAAATGTGGTGCGATCTTCTTTCCGTACTTTTCTGTCAGATCTGCCACTACCTGACGGAAACTTGCATCATCCACATCCATCTCCGTTACATAGATCATCCTTGGAAGATTGTATTTATCACAGAGTTCCCATGCTTTTTCCGTTCCTACCTGAACTCCTGCCTTTCCTGATACAACGATGACTGCCGCATCTGCCGCACTGACCGCTTCTTCCACTTCACCTACAAAATCAAAATATCCCGGCGTATCAAGAATATTGATCTTTGCTTTCTCCCACTCAATCGGTATAAGGCTTGTGCCGATCGAGAAACCACGCTTCTGTTCCTCTTTATCAAAATCGCTTACAGTATTGGAATCTGCGATCTTACCCATACGGTTCGTTGCACCTGATACATACAGCATCGCCTCGACAAGACTTGTCTTGCCACTTCCGCCATGTCCAAGTAATACTACATTTCTTATTTCGTCTGTTCTGTAAACCTTCATGCTGCTGCCTCCTTGTAATGTGGTTATTCTGTATATCCTTTTTTCAACCGGATATACAAGCCATGGGTAAATTATACTAAAATATCATTATAATTACAACTATTTTATTTAATTTTCACATATTCCATATTTTTGTCATAATCAAAACTTATTTCTGGTTTTCCGGTCTTTTCTCTGCGGCAAGAATAATTTACTTTTATACTTTGACGTGTTAAAATAAGTATATTGATGCGTCATTTTCTATTGCATCAACTATGATTTACAGAAAGGACTATCTATTATGACTTCAAAAAAATCGGATTTATCGGACTCGGACTAATCGGCGGATCGATTGCAAAAGCAATCCGCCAGTATTATCCTGAGTATGATATTATTGCTTTTGATAAAAATAAAGAATCTCTGGCACTTGCAGTACAGGAGGGAACGATCCATACTGCCTGCTCATCAATCGATGATAATTTCCGTGGCTGCACTTATATTTTCTTATGTGCACCCGTCAATTACAATGCCGCCTACCTCTCCCAGTTGAAAAGTCTGATCGACAGTGACTGTATTTTAACTGATGTCGGAAGTGTAAAGACATCCATCCACAAAGAAGTTATCCGCCTCGGTATGGAAGAATCTTTCATTGGCGGACACCCGATGGCAGGTTCTGAAAAGAGCGGATTTATGAATTCAAAAGCTCATCTCATTGAAAATGCATATTATATTCTTACACCTACTGCAAAAGTAGCCAAAGAAAAGGTCAGTGCGTATAAAGAGTTTGTGACCTCCCTGAAGGCACTCCCGGTCATTCTTGATTATAATGAGCATGATATTATTACCGGAACGATCAGTCATCTGCCGCATATTATTGCATCAACACTTGTGAATTTTGTCCATGATACCGATACAGAGGACGGACTGATGAAGCACTCGCTGCCGGTGGATTCAAAGATATTACCCGTATCGCTTCTTCCTCACCGGTGATGTGGCAGCAGATCTGCCTGAAGAACGGGGAGAATATTTCCCACATTCTCGGTCATTATATTGAAGCCCTCACGCAGGCAAAGGAGCAGATTGATGCTGAAAATGAGACTGCGTTATATTCTATGTTCGAGGATTCAAGGGATTACCGCAACTCCATGCCGAACAGTTCCGCAGGGCCGATCAAAAAGCAGTTCGCACTGTATTGTGATATCATTGATGAGGCAGGAGGAATCGCTACGATTGCCACAATCCTTGCCAGCAATCATATCAGTATTAAAAATATTGGGATCATCCACAACCGTGAATTTGAAGAAGGGGTTCTCCGGATCGAATTTTATGATGAAGATTCTGCCGCCAACGCCTCAAAGTTGCTTCAGAAATACCGCTATGTGATTTATGAAGTCTGAGCAGATCCCCGTCAGATCATCTATACCAAAATATTACAGAAAGAGGATTTTTTATTATGGAATTATGCAGTATGAGCGGATTAAAAGGAAAGGTTACGATACCGGGAGATAAATCGATTTCCCACCGTTGCGTGATGTTTGGTTCGATTGCCAACGGTACAACGGAAATTCACAACTTTCTCTCCGGTGCGGACTGTCTTGCTACCATCCGTTGTTTTTCAACCCTTGGAATTGAGATTGAAACAGATCTCTCCCAGTCAAAAGTGATCGTCCACGGAAAAGGACTTCACGGACTGAATGCCCCGTCTTCCATTCTGGATGTCGGAAACAGTGGAACAACTACAAGACTGATTTCCGGTATCCTTGCCGGACAGCCTTTTAACTCTGAACTTTCCGGGGACAAATCTTTAAATTCCCGTCCGATGAAGCGGATCATTGAACCACTGACTCCATGGGAGCCAACATCGCCAGTGTGCTTCAGAATGGCTGTGCACCGTTGTATATCACTCCGGCACAGCTCCACGGAATCCACTATGATTCCCCGGTTGCCAGTGCCCAGGTCAAATCCTGTCTGCTTCTTGCCGGACTCTATGCTGACGGAGAAACTTCTGTCACAGAGCCAAGTCTTTCCCGAAACCATACAGAACTGATGCTCCGGGAATTTGGTGCTGACATCCGCTCTACTTATGAGATCGGAAGTACAAAGGCAACCGCCTCCATCCGTCCATGTACGGATCTGTACGGACAGAAGATCACCGTTCCGGGAGATATTTCTTCTGCTGCATACTTTATTGCGGCCGGACTCATCGTACCGGATTCAGAAATCCTGATTGAAAATACAGGCATCAATCCGACCCGTGCCGGAATCCTGAAAGTATGTGAAGACATGGGTGGTGATATCACTTTATTAAATGAAAGAACCGAAGGGGGAGAAAAGATCGCTGATATCCTCGTCCGCACCAGTAAACTCCACGGAACAACGATTGAAGGGGACATCATCCCGACACTCATTGATGAGATTCCTGTCATTGCAGTCATGGCAGCCGTAGCAGAAGGAACGACGGTCATCAAAGATGCAGCAGAACTGAAAGTCAAAGAGACCGACCGCATCGAAACCGTAACAGACAACCTGAAAGCAATGGGAGCTGATGTCACTCCGACAGATGACGGAATGATCATCCACGGCGGAAATCCTCTCCACGGAACTTCCATCCATACGCTGCTGGATCACCGGATTGCCATGGCCTTCAGTATCGCAGCTCTGGTTGCCGAGGGCAATACAAAGATTCTTGACAGTAAGTGCGTAGATGTATCTTATCCGACTTTCTATGATACGTTTGAAGCCCTGCTTTAGTCTGCACATGGCAACGAACCGGAGGCTTGTTCCTGTATAAGACAAGGCCCTGACACCTGCATCAGTCTCTTTCATTCCGTTCTGTGGGATGAAAGACAAAGAGGATGTATCCCCACCATTCCGGGGATACATCCTCTTTTTGATTTTCTTCTTCCCGCTTCTTTTTACAGGAAAATATACTTCAGAATAAAGAGTACAGCAAGTACATACATCAGAACACTTACTTTTTTCTCTTTTACCTTTCCAGTAATCAGATTTAATGCAACATAAGCAATAATTCCCATGGAAATACCCTCTGAAATGCTGTAGAAGAACGGCATTGCAATGATACAGATATAGCACGGGATTGCTTCTGACATATCACTGAAATCAATGTTCATTACATTCGTAAGCATATACAGACCCACAATGATCAGTGCCGGTGCTGTTGCAAAAGAAGGAATTGCAAGGAAGATTGGTGACAGGAACAGTGACAGTCCGAAAAGGATTGCTGTTGTCACAGATGTAAGACCGGTTCTTCCTCCTTCTGATACTCCTGATGCACTTTCTACGAATGTTGTCGTTGTAGATGTTCCGAGAACTGCTCCTGCAGTTGTTGCGATCGCATCTGCAAGAAGTGCTCCTTTGATCCGCGGAAGCTTTCCATCCTTATCCAGCATATCTGCCTTAGAAGAAACTCCAACCAGCGTACCGATCGTATCAAAGAGATCTACAAACAAGAATGCAAATAAGATTACGATGAAATCCAGTGAAAAGATTCCCTTAAAATCAAGCTTGCAGAAGATCGGTGACAGGCTTGGGATTGCCAGACCATTGCTGAAATCAGGGAGCAGGCTGTAGCAGCCAACCTCTGCATTCGGAACATACAGTCCCGCAAACTGGCAGATAATACCAAGTCCCCAGGTAATCAGGATACCCCAGAGAATATTTCCTTTTACATTCTTAATAACCAGGATTCCTGTAATGATCACTCCGATAATTGCAAGAAGTACCGTAATTCCGACATCACTGAAAGCAGCCTCTACTCCATTCACCTGATTATATCCATCCAGTGAAAAAAGCTCGATCAATGTAGATCCACCGATCACAATATGAGCATTCTGCATACCAACGAAAGCGATGAAAAGTCCGATACCTACACTGACTGCTGACTTCAGGTTTCTCGGAATCGCATTGAAAATTGCTTCACGTACATTTGTCATGGAAAGTACGATAAAGATGATTCCTTCTGCAAATACGGCAGTCAGGGCATATTGCCAGCTATAGCCCATTCCGATAACGACCGTATAGGCAAAATATGCATTCAGTCCCATTCCAGGTGCAAGTGCGAACGGATAATTCGCCAATACTGCCATCAGAAGTGTTCCGACAAAAGCAGCCAGTGCCGTTGCTGTAAAGACTGCTCCTGAATCCATTCCTGCTGCGGAAAGAATACTTGGATTGACTGCCAGGATGTACGCCATCGTCATAAATGTAGTAACACCGGCAAGTACTTCCGTTTTCACGTCCGTCTTGTTCTCAGACAGTTTAAATAATTTTTCTAACATTTTGTTCCCCTTTCATTCCATTTTTGGTGCTTGTCTACTCTGTTAGAAGACAACAGAATCATCATACCATATCCGCTCTGAAAAAACAGTTTATTTTTTCTAATAACCGTTTATTATCATCTCGGTCATCACGCATCAGCGGTTTCCTGACCGGCATTCTCCAGTTCTCCCAGCATCTCCCGCACCGTCTTTCCTGTGACCGGATGCCGTTTATAGGGAGCGATTTCTTCCAGCGGCTTCAGTACAAAGCTTCTCTTATGCATCTCAATATGCGGAATACACAGATCGTCCTCCTCGCAGATCAGATCATCATAAAAAATAATATCCAGATCCAGTGTCCTTGGTCCCCAGTGTATGATCCGTTCTCTTCCGGCTTCCTGTTCAATCCGGTTCAGCTCCCGCAGCAGCTCTTCCGGATATAAAAGTGTCTGCAGCTTCAGACAGCCATTCAGAAAATCCGGCTGATCTGTCACTCCGTAAGGTGCCGTCACAAGAAAAGAAGAAACTTTTTCCACCCGGCTCGTCGGCAAATGATCCAGCTTGTCAATGGCTTCTTTCAGATAAGCTTCACTGTCCCCGATATTGGATCCAAGTGCAATATATGCCGTATGCCATTCTCTTTCAATCTCCACGCTGACCGTCTCTAGCGGCAGACCGACCGGTGCCCAGGGTTTTTTGATCTCCAGCCGGATCTTCTGAAGCCCTTTTGTCTGTAAAAGCAGTTCTTCTGCAAGACTCTCTGCCACCTTCTCCAGTAATTGAAAAGTATGTTCTTTCAGATAGCGGTCTATAAAAGCACTGACTTCTCCATAATGGATCGAAGCAGTCAGTTCATCTGTCTGTCCCGCCTTTCTTGTATCGGTATACAACACCGCACTGACGACAAATTTCTGTCCCAGTACATTTTCTTCCGGAAATACACCATGATTGGCAAACACCTCCAGGTTTTGTATTTTTATCTTATCTGCTTTCATAGTTACATCCTCATCAGAGCTTTCGTCATTTTGATCGCACGCAGATTTTTTTCCACATCATGAACCCGTACAAACGCACTGCCCTTCTGCACACCATAAACTGTTGTCACCATCGTTCCCTCTTCTCTCTGATCTACCGGAAGATCCAGCGTCAGACCGATCACCGACTTTCTTGAAGTACCAAGAAGAACCGGATATCCCAGTTCCTGAAGGATTTCAAGATGTGCAATGATCTCCAGGTTCATCTCATACGTCTTCCCAAATCCGACACCCGGATCTAAAATGATCTTTTCATCTGCGATTCCGGCCTCCTTTGCAAGACGGACACATTCTTTCATATCTTCTATAAAATCTTTTTGAAACTCTTCATACTCGGCCTTTTCACGGTTGTGCATCAGACAGCAGGCAGCATGATATTTTGCAATGACCTCTGCCATTTTTTCATCATATTTTAAGCCCCAGATATCATTTACAAGGTCTGCTCCCGCCTGAAGTGCCGCTTCTGCCACATGGCTTTTATATGTGTCGATCGAAATCGGAATATCAAACTCCTTTTTCAAAGCTTCAATCACCGGAGTCACCCTTGCGATTTCTTCTTCATCTGAAATCTGCACATGTCCCGGACGTCGATTCTCCACCCACATCGATCAGATCCGCACCTTCTGCGATCATCTTCTGTGCATGCCTCAGTGCCTGTTCCATTCCGTTGTATTTTCCACCGTCGGAAAAAGAATCCGGTGTCACATTCAGGATTCCCATAATATATGTATTCTTTTCTGTATCAAACTCTCTGTTGCCTATGATCATATGATTATCTCCTTGTTCTTCTCTTCATCCTTCCAGTTGCACTCTTTTTCTGCCGGGCAGGAAAAACAGGTACGGGAACGCTTGTCACTGTCATAAAAAAGTGCAGCGATCGGCTCTGCCCCGTCTTTTTTTTTCCGGTGTTCCCGGACTGCAGCCAGGATCAGGCGTCTTTCTTCCGCAGAAAATGCCAGTCCCTCCGGAAGGGTATCCAAAATCTCTGAAGCTACTTTTTCCCCGGCAATCTCATGCGGAATCCGCTCTTCATACTGAAAGGATTTTCCTATATCATGCAGGATCGCAGCCGCATAGATCACTTCCCTGTCATACCCCAGATTCCGCTCCAGATTCGTGATATAAGCGATCCTCGCCACATCCAGCAGATGAGGCATCTGATGGCGGCAGAAAATCCTGTCCTTTTCAATTTTTTCAATCTGATCGTAATACTTTCTGTAAGTCTTATGCTTTAAAATTGCATTGACACGATCCATTCTGATCCGTTCCATCCCGGTCCTTTCTGTCCTGATCTGCTTCATTCTGCCACCTTTATCGTCCCAGCATACGGAAGAATCGTTCTTCCAGCGACGGATCTGTCTCAAAAACACCTCTCCGTGCCAGCGTCACCGTCTGACTTCCCGGTTTTTTGATTCCCCGCATCGTCATACACATATGCTCCGCCTCGATCATAACCAATGCACCTTTCGGCTGCATATATTCCATCAGTGCATCTGCAATCTGTCCGGTCAGTTGTTCCTGCAACTGAAGTCTTCTTGCGAATACTTCTACCGTTCTTGCCAGCTTGCTCAGTCCCACTACCTTTCCATCCGGAATATACGCAATATGAGCTTTTCCATAAAACGGGAGCAGATGATGTTCGCAGGTAGAATAAAAAGTGATATCCTTTTCGATGACCATTTCCCTGCTTTCTACTGTAAATGTCTTCGACAGATGAATCCCCGCATCTTCTTCCATTCCGCCATAAATCTCTTCATACATCCTTGCGATCCGATCCGGTGTCTCCAGCAGACCTTCCCGGTTCACATCTTCCCCGATTCCTTCCAACAGCAGTCTTACCGCCTGCTCTATCTTTCATGATCTATCATTTTTCTTCCTTTCCTGTACCTCTCGTCCGGGTTCCGTAACTTTTTTCAACCAGCCGGATCACATCTCCAAGATAAGATAATGAACCACATGCCAGGATCACCGGCTCTCCGTCTGCTGCTGAAGCTTCACTGTCTGCCGTCCTCTGTCCTGCTCTTTCTGCTGCTTTCATCGCTTTTTCCACGGCATCCTCTATTCTTCCTGCCGCCGCTGTCTGCCGACAGTATTTTTTTGCACACTCTGCAAGCTTTTCTGCCGGCAGTGTACGCTCCACATTCGGAAGATCAACTGTATAAACCTGCTGTGCCAGCGGGCAAAGAATCGATACGATCTTTTCATATTCCTTGTCCTTAAATACTCCTAGAATAAGGATCAGCCGTCTTCCCGGAAAATAGCGTTCCATGGACATCCGAAGTTTCTGTGCGGCATCTTCATTATGTGCCCCGTCAACCAGAAAACCGGATGCTCCATTAAAAACGTAAATCTGCCCGGCCATCTCGTTTCTTCCAGTCCTTTTCTCACCGCCGTCTCCGGTACGGAAATTCCCAGTGCATTCAGCGTACGGATCACTTCCAGTGCCGTTGCAAGATTTGCGATCTGACATTCTCCTGCCAGACTTCCTCTCAGATTCTTATATTCTTTATAAGAAAACCGGATTCCATGATAGTCTTCTTTTTCTACAAGAAACCGGCTCAGATCTGCCTCTCTGTAGCTACAGTCAGATGCCTCTGCCCGCTTCTTCAGAATCTCACTTACAGTTTCTTTCTGCTGTGCCGAAACGACTGCACAGCCATTTTTTATAATTCCGGCCTTCGTCTGTGCAATCTCTTCCAACGTATTGCCGATCACCCCCAGGTGATCTCTGCTGATCGTTGCAAATACAGCACAGACCGTATTTTTCACGATATTGGTCGCATCCAGTTCTCCACCGAGTCCTGTCTCCAATACAACAAAGTCACAGTTCATTTTCCTGAAATACAAAAAAGCTATTGCCGTCTCTGTCTCAAAAACTGTCGGGAGATTCTCCCCCGCAGCTTTCAGCCGGGCAATAGCTTCTTTCACTTTCTCTGTCAGTTCTGCAAACTCTTCTTCCGAGATCCATCTGCCGTTCATCTGAATCCGCTCCAGATAGGAGATTACCGTTGGTGAAACATACCGCCCGATCCTGTATCCTGCTTCACTTAAAATCGTTGAAGTGTATGCAAGCACAGATCCCTTGCCATTCGTTCCTGCAATATGTATGAACTTCAGACTCTCCTGAGGATTCCCCAGTTCACGCAACAGACCTCGAATTGTATCCAAGCCAAGTACACTTCCGTATTTCGACATCTCGTCCAAATATACCCTTGCTTCTTTATAGGTCACTTTCTTTTGTTCCCTTCTGTCTTCCTTTTTCACTCGGTCTTTTCTGACCGAACAGAACCATCATACCACCATTCGCTCTTTCTCACAAGATACATTTCCATATTTCAATCAGCTTTTCCAATGAAAAAGCTGCATTTGCCGGGCTGGTCGACGGAAGAACTGTCGCTTCGATACCGGTTCTGCTCTCCTGATATTTCTTATAATAATTTCCCGAGGCTTTCCCATTACAGAAGATTCTTTCCACCTCTGACTCTTCCAGAATCCGGTTCAGATCTGTCGGTACTACATTTTTAATACTGCTGTCGCTTGAACCGATGATGTCGCAACTGTAGATCGTATCCCACAGGGCAATGTGATTCCGATGCAGAAGTTCCTTCTTTTCTTCGATGGTCTCAGGAATCTTCTCTCCCAGGACCGCTGCCAACATCTTCCAGAACCTGTTCTGCGGATGTCCGTAAAAGAAGTTCTGTTCGCGGGATTTTACGGATGGAAGACTGCCAAGGATCAGAATTTTTGAATCAGCATCATAGAGTGCCGGAAACGGGTGGATCACATGGGTATAATTACTCTCTTTCAATCGTTTCTCCCTGCTCATAAATTCACTTTCGTACTCCCTCTTTATTTTGAAAAAATCGATACAAATCTCACTTTTTTATCCATTCCTTCCCCTATTTTACCAATTACTTTTCCCATTGTAAATGCCGCAAGCACTGTTCCGATTCCAAGTCCTCTGATCTGTCCCAGGCATACAAACGTCAGCAATGCTGTCACGGACAGACAGATCACATCATAACTGATCTTGATCCTTGAGTACGCTGCCTTCGTGATATCTGCCAGTTCCCTCGGGAAAGATCCGTTGGGATGATCGGCATTTTACAACGGTTGGAAAGGGCAATTCCTGTACTGATCAGCAGGTATCCTGCAAAAAAGTATACAAACCGGAGCGGCAGTGTCACAGGCAGGGTATGAACCCAGGTTTCATGGATATCGATCTCGGTTCCGAATCCTGCCCCTACAATAAAGCTCAGCAGATACTGCGGCACAAATTTCTTTCTGAGGATCATCAGGCTCAAGACCAGAATTGTCTGAAAAATGTCTGTCCAGACTCCCAGTGAAACTTTGGAAAAAACTTCTGAAAATGCATACGGCACACTGGAAATTGCCGAAATCCCCGATCCTGAATACAACATCAGAACAACTCCAAGACTGTTGATCACCAGTACAATTAAAAGTGCCAGCTCTCCTCTGACTACCGGAAGTGCCTCTGTTGCAGTTGCCTTCACACGTTCTGCTTTTCCATCGGTCAGTTTGTTTCTTCCGGAATTTTTTTCTTTTCCTGCCATTCGATCTGTAGTGATCAGTTTATTTGTGGATATCGTCTTATCTGCTGATATCATTTTTATACGCTCCTTTTTATTCGCTTATTTTACCGTCGGTAAATCTATCACATGCTTTTTTATTTTACAAATAATAATCTTCTATAATTCTATAGACATTTTCTATTTTTGGAGTTAAAATTTTAACAGCATTTATTACGAAGAATCATCTGAACGGAGAAGCTTATGAACTTATATCAGCTAAGATATTTTCTTGAACTGGCGGAAAAAAGGCAGTACACCAAAGCCGCACGCCAGTTAAACATCACCCAGCCCAGTCTGAGCTATGCCATTTCCCAGCTTGAAAATGAACTGGGAGTAAAATTATTTGAAAAGGATGGACGCACGATCAGTCTCACCGATTGTGGGAGAGATCTCGCCGGATGTGCTTCTGAATCCCTTGCGATCCTCGATAAAGGGATCGCCAACCTGAAGCGTAAAGCTGCCGGTGCGGGGAAGATCCGTCTTGGATTTCTACGGACACTGGGAACAGATTATATCCCGGATCTTGCCTCCCGTTATCTGAAGCAGAACCCGGACAAGGAAACAACGTTCCGTTTCCATACCGGCTCTACAGGTGCTTTGCTTGAAAGTCTGAATGCCGGAGAATATGATATTGTCTTTTCATCAGAACCGCCTGAAAGCAACGATTTTCATTATACACCGGTTATGAAACAGGATCTCGTCCTGATCGTACCGGACGGACATCCTCTGGCAGACCAGTACCGGATTCCATTGAGTGAAACACTTGCATACCCTTATATTTATTTTGATCAGAGTGCCGGTCTCCGCTATGTGACCGATCTTCTTTTCGAGCAGATCGGTCAAAAACCGGAAATCGTATATGAAACTGACGAGGATCAGGTGATTGCCGGACTTGTTGCACATGGATTCGGGATCGCCCTCGTTCCCTATATGGAGCTTCTGCTCAGACTGAATGTCCGTATCCTGCAGATTTCTTATCCTGAGTGCCAGAGAGATATCTATATGGTTACAAGCCGCAGACATGAACTTTCACCCGCAGCACATCATTTCCGTGAATTTGTCCTTACCGGACTGCTTGACACTCCCCACAGCTAAAGCAGGGGATTCTTGCTTCAACCACTACTGCATTGGCTGATACCATTCGGTATCTCAATGTCTTACACAGTGTCCACAAGCCTTTGTCCGACCGGTAATTTGTTATAAATATTTTCTATAATATCATTCAAAACTTTTATTTTCTGTTTTCAGATTTTTTCAGCAGATCTGCTTTCTATCTGTTCCTGCTCTGCACTTGTCACCCTCTACATCTGATAAAGCAGGGCATTGCAGATACATGCCGCGATATTGCTGCCACCTTTTCTTCCCCGTGCAACGATCGACGGAGTCTCTTTCAGGCTCAGGATCAGTTCTTTCGACTGAACTACATTCACAAATCCTACCGGTACTGCAATGATCAGTTCTGGCCGGATCTTCCCCTCTTTTATAAGCTCATACAGACGAACCAGTGCTGTCGGTGCATTTCCGACCGCAAAGATCACATCCCGGCCAAGTGCCGCTGCCTTGTCCATACTTGCTGCCGCCCTGGTCGTACCATTTGCCTTTGCTGCTGCCGCTACATCTTCATCCGACATAAAGCAGTACACTTCACTGCCAAACTCTGCAAGTTTTCTTTTATTGATCCCGGCCTTTCCCATCTGCGTATCTGTCACGATCGGTGTTCCTCTTCGGATTGCATCCATCGCATGCTCTACTGCCCCCTCAGAGAAAACCAGGTTCTCCGCATAATCAAAATCCGCACTGGTATGAATGCAGCGTTTTACGATCAGTTCTGTCCCGGGAACAAGTTTCTTATCTCCCAGTTCTTCCGTAATGATTTCAAAACTGCGTTTCTCAATTTCTGATGGCAGGACTTTTTCAATTTCCGTCAACATTTTCATTTTCCGAATCACCTTTTTCCTTCTTCCCACTTCTTATTGCCTGCGTTAGTAGTCTTTTTTCAGGCATATTCCTGCCTGCGTTTCTTTCTCTACCGGAGTCTTGTTCCGATCCCGCAGACTACACGGTCTACCCGCTGTGCCTGTGCCGCAAGGTCTGTCATAAGCCTTCCATGAGCCTCTCTGTATTTCCGCTCAAATGCATCCACAGGGACTAATCCATATCCGATCTCATCGCTGATCAGAACCAGCCCTTTTCTTCTGTTCATCAGCAGTCCGGTCAGTTCCTCCGTCTCACGCCCATCTTCCATCCACCGACGGACTAACTGCTCAAAATGGACAATCCCGTCAATTTCCGTCAGCTCCTTTTCAAGCTGCTCCGGCTGACATTCTGCTCCATCATACCAGCAGATCTTTGAATATAACGTTTCTGCGTACTGCAATTTCCCCTGGAATGCCCCGCCAATAATCAGATGAACGTTCTTCCTTTCCGGATCCTTTCCGGTTTTTTCATAATTTTTCATAGTATTTTCCTTATGATGATCCACAGCATATTCCACCCGTCTCCCCGGTGTACAGCCGGCATCTTTCTTCCAGATCCATGGAATCCCATAGACAACCTCTGTCACCTGATCTGCCATCCCGGCAAGATTCCGGTTAATCTCACCAAGAACTTTCTTATAGTTTTTCATTTCCACGGAATCAGGAACGGATTCTGAAAAAACCTCATTTGTGACAATGACCAGGTTTCTGCTCTGCTCCTTCAACCGCCTGATTCCTTCGGTCACAGAGCGGACAGTATCCGTTCCCGCCCCCTGCTCCATATAGAGTTCATTCGCCACCAGATTGGACATACATTCCAGCAGGATCGAACTTTCACTTAGTCTTTCTGCTCCTTCCTGTCCGGAAAATTCCTTTTCTATGCACTCTGACAGACCGGTATACCATTCCAGTGTCCTGAATCCTTTTCCGGCACGCATCCAGCGGTGTTTCTCAATCTTGCGTTCCGTTTCACTTCCATAGGGATACATGGTCGCAATATAGTAAAGCCTGCCTGTCCCCTGCTGCAATCCGCAGATCTTCTGTTCTGCATAGGCAGATTTTCCACTGCCACTGCCCCCTGTCACGACTTCCATCATAACTCTATCACATCCAGATCTTCCGGCACATACAGATTTCCATGATAAAATTTCCTGCCTTCTGCCAGATACATTTCCTGTCTTTTCAGAATATTTTTATCCTCGGTATGATAAAGGATCAAATTCTCTACATTCAGTCTTTCTCCCAGCTCGCATGCATCCTTCACCGTGGAATGATGCTTTTCGTATGGTTTAAACTGATCTGCCTCACCAAACAGACAGAATGCTTCATGCAGAAGCCACTGACTGTTCTGTGCATACACCTTTTCCGCTTCATTATACGGTTCATCACCGCAGCAGGTCAGCTTTTTCCCCGGTTCAAGTTCCATGGAAAATCCAAACTGCTTCGCTTTTGTGGAATGGATATCAAAAAATGTCACCGGTTTCCCTATGATCTCTCTTTCTTCTCCATCCTCTACCACAACCATATGAAGCCTTTTTCCTAAATTTTTCGTCTCTTTTTCAGACAAAACTTCCCCGGCGATCTTCTCAAGAATTGCGATCACCTCTTCATGTCCGTAGATTGTCGCCTCGCCATCATAAGTTCCCCGGTTCATATTCTGAAGGATCATTCGCATCATCCATATAATTCCCAACAGATGATCGATATGCTTATGGGTAACAAAAATATCCCTCATCTCTTTCCAGTCAAGCCCGGCAGACTTCAACTGATGCAGGATCATACTTCCGCCTCCACCATCAATCATAAAATGGTTTTCCTTATTACTGATGACAAAACACGTATTATAGCACTCCGTGACTGTGGCATTTCCCGTTCCAAGAATCGTTAATTTCATCCGTTCCTCCTGATTTCGTCCTGTTCTCCTGATTTCATTTTATTTTTTCAAACTGCCTGATCCATTTTAAAATGCAAAATCTGCATAATCTTCCGGCAGGAAACGATGATAGATGATATGACAGCCTTCATCTTTAAAGCAGTAAATATAGGAATCTTCCGGATCATCTGCAAAGCTGACTCTGTAGTCAAATTCTCCGTTGTCCATCTCATGGATCTCCACCTTTTCCGAATGGGAACGGAACAGATCAAAGATTTCCTCCATCGTACAGTCATGCTTCTGCAACAGTCCGATCAGCTCTTTGATAAACTCATTTTCTTTCATCTGCTCATGCACATACTCCACGCCCTCTTCCGGGATATGAAAGCAGAACCGCTCTCCCTCATTGGTCACTTCCACCTGTCCCAGTCTCTGCTTTGTATACTCCGAAAACCAGTTCAGCTTTTCCAGCATCCCGGTCACATCTCCCTCTACCTGAAAGAAATGGTTCAGGGAACTGAGCGGATAATAAAGCCGTATCTTTTCCTTTCTGTAGCCAAGCTTTGCCTGCTCCTCCTTTATCACATCCATAATACTCTTCTCAAGTCTTGAAAATCCATCCTGTTGTCCTCTTGCTATCTTTTTCTGTCTTCTCTTTTTCTGTCTTCTCTTTTACTTCTTTTCGTCTTCTTTTTTTCGTTCTCTGTTCTTCTATATTAATTCTGCCAGCGGATCTGTTCCCCCGTGATCAGCGGATATCTGAAAAGTTTTGTTCCGTCAAGTTCCTCCCGGTACAGATCCACAGCAGTGATCTGATGATTCTCATAGGTTGTATAATAGTAGATTCCCTTCGATGCATTACAGCAGGAAGTATACAAGGTAATCTCATACTTTCCGTCTGCCACTTCACAGCAGCCTCTCTGCTGATCCACCGAACCTAAAATATGGAAAAACTGGCTGATGCTTTCCAGTTCTGAATCTCCTGATTTTGCATTCATTTTTGTAAATGCAACTTTCGCAAAACGGGATGCCGATGACAAATCTCCCGGAAGTCCCATTGCTCCCATTCCCCGGCTGTATGCTGTCAGATTCAGCTTCTCTGAAAAATGATTTTCCGGCTGTCTCGGTGACAGATGCATGTAATTATTCAACTGAAACATCTGCTGTTCAAAAGGTGGATTGTTCGTCAGCACACCCACCGGATTTTCATGCACTTTCAGCCCGTCCTTCATCGATTCTACCGTGATGGCTTCTTTCTCATCTGCGATGATCCAGTGAAGCTGTGCTGCCGGAAGCTGTTCACTGAACGGTGTCCCGACCAGATTCATCCGGCTTAACAGTTCTCTGACTTCTCTGACCGAAGCACACTGGCTCAGTATCCATGGAATCAATTCATACTGACAGACATTTTCTTTTCCGTCTTCTGCCTCATCTATCTCCTGATAGACTGCATTTCCGACAAAGTTGAGTCCCGCCATGCCGACACCCTTTTCATTGACTGCATCATAATACAGCGGATAATCTTCTGCCACATAAGCCATTCCTATCATGGCATAATGGGATTCCATTTCTCCCATATACCGGAACGGGATCTTATAATTTCTCGGAGTCACCGTCACTTCATCTCCATAAGAAAATTCATAATCGAGTGTTCTTCCAAAATAAAAATCCTTCGTCTTATAAGTCGCTGCTGTACACATTCTGCTTTTCACCTCTGCTTTTTTTATTCTGCTCCCCGCCAAGTAGCTTTTCCCGCTTTACTGCACAAAAATATACGACCGATCCACACAGATGGAAATGCGTCACCTGATAATCCTGGGACAGTCTCAACTGCAAAGAAGTCTGGGTTTCAAAAGGTCCTTTGAACCACCCTTTTTTCATCAGAAACCATTTTACAAAACGGTCCGTCTTTCCGGATCTTCCCTCGATGTAGAAGCATCCGATCAGCCTTCCGTTTTTCTTTAATACGCGGGTCATTTCCGACAGGGCTTCTCTCTTATCTTCCACCGCATTCAGCCGGTCAATACTCAGTACGGCATCAAAACTTTCATTACGAAACGGCAGCTTCGCACAATTCCCCTTCTTTACGGTAACATGATCCAATCCGTCTCTTGCAAAACGCTTTTTTGCCAGGTCAAGCATTTCCTCGTCTTCGTCATAACAGATGATCCTCGCATCTCTCATCCATGAGTATTTCCGGTAAGTAAAAAGTCCTGTTCCTGCCGGTACATCCAGCAGTCTCCCCTTAAAATCCTCCGGAATATACTTCAGCATGGCTTTTACAATCTGCTTTTTACTTACTCCATTCCAGAAAAGCTTTCTATACAGCCTTGTCCATAATTTTTTCCCATGAAGCACATCCTCATAAAGTTCTGTTCTGTTTTCTGCCTCACTGTGCTGTTCTTTCATTTTTATTCTCCCCTGATCTGTCTCTGTATATACTTCTCCCCTCATGATTCTGATTCTCCTTCTGCTTTTCTAGCAGGATCACTTTCTCTCAATTTCAGTACCTTGTCTGAAGCTGTGCAAGGACCTCACTGCCTGTTCCATAATCTCCTGATATTCACCTGTTACCGGAACAACCACTTCTTTGCGGCTGAAATTCTGAATAAACAGATACTCTGCATTTTCCGACTGACGTACATTGACAGATACACCTCCGGAACAGCCTCTGCCAGGCTTTTTACACCGGCTTCTTCTGCTACGCCTTTAAATAAATCGTCATAAAATGCCTGCTCCATATCTGCCCCTACATAATAGGCATGTCCCTCACCATACGCTTTATGTGTCACAAGCGGTGATCCCGCATAAAATCGTCTGCATAACGCATCAGGACTTCTGCATCAGAAACTTCCGACAGTTCGCAGAGATTTTTACACTCATAAACTTTCTGCAATCCCAGGCGGTTTCCATGCTCCGGTATTCCATGGTTTGATTCCCAGTCAAATAAAGCATCGATCTCTGTACTGCGGACTCCCGTCACATCCTTCAGTCCATAAGGTGTACCTCCAAGGAAACATTTATCCGTCTCATCCACAAGACCTGACCAGTAGGTCAATACCAGAGTTCCTCCCTGTGCCACATACTCTCTGAGACGTTCTTCGTATTTCTCACTGAACAGATACGCCATCGGCACTGCCAGGATCTTATAATCAGAAAGTGCATGCTCCATGGAGATCACGTCCACATCCAGTCCTTCTGCCCGCAAAGCTCTGTACTGCTTCAGAACGCACTCCTGATAATGCATATCCTCATTTCTCGGTCCCTGTGCATCCTTTAATGCCCAGTCATTCTCACGGTCATATAAAACTGCTGCCCTTGCACACGTCACACTGCCTGTCACTTCCTGAAGCTTTTCAAGTGCCTCTCCACTTCTGTCACTTCCCTGAAGACACGGGTATCATTTCCACCGTAATGATCGATCACTGCACCATGAAACTTTTCAGATGCTCCCTGGCTCTGACGCAGTTGAAAATACAGGACACTGTCTGAACCATGGGCGATTGCCTGCAGAGACGCTGCCAGAAGCATTCCCGGTTTCTTCAGCTTATTGATCGGCTTCCAGTTCGTTGCAGATGGGCAGGATTCCATCATCAGGAACGGAGCTTTTCTGATACTTCTCATCAGATCATGCTGCATTCCTGCATCTGTTGCCGTCAGCCACTCTTCTTTTTTATGCCATCCCGGATAATTATCCCAGGATATAATATCTACATCTTCCCTGAACTTTTTATAATCCAGTCCGTCATAATCATACATCAGATTCGTCGTCACCGGGATTTCTGTTCCAGTCTCCCTGAGAGCTGCTATTTCCGCCTTCATGAAATCGACTGTCTGTTCCGTCACAAACCTCTTCCAGTCCAGCTTTAATGCGTGAAGCTCATTTTCTCCCAGTGAAGAAGGACTTTCGATCTGAGAAAAGCTCTGATACCGGTGACTCCAGAATGTCGTACACCACCGGCTGTTCAGATTCTCAATCATACCATATTTCTTTTCCAGCCACTCCCGGAACTTCTCCTGACAAAGCGGACAATGACATTCTCCACCAAATTCATTGGAGATATGCCACAGGATCACACCCGGATGCTTTCCGAACTTTTCTCCCAGCCTGCGGTCGATCTCTGCCACTTTTTCTCTGTATACCGGTGAGGTATAACAGTGATTATGTCTTCCACCGAACAGATTCTTCTCCCTCTTTTCATTCACACGCAGTACTTCCGGGTACTTATCAGAAAGCCATTTCGGTCTTGCACCGGACGGTGTGGACAAAATTGTAGAAATTCCCTCTGCGTAAAGTGAATCAATCACTTTTTCGAGCCAGTCAAACTGATAATTTCCCTCTTCCGGCTCCAGCATCGCCCAGGAGAACATTCCTACAGATACCGTATTGATCTTTGCCTTTTTAAAATACTCAATGTCCTTTTCCAATATATCCGGGCGGTCCAGCCACTGCTCCGGGTTGTAGTCTCCGCCATGTAAAAGATGTCCATATTTAATCTGTCTTCCCATATCTGCAGCTCCTCCTGTTATTCCATCATTTTGTAAATTGCCTTCATATCCAGACTTTCTCTGAGTATATCGGCCAGTTGATCATATTGCTCTTCTTTATGGCTATTCCAGTCTTTTCCCTCAATCTGCAGGGTATCGTAACCTTTCTGCTTCAGTATAGCAGAAACAATTCCTTCTGACACCGGTTTTTCATCAAAAATACCATGTACATAACAGCCATAGACATTTCCGTTCTGAGCCCCATCCTCATGATATCCCTGTGGTTCTCCGTTTCCTTCTTCCCTCATTGAAACCAGCCTGTCTGATTTTGTATCCACTTCTGATCTTCCCATATGGATTTCGTATCCATTAAACCGGATTCCTTGCAGTTCTTTCAGAATACCGCCCATATCCCGGAATTTTCCTTCTACTCTCGTTCTTCTCTTTTCCTGTCCAAATACAGTGCAGACCGGAAGTAACCCCAATCCCTGTACTGTGCCTTTTTCCTCGATTCCGTCCGGATCCTGTATTTCCCTGCCGAGCATCTGATAGCCTCCGCAAATACCGAAAACCGCCCCTCCATTTCCACTGTAGCGAAGGATTTTCGCCTCCAGACCATTCTGACGCATCCACAGCAGATCACTGATCGTATTTTTACTGCCCGGAAGGATAACCAGATCCGGCTGTCCGAAATCTGCCGGAGATGAAATATACCGGACTGAAACTTCTTTGATTGCCTCCAGCGGTGCAAGATCCGTAAAATTTGAGATCCTTGGAAACCGGATCACCGCAATATCCACAAGTCCCGGCTTTTCCTTTTTATGGAATCTTTCCGTCAGGCTGTCTTCCTCGTCGAGATCCAGATAAAAATACGGCACAACACCAAGAACCGGGATATCCGTTCTGTCTTCCAGCATTTTCAGTCCCGGCTCTAAAATGGATACATCTCCCCGGAACTTATTGATCACAGTTCCTGCGATTCTCTTCCGTTCCTTTTCTTCCAACAGCATAACGGTTCCTGCAATCTGGGCAAAGACACCTCCCCGGTCAATATCTCCCACCAGCAGTACAGGTGCATCCACCAGTTCTGCCATTCCCATATTGACGATATCATCCTTTTTCAGGTTGATCTCTGCCGGACTTCCTGCACCTTCGATCACAATCACATCATACTTTTTTTCCAGTTCCCGATATGCCTCTAAAATATAAGGAATATAATCCCGCTTATGACGGTAATATTCTACCGCAGACATCACCCCGATTGGTTTTCCGTTGATGATGACCTGCGAACCTGTATCATTGGTAGGCTTTAACAGGATCGGATTCATACTCACTTCCGGTTCAATCCCTGCTGCTTCTGCCTGCATTACCTGGGCCCGCCCCATCTCAAGACCATTCTGGGTAATAAAAGAATTTAATGCCATATTCTGCGATTTGAAGGGTGCAACTTTGTATCCATCCTGCTTTAATACTCTGCAAAGTCCTGCTGCTATGGCACTTTTTCCCACATTTGACATTGTTCCCTGGATCATAATACATTTCGCCATCTTTTCAGCTCCTCTCGTTCAACACCTGCTTCATACATTCCAGTAACCGGTCATTTTCTTCTGGCAGCCGGACAGCCATCCTGTACCAGCCATTCCCGAGTCCCCGGTAATTTGCACAGTCCCGGATCAGGATCCCCCGCTTCTTCAACTCTTCAAACCAGTTGATCTCACTGTTAAAAAGAAGAAAGTTCGCCTCCGACGGAATGTACTCTATTCTCAGATTTTCCAGTTCTTTTTCCATTCTTTCCCGCTCTGACTTTACCAGTTGCCGTGTCTGCTCTTCTCTATGGTCTTCCTTCAATGCTGAGAGTCCCGCAGCCTGTGCCGGAGTTGATACGCTCCACGGCTGACGTACCGTCTCCATCCGTTCCAGCAGTGCTTTATCAGAACTGATCCCGTACCCAAGACGGATTCCCGGAACTGCATAGATTTTTGTAAAAGCCTGCAATACGAACAGATACCTGAACCTGCCGGTCTCCAACTGCATGGATGCCTCTTCCCCTGAAGTCAGGAACTGCACAAAACATTCATCCAGTACCAGTCTGACCCGCTCTTTTCACACTTTTCAGCTATTTTAATAAGAAACTTCTTTTCCACTGCCTGTCCCGCCGGATTCGACGGAGAGCATAAAAATAAGAAATCCAGTTCTGATGTGATTTTTTCTGTCAGATCCGTTCCCAGACGGAAATTATTTTCTTTTTTTACTTCATGATACAGGATTTCACATCCTACCGTCTTTAAAGCCTGCTCATATTCTGAAAATGCCGGTATCACGATCATTGCTTTTTGAGGTTTTTCTGCCAGTACCAGTGAAAATAAAAGATCTGCTGCTCCATTTCCGATCACAAACCGTTCTGCTGCCAGTCCCTTTTTTTCTGCCAGTGCATTTCTTAATTCCCTGCTCCGGCTGTCGGGATACTCTCCAATCCTCTGCAACGACCGGGCTGCCGCTTCAACAACTGCATCTGCAGGTCCTAATGGATTTACATTAATGGAAAATCCAGTAAATTTTTATATGTATAAATATCTCCGCCATGTGCGTACTGCATCTCTTACTCCTGCTCTTCTCTCTGCTGCTCCAGTAACCGTTCCAGTTCTTCCCGGTATTCCCCGAACCATTTTACCGGAGGTACTTTCTGATCCGTATTGATCCTCTTTTCCATCCACACCATATTATACCATCTTCCGAACTTATAACCACAGTCATAAAATTCTCCCACAAGCCGGTAGCCTGAATGGGCATGAAATTCTACGCTGTTCCTCGTCAGGTATTCATCCAACTACAGCAAACAGATCAGTAATTTGATTCCGCCAAATACAAGCAGCATCAGAACCGTCGTCACATACATCAGCTTTCCTGCCCTTGGAATGTCTTCCGCCTCGATCTTGCGGAGTGGATCTCCGATAAATTCCTTTTTGTGGATCTTACCAAAATATACCGCATCTCCTGCCAGTTGCACATCCAATGCCCCGGCACAGACCGCTTCTGACTGTGCCGAATTAGGACTCGCATGCTTTCGGCAGTCTCTTCTGTAGATCTTCCACGCATTCTTTCCATTCAGTCCGGTCAGAAAAGACGCCAGTACCATAAACCATGCCGTCAGTCTTGCCGGAATATAATTGAAAAGATCATCCATTTTCGCAGGGATTCTTCCAAAATAAAGATACGTTTCATTTTTATACCCCAACATCGAATCCATCGTGTTCACTGCCTTATATAAAAAGCCCAGTGGTGCACCTCCCAGAAGCAGATACAGAAGCGGTGCGGTCACTCCATCGGAAGTATTTTCCGCAACGGTCTCTACAGCCGCCTTCGTCACTCCTTCAAAGCTCAGATTTTCCGTATCTCTTCCGACGATCATCGAAACTGCCTTTCTCGATCCTGGCAGATCTTTTTCTTTTAACCGCTCATAAACCTTTCCGCTTTCGCTGACAAGACATCTGGCTGCAAAAATCTGATAGCACCAGAATGTCTCCAGTATGAATCCTGCTGCCGGACTCCATTTCCGTACGATCCACAAGATCCCTGCCGTCACACTATATACCACTGCAACCGTCAGAATCCATAAGATTCCTCCTGCAGCAATCTGTCTTTTTTCTCCCGTCTTTCTTCGGAGCAGCTTCTCCAGAAACGAGAGCCACTTTCCGATCAGCCGTACCGGATGATACAGCCAGACAGGATCACCAAAAATAAAATCCAGTACAAATCCCGCTACACACGCTCCCAGCGAAACTAATCCCATAACTTTTCCACCTTCCGCAGCTTTTTATTACCGGTTTTCCACTCTTTTTCGTCAATTATCACCCGATATCCACTACCGTTGCCCACCTGCCAGTCATAAAAATTCTTCTTTTCTTCTGCAAGTTGTTCAAATACTGCCATGATCGTGCCTCCATGTACTACAAAAGCCGCCCGCTGTACCTTTTTTTCAATTAGCCATTCAATCTGATCAATCGCACCTTCCACGCTCCTTCTGCGGAAAACGCTCTGTTCTTCCCCACCCGGAAATGTAATCGTACCATTTGATTTCAGCCATGCAATATACTTCGGTACAGACTTCAGTTCTTCATACGTCTTTCCTTCAAACTGTCCGAAATCGCACTCTCTTAACCTCGGCTCGGTCTTTCGTTCCGTTCCCGGAAACATCAGTCTGCTGTCTGAATACAGCGAAGCATCGGACTACAGATCACCCGCTCCACTTCAGAATATTCTGCAGGATTTTTCAAAAAGCCTTCTACTGTCTTCTCTGACAACGGTTCGTCCGTACTTCCTATATATTGTCGCTTTTCATTTCCCGGTGTCTGCAAATGTCTGATCCATATAAGTTCCATTTTTTCTCCTTATCTTTTATCCTGCAAGCATAATTCCCGCAAGCATCCCCAACTCACAAAGCTGCAGAAAATATCCTGCAAGATCTCCGGTCGTTCCACCAAAATATTTTCTGTTGAATAAATAATAATAGACATAGATTGCGATTCCCATCGCCAACGCTGCAGTCCCTGCTGCAGGTGAAATTTTCAGCAGAATAAAAGCCGTCAGTACTGCCCACAGCATCATAACCACTCTGACTCTCCGCTTTGCTGCTCCATCCTGAAATGTCCGCAGCAATCCGCTGTTCTTTGCAGCTTTGAAACTGACTACTGCCAGTCCGCTCATAGCTCTGGAAAATGCGAAAATACAACAGGCGACCAGTAATTTCTTCTCGCCTATTTCACTCCATATTCCGATATTTGCCAGGAAATAGCAGCAAAGTCCAATAATGGCAAATGCTCCCGTATGCGGATCTTTTAATATTTCAAGCCGTCTTTCCCGTTCTGCATAAGACTCATGGCATCCACTGTATCTGCAAAACCGTCAAGATGGATCCCGCCCGTGATCAGCACCGGGATCAGCGTCATAGCCACCGAAAAAAGCAATGGTTTACAATGCAGCCAGTGAAGAAGTGCATACCCTGCCGCAAATTCTGCAGCTCCGATCACCACTCCCACAACCGGGAAAAAACACATCGCATATCTCATATTTTTTTCATTCCACTCTGCCTGTGGCATGGGGATTTTTGAATACATTGCAATCGCAATGATCAGTGAATTGAAGATCCACATTTTCTTAACTCCTATTTTAACTCCTGATACTGTTCTACCTGAATCTCTTCAAAGGTACTCATTTTCCGGTATACATCCAGTCCCATTTCCAGAAGCGGAACCGCTGCAACCGCACCGCTTCCCTCTCCCAGTGACAGGTCACACCCGATCATTGCAGACATTCCGAGGGCATCCAGTACCCTCTTTCCTCCCGGTTCTTTTGAGCAGTGGGATGCAAACAGATATTTCCCCACAAGCGGTGCCAGCCTGACTGCACAGAGTGCTGCAACTGAGGAAATAAATCCATCAATCAGCACCGGAATCCGATAGATCGCACCACCTAAAAAAAGTCCGCACATTCCGGCAATATCATATCCTCCGACCTTTGCCACTACATCCAGCACGTCACCGGGATCAGGGCGATTTTTTTCCAGTGCCTGCCGGATCACCCGGATTTTTCTTTGCAATCCTTCCGAACTTAATCCTGCTCCTCTGCCTGTTACTTCCTCTGCCTTTTTTCCAAGCAATACGGAAGCGACTGCACTGCTGGTAGTCGTATTTCCGATTCCCATCTCACCGGTTGCCAGCAGATCATACCCCTCTGCTTTTCTCTCGCCGGCGATCTCGATCCCGGTCAGAATGGCTCTGATCGCCTGCTCCCGCGTCATCGCCGGACCGTGAGCCATATTTTCTGTCCCGTAACTGATCTTTTTGGAGGGATCGGTCAGAGAAGCAACATCGACCGCCATTCCTATATCGACCGGCAGGACATCCACACCGGCTATTTCTGCCATAATACACACACTCGTTGCACCTTTTGTGAAGTTATCCGCAACAATCGCAGTCACTTCCTGCCCCGTCTGCGTCACACCTTCTGCCACCACTCCGTTATCCGCACAGAAGATCACCAGACCCTTTTTCTTCATTATAAAATCCGCATCTTCCGGATACCCGCCATTCGGATCACTGCCTCTTCCAGCTTTCCCAGACTGTGCAGTGGCTTTGCAACCGTCTTCCAGCGTTCTTCCGCCTGCCTCATACTTTCCACATCCAGTGGCTTTATTTCTTCTAATTTTTGATTTAAAATTTTTTCCAGCATATTTTTCTTTTTTCAGCAAATACTATCTCTGATTTTAAGTAACTTTCTCCCGGAGAACTCTCCTTCCTGGGATTCCTCCGCTATTCTACCATAAAATAAACAATTGCGATATACTTAAAATCAAGGTTTCTTTTTCACAGGACTCCTTACTTTTTTGAAAAATTTTTAGAATTTGTTTCTACTTTTTTCATTCTCTTTGTTAAAAATTTTACAGGATTCTTGTTGATTTTATCCCTATAATATGTATAATTAGAAAAGGATATTGTAACATCTGCATTTGCAGAAAAGTTCTATATTACTATAAAGAAAGAGGTACATGTAAGATGGCAAAAATTGATTTAAGTAAGTATGGCATTACCGGAACTACAGAGGTTGTATACAATCCTTCTTATGAGATGTTATTTGAAGAAGAGACGAAACCTGAGCTGGAAGGCTACGAAAAAGGTCAGGAAAGTGAACTTGGTGCAGTGAACGTAATGACAGGTGTATACACTGGTCGTTCCCCTAAAGATAAATTTATCGTTATGGATGAGAACTCCAAAGATACAGTTTGGTGGACATCTGACGAATATAAAAATGACAATCACCCGGCTACTCAGGAAGCATGGGCTGCTGTAAAAGATCTTGCAATTAAAGAGCTCTCCAATAAGAGACTTTTCGTTGTAGATGCATTCTGCGGAGCTAATAAAGATACTCGTATGGCAATCCGTTTTATCGTTGAAGTTGCATGGCAGGCACACTTCGTAACAAATATGTTCATCAAGCCTACAGCAGAAGAGCTTGAGAACTTCGAGCCAGATTTCGTTGTTTACAATGCTTCCAAGGCAAAGGTTGAGAACTACAAGGAACTCGGACTTAACTCTGAGACAGCCGTAATGTTCAACATCACAAGCAAAGAGCAGGTTATCGTTAATACATGGTACGGCGGAGAAATGAAGAAAGGTATGTTCTCTATGATGAACTACTTCCTTCCACTTAAGGGAATCGCTTCCATGCACTGCTCAGCTAATACAGACCTGAACGGTGAAAATACAGCAATCTTCTTTGGTCTGTCAGGAACAGGTAAGACAACACTTTCCACAGATCCTAAGAGACTCCTCATCGGTGATGACGAGCACGGCTGGGATGACAACGGAGTATTCAACTTCGAGGGCGGATGCTACGCTAAGGTTATCAACTTGACAAAGAGTCTGAGCCGGACATCTACAATGCTATCGTTCGTGACGCTCTTCTTGAGAACGTTACACTTGACGAGAACGGAAAGATTGATTTCGCTGACAAGAGCGTAACAGAGAACACTCGTGTATCTTACCCGATCAACCATATTAAGAATATCGTTCGTCCAGTATCTTCTGCACCGGCAGCAAAAGAAGTAATCTTCCTGTCTGCAGACGCATTCGGAGTACTTCCTCCGGTATCTATCCTGACAGATGATCAGACACAGTACTACTTCCTGTCTGGATTTACAGCAAAACTTGCTGGTACAGAGCGTGGAATCACAGAGCCTACACCAACATTCTCAGCTTGCTTCGGACAGGCATTCCTTGAGCTGCATCCTACAAAATATGCAGAGGAACTTGTTAAGAAGATGAATGTAAGCGGAGCTAAGGCTTACCTCGTTAACACAGGATGGAACGGAACAGGAAAGCGTATCTCCATTAAAGATACTCGTGGAATCATCGACGCAATCCTGAACGGAGCTATCAACAATGCTCCTACAAAGACAATCCCATACTTCAACTTTGAAGTACCTACAGAGCTTGAAGGTGTTGATACAGGAATCCTTGATCCTCGCGACACATACGCTGATGCTTCTGAGTGGGATGTTAAGGCAAAAGATCTTGCTGAGAGATTTATCAAGAACTTCGCTAAATACGAAGGAAATGAAGCTGGTAAAGCACTTGTTGCTGCTGGTCCTCAGTTATAAGAATCTGGCAATAGCCTGAAATGATTCTGATCTTCCGTTTTATGGATGAATAGAATATAATACGCGTAAAAGCTATGGAAATGAAAATGAGATAACCTCTCAAAATTTCATTTTCCATAGCTTTTTTAGTTTCGCTAATCAAAAGGTATTGACTTTTCCATGTAAGATGATATCATAATGATATCAAATAAATTCTTTTTATATTAAGGAGGGGTTTTTATGGAAGAAAAAAATCTTAACAACCAAAAAAAAATGGTATGGCAGTCCTGCTGCTTACCTCTCTGCTTTATCTTGCAGCGGTTGCAGTCTGTGTCCTGTCATCTGTCTCTATGAGCAATGACATCACACCACTCAATATAACCGGACTGGTTCTCAGCATTATCTGGTTAGCTCTTGGATGGATTCCTTTTGCCGGACTGAAAGTATTAAAGCCACAGGAAGCACTTGTCCTCACTCTTTTTGGAAAGTATATCGGCTCTCTGAAAGATTCAGGATTTTATTTTGTAAATCCATTCTCTATCGGAGTCAATCCTGCTGCAAAGACAAAATTAAGCCAGAGCGGTGATGTAGACAATCACTCTAAAAAAGATACTTCTATCGCAAGCCTCTTAGGCAGCAATAGTCTTTCCCTTTCAGATGAATCTTCTAATAAGAAAATTTCTTTGAAGATCATGACTCTGAATAATTCACGACAGAAGATCAACGACTGCCTTGGTAATCCAATCGAGATCGGAATTGCTGTTACGTGGCGTGTTGTGGATACTGCAAAAGCAGTATTCAATGTAGATAATTATAAGGAATATCTTTCTCTCCAGTGCGACGGTGCTTTACGCAATATCGTACGGATCTATCCTTATGACACAGCCCCTGATATCGATACAACCGGAGACGGGAAGGCAGACGAAGGAACCTTCGCGGCTCCAGCGAGATCGTAGCGGCAAGAATCCGTGATGAGATTCAGAAAAAAGTAGCCGATGCAGGACTTGAGATTATTGAAGCCCGCATCACTTACCTTGCTTATGCCCCGGAAATCGCTGCCGTAATGCTTCAGCGTCAACAGGCATCTGCGATCATTGATGCAAGAAAGATGATCGTTGACGGTGCTGTCGGAATGGTTGAAATGGCTTTAGACCAGTTAAATGAAAAGGGTGTAGTAGAACTGGATGAAGAACGAAAAGCTGCAATGGTATCCAATCTGCTCGTTGTTCTCTGCGGCAACCACGACACCCAGCCGATCATTAATTCAGGAAGTCTTTATTAATTTTTATGGCTGAAAAGGATAATAAGAAAAAGCAGATTCCGCTTCGGCTCTCTGCCCAGCTTTATAATGCCATTGCAGCCTGGGCGGAAGATGATTTTCGTTCCGTCAATGGACAGATTGAATATCTGTTGACCGAATGTGTCCGCCAGCGGAAAAAGAATGGGAAATATGTATCCGAACACTTAGATGAACCGATAGAACTGGATATCAAATAATCGGCTTAAATCCAGCCGATTATGAATCTAACTGATTATAAGCACTCCCGGATGTCTGACAACATCGGGAGTGCTTATAATTTCTCTTATTTACAGACTTTTCTTCATCGTCTCTTTCTTCCAATTACTCTTTTTTCTTCTGTACATCCACCAAAAAAACTCTCCAGTTCCATCGGTTCTACCGGCTCAAATTTCAGTCTGGATGTATTAACCGCTTTCTCCCCTTTACTGACTGCCAGTGTAATATGAGGAATTTTTATCTGTTCTGACATTTTCTGCAGCACCGGATCTTCACATTCCAATTTTACCTTAAGTCCTTCATTTCTCCCATCATTTCCATATCCGGTAATCCATACCCTGACCACTGTTCCGAAAAGAGACTCCTCTACCTTGTCCGGCTTATAGGAAAACGTAATATGCGGGATTTCAATCTGCTGTTCCAAAGGATTTTTTCTATATTTTTTTACTTTTTTATAAAAATCTTCCGTAGCAAAAAAGCATCCGATATAATGATATTTCTCCCACATAAAAAACTCTCCTTTACCTCTCTTTTCTCTTATTCTTTCAGTTTTTCTTTTTTTGAAACGAATAAACTTTTCATAACTCCGGCCGCAGTCAGAAAAATAAGCAATATGCAGACTCCCTGGACACCATGTACTACTACCGGACCAAACTTCAATGTTCCTCCTAAAAAGGAAGCTGAAAAATCAAAGCTGTCAATCAGAGCCGAAAAGACACTCAGGATCGAAAGAAATAACAAAGATCGATTCAGCTTTGCCTCTCTGCTTTTCTGTTCTTCCTCCGTTTCTCTTTTTCTTTCCTCGGTCAATGCACGTATTGGCTCATTGACATCTTCATACATATCTTTTAATGCAAATACATCTGTCATCCTGTCATACAGTCTTTGATACTGTGCTACTTCTGTCACACACGAAAACACAAAATCTGCCTCAAATTCATAAAGCCTTCTTCTATATTCTTCCAGAGTTTCCAGGGTATTATACCTTCCCACTCCAATTTCTGTCAGAAACATATACAGTACATACTTTTGATGCAGCAGTAAAATATACATATACAGATATTGAGCATTAAAATTCCTGTAAAATGTCGTTCTGATGAATGGTCCTCTCCCCATTTCAGGACAGGTAATACAGACTGCCGCCTCCTGGGATACTCCCCAGATCATATCGTGCGAAGACTGATATATTTCTTTTTTCTCTCGCTCCTGATCTTCTGTATATAAGAACCCCTCGCTATAGCAATACCTTAGAAAAAGAGGTCTTCTCGATAATCTTCTTTTTTCTCCATTTCAAGATAACTCAGAACATTTGCCCGCTCAGTGGATGGATTCGCATAATAAAAATAATCAAATGTACCGATTTCTTCTACTTCCCGCATCAGCTTTTCTGCGATTTTCAAAAATGTAATCTCATTGGGATTCTGATCAGAAAAAATCTTCTCTCTTCCGACCTTTTTCAGATAATACTCTGCCGAAGCAATATAGTTGGATCATTTTTCTCAAACTGTACCTGAAATACCATAATACATACAGAAGTACTGAAACAATAGAGCTGGATTCCGATTAATTGAAACCTGAAGCTGATCTCTGTCCCCTGAAACGGGTGCTTTTTGGTCGAAAACCAGTCTTTCAATCCTGAAAAATCTTCTCTTTTTCTGCCATTCCATTCATAATGAAAGCACAGACACTGCTCCGGTTTGCGGCTGTCCAGCTTATCCGCAACATACTTCATCATATAAATGATCTCATCATGCACCAGATCCCATGAATCACTTTCATCCAGCATCCGGGTCAAATCTTTAAACCGTTCGTATTTTTCATACTTAAACGGAATAAAAAAATAACTGGTATTTTTCATATATTCCATATTTTTTTCATTCCTCTGCTTTTCACTTTTGTCTACTCTTTTTTTACTTTACCTGCACTTTAGAAAATTTTCGATCCATGCCCGGTTCGATGGATAATATAAATGAGGATATCCCGCAAAAAGACCCGGTTCTGCATGAATACAGCTCCAGCTTCTTTTCCCATCCGGTTTCACAGCCATACAGTCTTCTCCATTTTCTGTGCTGTCCCAGTAATGAAATTCATGTCCACGCAGGCTTGTTCCCTCCGGCAGCCACTCCTTTTTACAGGTTTCACTCATCGGAATCACATTAACATAACCGAATCTGACAAGCTTTCCTGTAGGATATGAAATTCCCCTGATCCGACCAACCATTGACCATTCTTTGCCTTCCCGATCTCTTATTTTTTCGTGAAGATACATAAATCCTCCACATTCTGCCAGGCAGGGAATCTGTTTCTCCAATGCCGCTCTTACTGACATCAACATACTTCTATTTTCCGATAACTGCTGTGCATACAACTCGGGATACCCACCTCCGAAGATCATTCCCTCTATTCCATCTGGAAGCTGCTTATCCCGCAACGGACTAAAATAGATCAGCTCACACCCCATCGACTCCAGGATTTCCAGATTTTCTTTATAATAAAAGCAGAACGCTTCATCTCTTGCAACTGCAATCCGCTTTTTTCTCTTCTCTCCACTTTCAGCCTGATCAGCAGAAAAGGATGATTTTAGAAAACAGGCATCCCTCTGCTGCCACTTCAGATCTTCCTGCTGCCATTTCAGTTCTTCTGCTCTTTCTGCAATCTCTCTGATTCCTTCCAGATCCAACGTCTCGTTTGCAATCTCTCCTGCCTGTTGCATCTGTAATTTCAATCCCTGTAATTCCTGCGGTGTCACCAGCCCAAATGCCTGCTCTCAAGCACGAATGGATCTGCCTTCGGCAAATACCCCACAATTTTGATCTCACTGTGGTTCATCCTCTGTAAAGTCTGTTCCAGCATCTGCTTCAATCTTGGATAGAGCATACCGGATATCTGATTTAAAATTACTCCGCAAATCCTGCTTTCCGGTACATATTCCATCATTCCTTTCAGTACTGCTGCCAGCGTCATTGCCGCTCCACGTGCATTCACAACTAAAATAACCGGAAATTTCAGCACAGAAGCAATCTCATAAGAACTTCCCCTGACTGTGTCCAGACCCATTCCATCATAATATCCCATAACGCCTTCCGCTATCACAAGATCTGCTCCCTCTGTATGTCGGATAAAATTCTTTGTCAGTTCTTCTGCATCTGAAAAGAACAGATCTAGATTTTCAGAATCGACTCCCAGCACCTCCCTGTGGAACATCGGATCAATATAATCCGGTCCGCATTTACAGCTTCTTATATTCAGTCCCTGCTGCACATAAGCAGACATCATACCGCAGGCCGCTGCCGTCTTTCCACTGTTACTTGACACTGCTGCCAGTAAGATCCTCGGTATTTTTTTCATGTTTCTGTCGCTCTCCTTTCAGACGGATAATATAAACCGGATTCTGACCTGTCATCATATGATAATCTCCGAGGATTCTGGAACGTGCTGCAGACAACTGAGTCACCTGAATTTCTTTTAAAAGACCATCTTTTGAAAGTTCCATCACCGCTCCAAGTGTTTCCAGTGAAATTGCATTCAATACAATCTTCACTTCCGGATTTGCAGCCGTCACCTTCTCTATGATCTGACGCAGATTTCCTGAACTTCCTCCTATAAATACATGCGTTGGCATTTCCAGGCCTTCCAGTACCTCAGGTGCATTTCCCTCAATAATCCTGATTCCATCCACACAGAATTTTTTTCTGTTCTGCCGGATCAGTTCCACTCCTTCCGGATTCTTTTCAATCGCATAAACTTTTATTTTTTCTCCTGACAATGCTATTTCCACTGAAACTGATCCGGTTCCCGCCCCTATATCATAGACAACAGCATCTTCTGTCAGTTCCATTTGTGCCACACTCACTGCCCGGATTTCTGCTTTCGTCATCGGTACTTTTCCACGTAGAAACTCTTCGTCCTTTCTATGCGGTCCTGTCGCCTTAGATGGAACTGGATTTTCAACCATCACTGCTGTTAATCCCTCAAAATCCTCCTCCTGAAAATCAGAAAGTACACCAGATCTTACGCATTCATCTGCATAAGAAAGATTTGTTCCGATATGGATCTTTACTTCATTCATCTCATACTCAAGCATTCTTTTATAAAACACTTTTCCGGCATCCGTTCCTCCAAGCAGAAGAAAGGTTTTTTCTCTTTTATCAATCGTCTGTATAAAATTTTCATTTTTTCCGTGAAGACTGATGATTGCTGCATCCTCCCATGCAATCCCGATTTTTGCACTCAGATATACAATCGAAGAAATTCCCGGAACCAGTATTACCTCATCTGCAAAACCTTCCAGTACCTTTTCCAGCTTTTTTGCTCCACTGAAAAATCCAATATCCCCTGAAAGAAGAATCCCTATTTTCCAATCCTCCTTTTCCGCTTTTATAATCTCTGCAATCTGCTCTGGACGGTATTCCACCATCATCTTTTTCTTCTCCTGCATCTCACCAGGAAGAATCCGCTTTGCACATTCCAGCATCCGCTTTGCACCGATCAGGCAGTCTGCCTGATCAATCACTTCTTTTGCCCGGGCGGTCAACATTTCCGGCATTCCCATTCCAATTCCTGTCAAAAATATCTTTCTTCTTTTTTCTCCGCTGTTCTTATCTACTCTCATGCCTCACTCTTCCCTGTGCTTTTCTCATTCCTTTTTGCTCATGATCTTTTTCTCATGCCTTTTCTTTTTTCATCTCTCTATATCCACGGGGAGTTACCATTTTTCCATTTAACTCCATCGTCTTTTCAGTTCCGATATAAACTGTAGTAAACATATCAACTGCCGTTTCCCTTAATATTTCCAACGGCAATATCTGATAAGTTTCCCCTTCTCTTCCGATATTTTTCACAAACCCACAGATTGTATCAGGGCGACGGTATTTCAGAAAAATATCACATGCTTTTTGCAGATAGTCTGCTCTTTTTTTACTGGATGGATTATAAAGACAGATCACAAATCCTGCTTTTGCCGCAGCCTCCAGACGTTCTTCAATCTGTTCCCACGGTGTCAGCAGATCGCTCAGACTGATCACCGCAAAATCATGCATCAGCGGTGCTCCCAATACTGCTGCTCCTCCGGTAGCCGCTGTAATTCCCGGAATAATCTCAATTTTTATCTCAGGATACTCTCTTCCCACTTCATAAATCAGCCCTGCCATTCCATACACTCCGGCATCTCCACTGCACACCATTGCAACATCCTGTCCTTTCACAGCTTCTTCAAATGCCATCTGACAGCGTTTCACTTCCTGCTTCATAGGTGTACTCAGGAACTTCTTTTCCGGGTACTGCTCTCTGACCAGATCAATATATACCGTATATCCAAGGATCACAGGACACGCCTCCAGTATTTTCTCCGCTCTGACCGTCATCTGTTCTCCTGCTCCCGGTCCAAGACCAACCACATAAACTGTACTCATACTTCTTTTCCTTTCCTGAATTCCGTCGTAAATGCCGGATCATACAATTTTGATCTTTCATATTCTGTGTTCAGTACATTTCCAACTACGATCAGTGCAGTCTTGGTAACCTTTTCCCTCTCTGCAGTTTCTGCCAGTGTTCCAACTGTACAGTGCATTACTTTTTCTTCCGGCCAGGTCGCTTTATACACGATCGCCGCCGGAGTTTCTTCCTGATATCCACCTGCAACCAGTTCTTCTGACAGCTTCTCTAACATACCGGTACTTAAGAATAATACCATGGTCGCCTGATGTGCCGCGAAACTTCGGATTGATTCTTTTTCCGGTACAGGTGTTCTTCCTGCCATCCTTGTAATAACCACTGACTGGGAAATACCGGGCAAAGTGTATTCTGCTTTCAATGCTGCTGCCGCCCCACAAAAAGAACTGACTCCCGGACAGTCTTCAAATGGAATCTTCCGTCTGTCCAGTTCATCCATCTGTTCTTTGATTGCACCATACAGACAGGGATCTCCCGTATGCAGACGCACGACCTTTTTCCCCGAACTCTCTCCTTTGATCATGACCTCCATTACTTCTTCCAGTGTCATCTCTGCACTGTTATAAATCTCACACTCTTCTCTGCACATCTTCAGCAATGCCGGATTCACAAGTGAACCTGCATAGATCACAACGTCCGCTTCTTTCAGTTTATTCTGCCCTCTTACAGTAATCAGATCTTCTGCTCCCGGTCCCGCTCCGACAAATGTAATCATTCTTTTTCCTCCTTCATAATCAGCAATGTATAATAGCCGGCTTCTTCAGAGATACACTCCGCCCCCTGATAAACCGCTTCATTCTCCATTCCACAATTTTCTATCATAACGACCTTTTCTGACCGTCCCTGTAATCTTCTTTTTAATTCAGGCAATTTTCTTCCTGCTTTCATTAATATCTTCGTCCCTGAAAGTTCCAGAGCTTTCCCAATCTCATAAGAAGCCGGAATAATATGAATCTGTTCCTCTTTCTCTGCCAGTGAATCATTGATTCTCGATGCAGCCGCACAAAAAGAGGGAATTCCGGGAACCATTTCCGCTTCATAACCCATTTTCAAAATCCGTTTATGAAGATACATATAAGTTGAATAAACGGAAGGATCACCAAGCGTAAGAAAAACCAGCTTCTTACCCTCTTCCAGCAATTCACAAACCTTATCTGCATCCATATCATGAATTTTTTTCAGACGGTCTTTTTCTTTTATCATCGGCACAGGTAAATACATTTTTAATTTCTTTTCTACCTGGGGAACTGCCTTTTTTACAATCTGATAAGCGACACATCTATTTTGATAATTGTTCAGTCCGTCCTCTTCTCTTTCATTCTCTCCTGAAAATACCGGTACTTCCAGACCTCTGTCTGACACCGGAAGAACAACTACATCACTTTCCCTGATCTTCCGGACCGCTTTCAATGTCAGAAGTTCCGGATCTCCCGGACCGACCCCTACACCTGTCAGTTTCCCTTTCGTCATTTCTGCTTCCTTTCATTTTGAATCCGCTCCAGTAATTGTTCTGCATTCGGAGTTTTTCCCAGGATTCCATCCTCATTTGAGAACATGATTGCACCGATCTCAAATTCTCCCCCGGCTCTTCCCGATAAATAGAAATCAATCCGATCCATCACGCTTGCCATAACCGGTTCTAATATTCCAAGCTGCCGGATGATTTTCAGGGCTTCTGTCGTATTCAGGCATTGCATGATCCTGCATACACTTTCCCGATCTGCTCCCTGCATGGCTGCATGAACTGCCAGCACTTCCATCCGGCAGTCCGCCTGCCGTGAATGTGTATTCATTACACCTGCCGCCAGCTTGACCCATTTTCCTACATGACCAATAAGAAGGATTCCCTTCATACCAAGCAGTCTTGCATCTTCAATAGCCTCTCCCACATAATTACTGCACTTTACGGTAAGCTCTGCATCCAGTTCTAACTGCTCTGTTAGAAAATCCATTCCATAATTTCCCGGAACAATATAACACCTCTCATACCCACTGCTCCGAATCATTTTCATTTCCAGATAAATTGTATCTGTCAGTGCCTTTTCACTCATAGGCTCTACGATCCCACTTGTTCCAAGAACCGAAATCCCGCCTCTGATACCAAGTCTCGGATTGAACGTCTTTTTCGCTGCATCTACTCCCTCCGGAATAGAAATTTCAACAGAAAGTTCTCCCTGATATCCCTTTTGCAGACAAATTTCCTGAACTGCATCAAAAATCATTTTTCTCGGAATCTGGTTAATTGCTGCCTGTCCTACTTTCTGCTCCAGTCCTGGATGCGTGATCCGTCCAACGCCAACTCCTCCTTCCAGGCTCAGATTTCCTTCATAAAATGCAGTATCTGTTGTCTGCCGTTCCTTTTTTACTCTTGCAAAAACCAGTAATCCATTGGTCACATCCGGATCATCTCCGCTATATTTCCTTATGGCACACTCCACGAATTTTTCTGTCTGCCGAATTTTCTCTACATCCAGATAAAGTTCTATTCCCTTTGGAGTCATCAGCTTTACCTGCTGGATTGTCTCTCCTGAAAGCAGCATATAAGTTGCCGCCTTTGCTGCTGCAGCAGCACAACTTCCTGTTGTAAATCCCATTCTCAGTCCGGATTTTGTCCTTCCAATCTCATACACCACTTTCTCACCGCCTTTTCAATCTTTCAGTACCTTCTCAGTATTTCATAATGCTTTTTCAGTATTCAATCCCTTTCCTTGCATAGATTCCTCGGTCAAACGGATGCTTTCTTTTTTTGATCTCCGATACATAATCTGCCAGTTCAATCAGCCGCTCGTCCGGATTTCTCCCGGTTAATACAATTTCCATCCTTTCCGGTTTTTCTTTCAGAAAGGTAATCGCATCCTCATTTGGAATCAACCCATAATTGTATGCTGCCATAAATTCGTCCATAACAAGTACATCATATTCTTCTTTCCTTGCCTTAACCAAAATTTCTTTCCAAAGGCGAAAATACATCTCGGACATTTCTTTCTTTCCCTGTTCTGAAAGAGTTTTATAAAAGCCAAATGATTTCTTGAGATGAATCACTTCAATCCTGCTGATCTGATCCAGAATTTTCAATTCTCCCGAATCTTCCGTCTTTAAAAATCGCGTAAACAGAACCTTCATTCCATTCCCCGCTGCCCGCACTGCCAATCCGATCGCCGCTGAAGTTTTCCCTTTTCCATCGCCACAATAAATATGAATCAATCCCTTTTCCATCCACTTTTTACTCCTGTTCTTTCTTTCCAAAGTTACTTTCTATAAAATGGCAGACTTCCTGAACACTCCTTCCTCTCTCCTGTGGTCTCCCGATCACGATCAGTACAGCTCCTGCCTTTTTTGCTGCTTTCAGCTTTTCCTCAAATCCACCGGCTTTTCCGGATTCCTTCGTGACAAAATATCTTGCACGGGTCTGATGAAGCAATGCAAGATTCATTTCTTCCGAAAACGGTCCCTGCATAGCAATCAGATGCTTACCTTCAAACCCCAGCCTCACGCTTTCTTCCATCGCTGCTTTTGTCGATAACACCCTCGCAAAGCATCTTTCCTGATAATTTCCGATCTTTGTATATTCTTTCAATTCTTTGCTCCCGGTCGTAATCAGAATCTTTCCTTCTGTCGTACTTAAAAACTCGGCTGCCTCTCTGACAGATTCGAAAACTCTCACCTGCTCCTGACCTGCCAGATCTTCACTGGAAGTTTCCATCTCCCGCAGGCACCTGATATAGCCGGTCTGCGTCTCTTTGCAGGCATTCACGATATTTTCCGTGACAATTTTTGCAAATGGATGGGTCGCATCAACAACACAATCAATTTTTTTCTCTGTCAGGAATGTCTTTATTTCCTCCTCATTCATCCGCCCTGCAAGGATTATAATATCCGAGAGCTGCTCCTCCTGTAGAAGACTCTTTCCATATTCTGTGGCAGTACTTACATAGCATGCGATTCTTTTTTTCGATAAATATTCAGCCAGCATCCGCCCTTCTGTCGTTCCTGCAAAAAGTAATAATTTCCGTTCTTTTTCTCTCATTTTCCTTTTTCTTTCCTCCTTCAGAAACGGATTCTGACTGGTTCTTCCACCAGTGCAACTGTCATTTTTTCTTTTCTGTATTTTGGACAGATCAGTTTTCCATCTGGTACATAAGTTCTCACCGCACGTTCGCATACATTATCCACTCCCGTAACCTTTTTCACAAAATCCGATGAATCTGATACACTTCTAATTTTCATCAACTCATCTGCATTATAAGTTACAAAAGGAATTTTATATTTTTCTGACAGTTGCATAAGTCCGGCTTCTTCCTTTTTCAGATCAATACTGGCAAGTCCACAGAGCTGCTCCATCTCTAATCCATATTCCTTCAATACTTCCTTAAGCCCCTGTTCCAGCACTTCCTCGGATATGCCTTTTCTGCATCCAATCCCGCTGCAATATTACGGGTTCTCAGCAAAAGGAACCCCTCTTTTTCTGCATCCGGATTTTTCATTTTCCCCGGCTCTTCCGCTTTCTCCGTTCTCTTCTCTCTGAAACTTTCCAGCTTCACCTTATACGGATATGGTTCCCATACTTCCCGGGATCTACAGATAATAAGCTCCTTTGGAATTTTTCCTTCTATTATAATATCCTGATCCTCGATCAGACATGCTATTTTTTCTCCTTCAAGTACTGCTGCTGAAATTTCTTTTGCTTTCTTCCGATCCTTAAACAACAGATGATATTTTCTGGCAAAAACATCTACTGCAAATTTCTGCTGCACATCAGTCGCTGTCGTATGAACGACTTCTGCCTCTATCCACATACCGATCTGCTCTGCAAGTTCAACTGCACCGCCTATATGACCGGACAAGATCGGAATTACATACTTTCCCTTTTCATCCATGACAAGTACCGGTGAATCTGTAAACTTATCCTTTACAAAAGGTGCGATCCAACGGACAGCTATGCCAGCCGCCCCGATAAAAATAAATCCGCTCTTTCCCCAATTTTCTCTGATAAACTCCTGGCTTTTCTGTGGAAGTGGCAGGATTTCATTTTCTGCATACCTTTCCACTGAATAGCTTTCCACCGGAATCTCATTTCTTTTACAAAATTGGTTCAGTTTCCTGTTTAACTGCGTGCCTTCTCCTGTAAAACTAAAAATTATCATCTTGTCCATTTTAGCTGCTTTCTCTGAACTTTCTTCTATTCGACCTTGCTACTTTAATATTTTAGCATGAGAGAATAAGTTGTAAATTTGTATTTGTTGGGGTGATACGCTTGTAAATCAGAAAGCTTCTTTATGGCGAAGCGGACGCGGAAAGCAGAGATATTCCTTCGCGGTGCAGGCCCGCTTTACCTCAGCCCGTTGACCGTTTGTAACTCGAAAGTGGAATCTTCGTGCAATGCACTCGATTTACTTCTCTAACAAACGCTGCAAAGTGTCTTCGGAACGCTCCTGCTAATGCACCTGCTCAGGAACACCCTGCTTTCCGCTGACCA
>ENA-OQIO01000058-OQIO01000058.1-human-gut-metagenome-genome-assembly--contig:-NODE-58-length-47304-cov-5.618946_pt1 | contig 47304 bp, 54 predicted proteins | sample MGYA00242573_ERZ504737 | MGnify/ENA primary metagenome ERZ504737 (study PRJEB26092, sample SAMD00036203) | human gut metagenome | host: Homo sapiens | study: EMG produced TPA metagenomics assembly of...
TAAACCGTCAAAATAAATTTAAAATAAAACAGAGTGTGATAAAAGCGGCAGTTGTGCCAATCTATTGTCACACTCTGTTTTATATAGCTTTATAAAATTTTACATGAAATCATTTTAAATCCCTGATTTTAATTAAAAATCCCTACCGTTTTCCGGTTGATTTAAAATTACTTGGAATTTGCCGTAATCAGTTCCATGATTTTGCCGATAGCGTCATTCTGCTCGCTTAAAGCCATGTTATTGACATAAGTCATGCGCTTCTGATACAGGTCGCGCACGGCCGCAAGCAGTGTTTCCGGTGTAATGTCTTCTTCCATTAAAACAGCGGAGTAGCCGTGTTTTTTAAAGGAGTTGGCATTTAAAATCTGGTCGCCGCGGCTTGCATTGGCAGAAAGCGGAATCAAAAGATTCGGCTTCTTTAAGGCAAGCAGTTCGCAGATTGCATTGGCACCGGCACGCGAAATGACAATATCGCTCATTGCAAATAAATCGCGCATTTCCTTGCTGATATATTCAAACTGGACATAGCCTTCTTTATTTTCAAAGCTTTTATCGGTTTTGCCCTTGCCGCACAGATGAACCACCTGAAAATCCTTTAACAGCTCCGGTAAAATGGCACGCACGGCATTGTTGACTTTTACGGCGCCGGTGCTTCCGCCGACAACAAGAATGACCGGTTTTTCTGTGTTGAAATGACATAGATTCAGTCCGGCAAGTTTATTGCCCTGTAACAGTTCCTTCCGGATAGGAGAACCGGTAAGCACAGCTTTCTGTTGTGGGAGATACTGAACCGTTTCCGGGAAATTACAGCAGATTTTCGTTGCGGAACGCATGGCAATTTTATTGGCAAGTCCCGGTGTCATATCAGATTCGTGGATAATAACCGGAATCCGCTTATGTCCTGCCGCTAAAACAACCGGCACGGATACAAAACCGCCCTTGGAAAAGACGATATCCGGCTTGATTTTGCGCATCAGCGTCCTTGCCTGAAAATACCCTTTGAGAACGCGGAACGGGTCGGAAAGGTTTTTAAGGCTTTTGTAGCGTCTTAATTTTCCGGAAGAAATGCCGTAATACGGGATTTCAAGGTCTTCAATCAGCTGTTTTTCAATGCCGGTATAAGAACCGATGTAAAAAACTTCATATCCGGCTTCCTTTAAGCTCGGAAGCAGTGCAATATTCGGTGTAACGTGTCCGGCAGTACCGCCGCCGGTAAGTACAATCCGTTTCATAATAATCTCCATTCCGCAGGCATTTTAATGCCGGAGGAATCGCGAGCCAAATCTTATTTGGCTCTGCGATAAAAAGCAGCTTTGTGGTGCCTGCAGCACAAAGTGCTGTGTGAAAAATAAGCGCATCAGCGTTATTTTTCACACGAATCTCCATTTCTGAGCAGCTTGTTGTAAAGAGGCGATGAGAAATTTGCAAAAGCGGTTTTTCATCTGCATCATAGCTATTTGTTTTTGCTCATAAACAATATAGCCAACGTCAAGCTACGCTTGCCGTGTAAAAAATAAATAATCTGTTAAATACTACATTTTATGGGAAAAACGTTCTTTAAAGCTGCAATGCCGGCACAGTGTTCAACGGCACGTTTGGCACGGAAGCTTCTATAAAACGAACACTCCGTTCCCCGGCAAGAATGTCCTTTAGCGGTGTTGTAAAAATATTGCCGAGCGCCATGATGGCATTGCCGTCTAAGCAGCACGGAACGACCGTTCCGTCACTTAAAACCGCCATATGCTGGCGCAGTCCCTGACAAAAGCCCCTGTCGTTGCAGTACGCATTATTAAGTGCAGGCCATTCAAAAGGTGACTGCACATTGACGTACAAATGTCGTTTAATCACGCAGTTTTTTTCTCCGAACAGTGTTGGAACACCGGTGGTATTCCACAGCCGCAGGGAAATCTCAGTATCCGTCTGTGCAAGCAGTGTTTCACAGGAGGCAAATAACTGCGCAATGTAAGTATCCATGTCAATGCAGTCATTGTCGTCTGCGCTGTGCAGGGAAACATTCATCTGGTGGGGAGGCTGTGCAAGCAGTAAGGGAAGTTTTTGCGCAAGCAGTGTCCCGTTTGTTGTAAGATTTACGGTTACACCTGCCCTGCGGCACAGCGCAAGAATTTCATCAAGCTGCGGATGCAGCAGCGGTTCGCCCTTTACATGCAGATAAATGTAGTTGGTGTACGGACGAATCTGCTGTAAGGTATGTGCAAATTCATCGACAGACATAAAATGCGGACTGCGCAGGGTTTCCTGACAAAAAGAACATTTTAAATTACAGGAACTGGTGATTTCTATATAAATGCGCTTAAAACGCGCCACATTTCCCATAATTAATTCTGAGCCTTATACTGCTTTAAAGCCGTTGCAAGCTGGTCCGGGCAGGAAGTAGACTTAAATCCGCAGCGGATACCTTCCATACGGCGGATGGCTTCATCAATATCCATGCCTTCTACTAAAGCAGCAACACCCTGTGTATTGCCGGAGCAGCCGCCCTCAAAAGCTACATTGGTTACTTTATTATCAACAACATCAAAATGAATGGCGCGTGAACAGACGCCCTGTGTTTTATAATTCATCATTTTCTCTCCTTTGTTTTTTGCATTGTCATGGTATCATAAAATGAAGCGGGATACAAGAAAATTTATCTAAACAAAGGATAATTGTGCCATGATGTCCGGTAAGGAATCAACAGGATAAAGTTGCAAATTACGAGTGGTATGGGTATAATTATTAATATGCGGTAAAAGCCGCACAATGAAGAAAAATTTGTATAAAATGCTATGAGTGTCAAATCTACATTTTCCGCTCATAGAAGGATTGAAAACGGAGTAGCAAATGGCACGGAAAAAGAAGAAAAAACGACGCCTGAAAAAGGGGGCTGCACTCGTTTTAAAATGGTCCATTGCAATGATTATCATAGGAACTGCCGCATTTTTTCTGATGAATATGGTATATAACCGGGGCATTTATGTAAAGACACACCCGCTGGTACTCGATATGGAAGAAGATGTATCGGCAGAGGATTTTATTGAAACGTATGATGACACAGAGGTGCTGGTCACTTTTGTAGATATGCCGGTGCATCAGATTGGAAAGCAGACGGTTGAGTTTGTAGTGGAAAATAAAAAGGGAAGAAGTAAAAAATATACACAGACACTCGAATGGGTGCATAAAGATAAAACAGCGCCGCAGATTAACGGTGTACATAACATCACAGTGACCATCGGGGATACTGTTTCATATCTGGACGGGGTCAGTGCCGTGGATGATGTGGACGGACCGGTGAATGTAACGGTTGAAAAGGTGTCTGTCAATACAAGACAGACGGGAACGTACCCTATCGCTTATCTGGCAACAGACAGTGCGGGCAACCTGGCAAAGGTCAATGCAAGCGTAACCGTGGTGGAACGCGCACAGGACTGGCAGGAGGCATATGCGCTGGTTGACAGTGTACTGGCAAAGATTACAACACCGCAGATGTCACTCGGACAAAAGGCAAAAGCCATTTTTGATTATGCGCATAACAATATTACATATGCGGGCGTGCGCCTTGCAGATGACTGGGATGCGGAATGGTATGCAGGACTTCAGAATATTGAGCAGAACGGCACGACAGGCGGCGACTGCTATACGTATTATGCTGTTGCAAATGTGCTGTTACAGCGTGCCGGAGCGGAAACCATGCGTGTGGAGCGGCAGAACGTAGGGGACGGCAGCCACCACTACTGGATTTTGTGTAATGTTGGGACAGGCTGGTATCATTTTGATGCCACACAGATTTCCAACGGATTTACGTGTTTTATGCTGACGGATAAGCAGGTGCGCGACTTTACACAGATAAAGCCGAATTTCTATGATTTTGCCGCAGACCGGTATCCTGCAACACCGCAGACGGAATTTGTCCTGCAATAAGCAATCTGTTTATTATGGAAGGAAAAGAAAATGAAGACACTGGGAATTTTAGGCGGAATGGGACCGATGGCGACTGCCTGTTTTATGGAACGGATAACCGCAATGACAGCGGCAGATACCGACCAGGAGCAGATACCGGTGATTGTATACAGCAATACACAGATTCCTGACAGAAGTGCGTATCTTTTAGGCAGACCGCAGGCGGAAAATCCTGTGACGGCATTACGGCAGACGGCGCATTTTTTAGACGGTGCATGTGATTATATTGCAATGCCGTGTGTGACAGCACATGCGTTTTATACGCAGATACAACAGGAACTTTCCCATGCCGTGCTTTTCAATATGGTTGAACTGACGGTGCAGTCATTAAAGGCACAGAACATAAAAAAAGCGGGACTGCTGGCAACGGACGGCACGATTGCAGGCGGTGTATTTAAAGAAAGTTTAAAAAATGCAGGAATCGAGAGTGTTCTGCCGGGTGCGCTGTCACAAAAAAGCCTTATGGCGCTGATTTACCGGATAAAAGCGGGAAAAGAGCCGGATATGGCGGCGTTTAACCGCATTTTACAGGAACTCGTATCCGGCGGCGCAGAAAGAATCGTACTTGGCTGTACGGAAATTTCCATTTTAAATTTAAAAGAAAAATGTCCGTGTGCCGTACCGTATACAGACTGTATGGAACTGCTGACGGAGGCGGCGGTGGCAGCGTGCGGCGGACAAGTCGCTCAGAAATGGAGGCAAATGCGAAAATCCATAAATTAAAGATTTTCGCATATCAAGCGTAGCTTGATGTTTCACTTTGTGCCGCAGGCGTCACAAAGTCGTTTTATCGCAGAGTCAAATAAGATTTGGCTCGCGATTCCTCCGACATTAAAATGCCTGCGGAATGAGGAAAATGCGAAAATATGCTTGAGAGCATATTTTTCACACGGAGATTTGTTTCTGAGCGAAAACAAATCTCTCTGATTGCAGATGAGAAATCGCCTGCGCGAATTTCTCATCGCAGCTTCGCGACAAAGTCGCTTAGGAATGGAGGCAAATGCGAAAATCCATAAATTAAAGATTTTCGCATATCACTTTGTGCCGCAGGCGTCACAAAGTCGCTTTTATCGCAGAGCCAAATAAGATTTGGCTCGCGATTCCTCCGGCATTAAAATGCCTGCGGAATGAGGTAGTATGAGAAATGTATTAGAATATCTGGAAGCGGCATATCTGAAAGCACCGGAAAAGACGGCATATGCCAGTGAAACGGACAGCCTTACGTTCCGGCAGGTTTATATGCAGGCGCGGTCTGTCGGAACAGTGCTTTTAAAAGATGGATTGTATAAAAAGCCGGTGGTGGTTTTTATGGAAAAAAGCCCGCAGACGATTACTGCATTTTTAGGTGTGGTTTATGCGGGGTGCTATTATGTGCCGGTTGATGAGGAAATGCCGTCTTACAGAATGGAACTGATTTTTAAGACACTTTCGCCGCAGGCGGTAATCTGCGATAAAGCAACAACAGATAGGCTTTACAAAATGGGCTATCAGGGACAAGTATATTTATATGAGCAGATATCAGCTACACCGCAGGATACGAAAGCACTGTCGCAGTCCGTGAAAAAAGCATTGATACCGATGCACTGTATATTGTATTCACATCGGGTTCAACAGGCATCCCAAAAGGTGTTGTAGCCTGCCACCGTTCAGTCATTGATTATATTGAAAATCTTTCAGCAGTGTTGCAGGTATCGGAGGATACCGTGTTTGGCAATCAGGCGCCGCTGTATGTCGATGCCTGTTTAAAGGAAATATATCCGACCTTAAAATTTGCGGCAACGGCATACCTGATACCAAAGCAGTTATTTATGTTTCCGGTGAAGCTTGTTGAATTTATCAATGCTCATCAGATTAATACCATCTGCTGGGTTGTTCCGGCACTGACGATGATATCGGGACTGGGCGCATTTGAAAAAGCAGTGCCGTCATCTTTAAAGACGATTGCATTCGGCAGTGAAGTGTTTCCGGCAAGACAGCTTGCACTCTGGAGAAAATATGTCCCCAATGCACGGTACATCAATCTGTACGGACCGACGGAAGCAACCGGAATGTCCTGCTACTATGTTGTGGACAGGGAATTTAAGGAAGACGAAGTGATTCCGATTGGCAGACCGTTTCCCAATACCGGCATTCTGCTTTTAAATGAAGACGGAAAAGAAGTAACGCAGGGAGAAAAGGGCGAAATCTGTATCCGCGGAACGGCGGTGACCATGGGATATTACCGCCAGCCGGAAAAGACTGCGGGAATTTTGTGCAGAATCCGCTCAATAAGGACTATCCGGAGATTATTTATAAGACCGGAGATTTGGGTTATTATAATGACCGCGGAGAATTAATGTTTGCTTCCCGTAAGGATTATCAGATTAAACATATGGGACATCGTATTGAACTTGGTGAAATTGAAGGCAGTGTAAATTGCATGGAAAAAATCGCAGGCGGCTGTTGTATTTATGATGAGGAAAAGAAAAAAATTGTATTATTTTATGCGGGAGAAGTACAGCCGGCAGAGGTGCTTGCCTTTTTAAAGGAGCGTCTTCCACGCTACATGGTGCCGGGCGTTTTACGACAGGTGGATAGATTGCCGCTGACCTTAAACGGCAAAGTCAACCGCATGAAATTAAAAGAGATGTATGCTGGAGAATAGAAGAAATATGGAACAATTAATTGAAATTTTAAAAGAACTGCACCCGGATGTGGATTATGAAAACTGTACCACATTGATTACGGATAAGATTCTGGATTCGTTTGACATGATTACGATTATCGCCGAGGTGCATAACCGGTTTGATGTTGTCATTCCGGCAGATGAATTAGGACCGGAAAACTTTAATTCGGCACAGGCGCTGTATGCGCTGATTACACGTTTAGAGGATGAATAACCATGCTTTTTACATCATTTGAATTTGTGGCATTTCTAGCGTGTGTGCTGGTGCTGTATTATCTGATTCCGGTGCGGTTTCAGTGGATTTTACTGCTTGTTTCAAATGTATTTTTTTACGCATGTTCCGGGCTTTACGGACTGCTGTTTATGGGAGTTACGATTGTGACCTCATATGCCGCCGCCCGTATCATGTCTGCGGTGCAGTACCACATGGATGACACGGTAAAGGCACACAAAGAAGTCTGGTCAAAGCAGGAGCGCAAAGCGTACAAACAGCAGATAAAGCGTAAAAAGCGCATGATTTTTATAGGTTGTCTTCTTGTGAATCTTGGAATTCTTGCGGTTTTAAAATATACGAATTTTGCGATTGCCAATGTAAACGGCATTGCGGCGCTGTTTACCGGCAGACACTCCATTGCCCGTGTGAATCTGGTACTGCCGCTTGGCATTTCCTTTTATACGTTTCAGACAATGGGATATGTGATTGACGTTTACCGCGGTAAGGCCGAAGCAGAAAAAAATATTTTTAAAATGGCGCTGTTTACGTCCTTTTTTCCGCAGCTGATACAGGGACCTATCAGTCGTTTCGGCGAACTGTCACAGACATTGTATGCGCCGCACCGGTTTGATTTCAGGACGGTGTGGTTCGGACTGGAGCGTGTGCTGTGGGGCTATTTTAAAAAGCTGGTCATCGCAGACCGTATCGTGGTGGTGGTCAATGCCATTGTGGGACAGCCGGATATTTACAGCGGATTCTACGTATTTTGCGGCATGCTTTTTTATGCGGCAGAATTATATGCCGACTTTACCGGTGGCATTGATATTACAATCGGTATTGCGCAGATGTTTGGCATACAGCTTGCCGAAAACTTTGAACGACCGTATTTTTCAAAAAATATTGCGGAATACTGGCGCAGATGGCACATTACCATGGGAACGTGGTTTAAGGATTATCTGTTTTATCCGCTGTCTGCGTCCATGCCGGTGCTGTCGATGTCTACATTCTGCCGGAAACATTTCGGCGTGGCGGCAGGCAGGCGGATTCCGGTGTATTTTGTAACACTGGTGGTATGGTTTGCCACGGGAATCTGGCACGGCGCAAGCTGGAATTTCATTGTGTGGGGGCTGTTAAATGCCGTAGTCATTCTGCTTTCACAGGAATGTCGTCCGCTTTATGAAAAATTTCACGCACATTTTCCTGGCATACAAAAAAAATATGCCTACCGTATTTTTCAGGTGGTGCGCACGGTGCTTTTGATGTCCTCACTGCGTATGCTGGACTGTTACCGGAATGTCGGGCTGACTTTTAAAATGTTTGGGACGATGTTTACGGACTGGAATATGACAGCGGCGATGAAGGGACTGTTACAGCTCGGTCTGACAGCGGCGGATTATGCGGTTGTGGCAGTGGCAGTTGTTCTGGTGCTGTGTGTCAGCTTAAAACAGCGGAGAGGCAGTATCCGGGAGAGGCTTTATGAAAGAACAGCGGCAGTGCAGTATCTTGTCGTTTTTGCGCTTTTATTTGCCATTTTAATTTTCGGCGCGTACGGAATCGGGTACGATGCGAATCAGTTCATATATAACCAGTTTTAAAAAATGTTTGTACATAAAGAGGTTTGGGAAGACACGGCGGTTTCATGCTTTAAACCGTGTATTATAATGAAGAAAGGACAGAAATGGTACGCAGTAAAATAAAAACTTTAGGCATTGTGGCAGTTCTTATGACGCTTTCTGTTCTTGCCCTGTACTTTGCTCAGGCATTGCTCATGCCAAAGTATATGTCAAATGTAAAGGAAGGCGCACTCATTGCCGAGTATTATAAAGCACCGAAAAACAATGATGTCATATTTATCGGGGACTGTGAGGTTTATGAAAATATTTCTCCGGTTACACTCTGGCAGGAATACGGCATTACAAGCTATATCCGCGGCAGCGCGCAGCAGTTGATCTGGCAGTCGTATTATTTATTGGAAGAAACCCTGCGGTATGAAACACCAAAGGCGGTCGTGTTTAACGTGCTGTCCATGAAGTACAATGAACCGCAGAATGAAGCGTATAACCGCATGACCTTAGACGGCATGAAGTGGTCGGACAGCAAGGCGGCATCCATACGGGCTTCCATGACAGAAAAAGAAAGTTTTATAAGCTATGTATTTCCACTGCTTCGGTTTCATTCGCGGTGGAGTGCATTGACAAAAGAAGATTTCCGGTATATGTTTTCAAAAGATATGGTTTCGTATAACGGATATTTATTGCAGACGGAGAGAAAGGGTGTGACGACACAGCCGAGAAAGACGCCGCTTGCCGATTATTCGTTTGGTGAAAATGCGTGGGACTATCTGGATAAAATCACGCAGCTTTGCAAGGAAAAAAATATCCGTCTGGTGCTGATGAAAGCACCGACAATTTATCCGGTGTGGTATGATGAATGGGAAGAACAGATCAAAGATTATGCCGCGCAGAAGGATTTGCCGTATTACAATTTTCTGGAGTCCATTCAGGAATCCGGGATTGATTTGACAACCGATACTTATGATGCGGGACTGCACTTAAATGTGTGGGGAGCGGAAAAGCTTTCCTGCTATTTCGGACAGATTCTGCGGACAGAATGTGATCTGCCTGATCACAGGCAGGACAGTGCGGTTTTATCCTACTGGCAGGAAATGGAAGAACGATATGAAGCAGAGAAAGGAACAGCAGATTGATGAAAAAATTTTGGATAACGGCGCTGTGTATTGCAGTGACCGTAATTTCACTTGCAGGCTGCGGCACAGCATCCGGCAGCAGTGCAAAAAATCAGCAGAGCGGTTACATTTTTACCACAGGTGACCAGCAGATTTATATTAATGAAGATGCCCAGACGGTAACAGATGCACTTGGAGCACCGCCTAGCGGCACATATGAGGCATTAAGCTGTGCATTCGAAGGAAAAGATACATTTTACTATTATGACGGCTTTACCTTACAGACGTATGAAAAAGACGGCAAAAAGTATATCTATACAATTACGCTCGAAGATGATACAGTAAATACGGCAGAAGGTATTAAAATCGGTGACAGCTTTGCGGCAGTGACAAAGGCATACGGCACGGATTACGTTGCAGCAGGCAACACCTATGCGTATTCTAAGGATAAAATGACCCTGACATTTGTCATGAATAACGATAAAGTCAGCACGATTTCATATTCACTGCTGACAAGTAAATAAAAAGGAGAATATTATGATAGGAATTATCGGAGCAATGGATGAAGAAGTGGAACAGATTGTAGCAGTCATGGACATTGAACGCGAGGAAACAAAGGCGCAGATGACATTTAAAGCCGGAAAGCTTGCCGGAAAAGATGTTGTTATTGTAAGAAGTGGTATCGGTAAGGTCAATGCGGCGGTCTGCACACAGATTTTAGTGGACGATTTCGGCGTGGATTATGTGATTAATACAGGCATTGCCGGTTCTTTAAAAAATGAAATTAACATTGCAGACATTGTTATTTCGGATGATGTACTGCATCACGATATGGATGCAACAGGCTTTGGCTATGCACCCGGTCAGATTCCGAGAATGGATACGCTCTCATTTAAGCCGATGCAAAACTGATTGAGCTGGCAAAGGAAAGCTGTGCAAAGGTTGTGCCGCAGATTGGCGTGCATGTGGCAGAGTTGTCAGCGGCGATCAGTTTATTTCAGACAAGGCGGTAAAGGAAAGAATTAGTGCCAATTTTGACGGTTACTGCACGGAAATGGAGGGCGCAGCGATTGCACAGGCTGCATATTTAAACGGTGTGCCGTTTGTCATCTTACGTGCAATTTCCGATAAGGCAGATGACAGCGCGACCATGGATTATCCGACATTTGAAAAACAGGCAATCCACAACTCTGTTCTTTTATTAAAGGAACTTGTTTCCCGCATTGCCTAGTCGCAAAAGCTTAAAATAAGACGAATATCCCCGATATTTGACGAACGATTTATCGCAGAAATGCTTTTCAATTTAGCATTTCTGCGATATTATTATGTTACGTAATTGAAAGGCAGTATGGCTTATGGGAAAGGAGTGTAAACAAGCTTTAAATGAAAGCTTGTTTGCAACAAGTTGTTCAGAAATGGGGGGAAGTATGAAAATAATAGTAGTGTTGATGGCAGTGGTGTTTATGGCGGGGATGGCTATCTGGCTGTTTTTATTTAAAAATTGCTATGAGATGATACAGGATATCCGCAGCGGAACAAGAAAAGTGCCGGTGATCCGCAAGGCAGTCGACAAGTATGATGACTGCTGTAAGCTGGAGATTGCGGTGAATAACACCGAAGTTTTTGTGGAAAAGATTATCGAAAATGAGAAAATTTGTGGACTGCGCATGAAAGCATGGCAGCGGATTGCGGGAATGGTCAAATATGGGATTGCTTTACTGGGAATATTTTCGGCGGTTCTTTTTAAGGGAAATACAGATGAAGTCTATATCTGTGCGGCGGTCGCGGCGATGTGCTGTGTGTCCCTGCATTTTATGGACTGTATGTCAGATGTGGACGGCTATTTAAAGGATACGGTTGTGGAACTCGTGGATTATCTGGAAAACAGTGGAGCCGTGCGCAGTGAAGCGGGAAAAGTGATGGCTGCAAAATTAAAAGGGAAAGCCGCCAGTGAGTTTATGAAAATGAACAGAAGATATGATAAAATCTGTGCGGCAAAAGGACATTTTTCTTGAAAAAACAACGTCAAATGTTATAATTTGATTAATAAAAGAACTGTACAAACAGACGAAAGGAGTTTTGACAATGAAGATACTGATACTGGATTCAATTACTTTGGGAGATGACATTTCACTGGATAAGTTAAAGGAACTCGGCGAAGTGATTACATATCCGCAAAGCAGCAGGGAAGAAGCAAAACAGCGGATTACAGAACACAATCCGGAAGTCATTATTACCAATAAAGTTGTGATTGACGAAGCGGTATTATCCGGTGCACCGGCGGTAAAAATGATTGCAGAAACCGCCACAGGCTATAACAACATTGACCTTGCCTATGCAAAGGCACATGGCATAACAGTTGCCAATGTTGCGGGATATTCCACACAGTCTGTCATTCAGCATACCTTTGCGCTGTGTTTCTATCTGCTTGAAAAGTTGAGCTATTATGATAACTATGTAAAATCCGGTGCATATATTAACAGTCCGTGTTTTACGCATTTTGATGCAAAATTCCATGAACTTGCAGGCAAGACATGGGGCATTATCGGACTCGGTGCTATCGGTAGGGGTGTGGCAAAAATCGCAGAAAGCTTTGGCTGCAAGGTGATTTATTATTCAGCAAGCGGACATACTTATGATGTACCGTATGAGCGTGTTGAATTTGATGAAATTTTAGCGCAGTCAGACATTTTATCCATTCATGCACCGCTGAATCAGAATACGGAAAATCTGATGAATAAGGCGGCATTTGAGAAGATGAAAAACAGCGCCATTTTAATTAATGTCGGACGTGGTCCGATTGTAAATGATGCGGATCTGGTAGCCGCTTTGAATGAAAATCAGATTGCGGCAGCAGGACTGGATGTGCTGACAAAAGAACCGGTTGAAGCAGACAATCCGCTCAATTCCGTAAAAGACAGTACAAAACTCATTGTAACGCCGCACATTGCCTGGGCAACCGTAGAAGCCCGTACAAGACTGATGGATGAGGTCTATGAAAATATTAAGGCATTTACGGAAGGCAAGGCGCGGAATGTTGTCGGATAAATTTTAATTGTTGAATGGAAAACGGCTGTTCACCCGGATTGCAGGAGTGGACAGCCGTATATATAAAAATGAATACGGATTGACTTCCTCATCGCAGTCCGTTCTTTTTTATATTGCAAATAAAATAAAAGTATGTTATCTTATTAATAGAATATATTCTAAAACTAAGTTTTAAAGCATGATTTTTATAAATCAGTATGTCTTTAAAATCTAAAATTTTCAGTTGAATGTGTATTTAATATTCAGACTGAAATTTCTATTGGCATTTTCTGAGGATTTTTATACGAAAAAATCCGGGCTGAATCCAATAAAATATTCAAAAAATCAGCAAAAAATCTTGCCGGCAGTTCCACAAGTCCAGTATAATAAAAGAAAGGAAGAATGCATGGATAATACACCATACGATGACGTATTCCGTACACTTTTAACCGACTGTACGGAGTTAATGATTCCGGTTGTGAATGAAATTTTTCATACAAAATATACCGGAGAAGAAACTGTCTGCCTGCTTCAAAACGAGCATTTTATCAAGATGCCGGACGGCAGCATGAATTAAAAATAAAGCGATACACCGTCAATGAACTGTTTGAGAAAAAACTGTTCTTTCTGATACCGTTTCATATCTTTGTGTATGAAAAGGATTTTAAAGAACTCGAAGAAAATAAGAAAAAGTTAAAACAGCTGGAGGAAGAATATGCCGCAATCCGTGAACGGCTTGAAATTGCCTGCCAGAAGAAACAGTTGAGAAGCTGGCACGGTCGATGAATCAGACAAAACGCTGATACACAGATATTTTTGTTACAGTCTAAAAAGTTCCAATACACATTTACAAAAATAAATGTGTATTGGAACTGTATTTATTTAAAAAAATTATTGCAAGAATAGTCTTTTGTATTAGTCTTCTTCAATCACCTGAATTTCCATATAAGAAAAGTCAATGCTGTCAATAAAATTATCCTGATAGAAACGGACTTTGGAATGACGTTTAAACTCCGCAACATTGGAATCCAGCCAGATAGGCTCGCTTAAATCAAAGGCATAGCAGGCACTGTGGATACCGTCAAAAATTTTTCGGGTACGGTTTGTGGCCGCATCATCATTTTCCACCACCATATCCTTGAGCAGATGATTGCTGTCATCAAATAATTTACACCATAATCGGAACATCTTAATTTTCCCGCCTTTCATTTGAGGATTCTTTGAAAAAATCACGGCTGTCTAAGACAACGGTAAACGGACCGTCATTTTCAAGGTCAACACGCATATGTGCACCGAAGCTTCCGGTTTCTACTTTGGTGACTTTTTCGCGGCACAATGCAACAAATTTCTCGTATAAAGCATCGGCACGGTCCGGTTCAAGGGCATCAAAAAAGCTTGGACGGTTTCCCTTGCGGCAGTCTGCGTAAAGTGTAAACTGGCTTACGACAAGCAGTTCGCCACCTACGTCCAAAAGGGAAAGATTGATTTTGTCATTTTCATCAGAGAAAATCCGCAGCTTTGTGATTTTATCCACAAACTTTGGCAGCATTTCTTCAGTATCTCCTTTTCCGGCGCCGAATAAAATCAGCAGTCCTTTACCGATAGAACCGACCGTTTGACCGTCAACGGTGACACTTGCGTGATTGACACGCTGTATTACAAATTTCATTTTTAAATCTCCATTCTTCAAAAAACAGCCGGCAGTCCGTTAAAAGAAGCGGCTGTCCGTGTATGTTCATATTTTTAGGATACAGTGATTGTAATGGATAATCGGGAGAATGACAAGGGGAAGAACAAAAAATTATTATATTGGAAAAATTTAAAAATAAAAAATCCCCGGTCAGCCGCGACACGGGTTTCCGGGGATTTCACCTAAAATGTTATTCAGTTTTAGAAATTGACATTTAAATGTCTTGGAAGACCGTCAACCATAATTGGTGAAAGTTCAGCCTGAATGAGTGGTCTGATATAGTGAATCAGATCATCTGTAACATAGTCGTCATCTGTAATCCATTCTAACGGAATCTTCTTTTCCACATTGGCAATATCATGAACATCATGTGTTTCTGTAATGCACATATATGGGTCATCAGAAATTCTCTTTAAGACAACAACCTGTCCTGTAGCACCCTCAAAAGCTGCCTTTACAGCTGCACCACCTACGTTGAAGGCCTCTGTGATATCCGTACGGGAAGTCATGTGTGCGGCACAACGCTGCATGGTAGAAAGTTCAATTGCTCTTGTCTTGATGCCGAGTTCAGAACCAATCTTGTTTGCAAGGAACTTTGCAGAACCTGCTAACTGCTTGTGTCCGAATGCATCGACAAATTCTACGTGGTCAGAAAGTTCAAATACGTATCTGCCGTCAGCAACCTTAATACCTTCTGAAATCGCAATAACCATAGAACGACCCTGTTCGCTTAAAGATTTTACTCTTGCCATGAACTTGTCAATATCAAATACCTTTTCAGGAAGGTAAATCATATCTACGCCTTCACAGTCTTCACCCTTTGCAAGAGCAGCAGCAGCAGTCAGCCATCCGGCATTACGTCCCATGATTTCAACAATTGTGATTGTCGGATAATCATAAACAAGACCGTCACGGATAATTTCTTTCATCGTTGCCGCAATATACTTGGCAGCACTACCGTAACCCGGTGTGTGGTCAGTAACAGCGAGGTCATTATCGATAGTTTTTGGAACACCCATAAATTTAATGTCACTGTTTACAAGATTTGCATAATCGGAAAGCTTCTTAATGGTATCCATGGAATCGTTACCACCGATGTAGAAGAAGTATTTTACTTCCAAATCTTCAAGTGTCTTAAAGATTTTTTCATATACAGCTTTATCTTCATTTACCTCCGGCAGTTTGTAACGACAGGAACCCAGATAAGAAGATGGGGTTCTCTTTAACAAATCGATGTCAATATCAGTCTTAATCTTTTCAGAAAGGTCAACATACTGTCCGTCCAGCAGCCCCTTGATGCCGTGAAGCATACCGTATACTTTTTTTGCCCCTCTGTCACGTGCAGTTTTGTATACACCTACCAGACTTGAGTTAATTACTGATGTTGGACCACCAGACTGACCAACGATTACATTTCCAATCATAAAATCCTCCATTCCTCCGCATTTGCGGTAATATCATCGTGGGACGACACAACTTTAAAAGGCATAAAACCCCCTTGGAAAGGCGGAAAATATGTAATCTTTTCTATGATGTTCCACGAATTCTTATAATTGCATTGTAGCATAAATAAATAAGATGTACAAGTAGCATAAAATAGAACTAAAAAAAATAAAAATTTAATAAAAACTCAAAAAAGACAGAAAATAAAAACAATTGTAACCACAGGGATTTAATACAACCCCCATTTGTGGTAAAATGTGCGTAAGCAATGAGCCGTGCCGGTTAAAAGCGGAAAGAAGTGCCGTGCTTGCACAAGGCGGCAGAAATGGAGAGAAATATGTATTTAGATAAAGAAAAAGCTGTAAAAGCATTTATGGGAACGGGAGAAAAAAACGCAGCCGGAGAAGATTTGGTCACATTTTTGGAAAAATATGACCCGCATAAATACCAGAATCCGTGCAATACCGTAGATATGGCGGTATTTGCCTACAATGAATCCGAAAAGAAAGTGACCAAAGTACTGCTGATTCAGCGGGGAAACCACCCAAGCATCGGATGGTGGGCGCTGCCGGGCGGATTTGTGGAGTACAGGGAAAATCTCGAAACGGCGGCAGCAAGAGAATTACAGGAAGAAACAGGAATTGAGCATTTAAACTTTGAACAGTTAAAAACATATGGTGCATATGACAGGGACCCGCGTACGCGGATTATTACAACTGCCTATATTGCGCTGGTGCCGGAGGGACTTCTGCATGAAAAAGCTGGCGATGATGCTAAAAATGCAGGCTGGTTTACAATAAAAGATACCGAAATTTCAAGAAAAAACAACGCAGACGGTACAGTCTGCGCGACGCATCGGTTATGCCTTGAAAATAAGGAACTGGCAGTCCGCACGGAATCCCAGGTCCGTGTAGAGTGGAGTCCGGGTGCGGTACTTGAAAATAAAACCTATACGATGGAACACACGACCCTGCTGGCTTCTGACCACAGTGCCGTTATTCTGGAAGGATATGAGTATCTGGTAAAAAGACTGGCGGACAGACCGTAGCTGCCATTTTGCGGGTCGGAAAAAAGACCGATGTGCGGTGGATAAAAGGTAAAAAGCATGAATAAAAATGTCACAAATACCAGTACAAAAACAGGCAGAATCAGCGGAACCGGACGATGCGGTTTGTGGTAGGAAAATGTATTATAATATGGAAGACACGCATACCGGTAAAAGGTATAGTGGGCGTATAAAACAGCAATAAAATAAATAGCGATGTTTACCCAGTCCAGATTAAAGCCTAAAATGCCGTTGATGCCGTAAAATAAGACGACAACGGCCGCCATGCCGCAGAGTTCGCCAAATGCCGCGCCGTCCCAGTAGCAGGATAAAAACATTTTTTTCAGACTGCGGTTGGAAATAGGTGCATTGCCGCCTGCAATACCGGCAAAACAGCCGATTACAAGCAGTAAAAGAAACGGAAAAAACAATAGCTTTAAATGTTCCCATGTAGACTCATTGACAGGAACAAAAGGGGCAATCAGACGGCTCTGACCGAAAAAATCAAAGGCAAAGTGACAGGCAGTGCCAAGCGCCGCAGTAAGGATAAAAGAAACTGCGGTAAATATTTTTAAGCGCGTAAGTTTCTGGGTGACAGTATTCATAAAACTCCAATCCGCCGGAATACGGCATATACAAAGGTTTGATGATGACATCATAAGATAGTGTATCCATAAAAGAATAGAAATATAACACAGAAACCGAATACAAAAATCAGAAAGGACATTTAAAAATGGCAAAACAGACGTGGAAACCGGGAAATATGTTATATCCCGTACCGGCAGTGATGGTGAGCTGCCAGCGCGAGGGCGGAAAACCGAATATTATTACCGTGGCATGGGCAGGAACAATCTGTTCAGATCCGGCAATGCTTTCAATTTCCGTAAGGAAAAACCGATATTCCTATGACATTATAAAGGAAACAAAAGAATTTGTTGTAAATCTGACGACAAAGCAGTTATGCCGTGCAACCGATTACTGTGGTGTGCGTTCCGGCAGGGATGTTGATAAGTTTCAGGAAATGCACCTGACACCGCAGCCGTCAGAAAAGGTAAAAGCACCGGGCATTGCGGAAAGTCCGGTCAATATAGAGTGCCGTGTGACACAGGTGCTTGAACTGGGCACACACGATATGTTTCTGGCAGAAGTCGTGGCGGTGCGGGTTGATGATGATTACATGGATGAAAAAGGCAGATTTGACTTAAATGCGGCAGATTTAGTGACATATTCCCACGGTGAATATTTTACACTGGGTAAAAAGCTTGGCACTTTCGGATATTCCGTAGCAAAAAACAAACCCCAAAGCATTGCCGGAAACAACCCGAAACACAAGTCTAAAAGCAGCACAAAAAAAGGTGTAAAAGCGAAAGGCAGAAGCGGTAAACATACCCGAAAAGAAAAAGGAAAAAAGTAAGACAAAAAGGGGGCATTTTCGTTGAAAATCACACAGTTGTCCATTAAAAATTTTAAATCCGTAGAGGAACTGGTAATTCGCGATATTGAAGACGTACTTATTTTAGTCGGAAGAAACAATGCCGGAAAATCTGTCATGCTTGATGCAATCCGCGCGGTATCCGGCGATTATGCCATATCCGAAGCGGATTTTCACCACCGGGACGGCAATATTACCATCGGCATACAGCTTCTGCTTACAGATGAAGATTTAGAGTATCTGCATCAGAACGGCATTGTCGGTAATTTCAAGCAGTTCTCACTGTGGAAAGAAAATTTTTTGTAAAAAGCTGCCGTCCTATCAGGAAACGGAGGATGGCGGCACGCTTGAATTTGAATACATTTATGGCAGAAACGGCATCGTACGCTATAAAGACGGTTATTTTAAAAACAACCGTTATATCAAAAGTATTTTTCCGAAAATCTATTTCGTGGACCAGTACCGTGACAAAGAAGATATCAGTCAGGATTTGATTTTATTACAGCAGGATACCGGACTGCAGGCACTGCGGGACGACCGGTGCATTTTTGATGAAAAACGCAAATGCCACCAGTGCTTTGAATGTATCGGCGTAATCCAGAAAAAAACGCCGGAACAGCTGACACTGATGGAAACGAGCCGCCTGTTGCAGTACAAATTATTTACGTGTAATTTAAACCGGTTGTCAGAGCGTTTAAACTACTATTTCAGCCGCAACGGCGGGCAGTCCCATGAAATTCATTATGAGATTAAATTTGATGCGGACGAACTGTTTAAAATCGATACCGTTGTGCGTATGCGCGGCAGCAAAAAAGAGGGCGGACTGGATGCGCTCGGTGAAGGCTTAAAAAGCATTTACATTTTATCCCTGCTTCAGACCTATGTGGATACAAAAAACACAGCACCGTATATTATTATGGTAGATACACCGGAAATTTATCTGCACCCGCAGTTAAAAAAGGTTGCGAGTGAAATCCTTTACCGGCTGTCCAAAAAGAATCAGGTTATATTTTCCACGCACGAGCCGGAAATGCTGTTTAACTTTACATCGGGACAGATCCGTCAGGTGTATTCCGACAGCAGGTACAATACGTGTGTACGTGAAGACACCGACTTGGATGCCATTTTAAATGATCTGGGTTACACGGCAAATGACTTGATGAATGTGAGCTTTGTCTTTATTGTTGAGGGTAAGCAGGATAAGAGCCGCCTGCCGCTGCTGCTTAAAAAATATTATTCCGAGGTCTATGATGAGTCCGGACAGCTCAAGCGCATTGCGATTATTTCCACCAACAGCTGCACGAATATCAAGACGTATGCCAATTTAAAATACATTAATTCCGTTTATTTAAAGGACAGTTTTATGATGATCCGGGACAGCGACGGCAAAAACAGGATGCAGTTAGGACAGCAGCTTTGCAAATATTACGGCGACCGGTCACATGAAGATAAAGGCAATCTTCCACGGGTTACGGAGAAAAATGTGCTGATTTTAAAATATTATTCGTTTGAGAATTATTTTCTGTTTCCGGAAGTCATGGCGCAGATTGGTGTTGTAAAAAGTGTCGATGCGTTTTACGACATTTTGTGGAGTAAATATCAGGAATATCTCTATAAATTAACAAGTGTGAAAGCTATGTTAAAAAAAACGGGGATAAAGATACAGTCCCGTCAGGACATTGTGGATAACATTGAAAATATCCGGATTTACGTGCGCGGTCACAACCTGTACGACATTTTCTACGGTCGTTATAAAAAGCAGGAAAATGAAATCCTGACGAAATACATTGAAGCTGCGCCGCGGGAAATTTTCGCGGATATTCTTGAAAAAATAGATGCGTTTGTCTACTTTGATTCGCGTAAAAAAGAAGAATAACACTACAGGCTTAAAGGGGCGGACATCAAAGATGCCCGCTCTTTACAAATTGCTCCGGATATGGTAACATGACAAATATTACAAAAGTGTTACAAAACAGTAAACTACACAGTTTATGGATTATGTTATAGATTATGATAGAAATGCCGTCACACGGCAGAAATGGAGAGAGTCATGTCACATTTTACCAAATATGGGAAAAGAATGAGACTGATGCTGCTGACAGCAATGTTTGTTGCCAGTATGGTATGCTTATTTGCAATACCGTTTGTAGAAAAGAATCTTTTAAATAATCAGGTAGCGTATTACCGTATAGAAGTAAACGGAACAGAAGTCGGGGCTGCCAATTCCCGCGCAGATGCGGCAAAAGCGCTTGCAGATGCAAGAGGACGGCTTTCCGGCATTTATCCTGATGTTGTATATATGGAGCCGGAGTATACGGTAATTAAAGAGAGCCATCTTACGGCGGAACGCATGAGTGAGGAAGAACTCTCAGACAGTATCTATAGTGCATTATTTTCCAGTATAACAGATGTGAATTCACAGATTGCCTATATGGTCAGAATGGACGATGCAACGGTTACACTTGCAAGTCTGGATGATGTGTATACGCTGCTTTCCCGTGTGGAACAGCAGTATGACACCCAAAAAGAGTATACGGTGCAGTTAAATGCCACAGGCAGCAGCGGAGATTATACCGTCAGCTTTGAAAAGACCCAGACGGATGCCAGCAAAGACATCGTATCTGCGGTACTAAGCGGACAGGCATCCACGACACAGGAAGACGGAACGGTCGTGCATGACGGGATTACATCCATTGATTTTGCGCAGAATGTAACTGTCAGCGAAGTGCTTCTTGCAAAGACCGGGATTGTCAATGTGGACACGGCTTACGAAGCAGTGACAAAATCATCAGAAAACCGTGTGTTATATGAAGTAAAGGCGGGAGAAACCGTTGAATCCGTCGCTTCCGATTACAGAATTGATAAAGAACAGATTTACGAATGGAATACGCAGCTGGATACGGATTCGGTGCTTGCAGAGGGTGAGATGATAACACTTTCTGTACCGGAAACCCTGCTGTCTGTTGTGATGACAAAGCGTGAAACATATGATGAGGCGTATCGTGCAACACCGCAGTATATACAGGATGAGGAAGCACAGAAGGGTAAGAATACGATAGAGGAAGAAGGAAGCACAGGAACCAGAAAGGTTACGGCAGAGGTTTCCTATATTAATGGAAGACGGACAGATACGAAGATTATAGATGAAAAAGTCCAGACAGAATCGCAGCCACAGGTGATTTCAGTGGGTACGCAGTCAGACAGTGCGTATGGGTTACCGGTTTCCGGACAGTTTGGCGGAAATGTAAATAACGGTGTCATCTGGCTTGCAAAAGAGCGGACATCTGTTTATGCGGCGGCAGAGGGTACGGTGACACGTACCGGATGGTATGCAGATTACGGATATTGTATTGACATTACACATAAAGACGGCTCCGTAACAAGATATGGACACCTTGATGCAATTGGTGTGGTAAAAGGGCAGAATGTGACAGCAGGACAGCTGATTGCCAACAGCGGCAGTACCGGAAACTGCGATGAACCGTGTCTGTATTTTGAGCTGTGGATAAACGGCAGCACCGTAAATCCACTGCGCTTTATTCAGTAAAAGATAGTTCTTATGTATCAGATAAAGCATATACTGTAAATGCGCCTTTGCAAAACAAAGCTATTTTCGCAAGGTTTTTTTGGCTGTACTCTTTACAAATGTGATGTTTATGTTATAATTTAACAGAATATGTTGAAAATAATAATGAAGTTGATATAGATAAGATAGAGGTGCATAACAATGGAACAGTATGTGATTAAGGGTGGAGTACGCCTTCAAGGAGAAGTTTCCATAGGTGGAGCAAAGAATGCAGCACTCGGCATTCTCGCTGCTGCGATTATGACAGATGAAACGGTAACGATAGAAAACGTGCCGAATGTACGGGATATTCGTGTACTTTTACAGGCAATTGAGGGGATTGGTGCAAAGGTTACTTATGTATACAATAATTCCGTTCAGATTAACGGTGGTTCTATCAGTGATATTAATGTAGATTACGAATATATTAAGAAAATCAGGGCGTCATATTATTTACTGGGCGCACTGCTTGGAAAGTACAAGGAATCCCAGGTGGCTCTTCCGGGCGGATGTAATATCGGAAGCCGTCCGATTGACCAGCACATCAAGGGCTTTAAGGCTTTGGGTGCGGAAGTGGATATTCCTACGGAAAGATTCATACAAAGGCAGAAAAGCTTGTGGGCAGCCACATTTATTTTGATGTCGTGACAGTCGGCGCAACAATTAACCTGATGTTAGCTTCCTGCATGGCAGAAGGCGATACGATTCTTGAAAATGCAGCAAAAGAGCCGCATATCGTAGATGTAGCGAACTTCTTAAATGCAATGGGCGCGAATATCAAAGGGGCCGGAACAGACGTTATCCGTATTAAAGGCGTTTCCCGTCTGCACGGTACGACGTATTCGATTATTCCGGATCAGATTGAAGCGGGAACATTTATGTTTGCGGCAGCAGCAACCAAAGGTGATATTACGGTAAGAGATGTCATTCCAAAACATCTGGAATCTTTATCTGCAAAGCTGCTTGAAATCGGATGTCAGGTCATTGAAGGTGATGACAGCGTACGTGTTATTGGCAGTGAAGAATTAAAATCTACCAATGTAAAGACACTCCCGTATCCGGGATTTCCAACGGATATGCAGCCACAGATGGCAGTTGTTCTTGCACTTGCCAACGGTTCAAGCATGGTAACGGAAAGCATTTTTGAAAACCGTTTTAAATATGTAGACGAATTAAACCGCATGGGCAGCAAGATTAAGGTAGAGGGTAACACCGCTTATATCGAAGGTGTATCCGGATTTACAGGCGCACAGCTTGCAGCACCGGATTTACGTGCGGGTGCGGCACTTGTACTTGCAGCACTTGCAGCGGAAGGCATTTCCGAAATTGAGGACATTGAATATATTCAGAGAGGGTACGAAGATTTTGAAGGAAAGTTAAGAAGTCTTGGTGCTTTAATTGAACGTGTCGATTCAGAAAGAGATGTACAGAAATTTAAATTAAAAATCGGCTGATGAAAACTGGTATACACTGATGCGGAAACGTGGGTGTGTACCAGCCTTTTTACTTTTATTACTAATATTTAATAAAATTTATTGTTTGTTTTGATAAAAATAAGACAATTTGTGATATGATAAATTTGGTATTTATCTATTTCACACACGCATTTGTGTCCGTGCGCACAGAACACAAATTCATTATGCGGACCGGAATCATATAGGCTGCAGAATATAGCTAAAATAGACGTAGGGCGTGCGCAGAAATGAAGATGACAATGAAACTGAAAAATAAATTAATATTAACTTTTTGCATTATGAGTATTCTTCCGATGGTTCTGTGCGGACTGGTTATCTGCGGCATGTATAAAATCCATGCACAGAATATGTACCAGACCTATGAGATAGACAGTCAGACATTTCTGATTGATTTTTACTCGCCGATGGAGCTGATGGGAAAGATTACGGAAAATATTTATGACGATATCCGTGAAATTGCAGAGGAAAATCCGGAAAAGTTTAACGATGAAAGCTATCTGGAGCATATTGATTACAGACTGTCAGAGAAGCTCTCAGAGCTGGTTGTCCGTAAAAACGGGGTCTATACATATCAGTCAGAGGTGCTTAAAGAAAAAAATATTGATGAGCTGCTTCCGGCATATGATGAAGATGAGAACATTTGTGATGTGGCACTTTATAAGGGCGGCGACTACCAGACACTGGTAAAGCAGATTAATTTTTCCGACAGTCAGGGCAATGAATACAGTGTATCCATTCTGACATCATTAAATCAGATTGTACCGCAGCTGAAAATGTTTGCAATCGAACTGTTTGCGGCAGTTTTTCTGATACTGGTGATTACAAGCCTGATACTGAATCTGTGGATATACCGTTCCGTTGTGACACCGCTTAATAAGCTGAAGCTGGCGACACATAATATACAGGCGGGTAATTTTGATTTTGAAATGCCGAATGTCCCGAAAAATGAAATCGGTGATGTGTGCCGTGATTTTGAGGAAATGCGTGTCATTTTAAAGCAGTCGTCCGAAGACAAGATTCGTTCCGATATGGAAGAAAAAGAGCTGATCCGCAATATTTCACATGATTTAAAGACACCGCTGACGGCGATTAAAGGTTATGTGGAAGGGATTCAGGACGGTATTGCGGATACACCGCAGAAGCAGGAAAAGTATCTGCGTACAATTGCCAATAAGGTCAATGATATGGACAAGCTGATTGATGAGCTGACGATTTATTCCAAGTTAGATACCAATCGTGTGCCGTATTCCTTTGCAAAGATTCCGATTAAGGGATATTTTGATGACTGCTGTGAGGAGATTAAGATTGACTTAGAAGCGCAGGGCATTGATCTGGATTACCGTTGTTATGCGGGGGATGATGTGTTTATCGTTGCAGATGCGGAACAGTTAAAGCGTGTCATCAACAATATTGTCAGCAACTCCGTAAAATACCGCGACGAAAGCCGGAAAGAAAAAATTACAATTGCCGTTTATGACGAGGGTGATTATGTACACATTCTGCTGGCAGACAACGGAAAAGGCATTGGGGCAAGAGAACTGCCGCGTATTTTTGAACGTTTTTACAGAACGGATTCATCAAGAAACAGCAGGCAGGGCGGAAGTGGTATCGGACTTGCCATTGTTAAAAAAATTATTGAAGACCACAAGGGAAAAATCTGGGCAGAAAGTGTGGAGGCGAAGGAACAGCCATGCATATCAATCTGTTAAAATATAAAGATAATTCCCATTATTGTATAGAAGATAAAAGTGGAAAAAAGAGTGCAAAGGGACTCAGATAAAATGTAACACAGAAATGTAAAACAGAAAGGAAATTGGGGTATGAGCAGAGTATTAATAGTAGAAGATGAAGAAGCCATTGCAGAAATTGAAAAAGATTATCTGGAATTAAGTGATTTTGAAGTTGTCATTAAGTCAGACGGTACACAGGGACTGGCAACCGCTTTAAATGAAGATTTTGATATTATGATTTTAGATGTCATGCTGCCGGGAACGGACGGTTATGAAATCTGCCGTCAGGTCCGTGAAGTCAAAAACACACCGATTATCATGGTATCGGCAAAGAAAGAAGACATTGATAAAATCCGCGGACTGGGTGTCGGCGCAGATGATTATATGACAAAGCCGTTCAGTCCGAGCGAACTGGTGGCAAGAGTAAAAGCACATCTGGCAAGATATGAGCGCTTGGTCAGCAGTGCAAAGCAGGAAAATGATGTGATTGAAATCCGCGGCATTAAGATTGACAAGACGGCAAGACGTGTTTTTGTCAACGGCGAGGAAAAAGTTTTTACGACGAAGGAATTTGATCTGCTGACATTCCTTGCAGAGCACCCAAACCACGTATTTACAAAGGACGAACTGTTTAAAGAAATCTGGGATATGGATTCTATCGGTGATATTGCAACCGTTACCGTGCATATCAAAAAGATTCGTGAAAAGATTGAGTATGATACGTCAAAGCCGCAGTATATTGAAACCATCTGGGGTGTCGGATATAGATTTAAAATGTAATATAGGGTATGATAACAGCCTGTGGTGTTTTGCATCATAGGCTTTTACTATGAAAATGAAGAAAAGGGTATGGATAAAATGGCTAGGAAAACAAAATACGAAATACGAACGTTAAAAACGGAAACGGATGATGTCAACCAGTATAATGCGCTGCTCCGGTACGCTTTTCAGGTGACAGAACAGGAACTGGCAGAAACCGGCTGGCGGGATGATGAGATTAAACAGTCCAAGTTCCCGGTCTTAGACCGTGCGGACGTGCTGGGCTGTTTTGACGGAAAGACACTCATTTCGCAGTTTGCGGTTTATCCGCTCAAAATGAATATTTACGACACGGTTTTTCAGATCGGATTTGTAACAAGTGTCTGCACCTATCCGGAGTATTCGGGACACGGCATTATGAAAAAACTCATGGTAAAGAGCCTGACCAATATGCGGCATAAGGCCAGTCGTTTGCACTGTTGTATCCGTATTCCATTCCGCTGTATCACAAGCTTGGCTGGGAAATCGTATCCAATAAAATCTCCTATACGGTCAAAGACCGCCAGATACCGGCGAAAGCGACTGCGCCGGGGTATGTGCGCCGCGTGGACTGGGAAAATGCCGATTTTATGAATCTTCATTCGACTTTTGCATCCGTGACACACGGCTGTCTGTTCCGCAATGCGCTGGCATGGGAAGAATACTGGCGCTGGGACGAGGACGACACCAATGTGGCAGTCTATTACAATGAAGCGGATAAGCCGTGCGGTTACATGGTTTATCTGATCAAGTCCGACATTATGCACATAAAAGAAATGATTTATTTAAACCGTGAGGCACAGCAAGGCTTGTGGGAGTATATCCGTGCGCATGAATCCATGATTGATGAAGTGCGCGGAAACACCTATTTTAGCGAGCCGATAGCCTTTGAAATGGATGACGGCGATATCCGCGAAATGATTCGTCCGTACTGCATGGGCAGAATCGTCGATGTGGAGCAGTTCTTTGAAAATTATCCGTGCGACCCGGACGAAAAACCGGTGCGGATTGCGTTTGAACTGCATGATGAACTGCTTTCATGGAATAATAAGACGGTGACGGTGCTGTTTGAGGACGGACACTGTAAAATTACAAAAGAACCCGCAGATTATACCTTAAAAATGAGCATTGCGACACTCACAACCCTGCTTTTAGGATACAAGACCGCAGAACGTCTGTATGAAATGGAGCGGATAGAAGGCACGGAGGAAGCTGCAGAACATTTAGATGATGTATTGTTTCACAAGATTCCGTATATTTCGGATTATATTTAATGAGAATTTTATATTTAACCAGTTCTGTCGGCAGCCTGAAAGATGCACTGCGTTTTTCCTTTGAAAACCGCACATAAAGAGGTGCCGGATTTAGACAGAGCCTAGGGAATATAAGAACAGGGGGAGTTGACAGCATTGGTATAATAAAAGATAAGGAAAAGATTAGAACTTGCCGTAAAGGCAGAAAGGAAGATAATCATGACAAAGGTAGATATTATTTCAGGATTTTTAGGTGCAGGAAAAACCACTTTAATCAGTAAATTATTAAAAGAAGCATTAAAGGACGAGCAGGTCGTTCTGATAGAAAACGAATTTGGCGAAATCGGTATTGACGGTGGATTTTTAAAGGATTCCGGCGTGGAAATCAGGGAAATGAATTCCGGCTGTATCTGCTGTTCACTGGTAGGCGACTTCGGTACATCTTTAAAGGAAGTTGTTGACAAGTACCATCCGGACAGAATCATCATCGAGCCGTCAGGTGTCGGCAAGCTCTCCGATGTCATTAAGGCAGTAAAGGACCTTCATATCGAAAATGAAATCCGCTTAAACAGTGCATCAACTGTAGCAGATGCTTCTAAAGTAAAAGTATACATGAAGAACTTCGGTGAATTCTTCAACAACCAGATTGAACATGCAGGCACAATCATTTTAAGCCGTACACAGAATGTCAGCGAAGACAAGTTAAAGAAGGTATTGAACTGATTCGTACAGTCAATGCCAATGCACATATTATTACGACACCTTGGGATGACTTAGAGGGTACACAGATTTTAGGTGCCATGGAAAACGTAACGAACCTCGAACTGGAAATGCTTGCAGAAGCAGCTGAAAAAGCGCATGAAGAACATGAACACGAGCATCATCACCATCATGACGGCGAGGAGTGCTGCTGTGGTCATCATCACGATGAGGACGAACACGACCACCATCATGACCACGATGAGGACGAACACGAACATCACCATCACGGACATGACGAGGAATGTGGCTGCGGACATGACCATGACCACGAGGAACATGAACATCATCATCACGACCATGATGGCGAATGTGGCTGCGGACATGACCATCACCATGAAGGACATCATCATGCAGATGACGTATTCTCAAGCTGGGGTACAGAAACACCGAATAAATACGACAAAGAAACACTTGAAGACATCTTAAAGAAGCTTGCCAATACAGAAGAATACGGTAAGATTCTGCGTTCAAAAGGTATGCTTCCTTGCACGGACGGCACATGGATGTATTTTGATTTAGTACCGGGAGAATACGAAATCCGTGACGGCAAGGCAGATTTTACAGGAAGAATCTGTGTCATCGGTGCCGAATTAAAAGAAGATGCGTTAAAAACATTATTTGAAATCGCCTAAGCTCTGCGGCAATTCACAGGGATAGGAGTTGAAAGGAAGGACATATGGCAGAAGAAGAATACCAGATTCCGATATTTTTTATTAACGGACAGTTAGACAGCGGAAAGACCCGTTTTATAACAGAAACAATTGAGATGGGACAGTTTGCGGAAGCAAAAATAAGCTGCTTATTGTATGCGAAGAAAGGCGAGGAGGAGTACGATGAAAAAAATGCTCAAAGATAACGGTGTGAGCATGGTTGTACTTGAAAAAGAAGATTTAACCGAAGAAAAGTTAAAAGAACTGGATAAGCAGTATGACCCATGGATTGTTATTGTCGAGTACAACGGCATGTGGGACCCGGCACTTTTAATGGGAACTGCAAAGCCGTTTGGCTGGCAGATTTACCAGTCCATTACACTGGTGAATGCAGAACCTCGGTGTACAGTGGGCAAATATGAAATCCATCATGGCTGAAATGGTTAAAAATGTAGATATGGTTATTTTTAACCGCTGCAGCAGCGGCATGGATCTTGGCAGCTACAGAAGAAGCATGAAAGCGTTAAATTCATACGTACAGATAGTCTTTGAAGACAAAAACGGCGATATGATGTCCATTGCAGAGCAGCTTCCGTATGATGTCAATGCAAATGTGATTGAGGTCGATGACTGCGATTACGGTATCTGGTACATGGACGTTTCCGAGCGCCCTGAAGTGTATAAGGGTAAAACCGTACGCTTTAAGGGGCAGGTTTTAAAAAATAAATATTTTAAAGACAAAAATTTTGTACCGGGCAGAAAGGTCATGACCTGTTGTGCAGAGGATACTTCCTTTATCGGTTATATCAGTTTTTACGATAAAATATCTTCTCTTGAAAATAGACAGTGGATTACGGTAACGGCACAGATTGCATATGAGTTCCAGATGGCATATAAGAAAAAAGGTCCGGTTCTTTATGTGCAGAAGGTAGAGCCGGCAGAAGCACCGGCAGACGAACTGGTTTACTTCTAAATAAAGAGAGGACAATACCGATGATTCAGGATATTTTACCACGCCATCTGGACAATCAGTTCAGGTGGCTGACACCGCAGAAAAGCGATATTATTCTTTTATTTGAGGGTTCCAGTGTGCTTGCAAAATGGCAGGATGAAAAAATTTATTATCCCGATTACGAAGAATTCTGCACACAGACAGATGCGGCAAAATACACGTTTATTTATGTATTGTCTGTCGATGAAATCCAGTATTTTCTGGCAATGCGCAAAGGAGAAGTGCTGGAGGGCAGCTTTCAGGGAGAGCTTTCCGATGCGAAAGTGCATGAGGAATATCAAAGCGAATTAGACGGCTATGATTTTTTAGGTGTCAATATCTTCCGCAGTGCCGTACCGAAATACAGGGCATTTGCAGCGATTACGGCATGTCATTTATATGGCTGGTACCGTGACAACCGTTTCTGCGGCAGATGCGGAAAACCGATGGTACACGATAAAAAGGAACGCATGGTGCGATGCATGTGCTGCAACAATATGGTGTTCCCGAAAATTTGTCCGGCGGTGATTATCGGCGTGACAGACGGGGACAGAATATTGCTCACCAAATATGCGGGAAGAACATATAAAAATTATGCGCTGGTTGCCGGATTTACGGAAATCGGAGAAACGCTGGAACAGACCGTAGAGCGGGAAGTCATGGAAGAAGTAGGGCTTCACGTAAAAAATATCCGGTATTACAAGAGCCAGCCGTGGGCGTTAAGCGGTTCGCTGCTTGCGGGATTTTTTTGCGAACTGGACGGTGACGATACAATCAGCTTGCAGGAAGATGAGCTGTCTGTCGGGAAATGGGCCCATGCAGATGACCTTGAACTCGAAGATGACGCATCAGCCTGACAAGAGAAATGATTTTAAAATTTAAAGAAGAACACGCCAAAAGATAAACGGATAACAGACATGCGGCAGAAAATTTACGCATATATTGAAGATGAATTTAGTATATTTCATGATTTCATGTGGAAATGGAGCAGCATGTTAAATTATTTGTGGGCGGCAATGATTGTAATCGGAATTGTATACGGCGCTTTTACCGGCAATATGACAGCTGTATCGGACGGAGCGCTCGATTCGGCAAAAGAAGCGGTTACGTTGTGCATTACCATGCTTGGTGTGATGTCTCTTTGGACGGGGCTTATAGAAATTGCCAATCGCTCAGGACTGATTGATAAATGTACCAAAGCGATTCTGCCATTGATGCAGTGGCTGTTTCCGGGTGTACCAAAAGACCACGATGCGATGCAGCATATTACCACCAACGTCATCGCCAATTTTTTAGGGCTTGGCTGGGCGGCGACACCGGCGGGACTGCGTGCAATGAAAGCGCTTTCAGAGTTAAACGTGGAAAACAGCCGCGCCAGCACAGATATGTGTACCTTTCTTGTAATTAATATTTCTTCGATTCAGCTGATTCCGGTCAATATTATTGCATACCGCAGCCAGTACGGCAGTGTGAATCCGACGGCAATTGTAGCACCGGCAATTCTTGCGACCACAGTCAGTACACTGGTTGCGATTGTATTTTGTAAGATAATGGCAGGAAAATCGGCATAACATTTGTACTGACGTCATATATTTATAATAATGTACAAAATGACGGTGGTTTCATGGGATTTATCGTTGCAGTATCCGCATTTATTATTCCACTCATTATTTTTTATGTGGTTGTGGACGGAATCATACATCAGACGGATGTCTATGATGTATTTGTTGAAGGTGCAAAAGACGGCATGAAAACGGTGGTGTCCATTCTTCCGACACTGATTGGACTGATGATGGCAGTTGGAATTTTGCGGGCATCCGGTTTCCTTGCGTGGATTTCCGCAAAGATCGGAATACTGACAGACCCGTTTGGGATTCCCTCACAGATGATTCCTCTGATTATCGTCAGAATGTTCAGTTCTTCGGCGGCAACGGGGTTATCACTGGATTTGTTCCGGGAATATGGAACGGATTCTTACATAGGACTGATTACATCCATTATGATGAGCTGTACAGAAACGATATTTTATACAATGTCGGTCTATTTTCTGGCGGCAAAGGTGCGAAAGACGCGGTGGACGCTTGCGGGAGCACTTGTATCGACAGCAGCGGGAATTGCAGCAAGTGTTTTTCTGGCACGCCTGATGAGTTAAAAATAAAAAATGGAGGATTACAGGAAAATGAAAAAATATCTGGCAGAATTTCTCGGCACATTTATCCTGACATTTATGGTATGCGGGGCAGTCTCATTCACGGGTGGATATGCGGGGTATCTCGGTGTTGTCGGCATTGCGCTGACAGCCGGTTTTACGGTGGCGGTGCTGTTATACGTTTTTGGCACGGTATCGGGAGCACATTGTAATCCGGCAGTGTCGGCGGGCATGCTGATTGCCGGAAGGCTCAGTGTCGTGGATTTTATGGGTTATGTGGTATCACAGGTGTTTGGCGCACTTGCAGCGGCATTTGCCCTGTATGGATTGTCAAAGTCATTTGACGCACAGGTAATATCCCAGTATCAGTCCTATGGATATGATTTGGTCGGACTTGGCACAAATGGTTATGCAGATACATCAGCTTTCTTAAAAATTAATGTCTGGGGTGCATTTGTTACGGAGCTGCTCTTGACATTTGTCTTTGTGCTGGCATTTCTTAGTGTGACGGCGAAAACAGCGTACAAAAATGTGGCAGGGCTGGTAGCCGGTATGGCATTTTGCATGGCAGAACTGTTTGGACTGGTACTTACAGGCGCAGGAATCAATCCGGCAAAAAGCTTTGGTACAGCCTTTGTAAAGGCAGTTTTTGGTGATGTAAAGGCTCTTTCACAGGTCTGGGTATTTCTTGTGGCACCGCTTGCGGGTGGCCTGCTTGCGGGACTTTGCAGCCTTTATTTTTACGGAAAGCCAAGAAAAAAGATTTCCCGGAAGGAAACCGATGAAAAAGAAGCGCTGGAGCTTTTGGAAAAAGAAGAAACGACAGAATAACACAGACGGATAAAATGCAGTGTTTTTTGTGAGCGTATCACGAAAACCATTCATTTTATCCGTTTTTTTGCTTTTATTATAATATACTCTGAAAATATAAGAATAAGTATTGACAAATAGATTTAAAAGGTGTATTATACGCATACAATACATCATACATCTGCGATATGAACAGTCTTTGCAGATGATTTTTCATATTCTTTTGCTTTTTGCAGAAGATATTTATAACGCTTCTGTTCGGAGTTGACCTGATAGATATAGCAGTCAATCAGATCCGGGTCGGTAGCGTTGTCAAAGTTTGAATAAGCGGCGCTTAAAGCTCTCTTTGTCAGGGCGATTTCCTGCAAGAGGTACTGGTTTTCCTGCGTGACAGGCTTATTATTCTTTTTTAATAATTTCACTAAGAATCCCTCACTTTATAGTTCGTTAATAGAATGATTTGCAAATATAATCGACGACTATATTATATTTTCAGTATAGACAGACAGCCGTCTGAATATACAAAAAAAGGAAAAATTTTTAAGGAGGAACTGGATGGTTTCGTATTTACCGGAAATCCGTGCAGGTATGGCATTGTTACTGGCGTTTTGCGCATGGTTCAGGATCTGCGGAATTTTAAAATCGGCAACCGGCAGATTTTGGTGGGGTTACTCGGGGCAGCAGGATGTATGGCGTATGAGTGGATGATGGGAGGTGTGTGTGCAGAACAACTGACAGCGGGATTTAGTGTATTGGGTGTATTGTATATGGTTTATCTGATTGGAGGTATCGGAGCAGGGGATGTAAAACTCCTTGCCGTGACAGGATTTATATGGGGCAGACCGGTCTGGAAGATTACGGTGCTTGCATTTTTAATCGCATCCGGCATGGGGCTTGCAGGGATTTTAAGTGGAAAGCTTAAAAAACGTGAAATGAATGTGATGAATTGTACATCAGTCCGTCTGCATGTTATGCATTTTGGAGCAGCAGTTTTTGTGGCGGAACTGGTAACGGGGTGGCTTATGTTTTAATAACACAGTTACAAAAAGTAAGAGGGGCACAAGACAGCAGGGAAAAACAGAGGAGTAAAAGGCGGGGTGAGAAAAGACAACGGAGTAAAAAGATAAGGAAGCAGAGAAATAGCGGAAAGGAGAAGGTAGGTGTGCAGGAAAATTGTATTATTTTTGATACGGATGAGCAGTATGGAAAGCGGCTGATGTGTGCCATCAGCAGACACAAAAATCTGCCGTTTGGCGTTCAGTTATTTACCCGTGCAGATGAAATGGAGATTTATCTGGAGCATCATACGGCAGATATGATGGTTGTCAGTGAAACGTGCTGTGAATACGGCGCAGAAAAGCCATGTGAAAAACAAGCAAAAAAAATGCTGGTGCTGACAGAAGAACAAAAGACAGCAGGGGAAAATAAATCCGGAAATACCGTAGAAGTGCGGGAAATATACAAATACCAGCCGGCAGATTCAATTTTAAGGGAAATTATCCAGTTTTTCGGCGGAAAAGAACAAAAGCAGGAAGATGTTGAACTGATAGGCGTATATTCTCCGGTCTATGAACCTTTGCGGAGTGCATTTGCACTGAGTCTGACACAGGTAATGGCAGAAAGCGGCAGAACATTGTATTGTAATCTGGAAGCATTTTCAGGGCTTGAAGAAGTGCTTGCCGCACAGGACAGGGAAAACTTATCAGATATGATATATTACTACAGAAACGCGGGTGCAAAAGTGACAGAACAGATGAAACAGATGATTGTGAGTCTGCCGGGTTTTGATTATATTGCGCCGGTGGAATTTGCGCAGGATATCAGCAGTATGCAGACACAGGAACTGACGGAATTTTTCTTGAAAATTGCAAAGGAGTGCGGCTATCAGAAAGTTGTTCTGGAAATTTCGTCTGCGGTCGCATCACAGTGGAAAATGATTTTTGCGTGCAGCAGGGTCTATATGCGGTCCGGCAGGATTATATTTCGGTCAGAAAGGTGCAGGCATTTGAAAAGTATCTGCTGATGGCAGGAATGGAGCATTTGTGGAACCGGATTGAAAAAGTGGAACTGCCGCAGAATAATTTGCAATTTAATGCGGCGTACATTGGAAGCAGGGAGGGAGAAGAAATGAATGGATTTGTTAGGACATTATTTACAGGACAGGCAGCAAAAAATCCGTAAAACAACAGATGGAATCAGAAGTGAAATTTATGAACAGTTAGACTGCGGAGAAGAAATTTCCGATGAACGGCTTGGACAGATAATTGATGAGAAGATCAGACAGAAACAGGATATACAGCTTGCACTTGAGGAGCGGGAAAGTATCCACCGAGAAATATTTGCCGCAATCCGTGGATTGGATGTATTACAGGAACTTTTGGAAGACGATTCCATTACAGAGATTATGGTCAACGGAACGCAGGATATTTTTCTGGAAAGGTGCGGCAGACTGGAACGGTGCAGTAAGCATTTTGAAAATAAGGCGCGGTTAAGTGATGTGGCACAGCGGATTGCGGCAGTGTCAAATAGACTGGTAAACGAATCTGTTCCGATACTGGACACCCATCTGGAGGACGGTTCAAGAGTGAGTATTGTACTGCCGCCGGTTGCGCTAAACGGGCCGGTCATTACAATTCGTAAATTTTACGACACACCGCTGACCATAGAACGCCTGACCGGTATGGGAGCAATAACCAAAGAGGCGGCACAGTTTTTGGAAAAAGCGGTGCGTGCAGGTTACAATATCTTTATCAGCGGAGGTACAGGGTGTGGAAAAACAACCTTTTTAAACGCACTGTCTAATTTTATTCCCAAAGATGAACGCATTATTACCATAGAAGATTCAGCAGAATTACAGATTAAAAATGCAGCAAATCTTGTGCGGCTGGAAGCAAGAAATGCCAATGTAGAGGGGAAAAACGAAGTGACTATCCGGGATTTGTTAAAGGCAAGCCTGCGTATGCGTCCGGACAGGATTATTGTTGGTGAAATCCGCGGGGCAGAGGCAATTGATATGCTTCAGGCAATTATATGTACTATATAACAATTATATATATAACGTATATAAGGATGGAAAATATAGATTAGAGGGAAGGCATAGGAACGATATGAACATTAAGTATAGGTTATTGTGTAAAAGGTTAATAGAGGAAAGGAAGAGAGTAGGTGTCATTCAATATTATAATGTACTGTTCATAATGGAGTTATTGTCAGATAAAGACATATGGTTTTTAGAACAGTGGGTGAACGGTATAAATAACATATATATGAAGGATATACATAACTGGTGTAGAATGCATTTTGTTAAATATCACACTGTATTTGTTTACAGGAAAGAGTATCCGGTAAAAGCAAATATTTGGAATGGATATTCATATATAAGGTGGCGGATGGAGCGGATGATGAATTTGGAATAAGATAAAATAGTGCTTGCATGAAAGGGAGTCTTAGAGTAGGGTATTCTTTTGAAAGTATGGATAGAACGAAGGCTGAAGGCTCTGCGCTATTCGTTTGGCAGAGCCTGAGTATTGTCCTGATCCGTAGAAAATAAATCTAACTGACCTTCTGGAGTGGAACTTTGACCGGATTCATCTTCAGTTGATTGTTCTCTTTTTTTGGGTGTTTTATGAGTGTATAATTTCTCAAAAGGAAGTGAATACTTGGATTTTTTATTGTATTCTAGTAAAAGAGCTTCTGCAAACCCTAATGAACCGGCACGACGTTCTCTGGCAGTACGACTGATTTCTCTGACAGAGACACGTCCTACTTTTTCTTTAAATGTGTCATCTTTCATTGTTTCTCCATAAGCATTATCCAGACGGGCAATAGCATTAAGCATATTGGAGCTAAAGGACATAGGCGCGCCTTCCCATGTGGCAACGCAAAGGCGTAAAACACGATCAAGAGTGTGAAAACCATATTTTTCATAGATATTAATTAAAGTGGATACAGCACATATACCTCCGGGGCGAGAGGAAGAAGTAATAGAGAGATCATATGATTCAACAAGGTCACGAATAATAAGTTCTCTATCATTACCAGCTTCAATATTAGCATGAATATTTCATAAGGTAGTAACGATTTGACATATTTCATCTGATTTGCAAAAATATCTGCTTCTTGAGTGTAAACAAGATCATCATAAACCATGCACCAGACAGGAGTTTCTCTTGATCCAGAGACGAGAGCGACAATTTCTATAGTGTGTTGTCCGTTGAACACATAATTTATCCCATCACGTCTACTTACTTTTACAGGGTTTATCTGATAAAGGTCAAAATTAGCTGCAGCACGCTGAACGTGTTTGATAGAAAGATTACGTTGGTAATCTTGATTTGAACATAAATTTTTAATAGGTATTTGCTCAAAATGCACTTGGGGAACAAACTTTTGTAAATCTTCGGTATTTCCATCCATAATTATATTTCCTCCAATTTTTTCAAAATATTATTTGTGGTTGATATTAGGCACATAAGCTGATATTTAAGCTTATATTTTGCTGTATCAGATGCAATTTTAAAATCTGAAACTTTTAATACTCTTTCGATAGAACTGTTCCATGAGGGAATCGTCAACGTAAGACTTGCAATTTCCGCATCTGGATCAAATTGTGGCAGATTGCGTATAGATGGAATAGAAACGGAAGATTCTTTCTTTAATATCGGTTTGGCGTAATTATTCCACAGTAATTCCCTTTTCATATCATGATAACTGAGATGTTCTATCTTTTCGGCAAGAAGGTAGTTATTTAGACTTAAAAGCTGCTCTTTTGATAATCCTGAAAGTTCAATAATATTAGCTTGGGAAATCCAAAGCTGACCAGAACGAACTCGTTTGACAAGATCCGGAACTTTTTCATCAATTATATCTAGTGCACTACTGTAAGCAGAATATTTGTAAACGGTAGCCATTGCTACATTACATTCTTCGGATATTTTTTTTGCTGCGATGCTTGCACCGGAAATATGAGATTTATTCGTAGATGAAAGTTGTCTTGAAACTAAAATTTTTTCAGCATCATATTTTTTCCCAATCAGGTATTTTTTATTGATATTGGTTAAATCCTCTCGTTTAAGTTGGTCAGTACATATCCATGAAATTACATCTTCTTTACTGGAAAAATGGAGTCTTTTTATTCGGAAAGGAATACTGTGTTTACGAAATAATTCATATGCTTCTATACCATTAATGACAATACCATTCCATGTGCAGATGGGGGTGTGATAGGAATGACATAATATCTGTTGCTCAAGTTGTTTATAATCTTTTTCACTGAGATATTGATACAAATTGGTGAATTCTAGTTTTGTTTTTAATGTATATATACTATAATTGCGCATACTCATCTCCCATTATTTCTGATTTGAATTCTGTTTGTGGCAGTTTTGTGATGATGTTATCCATGGAAAATAGAGCTATTTTCTTATCTGGGTAAATATTGCCTTCTAAACGAAAAATGTTAAATTTCTCCCAAGAAAGGTTAAGCTGGGAAAGTGAATATAGTAATTCTCGGCTGTACAATTCATAACTGTTACCATTGATGACAAAATAATCCTTAACTTTATGTGCCAATTTATCCTCTGCACAACTAGCCTTTATACCTATCATTTTTTGATCAGGATTAACAAGAAGTTGAATATATTCTGGGTTACCAATTTGACGGAGTGTATTGCGGTGGATTCGTATACGATTCTTTTTAAAGTCAATACATATTAGTGGATGGGAAGAGTGTTTGTTGTTCATAGGATTTTTCCTCACTTTCTGCTGTTGATGGTTCTTTTGCTTTTTCTATGGATTTATCAGTTGCCTTCTTCTTTTCTTGTATGTCAAATACTGCGTAGCCTTCAAATATATTGACTTGCATTGATTTCTGATGTTCTTCCACTGGAATACCGAATTGATTCTTCCATTCTTCAGGATAAGAAGGTGTCCTAGCAGTGGTTACAGTTCCATTGTCTTTTAGTGTACGAGGAAATATTTCAGGTGAAGTTAAATCGAAAATGAACAGTATTTCATTGCCAGAACGAATTAATTTGCCGAGAATCTTGTACCGATAATTAGGATTCCAATCCATGAGAGATATCACTTTAGCAAAGAAAATTCGACAGGTGATTTGTTTTGGCGAACGCTTTTTTCCAGAGGAACACCAACGAAAAGAGTCTTTTTCTTCTTCTCGACAGGGACGGACAGCCAGTTTTTTTTCAATGGGATTGACTAATATTTGCACATATTCGACATCGGGTAGCTTTTTTATGCAGGCGGTATTTACAGATACCTTGTAGTTATTAAACGTAAACGAAGGTTCGTAAATATGAGCGAAGAATTCGCCACGTACAACTTGATAACCGTCATAGCTGAAAGAATCATCGTCAATGACTTCCATTTGATTTGAGGGGCTGGGTGCGACTGTTATTGGCATAGGTGTGTTGATTTTCATCATATCAGAAGGTTCTGTAGTCATATTCCATTGATTTATAGGTTGCTCGCTCATTGGGTGTCTCCTTTAATTTCTGTAATAATATTCTTTATATTTTGTATAATGGTTTCTTTGGGAGTGGTTTGTAGCTCGGGTTCTTTATAAGGTTTACTTTCTGAAGCAGTTTGCCAGTTTTTGTCCACTGTAAATTCTGTTAATTCTGGCGCTTGAGACTGAGTATAGTAATTATTACCGAAGCTATTCATCCAGTCGGCAGGATAAGCTAACACACTCTTAGAATCAGATATTGTATCAGGCGTGTTGTTATTGGGGGCGGATACTTCGTTGGTACTTGTCGGGATTCGTATTTCTGTATCGTCCATGTTGAAAATAAGACATTTTCATTGTCTTTTTGGTGGGCAACTCCTAATATTCTATATTTGCATTTTTTGTCCCACTTAAATATCTCGTATAATGTTGGCAAAAATGCAGCACCGGAAATTGGTTTTGGAATAAGTTGACCATCTTTGAGACGTGACCACTGCACTTTATTTTTTGTTTCAGAGGAACATGGTCGAATAGCAAGTAGTTTTGAGCTCGGGTGTATTAGCATTTCGACAAATTTTATGTTTGGAAATTTCCGTATAGCATCTTTGTTAAAAGAGATCTGTTTATATGAAAAAGAAACAGAAATCCGACCAACCGAGGAGAAAAATTGTCCTCTAGCAACTTCATAGTCTCTTAAATCGAAGGAACCGGCGGAAGCAGTAATTGTATCAGGTGCATTCATATTTGCCGGTTTAAGGACGCTTTGAGATGCTTCAAAGTAGTCTCTGGATTTAAATCCAGACCATCTTGGATTAATGCTTATAAATCCACTTAGAGAGCCTTCTTGTATCACATGTAATTCTGGTAAAATCTCTTTATTTCCATATTTCGCATTTGTAATTAATTTTTGAACAGCTATGAAATCATCTCGGGAGATAATAGCTTCATGATGTCCGACTTTTCTGTATTGATTACGGTCTTGATTGTTTTTCCTTGATTTATGGTCAAGATAATTCGGAGTCCATGTTTTTCTCGCCAGAACATCCCCACAATGGCGTTCATTTTGAAGGATTTGTAGTATGGTACTGGATGACCAGACATCATTATTCTTTTTTGTTTTACAACCGAGTTCTGTCAAAGAATCAGCAATTTGTTGAGTACTACTTCCATTAAGATACATATAAAAAATAAGCTGCACAATTTTAGCTTCATGTGGATTGATTACAAGATCTCCATTTTCGTCTTGGTCATATCCGAGCAGAGGAGGTGTAAGGAATATTCCCCGACGAAAACGCATTTCAATGGAAGAATTCATAATTTCACTTTTGGTATGACTTTCTTCCTGCGCAAGTGTTGACATGAATGACAGAATCATTTCGCTTTTGGGATCAAGAGTATTTAAATGCTCTGTTTCAAAAAATACACCGACGGGTGGACGGAGTGAAGAAAGCTCTCGTACATATCGGATACAGTCAACAACGTTTCTTGCAAATCGGGATACACTTTTTGTTATGATTAAATCAATTTTTCCGCCTTCACAATCTTCAATCATTTTTTTGAATGCATCTCTATGTTGAAGCGAAGTGCCGGAAATGCCTTCGTCGGCATATATTTCTACAAGCATCCAATTCGGATTTTTATTTACTACATCCTGATAATGATTTTTCTGTAATTCATATGAGGATGTTTGGCGTGGATCATCCGTAGATACCCTTGCATATACAGCTACTCGTAGTTTTTTTTCTGTTTTAAAAATATCCTCTGGTGGAAGTGCCGGAATTACTTCCAGTTCTTCTGGATCAATACCTTTGTATCTTTGCCGGATTCTGGCTTTCTGTTCATCAATATTACTGCTTCGTTCTTCACTTTCTTTCATCAATAGCGACATCCTTTATAGTTGATATAACTATCATAGAATTTTTGGATTGAAAAAGACATAAACCATCGGTTAAGTGATTAACGGATGGTTTATGTAGAAATAGATATTTGATTGTTATTGAATGATTTAATAATCATTCGGGTTATCAGCATCGTAATTGTGTTTTGAGGATAGATGCCAATCATTGATTCGTAAAATGTTTTTTATGGCTGAAAGAACCTCGAATATGTAACGTTTTTCAGTGCTGGTACAATCTGCCATTAATAAATCAATGTCAGTTTGATATTCCGTAGGATTGTATAACAAGTTCCCATAGAGTAATTCATCAATAGTAATTTCAAGTGCGTTGCTAATTTTGATTAAAGATTCTAAACTGGGTTTACGCTTGGCATTTTCAATATAGCTTATATAAACAGTAGAAAGATCAGCAATTTCAGCCAGCTCCTCGGCAGATAATCCTCGTTGTTTGCGGGTTTCTCTTATACGTTTGCCTATAAGTGCATAATTTATTTCCATGTCCTCACCTCCTTTCCATCACAACTTGACTTTCTTGTGTTGTAGATAGAAAAATGGTGAGCTATACAACAGCAATTGGTTGTATAAAGAGAAGTATATCATATGTATATAGCAAAAAGAAGATTGTCGATTGATGGGAGAAAAAGGCGATAAGTTGTAATTGAACAACAGCGAAAAAAGGGTTATCATTTATGTATTAAAAATTATGTCTGGGAGGAAAATACATGGCAGATAAAGAGGAAATCAAAACACTGGAGGAATTAGAGGAAAAAGGAAGAGTACTGCGGGAGTACAAAGAAAAATTCCGGCAGATGTGCCAAGAGAATAAAATGATAAAGGGTTCGACAGTGCTGAAACTATATGATAAAATTGAAGAAATACAAAGAGAATATGAGCATTTAGATAATAAGCTGACATTAATGGAATACAACTTTATATAGTTCTATTTTTTTTGTTTTAATACTACTGTTTCCCTTAGTAAATACTTGTAAGATACATCTCTAATAATTTTGCGGATTTCTAGTTACAATTAAGGTAACTACTATCGGAAAGAGGTGTATTTACTTGCGTACAGAGGATTATATTGCGGACAATATTATAGCTTTATGTAAAAAACGTGATATGAGTAAATATCGGCTGTCACAATTGACTGGTATATCTCAATCTTCGATTGGAAAAATTATTGCTAAAGAAAGTTTACCAACTATGCCTACTGTAGAAAAGATATGTGATGCACTGGGAGTAACAATGGCACAATTCTTTGCCGGAATGGATGTTCCAGTAAGCTTATCAGAATCACAACAAGAGGTTCTGAATATTTGGAATAATCTTGATGAAAAAGAACAGAATGTAGTGATACAAATGCTCCGGGGACTTCAAAAATAAAGGAAACAGTTGTAACGAAAATGTTGACTGTTTCTTTTTTTTATGGAGTTGAGAGATTATGGTGATTGAAAAGAAATATTATGATATTGCACAGCATGAATTGGAAGAAATGCAAAGAGAAATTAATGAAGAAAAAGCGCAAATGTCAGAAGAAGAGATACTAGAGGATAAAAAATGGCATGATGAACAATTGGAAACAATTATTAAAAAGGCAGAAGCTCATATGCGTCGTTTTAAGAAAGTTCCAGATCCTCAAAAAGTAGTGAAATTCACTTTTTTTACAAAAAGATGCATTGGAAATTGCACGAAATATGCAGATGAATATAAAAACTGAGCGTAAAGAAGATGATTTATGGGGGACGATAGAAATGTCATTTAATAATATGTGGTTTTTAGATTCGGCTCCTAGTGAATGGAAAGATATTTGGAATAACTTGCTGAAAGAAGCTCAGAGAGTGTATATAGAAGCAAAAGATAACATGATCATGTATCAATATTATTATGATTTGGCGGTAGAAGTTCCTTGTGTGCAGACACAATACAAATAATGATATATGAATGCTGTTCTGTAATAATTTTATGATATACTGTGGATATGATATGTAAAAATAGTCGGAGAAAGATTTGTGAATGCACGATTATTTAGGAGGAAAAAAGCATGACAGATGCAGAACAAAGAGAGGCTGCCCGTCAATTTGTAAACCGATGGATGGGAAAAGGGAAAGAAGATGAAGATGGACGTTCTTATTGGATTGATTTATTGACGAATGTTTTGGGAATGGATAATGTGACAGAACGTTTGAACTTTGAAAAGAAAGTTGTAATTGATGGAAATACAAAACGTATTGATGTGTATATTCCTGAAACACGAGTAATTATTGAACAGAAGAGTCTTGGAAAAGCATTGGATCAGAAAATCAGGAATTCAGGAGATGTTGATCTTACTCCATTTGAACAGGCAGACAGATATAATGGAAAGCTGACTTTTGATGAAAGAGCTCGGTGGATTGTTACGTCAAATTTTGCTGAAATTTGGATTTATGATATGAACCAGAAACAGCCAGAACCGACAAAGATTGCTTTAGATGAATTACAAAGCAAATATCCATTGTTGGACTTCTTGGTGAAAAAGGAAGTAAAGACAATATCGCATGAAATGGAAGTATCAATAAAAGCAGGAGGTATTGTTGGGCTTATTTATGATGCGTTTTTAAAACAATATCGTATACCAGATATTAAGGAAAAGGATGAAACACTTGAGCAGAGAGAAAAAAGAGAGCATAAACTAAAGAGCCTGAATGCTTTATGTGTGCGAATTGTTTTTTGCTTGTATGCAGAAGATGCTGGTATTTTTGGAAAGAGAAATATGTTCCATGATTATTTGGAAACATATGAAGTAAAGGATTGCCGGAGAGCTATAATAGAATTATTTAAGATATTGGATACACCTGTATCAGAGCGAGACGAGTATTTAGAGGAAGAACTTGCTCAGTTCCCGTATGTAAATGGTGGGTTATTTGCTGATGAAACTATTGAGATACCACCTTTTACAGAGAAAATTAAAGAATTACTTCTTACAAAAGCGTCAGAAGATTTTGACTGGAGTGATATTTCTCCAACTATATTTGGAGCGGTATTTGAATCTACATTAAATCCTGAGACCAGACGTTCAGGAGGAATGCATTATACATCTATTGAAAATATTCATAAAGTTATTAGTCCTCTTTTTTTGGAAGATTTGCAGAAGGAATTTGATAGTATTAGAGCAATTCAAGTGAAGCGTACCAGAGATAAAAAATTGGAAGAATTCCAAAATAAATTGGCATCACTTACATTTTTTGATCCTGCGTGTGGTTCCGGAAATTTCCTTACAGAAACATACCTGTCGCTTCGTCGTTTGGAGAATGAGGTGATAAAGGAAAAAGTTGGCGGACAAATGACATTGGTAGAGGTAAATAATCCAATTAGAGTTTCTATTCAGCAATTTTATGGAATAGAGATTAACGATTTTGCAGTTACAGTTGCGAAAACGGCTTTATGGATTGCAGAATCTCAAATGTTGGAAGAAACGAAAAATATTGTGTATGGATTTAATGACGATTTTCTTCCTTTAAAGACATATGTAAATATTACAGAAGGAAATGCATTAAGAATTGATTGGAATGATGTAATTCCTGCAGAAAAATTATCGTTTATAATGGGAAATCCGCCATTTGTAGGAGCACGTTGGATGGCGTCGGAGCAGAAGGAAGATGTTGAGAAGATATTTGAAGGATGGAAGAGTATAGGAAATCTTGATTATGTTAGTTGCTGGTATAAAAAAGCGGCTGACTATATGGGAAATTATAATATCAGAGCAGCATTGGTATCAACTAATTCAATTACACAGGGAGAAAGTGTTTCGATTCTCTGGAAACCGCTTTTTGAATCAGGTGTACACATTGATTTTGCATACAGAACATTTATATGGGATAGTGAAGCGTCAATAAAAGCGCATGTTCATTGTGTAATTGTTGGCTTTAGCAGAGCTGTAAATAATAAGCAGAAAATAATTTATTCAGGTGAGAACGCAATTCCGGCGAATAATATTAATGGATATTTGCTTGATGCAGAAAATATATTCATTGAAAAAAGAATGAAACCATTGTGTAATGTTCCTGAAATAGCATTAGGTGGGCAAGCAATTGATGGTGGATTTTTAATATTGACGGAAGAGGAAAAGGAAGAGTTTTTGGAAAAAGAACCACAGGCTTCTCCGTTTTTTAGACATTATATGATGGGAAAAGATTTTATTGATCGAAAGCCGAGATATTGTATTTGGCTTGTTGGAGCTGATCCTGGATTATTAAAAAAATGTCCGATGATATTAGAACGAGTGAATAAAGTACGTGAATTTAGACTTAGTAGTACAAGAGCGAACACAAAAAAAGCGGCTGAGAATCCAACTTTATTTGCATCAATACTTGAACATAAAAATCAATATATTGCGATTCCTAAAGTTTCTTCTCAGAATCGTAGATATATTCCAATGGATTATTTAGATGGTGAAATTATTCCGGGAGACAAATTATTCACTATGCCCAATGCATCATTTTATGAATTTGGTGTATTGATGTCGAATGTTCACATGGCATGGATGCGAGCAGTGTGTGGAAGATTAAAAAGTGATTATAGTTATTCAAACACAATAGTGTATAACAATTTTCCGTGGCCTGTAGTAACGGAGAAGAATCGGGAACAAATTGAAAAATCGGCACAGGAAATTTTGAAAGCAAGAACATTATATCCTAGTAGTAATCTTGCGGCTTTATATGATCCTTTAACAATGCCAGCCGAGTTACGACGAGCACATACTGCAAATGATAAAGCTGTTATGGCTGCGTATGGCTTTAGTACAAAAATGACGGAAGCAGATTGTGTGGGAGAGTTGATGAAATTATACCAGAAAATGCAATGATAAAAGTTTATAGAGCTGTTTTTTGCTCAAAGTAAAATATTTGAAAACATAGAATATTCCAAATCCATAAAAGATGAATGAAAACCAATATGGGAATTTTACATGTGTTACAAAATTTGTAAAATTTTCATATTGGTTTTTTTGTAATCTGTAAAAATTATAAATTTGGATATCGAGTAAGGTTTCGGATTTTTGATTTTTATGTATTTTTCAATTTTGGATATGGCTCCGAAATTGGCAATTTTGCGGAAGTGTATCCACACTTCCTGTCCTTGCTATTTTTTAATCACATGGTGATTTCACAGGGATATAGGGCTGTTTAGCCTATTTTTTCTCCCTGTGCTGTGACCGAAGAAATTCGAGGAACCAATTATATATTTATGCTGAATGTGAGGAACTGGGGAGCACAATCCTCAGCAAGATTCCAACATCCGAAAAATGCCGTATTGCTAAAATAGCGATATGGTATTACCGGGGTGGATCTTGCTCTAATGTGTACAGTAACCTCGGCATAAATAGAAAGAATGGGTTTGGGGAATCCCCAGCAAGATAAAAACCTGATGAAAGAACATTTGTCGGAAAGACAATATTGTTAAACACAGGTGGATCTTGCTCTGGGGTAAGAAAGAAGTATCTTTATATTATCAAAATGATATTTGGAGTTTATGTTGTTGGAAAGTCGTAAGCAGGAAGATAACTTCAAGTTGTTGGTGCAAATATAATGAATAGAAGTGTCCGGTACATTTTTGGTGATGGGTATTTTGGTGGAATCCATTTTTATTTATTTTGAATAATAAAATTTTGAATCTGCAGCCGATTCTGCCTGCCGGACAATGTTTTTAGATATCTGTAAACGTCACGGACTGGAACTTGATGAAGAACCATCGTATGATGGAAGAAAGTATTTGGAAACACGATAGAAGCAAACGCTGTACTTATCGTCTTGTTTGGCAGGGAAGATTATTAGGCATTAACCAGAGAGATATCGGCAGAGAAAACAGAAGTGATAGACAATGATATTAGTTAGATATGCTTCTTGTCGTTGGCTGTATCATATTAAAACGCTTTTTACGTTAAAAAAAGTGCTGTGATCACAAGGCTTTTTTCAAGCAAAAATGAAAAGGCTATATATAGGTAGCCTGTGAAACTGGAAGTGCCCATTTTGGGCCTGATTTAAAGAATAATGTTCTGACAGAGACCAATGGAATGACTCTCTGCTGGGGCTCCAAAAGAAAGGAAAAATGATTATGGAAAAAATGATGAATACAAAAACAGAGGGTAACACATTTACAAAGAAAATCGGGCAGACAGTCTATGTTGTCCGTTATCATTTCAATGAAAATGCAAAGGAAACAATGCAGGAGAAGATTAACCGGATGCTGGTTACAGAAGCAAGTCGACAGGCAGTATATTAAAATTAGGTGGATGTAATTGAAGAAAAAATATGATATCATGTGAGTAACAAATCGAGATTGACCGAGTTCTTTGAGTGAGATATACTTCTTGGACGAAGGGAAGAAAGAAGGAAAAGTACTTTAGAGGTATTATGGAATGAGTAATAAATTGGTTAAGCACCAAGAATCAAAAGAAATATTAACTGGAAAGCAAAAGAAAATTTTGTTTTGGATTTGTTTTATTATTTTAAGTATAGCTTTCATTACAGTCTGGATAAATATACTTTTGACATCTAAAGCATTTAATACACAAATGGAAGAGATGGTACTGGGAGAAGATTACTATATGGAGGATATTGTGATTACAG
>ENA-OQIO01000060-OQIO01000060.1-human-gut-metagenome-genome-assembly--contig:-NODE-60-length-46724-cov-4.030925_pt1 | contig 46724 bp, 50 predicted proteins | sample MGYA00242573_ERZ504737 | MGnify/ENA primary metagenome ERZ504737 (study PRJEB26092, sample SAMD00036203) | human gut metagenome | host: Homo sapiens | study: EMG produced TPA metagenomics assembly of...
AATTTAAGATTATGGTTGGTGGAGGTGCAGTAACGGAGCAGCTGGCGAAGAATATGGGAGCAGATGCTATACAGAGAACTGTATTGAGGCTGTGGAAGTTGCGAAGACGTTTATTGTGTGAGAACCGGGCTGACAGGTGCGTATGAGAAAGACATAGTGTGAGTTAAATTGCTATAGAATTGACTGGTAAAATAGGTGCTTCAATTATGTGACAGGAGGATTGTAGACTTGCAGCTGTCATCAGTTTATTTATATGAAAAAATAAAAGAGAAATATGAAATTACGGAAAGGGGAACTTTATCCGGTTCAGACGGATATCTGCGCCCTTTTTTGTGTTATGAAAAAAAAGAAACATTTCGACATGGGCATGTTTATGTGGTACAGAGATATGACAAAGAGTGGGAATCGGCAGTTCTGACTGCTGAAAATATACTCTGGGTATTTTGTGGGAGAGAGGAAATTGATGCTGCATCAGAAGAGCTTCAGCAGATTCCGTATATTCATATTGCACTTGATAGTCTGGAAGAAATAGCAGAATTTATGAATGATGTGCAGGAGATTTTTGATGCGGCTGATGAATGGGAACGGAAGATTCATAATCTGATGTTAGAACATGCCGGAATGGACAGGCTTTTGCAGGTGACATCGGAATTTCTGCAGAATCCGATGACTGTAACAGGACTGGATTTTACCTTTGTGGCGGAAGCGGGAAGCGAGTATCTGCCGCCGAGGGCGCGGCTGTATACAGATGACGGGTTGAATATGGAATATGTAAATGCGCTTCTGCAGAATGAGACTTATCGAGATATGGCAGATACGCATGAATATGTGATGTTTTCGGCTTACATCAGTGGATGTCGTTCGATGAACAGAAATCTGTTTGTGGATGGGAAAGCAACTCACAGGCTGGTTTTGACTGAGTGCAGATCAGAGATTACACTGAGAGTTATCTGTGTACTGGATATTCTGGTGGAGAAATTGGAGTATCTGCTTGCGCATGAAGCGGAGGAAGAAGATCCGGACAGGGATATGGAGCAGATTTTTGTCAGGATTTTGTCGGACAGAACTGCGGATTATATGCAGGTGAGTAGAGAACTGAGTGAACTGGGATGGAGTGGAAATCATGAATATATGTGCCTGATCCTGCAGATTACCTATCTGAATCAGCAGAATCTTTCCACAAAGGCAATCTGCCGATATATTAAGAAGAAATTTGAGGATTCTGTGAGTTTTCTTTATCAGGATGAAATTGTGGCATTTTTTGACCTTACCAGACTTGGAAAAAGCCAGGAGGAAGTAGCCGGGAAACTGGTTTATTTTATCAGGGATACTTATCTGAAAGCCGGATACAGCAGGGTGATGACAGGACATATGAATCTGAGACGGCAGTATGTGCAGGCGAAGACGGCTCTGGATGTAGGAAGCCGTAAGAAGCCTTATCTGTGGATTCATTATTTCGGTCAGGTGGCATTGACTTATATTCTGGAACAGGCAACAAGAAGATTGCCGGGAACAATGATCTGTCATGAAGGGCTGCTGGAATTGAAGAAGCATGATGAGGAGAATCAGACTCAGTATATGGAGACATTGAGAGTGTATCTGGAGCAGCATCTCAGTGCAACTCAGGCGGCAAGGGAATTGTTTATCCACCGCAGTACGTTTCTTTACAGGCTGGACAGGATTAAGGAAATCCTGCAGTCTGAGCTGGATGATCCGGAGGAAATTTTTTATCTGGAATTGTCATTCAGGCTGCTGGAGCAGGAGCAAGAGAAAGAATAGTACGGGAACAGAATAGTGCAGATATCTGGAAAGGTCAATTATTTGTGGAGGGAGATGTTTTGATAAAAAATTCAGGTACGCTTGAGCGTACCTGAATAAATGTTAAAAGAGATATTATGTTATTTAGCTTCTTCTTCGGCAGCAGCCTCTTCTTCAGCTTCCAGAGCCGGGTCTACGTGAACGGCGGCTACGGATACAACTGCAGCTTCAAGGTCTGTCTTTAAGTCTACATCTTTGTCCTGGGCGATGGCGAGGTCTTTGACTTTGATTACGTCGCCGACTTTCATGTCACCGACATCTACCATAATTTTGTCTACCAGTGCTGATGGGAGAGCTCTGAAGGAGATTTCTTCCAGATGCTGCTGTAATACACCGGCTTCCAGTTTGTCGTGGTTTACAAGTACGATCTCTGCTACGGAATGTACTTTCTCGTTGCTTACCAGTGCCTGGAAATCTATTTCATCCACCTGTCCTTTTAACGGATTGAACTGGATCTCTTTGATCAGTACGTCATATGACTGACCATCTACATCCAGCATAATCTGGCTTCCTTTGTTACTTGTCTTGAGAAGTTTCTCGACAGCAGATTTCTCGATTTTAACAGGAAGAGAACCTTCCATCTCTCTGCCAAATACGTTACCTGTAACGTAGCCTTCTCTTCTTAATCTTTTGGCCTTTGTGTCCATTGTTCTTTTTTCAGCTTTTAAAGTATTCATTTGACTTTTCCTCCATTTTACAGCTGAGGTGACACGCTTGACACTATCTTCAATTTATGAGCATCCGAAATGCTCCAGGTGGTGTTAAGTATTTTTAAGTATTCAGTTGTTTGTTCTTTATCTTTGTTACAGCTGTATTATAACACGCTAAAAATGAAATGCAAGAGGAAAATGTGAAGAGTTTGTGAAATTTAAGTAAACACAAACAAAGCCCTCCGGAAGTGACCGCTTCCGGGGGGGGCTTTGCATTTAATCTAATTAATCATTAATTACAGAGTATCATTTCTTCTGATATAACCAGGCTGTTCAGTCGGGGAAACGATTTCTTTTTTATGAACGAGTTTCGCCCATTTGTCGACTACTTCATTCTCTACGTGAACACCCTCACCTACAGTAGCTTCAGCGAGAACAACACTGTTTCTTACAACAGCACCTTTTTTAATGATGCATCCACGACCGATTACAGAATTCTCAACAGTACCTTCAATCTGGCAGCCGTTGGAGATTACGGAATTCTTCACATCTGCAGTATTGAAATACTGAGTCGGGCAGGAATCATTGGTACGTGTATAGATTGGCCAGTTTTCATGGAAAAGTTCCTGAGCTGACTTGTAGTTAAGGAGAGCCATGTTTGCAGCATAGTAACTTGGGAAGTCTGTAATGCTTGCAAAGAATCCCTTGTGTGCAACGCCGCGGATATCCAGAGTTTCACATTTATCATTCAGGATGTCTGTCAGTGTGTACATGGAAGAAAGATTCTTGGCTTCTTTGATCAGGCTGATGAAAAGCTCTGTTTTCATAACACAGGTATCCATATAAACATACTGATTCTTCTTATTACCATGATTTGGTTCGATGGATTCCACACCTTTCTGGCGGTTCAGCCCCAGAACATTACAGGTAAGATAAGCCTCTTTTGCATTATCAACAGCGTGATAAAGGAGAGTAACATCTGCACCGGAGTCAATGTGGGTATGTAAAAACTGGTCAAAATCAATTGAATAAACCATATAGCTCGGGGCAATGACAACATACGGATGATACATTCTGCTGAGTGATTCCATGTTATCCAGATAGCAGGAGATATCGGTGTTATAGATATCATTGTCATTATTGTGCTCTGAGAAGAGAAGCTGAAGTTTGCCGCTCTTGGAGTTGATGTTGTAATGACGTCCTGTTCCAACGTGTTCTACAACAGAACGGGGTTTATTATTGATATAGACCTGAATACGGTCAATGTCGCTATTGGTCATATTGGAGATAGGGAAGTCAATGACTCTGTATCTGCCAAGGAAGGAAAACGCACCGATCGGGCGATAATCCTGCATACCATCTACATAAATATTTCTCCCGGAAGAGCTTACGATTCCAAATGCCTTATACATATTATTCTGCCCCCTTTACGCGTTTCGCTACAAGCTCAATGTGCTCACTGTCTGCGGCACCGACAACGGCACCTTTACCGATGCGGATACCGTCAGCTACAAGTGCACGCTGAACAACGGCACCTTCTTCTACCACAACACCCGGCATCAGTACACTGTCGATAATTCTGGCACCTGCACCAATCTTAACACCTGTAAAGAGAACGGAATGCTTAACTTCGCCCTGAACAACACAGCCCTGTGTGATATATGCATCTTTAACATCTGCTTCTGCGCTGATGTACTGTGGAAGTGCGGCAACATCTTCTGTATAAATCTTCCATGACGGATCGCCCAGATCAAGCTCATTTTTGGAACTTAACAGATCCATGTTTGCTTCCCAGAGAGAGTCGATGGTACCAACATCTTTCCAGTATCCTTCAAATTTATATGCATAAAGAGTCCTGTTATCGTTAAGCATAGTAGGGATGATATCTTTACCGAAGTCATGGCTGGAATCAGGATTCTTGATATCAGCCATCAGCATCTTGCGGAGGAGTTTCCAGGTGAAGATATAGATACCCATGGATGCAAGGTTGCTCTTCGGATGCTCAGGTTTTTCCTCAAACTCTACGATACGTCCGGATTCATCAGTGTTCATGATACCGAAACGGCTTGCCTCTTTCATCGGAACTCCGATAACTGCGATGGTTGCATCTGCCTTTGCTTCTTTGTGGGCTGCAAGCATCTTGTCATAGTTCATTTTGTAAATATGGTCACCGGAAAGAACGAGAACGTATTCAGGATCAAATTTATCAATGAAATCAATATTCTGGGAGATTGCATCTGCTGTTCCGCGGTATACATTCAGATTCTCATCTGCTTTCTCACGTGGAGGAAGAACGTAAACACCGCTGTTTTTAGCATCAAGACCCCAGCGTCCGCCGGCTGCTACATAGCTGTTCAGCTGGATAGATTCATACTGTGTAAGTACACCTACAACATCAACGCCACTGTTGGCACAGTTACTTAAAGGAAAGTCTACGATACGATATTTACCGCCGTATGAAACGGCCGGCTTTGCCACTTTATTGGTAAGATCATGCAGACGGCTGCCACGACCGCCGGCCAGGATCATGGCCAACATACTATTTTGTTTCATAATAGTGAACCCTCGCTTTCATTTGTTATGTAATATTATACATTTTTTCCTGACACTTTTCCATAGGTTTCTGAAAAAAAATATGTAAAATTTTTGCTACAAACTAAGTAAAATCGACAAAAAATTATACATTATATACAAATATCGAGACAAATCGCATGACAGGGGATTAAAGACATTTGTAAATTATGCTTATAATGTACCAAAATTCATTCCAGATTGCCTGCGGCAATAGGATTTTGGCCTGTATGTCTCGGGATTTTGGCATATTCATGCCAAAACACTTTGCTGAATAATGGTGTGCAAACAGTAACATTTGTTCACAAATTTAAGTGAAACGGGTGGACGTATAATAGTTCTTACGCTATAATAGGTAGGAATTTATAGAAGAAACGCGTAACTGTGAAACACTGAACAGTTACAGAGAAACAGAGGTTATCACGTGAGTAAAAGAGAAGATTATAAACGATTTATCGTATTTTGTCTGGCGAGTCTGGTGGTTCTGGCACAGGCGGCGGTCTTTGCATGGGTGTGGTATTCCGTTTACAGAGGACAGATCGACGAGCCTTTCTGGCGCAAAGGTAACTGGTACTGATCGCAATCTACGGTCTGATGTTTGCCCTGTTTGCCAAATTGTACGGAGGACTTAAGGTTGGATATCTTAAGAGGATTGATGTATTTTATTCGCTGACACTGGCACTTTTGTGTACCAATGTGGTGGAATATCTGGAGATCACCCTGATCAACAGATGGTTCCTGAGCGTATGGCCTATGATCGAGATGACAGGAATACAGCTGGTGCTGATCATTATCTGGATATTTGGTTCAAGGTATATCTATTCCGGACTTTACCGCGCACGCCGGCTTCTGGTCATTTACGGTGACCGGGATCCGGGGGACGACCTGATCCATAAGATGAATTCCCGAAAGGACAAATATGACATCAGCGGCAAGGTACACATCAGTGTGGAGAAGAAAAAATCCATCAGATGATGCAGGATTATGATGGCGTGATCATCTGGGATTTGCATTCAACAGAGAGAAACCGTTATCTGAAATACTGTTTTGCACATTCTGTCCGATGCTATGTGAGTCCGAAGATTTCGGACATCATTCTTATGGGAAGTGAACGCATCCATCTTTTTGACACACCGCTTCTGGTATCCAGAAATATGGGACTGGCAGTAGACCAGCGTGCTGCAAAGAGAGTTATGGATATTCTGATCTCAGGGATCGGCATTATAATCACTTCACCGATCATGCTGATCATAGCGACTGCGGTAAAAGCATACGACAGAGGTCCGGTGTTTTATTTCCAGGACCGTCTGACATTGGGTGGAAAGCCCTTTAAGATCTGTAAATTCCGCAGTATGTGCGTAGATTCAGAGAAAAACGGTGCAAGACTGGCATCCAAGCATGATTCCCGTATCACACCGGTAGGTCATGTGCTGAGAAATCTTCATCTGGACGAGCTTCCCCAGCTTTTTAATGTATTTAAGGGAGATATGTCTCTGGTAGGTCCGCGCCCGGAACGTGAAAGTATCATGCTTGAGTATGAGAAAGAGCTTCCGGAATTCTATTATCGTCTGAAAGTTAAAGCAGGTCTTACCGGATATGCGCAGGTCTATGGTAAGTATAATACAACGCCTTATGACAAATTAAAGCTGGATCTGTTTTATATTGAGAATTATTCCTTCCTGCTGGATATCAAGCTGATCTTTATGACAGTCAAAATCTTTTTCCAGAAAGAAGTATCTGAGGGAGTAGATGACAGACAGGTAAATGCGTTGAAGGATTCCGGGAAAAACGCCGGAGTGTCAGAGAATAAAACGGAGGAATGACCATGAATAAACCGCTGGTATCTGTGATCATGCCGGTTTACAACGGAGAGAAATATATTAGAAAGGCTGTGGAATCTGTCTATGAACAGGAAGTTTCGCTGGAACTTCTGGTGATCGATGACGGTTCCACAGACCATACAGAGGAAGTCCTGTCTGCCTATGAGGGCAGAGAGGACTTTCGATATATTAAGAATCAACAGAATATGGGAGCTGCAGGCTCCAGAAACAGAGGAGTCGGGCTGGCACAGGGAACCTACATTGCTTTTCTGGATGCAGATGACTGGTGGGAGCCAGGCAAGCTGAAAGAACAGCTGAAACGTCTGGAAGAGACAGGATACGTGCTGTGTTCTACAGGGCGGGAACTGATGAAAGCAGACGGAAGCAGTACAGGACGGACAATCCCTGTAAAAGAGAAGATCACCTACAGAGAACTTCTGAAACATAACAGCATCAACTGTTCTTCTGTGATACTCAGAAGGGATGTGGCGCGAGAGTTTCCCATGGAGCATGACGACAGCCATGAGGATTATATCACCTGGCTGAAAATCCTGCGAAAATACGGCTGTGCTGCCGGAATCAACAAACCATATCTGAAATATCGTCTCAGCGAAGGCGGCAAATCCAGAAACAAACTGAAATCAGCAGCCATGACTTACAATGTCTACAGATACGCCGGTTACGGCAGGATCAGAAGCTGTATTTTTTTCTGTTCTTATGCTGTACATGGAATATGGAAATATTGTCACTGTTCACAGTAGAGAAATATTTCCATTGACCGAAATGTTAAGTTTCTATTCCATAAATCGTAAAAATATGTTATGCTTGTTGCAGTAAATATGACTTTGCGGTTAATTGCCCGTTACATTGCTGTGCGTTTTTTTGTCTGCCGGTCATCTGAAGAATCTGGCAGAATGGGGTTGTATGTTCACACAGCAGAAGTCAGAAATATGATTAGAGGATAGTACTTAAACATGAAAATAAAAAAAGAGAGAGCGGCGGTGCCGTACTCCTGCCTGATTGATAACATTAAAGTTTTGCTTATCTTTCTGGTAGTATTTAACCATATTATTGCATTTAACCTTGTAAAGGTAGACACTGTAGTGAGATATGTGTGGTATGCGATCACGATTTTTCACATGCCTGCATTTGTTTTTATTTCAGGATATCTGTCAAAGAAACCTCAGAATGTGCTGAAGAATTTTAAGAACCTGCTGATCCCTTATGTTCTGGGATATACCTTAACCTGGTATTCACAGATATGGCTGGGCAGATCCGTAGATTATGAGATACTGCGTCCTACCGGAAGTGTCATGTGGTATATACTGGCACTGTTTATTTACCGCCTTACCATTGAGGCCCTGGGTAAGATCAGATTTATTGTTCCGCTCAGTATCCTGTTCGCGTTATGGGCAGGAACCAGACCGGAATTTACCACATTCCTGTCATCATCAAGAATCGTGGTATTTTTCCCGTTCTTTGTTGCGGGGTATCTCTGGAAGAGTGAATATATCACAGCAATCCGTAAATTTAAGGGAAAATGGATCCTGGTGGCAATCTCCGGAGTCCTTTTGTGGGCGATACCGAATTATATGATCCCAAATGAAATGGGAATTGCTATTTTCCGAGGTAATCATGGATATCAGCTCTGTGGCCTGACGGATCCTCAGGGAGTGATCCTCAGACTGCTGATGTATCTGGTATCTTTCGTAGTTGTCTATACGATGCTTGCGTTAGTGCCGGACATCAAACTGCCGCTCACCTATGTGGGACGACATACAATGGGAATTTATTTCTTCCATTATCCGATCATGATCATTATGAATGGTTTATACATCCTGATGCTTCCTGCAATGAACAATGTATGGGTGCTTCTGGGAGTATCACTGGTATTTGTACTTGTACTGGGAAGTCTGCCTGTGGATCTGCTTTATACGGGTGTTCTGAATCTGATCGCATTTATCCTGATCAAGAAGGATAAGACAGTCAGAGATGAAGGTCTGGAAGAAGAGTATGACAGCGAATATGATGAATATGAACTTCTCAGAAGAAAGAAAGCCATCGCAGAGCTTGCGGCAACGCTTGATTCAGAGAGTGAGCAGGACGGACATGTGGAGAAAGTAAATATGGACGAGGATACACCGGATCATACTTCTTCCGACAGTCATGAAGGCTTCAGCAATGTGGCCGGCATGGAGCTGGAGATTGAAGAAGATAATCTGGATGATATCCCTGATGAACTGATCAAAGGGGAAGAGGAGCTTTCGCTGGAAGACCTGATCCAGGAACTGGAAGCTACTACCAGAACGATGGACGACAATAAAGAACCATAAACACAAAGGAAGAGTTTTGAGATACAAAAACAGTATTTCAAAACTCTTCTTTTGGTAAAGTTAATGCGAATTTAACATTTTTGTAACGGACAGGTGACGGAAGTTGGGAAGTATGATATAATCAAAGTATCTATCGTATGGAGGTTACTGTGAACAGTAACGTATGGAGCAGGAAAACTGTTCGGCAAAATAAGAATATTTTTTTCAGGGGAGTTATGACGAAAGAATGCAGAGAGTAATCACATATGGCACTTTTGATCTTTTTCATAAAGGCCACTACAATATTATCAAAAGAGCAAAAGCACTTGGTGATTATCTGATCGTAGGTGTCACAAGTGAGAGCTTTGACATTGAGCGGGGCAAACTCAATGTGCGGGACAGCCTCATTAAGAGAATCGAGAATGTGCGGAGGACCGGGCTGGCAGATGAGATCATCATTGAGGAATATCAGGGACAGAAGGTTAATGACATCATTAAGTATGATATTGATGTCTGGTGGTAGGATCTGACTGGAGAGGGAAATTCGATTACCTTAAGAACTACTGTGATGTAGTTTATCTGGAAAGGACCAAGAATATTTCCAGTACAAAGCTTCGCAGTGAAGGTGTTATCTTTAATATGGGAATCGTGACGGATGACATCCGGGATAATGATTTTGTGGAGGAATCCAAATATGTCAGCGGAGTTCATGTGGAACGTGTATTCAGCGAGGATCACGAGACTGCACAGAGATTCTGTGATAAATATGAGTTAGGTTCCTGCTGGAACAGCTATGATGAATTTCTGGCAGATGTAGATATTGTTTATATCAAGACATCGCTGAACCGGAGAGCAGAATATATCGAGCGAGCGCTGAAAAAAGGAAAATATGTGATCAGTGATTCGCCCATGACACTTTCCTCAGAGAAACTGCGCTACCTGTTTCAGGTGGCAAGGGAGAACAATGTGGTTCTCATTGAACGGACCACACTGGTCTACCTGCGGGCGTTTAATCAGCTGGTATGGCTGGTACACAGTAACCTGGTGGGAGATCTGGTAAGTGTCAAATGTGCAATCTCCCAGGATGATTTCGAGGGCGGCAGGACTTTTTAATGAGACGGTCTGCACAGCTATCTGCGCAGTACTGAAACTGCTGGGAAAAAAATGCCAGGATATCAACACCAATGCGGTCCGCAATCAGGAAGGCCGTTTTGTATATGATATGATTTCCATGAAATACGCCGGTGCACTGGCGACTATTGAGATCGGAACAACGGTTGACATTGAGAATGAACTTGTGATCATCGGAAGCAACGGCAGGGTAACTATCCCTAATGACTGGTGGAACACCGGATACTTTGAAGCCAATATTTCAGGAAAAGAATTTCTGAAAAGGTACAGCTTTAACTTCGAGGGAAATGGTTTCCGCTATCTGCTGCAGGAGCTGATGATTATGATCAGAGACAAACGGACAGAATGTACCCGGCTTTTCTATGATGAGTCGGTAAGAATAATAGAAATTTTGGAAACAATCAACAGAAAGGACAATTCATGACGGAGAAACAGAAATACCTCCTGAAGCTTTTCAGGGAGGTTGATGAAATCTGCAGAGAACATAACCTCAGATACGTGCTGGCAGGAGGCTCCCTGATCGGAGCTCTCAGACATGAGGGATTTGTTCCCTGGGATGATGATGTAGACCTTTATATGCCACGTCCGGACTGGGAGAAGTTCGTAGAGATATGTAAAACAGAACTCCCGCCTGACAGAGAGATACAGTGTTCGGAGGTGGACAGAAACTATACAAATTCATTTCCGCGCTACGCATCCACCAATACCTGTGCCATCCATAAGAGCCAGATTATCGGGAAGGACTGCGGCGGAGAGATCATAGACATTCTTACACTGGATCCTGTTCCGGCTGATGACAAAGAATACGAGAAATATAGAACACATATGATGATCTACTCAGATCTTATCAATATTTCCGTAGGTTACAGTGACCGCTGGGAGATACCTGCATCCATGTATCTGAAGTATCTTCTTTCTTATATTTTTCTTGGCAAAAAAAGAACACTGGCAAAGCTTGAGAAGATCATGTTCTCTTATAAAGAAGAGGAATGTGACCGTTATGCCATGCGTTGGGGCGGCTGCCCGTTTCTTTTTGATAAGGATATGATGTTCCCTGTAAAGGAGGGCATCTTTGAGGGAAAAAAGGCAATGATCCCAAATAAGTGCAGTGACTATCTGATCTGGCATTATGGAGACGAGTGGTCATATATGCTCCTCATGATAAGAGGGAGGGTCATGTAGCAGTGTGTGTAGATGATCTTCCTTATCAGGAGCTACGTGAAGAATACATGCCGAAGATCAATAAGGAAAGATTGCGCTGGGACAGTGTGTTCCGAAGTTCTACAATATGCGCATTGCGAAAAAAAAGCCATAAGGTCCGCCAGGATGGGCTTGCAATGAAAGCCCGCGCTGTTGCACTGGACCTGCAGAGAGCGATCGATGAATCAGGACTTAAGATCAGTGAGCTGGTGGAAAGCAGATCTTTCCGTAAGCTGAGTGCACTTTTTGGCTCTTATTATAAGAATCAGCTCAGTGCTGACTTTATCGGAAGAGAAGACTATACCAACATTTATGCTTTTTATCATCCAACACTTGTGGAGATACCTGACGATGTATTCTATGCGGCAATGCTTACTCTGTTTTATACAGAACGTGTGTCAAAGGCATATCGGATGATGCAGGTCCGTCAGCAGCTTGACCATCTGAGTCCTGAGATGGAGGGACTGAAAGAAGATATTGAGCTTTTCAGGAAAGCTGCGGATCATTATGAATTCCATCGGATAAAGGAGGCAGAGCAGATCGTCAATGAGCTTCTGAAGAAATATCTGGGACATCCGGGATTTATGAAATTTAAGTGCAGGTTCCTGATGGAGGATGCGGGAGAGAACCGGGTCGAAGCAGAACGTTTTCTTGATAAGGCTCTTAAGATGTTTCCTGAGGATGGTTATTTCCTGAAATATAAGGCAGATATCTTCTGGATGGATGGCGAGATGCAGAAAGCGGCAGAGCTTTATCTTCAGGTAAAGAATAAGACAACTAACGGAATTGTATGGATGGAGATGGACAGATTCTTCAGAGGATACAAATCTGAAATCCTGAAAAGTTGTGAAGAGCTTATTGCAAACCACAACAAGAAGGAGGCTCTCGCATTGATGGAGCTGTGGAGTCGTCTGATACCTGAGGATGATGATATCCAGGGAGCATTATATCTGGCAAAAACAGTGTGTGCACGTAGCAGAGCGAGATAGAGAAAGAAATCGGTGAAATCCGGCTGTGATCGGCACACAGATGATCACGCCAGTCAGTGTGGAGAAAAATCCGGGAAAAAGCAGAAAACAGATAAAATCAGATAGAACATCAGATGAAACATCGGCTGATGATGTGAATAAAAAAGTATCAGATCCGTCAGCAGAAACTGAAGAAGTTAAAGCGCCGGCGGATATACAGGTTAAAGTTTCAGAAGAACATAAGATGTACAGGAAAGCTCTTACAAGAGCATGGAAGCGGCTGGGGTATTCCGATGAGCTTGCAGAACTGCGCACCCAGATCATCTGTACAGGTGAGGAGAGCGAACTGGAGTGGCTTGCAGAACAGGTACGAAACCGTCAGTTTCGCAGAGAAGAGAAAGCCTGCGCTTATAAGCTGGTGGGTGATGTCAGGATGAAACAGGGACAGACCAGGGAGGCTTTTGCAAATTATAAGAAAGCACTGGAATATGAGATGCCTTCTTATGTAAGAACAGAGCTGTACCGTATTTTTATCAATGATCTGAACGATGGCAGCAGACAGGCGAAAAGCTTTGGAAAGAAGACGGATATTACAGTTGTGCTTGATAAATGGCTTGATAAATATGAAAGTATTGAAGATATTAAGAAGATCGTGCAGACTGTAACTGTTAAGTGACATCAATAGAAATGGAGTAAAGAGTTGAACAAAAAACAAAAGGTGATTTTATCATTATTACAGGAAATCGATGAAATATGCCGCCGGAATAAAATAGAATATTACCTCTCTCCACGACTGACACTCTGCGCAGTGGAAGGGCATCCTTTCCCACAGAATCCCATGTTTGGAGTTGTGCTGATGAAAACAGCGGATATGGAACGGTTCCGTCTGGCTGTGGATGAAGATCCAAGGGAAAAGAGAGCACTGGAATCCATGAAAAGTCATAGATGGTTTTCCGGATTTTATCTGAGATATACAAATACAGATACCCTGTGCCTGAATCTGGATAATACCAGAGACTATGCATTTCCAGGGATAGGAGTCAGTATTTTTCCATTGAGGACACCTGTGGGTTCTGCAGCTGCAGATCACAGATTCTCCAGGGATGAGAATGCATGGACTGAACTGTGCCATATTAATTATGCGGAAAGAAACTTCAAGAGCAGAGTAAATCGTACGATAATGAGAATGCAGTGTCTGATAACCGGACGTCAGGGACAGGCAGCACATTTATATGATAAATTTATTAAACTTCATCAACAGCCTGATGCAGATAAGTATATTCTTAAGAGAAGAAAACAGACAACAGTTTTCCCTGCGGAGATTTTTGCAGAGAGCAGACGGGTAATGTTAGAGGGTGTAGAACTTCAGGTTCCTGCAAAAACAGCAGAGTACCTTACTGTAAGCTATGGTAAGAATTATAAAGATGTAAAAGAGCCTCGTTATGTTACACCTATTGCACTTGTAGTCAGTGCGAGAGTAAGTTATACACAGTTCTGGAAGGAAGCCGGCAACTTCGAGAAATATTGTAAGGAACGAATGAAAAATGCCCGCAAGCTTGCAAGAAGCAGAAGACATAAAGACTATTTTAATGAATGCTGGGATTATGTTGAGTTCTGTGGGGAACGCATGAATATGGGTGTTGCTTATGAACAGCAGAAGGATTATATCAAAAACCTGTATAAAAATGAAGATTACATGACACTTGAGAAGGTATTCCGTCCATACTTTAAGATGATGCAGAAGAGTCTGCAGAAAAACGAACTCTTTGCAGAGGATGAGGAGATCTTTGATATTTATATAGACGTACTGGAAAAAACAGGAAAGACAGTACAGAGAAGTAAGATCGGCACGCTGATCTGACGGGAGGGAACATGAAACTTTCAGATTATATTGTTACGTTTTTGCAGAAAAAAGGAATCCGCCATTTCTTCGGCTATCAGGGAACGATGATCGCACATCTGGTAGATTCCATTGAAAGAAATCCGGAGACAGAGAATCATTCCAGTTACAATGAACAGGGGGCAGCTTTCGCAGCCTGCGGATATGCACAGGCGAAGGAAGAATGTGCCTGCGCCTATGCTACCAGCGGACCTGGAGCCATCAATCTTCTGAGTGGTGTGGCAGATGCCTATTATGATTCCCTGCCTGTGATCTTTCTCACAGGACAGCTGAACACTTATGAGTATTCAGGAATCAAGGGGCTGCGTCAGCAGGGATTTCAGGAGATAGATATTGTGGCAATGGCGAAACCGATCACCAAATATGCTGTCCAGATACGAAACCCTGAGGACATTGTGGAGGAATTAAATAAAGCATACCATATTGCAACCACAGGACGCAGAGGACCGGTGCTTATCGACCTTCCCATGAATATTCAGAGAAGTGAAGTGGAGAACCCGGTCTATGATATGACTTTTGAGGACAAACATACAGATGTAGTCGCAGCACAGCAGGTGCAGATACGATTCTGGAAGCACTGGAACAGGCAAAACGTCCGGTGATCATGCTGGGCCATGGCGTGGACAGCAGCTTCAGCCAGCAGAAACTGATCCGCTTTGCACAGAAGAGACAGATTCCGATCATCACCAGCGTTCTGGCGAAATCAGTCTGGGATACGACCATCCGCTGAATTTCGGGTGCATCGGCGGTGCCTATGGACACCGTTATGCAAATATGATCGCCAATGCAAAAAGCGATCTGCTTCTCTGTTTTGGCATTTCTCTGTGTACCAGACAGATCGGAACCAAAGTACATGAATTTGCCAGAGGTGCAAAGATCATACGTATAGATATTGATCCATACAATCTTCAGAGAGATATCCATGAGAATGGTGAGAATGAGGTAAAGCTTCAGGCAGAGACAGGAGCAGTGATTGATTGTCTTGCAAAAGTGGATGATCCTGATATAGAGGGTGTAAGTGACTGGTTGAATGTCTGCACAGAGATTAAAGAAAATCTTCAGGCAGTTGATGATGCCACACCAGAAAGATATCCGAACCGTATGATCGCAGACCTCAGTGATATGCTGGAGGATACCTCCGCGATTGCAGTGGATGTAGGACAGCATATGGTATGGAGTTACCAGTCATTCAAGAATCATGAAGGACAGAAACTTCTCTTCTCCGGCGGACATGGAGCTATGGGCTACGGGCTTCCGGCAGCTATCGGAGCGTATTATGCAACCGGAAAACCGACCGCTGCATCTGCGGAGACGGTGCACTCCAGATGAATATCCAGGAACTGGAGTGGGTGAAGAGAGAGAATCTTCCTGTTAAGATCATGGTTATGAATAATGAAGCACTTGGCATGATCCGTCACCTGCAGAGAGATTATTTTGACTGTCTGTTCGCAGGAACACAGACGGCTGCGGTTTTGCTTCCTGTAATTTCGCAGAGGTGGCAAAGGCTTACGGCATTCCCGCACTGAGAATGCTCTGCGATGCAGTCAGAGAAGAAGCACCGGAATTTCTGGAAGGGGAAGGCCCGAAACTTCTGGAAGTTATGCTAGAGCATGGAACTTTTGCATATCCCAAGACCTGTCTGGGTGAACCGATCCATAATCAGCAGCCATATGCACCGAAGGAAGTTTATGACAGACTGATGGAATTGTAGGAGTGAAGAATATATTTCGGTAATGTGGAATATATAATATAGAAGGAATTTTTTTGCAGGCAGTCCGTTTTATGGAAGTGGGGAGACTCCCGCATGACAGAGAACAGATCTGTCTGTATTATAGATGAATAAAAAGAGGGAATATAAAATGAGCAAGGTAACAGTGATCACAGGCGGCACCTCCGGAATCGGACGCGGTATTGTGGAGAAGATACTGGCAAATTCAGCAGAAGATGATCTGATCTTTGCCACTTACGCTCACAATGCATATAAAGCCAATGAATTCTGGGACAGCCTGAAACCGGAAGACCAGGAGAAACTTATTATTCTGAAAGCGGACATGTCTTCCTATGACGATATGATGAATTTCGTCGGAGAAGTAAAAGAGAAAGCAGGACATGTAGACTGGCTGATCAGCAATGCGGGAATCAGCACTTACGATAAATTTCAGGATTACACTTTCGAGGAATGGAATAAGATCGTAAATACCAACCTGTCTGTACCTGTATTTATGGTCAAAGAATTTATGCCTGTTATGACAGAAGGCGGAAGAGTACTCTTCATGGGTTCCTATGCAGGGCAGCAGGCATACTCCTCCTCTCTGGTATACGGCGTGACCAAGGCTGCCATCCACTTCCTTACCAAATCGCTGGTAAAGGAATTTGAGCCAAAAGGCATCACAGTCAATGCCATTGCCCCCGGTTTCATCCAGACGCCCTGGCATGAGAACCGCACACCGGAAAGCTACGAACGCATCAACCGCAAGATCGCATTGCACAGATCGGTGAAATCAAAGACGTGGCAGATATGGCGTACAGTATACTTACCAATAACTACATGAATGGAAGTATTGTGGACATTCATGGCGGGTATGATTACTTCTGATAAAGTTCAACAGAAGAAAAGGATATGGGTATTTTCAGAAGAAATACCATACGGCGTCGGATAGCTGCGTTTCCTGTAAAAAATATGCGATGAAATATAAGCATAAATAATAAGAAAAGACTTGACTTAGGCATGCCATGTGTGATAAACTTGACAAGCGACATGGAAGTTAGGTCTTTTTTTTATGCCCGAAAAGATGACGGATACATCGTCCGGCATGAGGAAAATGACCATGCAAATGAAAACACTGGAGGTGGAAGTTGTGCGCGTTAAGATTACATTAGCATGTACCGAGTGCAAGCAGCGTAACTACAATATGACTAAGGAGAAAAAGAACCATCCTGAGAGAATGGAAACTCAGAAATATTGTAAGTTCTGCCGCAAACACACTCTGCATAAGGAAACAAAGTAATCCAAGGTAACTGGACGAAACAGTTACTCACAGAGAATTGTGAGGTCAGGCTATGCAAGGAAATGAAAAATCTGCTGGCAAGAGCCAGAAGAAGAGTTGGTTTCAGGGACTTCAGTCAGAATTCAGGAAGATTGTCTGGACAGACCGCAATGAACTGATTAAGCAGACTATCGTGGTAGTTTGCGTGTCGATCGTGCTTTGCGTACTGATCAGCGTCATGGATTCATTTATTCTCGAAGGCATTAATCTTTTAATGAAATAAGGATAAGGTGATTGTATGTCAGAAGCGAAATGGTATGTTGTTCATACTTATTCCGGGTATGAGAACAAAGTAAAAGTCGATATTGAAAAAACCATCGAAAACAGACACCTGGAAGACCAGATCCTTGAAGTTCGTGTTCCGCTGCAGGAAGTGGCTGAGCTGAAAAACGGGGCTCTGAAACAGGTTCAGAAGAAAATGTTTCCTGGCTATGTACTTCTCAACATGGTTATGAATGACGATACATGGTATGTTGTCCGTAACACCAGAGGTGTGACAGGCTTCGTTGGACCAGGGTCCAAGCCGGTACCGTTGACCGAGGAAGAGATGCTTCCTCTTGGTATCAAGAAAGAGGAAATTCAGGTCGATTTCGCAGAGGGTGATACAGTTGTTGTCACAGGCGGTGCCTGGAAAGATACCGTTGGTGTTATCACTGCCCTTAATGTGCAGAAACAGACAGCAACGATCAATGTTGAACTTTTCGGCCGCGAAACGCCGGTAGAAATTAGTTTCGCAGAAATCAAACAGATGTAACAAGCAAAGGTAACAATATCGTGGGAGGGACCATAAACCCCCGCCAATACCACATAGGAGGTGCCGAAAAATGGCAAAGAAAGTAACAGGATATATCAAATTACAGATTCCGGCTGGTAAAGCAACTCCAGCACCACCTGTAGGTCCAGCTCTTGGACAGCACGGTGTAAATATCGTTCAGTTCACAAAAGAGTTCAATGCAAGAACAGCAGATCAGGGAGACTTAATCATTCCTGTAGTTATCACTGTTTATGCAGACAGAAGTTTCAGCTTCATAACCAAAACTCCGCCGGCTGCAGTTCTTCTTAAGAAAGCTGCTAAGATCAAATCCGGTTCCGGCGTACCGAACAAGACAAAAGTTGCTAAGGTTACTAAAGCTCAGGTTCAGGAAATCGCTGAACTTAAGATGAAAGACTTAAATGCAGCATCCCTTGAAGCAGCTATGAGCATGATCGCTGGTACTGCAAGAAGTATGGGAATCGAAGTAGTTGATTAATTTTAATATTAAATAGTAAGTGGGAGGGCGTTCCCCGCAAATACCACAGGAGGTTATAGAAATGAAACGAGGAAAGAAATACGTGGAAGCTGCTAAAGCAGTAGACCGCGCTACATTATATGATACCGCAGAAGCTATCAGCTTAGTTAAAAAAGCTGCAGTTGCTAAATTTGACGAAACTATCGAAGTTCATATCCGTACAGGCTGCGATGGACGTCATGCAGACCAGCAGATCCGTGGTGCAGTAGTTCTGCCACATGGTACTGGTAAAAAAGTTCGTGTTTTAGTATTCGCTAAAGATGCTAAAGCTGAAGAAGCAAAAGCAGCAGGTGCTGAATTCGTAGGAGCTGAGGATCTTATTCCGAAGATCCAGAACGAAGGATGGTTAGACTTTGACGTTGTTGTTGCAACTCCAGATATGATGGGTGTTGTAGGTCGTCTTGGTCGTGTACTTGGACCGAAAGGTTTAATGCCAAACCCGAAAGCTGGTACAGTAACAATGGACGTTACTAAAGCAGTTCACGATATCAAAGCAGGTAAGATTGAGTACCGTCTTGATAAAACCAACATCATTCATGTTCCGGTTGGTAAAGCATCCTTTACAGAGGAACAGTTAAGCGACAACTTCCAGACGCTGATCGATGCTATCGTTAAGGCTAGACCAAGCACACTGAAAGGTCAGTATTTAAAGAGCGTTGTTATTGCTCCGACAATGGGACCTGGTGTGAAGATCAACCCGATGAAATTAGCATAATAGATTTTAGCAATTTAAGACTCTCGGAGATGCTCCGGGGGTCTTTTTGCGTTTCTTTTTGGGGGTGGCGGGTATGGGGACGCACAGGAAAATATTTGTTTTCTGATACGGCTGCGGAGGCAGGAATACTAAGCTTCCGGAAATGCTAAAACCATGCCGAAAATTCAAACTCGCTTCGCTCAGACAGTGAATTTTTCCAGCATAACGCAAATTCCCGGAAGCTAAGTATTGCTACACCTCCTGTAGATGTATCAGAAAACAAATATTTTCCTGTGCTGTACAATGGTAATGGTTTCGCGGGCGGGGAAAACGGAAAGGTATTGGATATAGGGAGAAAGATGCAATGTATGGGTGTGCAGGAATGGAAGATTACAGGATTGGGTAAGGGTGTGTTATAGTAGGGGGATGAATTAGAGATTTGTTAGATATATTTTTCTTAGCAATGTTATAGAGGCAGACAGGAGGCGTTATTGTGGCTGGCAGGAGACAGAAAAAGAGCGGTGGAAGAAGTTATGCGTGGAGATACCGGGGCAGGATTGTGGCTTGTGTGTTTGTTGAGGTGATCATTATCTGTGCGCTGGTTATCATGATCGGATGGAATAAGGGCGTGAAGGAGTGGTTTGAGCAGTTTGAGCAGCCGGTTCTGAAGGAAGTGGATATCAGTGGTATCAACAGTCCGAATGCGATCCTGATGCAGGCCAGGGGAGGTAAGATTCTGGGTGAGATTAACGGGGAGGCTCAGATTTATCCGGCTTCTATGACGAAGATTATGACTGTGATATTGGGGATTGAGAATTTTGATGATCTGGATGAGAAAATTACTCTGACGAATGAGATGTTCACCGGATTATATGAGCAGGATGCTACACAGGCAGGTTTTCAGCCGGGGGAAGAGGTTCGGGTGATTGATCTTCTCTATGGTGCGATGCTGCCTTCGGGGGCAGAGTGCTGTATTGCGCTGGCAGATACGATCAGTGGTTCAGAGGCGGATTTTGCGGAGCTGATGAATAAGAAAGCAAGGAAGCTTGGAATGGAGAATACCCATTTCTGTGACTCTACAGGACTGCATAACCCGGATCATTACAGTACGGTTAAGGATATTGCTGTTTTGATGAAGTATTGCATTAAGAATGATACGTTTCGTGAGATTGTGGAGACCTCCAGACATTCTACCGGAGTTACAAATATCCACCCGGATGGAATTACTTACTACAGTACAATGTTTAAAAATCTGTCTGATCCGACAGTCACAGGTGGAAAAATCCTCGGTGGCAAGACCGGCTATACCAGTGAGGCAGGGCACTGTCTGGTGAGTTTTGCGGAGATTGAGGGCAGGGAATATATCTTTGTTTCCGCAGGTGCTTCAGGAGCAGATGGAAATACGATTCCGCATATTCAGGACGCTGTGACTGTTTATAACAGGGTTGGTGCGGCGATTGAGGCGAAGATGAATAAATATAATAAATAAAATCTCCCACAAATTTGATGACGCACATCTTGTGGGGAGCATTTTCGTTACTGTTCACTGGTAATATCCCGCGAGGTGTTTTTTGTGAGCAAAGATCACAGAAAACCCGAGACATACCGCGCGAATTTATGCGATCAGCATAAATTCTGTGCATCGCGAAGCGTGTTACTGTGAACGGAGTGAACAGTAACGCATTTTCCAAATATACTCTAATGTTTATAGATTTTTATAGACATATTTTTATGTATGTGATATAATCAATCACATACAAAAGAACGATACGGGCTACAGAGGAGGTGAAAGTGGTGACAGACAGACAAATACTGGAAGCTGTTTTGACAGAGGTCAGAGGATTTGGAACGCGAATGGATAAATTCGAAAGTCGAATGGATGGATTCGAAAGCCGAATGGACCGAATGGAAGAGCGTCAGAAGCGTTTTGAAGAAGAGACCAGAAATAACTTTGCAGATATCAAACTGCATTTGGAGAACATAACGGATAGGAATATTTCTATCCTTGCAGAGAATCATCTGAATCTTATCAATAAGATGGATGTGTCGGCTACCTGGATGAACAGGATTATGATTAATGAGGTTAAGATGAATGCTTTGACAGATCAGGTTGCCAGACTTCAGGCGAAATCCAGTTAAGCTTCCAATGATGAAAATACGAACGGATAAAAAGGGAGAACCATTGAGGTTCTCCCTTTAAAAGGTTTATTTTATGCGATTTTCCGATAGAATTATTCTCCGAAATATCTCTTAAGAAGACCTGCGAATGCTTTTCCGTGTCTTGCTTCATCTCTTGCCATTTCATGAACTGTATCATGGATAGCGTCAAGGTTAGCAGCTTTTGCACGTTTAGCGAGGTCTGTTTTACCAGCTGTAGCACCGTTCTCGGCTTCTACACGCATCTGAAGGTTTTTCTTTGTGCTGTCTGTTACAACTTCACCTAATAATTCAGCGAATTTAGCAGCATGTTCTGCTTCTTCATAAGCTGCTTTTTCATAGTATAAACCGATTTCCGGATATCCTTCTCTGTGAGCAACTCTTGCCATTGCAAGATACATACCAACTTCAGAGCATTCACCCTGGAAGTTTGCTCTTAAATCAGCCATGATGTCTTCGCTGGATCCCTGAGCAACACCTACAACGTGTTCAGCAGCCCATGACATTTCGCCATCCTGCTTTACGAATTTATCAGCCGGTGCCTTACATACAGGACAGGCTTCCGGAGCTTTCTCACCTTCATAAACATAACCACATACACTACATACCCATTTTGTCATAATTAAAATCTCCTTTTCTTTTTAATGAATTTATTAGGGATGCCAGAAAATAAATTGATTATCTCAGCATCGTTTAGTTCTTACTGCTTTCCGTCTGTGCGGTAGAAAAAGTAATTTTTTGATAATAGTAATTATTACTGTTTTCTGTGATTTTAGATTACCATACTTGATTGAAAAAGTCAAGTTTAATTTTAGCTTTTTTGCAACTTTTTATCATTAGTTGTTATTCCCAATTTGGCCACTAATGATGTAAGCAAAAACTACTTTGAACTATCAGAGCTGCCTTCTGTCTCTTTCAGGCAGTCCTCACACAGGCCGAAGAATCTGGCACTGTAATCAGTAATCTTTCCTTTGAAGTTCTCACCTGCAAGATCCATAATGTGGTGAATTCCCTCGCTCTCAAGGTCGATGATCCGCTCACATCTGATACACATGAAGTGGCAGTGCCTCTCGGTCCGCCCGTCAAAGTGATCCGCTCCGGCGAAAGAGGAAAGCTTCTTAATCTCTCCCAGATCAGCCAGCAGAGATAAGTTGCGATATACCGTACCGAGGCTGATATTCGGATAGATGAGCTTCATATTCTCATATACCACATCGGCAGTAGGATGATCTGTTCTGGTTCTTAGAAACTCTTTAATCGATTCCCTCTGACGCTGTATTTCAGTGTCGCCATGGTATTCCTCCCTTCCCTGTTTACTTGCAAATGATTTATTATAACTGTTCAGGATAGTTGCAGTTATAATCTGTTCAATAACGATAATCATTACTGATATTGATACTATACAATATTGGATTGAAATTGTCAAGATATAAAATTATTATTTTATAGAATTGTTATAGTTTGGCTGCGTTACTGAGAACGGAGTGAACAATAACGATGTGGGTTTACAAATCCACCAAAATGTGCTATATTTTCCCTATAACAGGAAATAACTATTTCCTATAGCTAATAGCGTTCCACGATCACAGAGCGGAGTGCTGTCACGAAATAACACAAACTCATTGAAGAAGAGAGTAGATCCGCAGACCGTATTACAGAGAAATCCCCATGGATCATATATCACAGATTCAAAGGCTGAGAGGGATATGCAAGGAGCAGGTTGAAGATGGCTTCCGAGAGGCACTGCTGAGAGCCAACAGCTTTAGGCAGCGACAGGCACGCCTGTTACAGCGTAGAGGTATCACAACGTACCTCCCAAGGTTTCCCTGCGCGAGCCCGGAAACGAACAGAAGTGGTAACACGGGTAATACTCGTCTTCTCAGATAATCTGAGGAGACGTTTTTTATGTTATAGGAAATTACTTTGTAATGTTCCTATAACATAAAAAGCCCTCCGGGCAGGATCACACTGCGACAGAGAGGAATTATTTCCCCCAACACCAGTTCCTTCCTACCATGAAGAATTTATGTTTTTCTTCCATAAATAAGGAGCAGTTGTTACCATTTTTAAACACTAGCTTCGGAAAATATAATTGTTTTCTGTGCATTTGCAGGGAGTGTAGCAACTCTTAGTGCCTGGAAATCTGCGTTATTCGAAAAAATCTCACTGTCTGAGCGAAGCGAGTTTGAGATTTCGAATGGTTTTAGCTGATTTTCAGACACTTAGAGTTCCTAGCTCCCGAAACCGCACAGAAAACAATTATATTTTCCGGAGCGTCCACATTCAAAAAAGGAGACAACAAACCATGGAAAAACAGAAATACTACATCACTACCGCCATCGCCTACACATCCGGCAAACCCCATATCGGCAACACCTACGAAGTCGTCCTTGCCGACGCCATCGCCCGCTACAAACGTCAGCAGGGCTATGACGTATTCTTCCAGACAGGAACCGACGAACATGGTCAGAAAATCGAATTAAAAGCCGAAGAAGCCGGAATCACTCCAAAAGAATTCGTAGACAACGTATCCGGTGAGATCAAAAGAATCTGGGATCTGATGAACACATCCTACGACAAATTCATCCGTACCACAGATGAAGACCACGAAAAACAGGTCAAAAAAATCTTCAAAAAAATGTACGCAAAAGGCGACATCTACAAAGGACACTACGAAGGAATGTATTGTACACCATGTGAATCTTTCTTTACAGAATCCCAGCTTGTAGACGGCAAATGTCCGGACTGCGGCGCCCATGTGTACCTGCAAAAGAAGAAGCATACTTCTTCAAAATGAGCAAATATGCTGACAAACTTATCGACTACATCAATACACATCCGGATTTCATCCAGCCGGAATCCCGTAAAAACGAGATGATGAACAACTTCCTTCTCCCGGGACTTCAGGATCTCTGTGTATCCAGAACTTCCTTCAAATGGGGAATCCCGGTAGACTTTGATCCGAAACACGTAGTATATGTATGGCTTGATGCCTTACAAACTATATTACAGGAATCGGCTACGACTGCGATGGCGAAAGCACAGAACAGTTTAACAAACTCTGGCCTGCAGACCTGCATCTGATCGGTAAAGACATCATCCGTTTCCATACAATTTACTGGCCGATTTTCCTGATGTCACTGGATCTGCCGCTTCCGAAACAGGTATTCGGACATCCATGGCTTCTTCAGGGTGATGGTAAGATGAGTAAATCCAAAGGAAATGTAATCTATGCAGATGAACTGGTAGACTTCTTCGGTGTAGATGCAGTCCGCTACTTCGTACTTCATGAAATGCCATTCGAGAATGATGGTGTGATCACATGGGAACTGATGGTAGAGCGTCTCAATTCTGAACTCGCTAACACCCTTGGAAACCTTGTAAACCGTACCATTTCCATGTCAAACAAATATTTCGGCGGTGTGGTAGAAAACAAAGGCGTTACAGAACCTGTAGATGATGATCTGAAGAACTTCATTCTCTCCGTACCTGCCAGGGTAAACGAAAAAAATGGATAAAACTCCGCGTGGCAGATGCAATGACAGAAGTATTCACAATCTTCAAACGCTGCAACAAATACATCGACGAAACAATGCCATGGGCTCTTGCTAAGGATGAAGAGAAAAAAGACCGTCTTGCAACAGTTCTCTACAATCTGGTTGAGGGAATCTGCATTGGTGCGGTTCTGCTGAAATCCTTTATGCCGGAAACAACAGAGAGAATCCTTGCTCAGTTAAATGCACAGGACAGAGAACTGGAAGACCTTAAGACCTTTGGCCTCTATCCGTCAGGAAATAAAGTAACTGAAAAACCGGAGATCCTTTTCGCCCGCCTTGACCTGAAAGAGGTACTTGCAAAGGTGGCAGAGCTTCATCCGCCGAAAGCAGAAGAACCTGCAAAAGAAGAAAAAGAAGACGTAATTGATATCGAAGCAAAACCTGAGATCACATTTGAAGATTTCGGCAAGCTTCAGTTCCAGGTTGGTAAGATCATCAAATGTGAAGAAGTAAAAAAATCAAAGAAACTTCTCTGCTCACAGGTACAGATCGGCAGCCAGGTGCGCCAGATCGTATCCGGAATCAAAGCACACTACAGTGCAGAAGAATGGTAGGTAAGAGGGTTATGGTAGTCACAAACCTGAAACCAGCCAAACTTGCCGGTGTACTCAGTGAAGGAATGATCCTCTGCGCAGAAGATGCAGACGGAAACCTTTCCCTGATGGTACCGGAAAAGGAAATGCCTGCAGGTGCAGAAATCTGCTGATTTTTGTATTACTGAGAACAAAGCGAATGGTAGCGAAAATGTGTGAAAACTTACGAATATTATCTTGACAAATACACTCTCAAAAGCTATATTAATATTTAGATAAAGGGGAGTGACTGACTCATGAGTATTCATGGTGTCGTCAATTTCGGTGGGTAAAGACTCCAACCGTATCGTGATGAACAGGCGAGGCTTTTATTGTATGTTCCCGTACAATAAGAGCCTCGCTTTTTGTAAAAACTTAAACAGGGGGATTTTGATCATGTCACAGGGTTTTAATCATTTTGATGAGAACGGAAACGCAGTTATGGTAGACGTTTCCGGGAAAAATATCACTTACAGAACAGCAGTTGCCACAGGCGAGATTCATGTAGGAGAAGCAATCATGGAGGCTGTGAAAGAGGGTTCTGTGAAAAAGGGAGATGTGCTTGGAGTAGCACGTGTAGCGGGGATTATGGGAGTGAAAAGGACTTCTGAGTTGATTCCCATGTGCCATCCGCTTCCGATCCAGAAATGTTCCGTAGACTATGAACTGGATGAGATAAACGGAATTATCCGCGCTTTCTGTACAGTGAAAACAGAAGGCAAGACCGGTGTGGAAATGGAGGCACTGACAGGGGTTCAGGTGACGCTTCTGACGATTTATGATATGTGTAAGGCAATTGACAAGCATATGGTAATGTCCAATATTCATCTGGTTGAAAAGACGGGCGGTAAGAGTGGAGATTTTCATTTTTGATGTCCACAAATTACTTTGCGATTTGCAAAATATTTGTTGGGTAAAATGAAAGAAATGTGTATAATGGAAATACAGAATGGCAGATAACGAAAAAAATTATCTGCCCGACAGGGAGGTTTTTATAAAATGAAAAGAGTAGCGATCATTACATCCAGTGATACGGGATATCGCGGAGAACGTGAGGATTTAAGCGGACCTGCGATCCGAGAGATTGTTGAGAAGAATGGATATGAGGTTGTGTCTGAAGATGTTCTGCCGGATGACAGAAAGATGTTGTCAGAGAGAATGGCGGAAATTGCAGACAGCGGCACAGCGGAACTGATCCTGACAACAGGCGGAACCGGTTTTTCACCCAGAGATATTACACCGGAGGCAACGGAGGATATTATTGACAGACGTGTACCGGGGATTCCGGAGGCAATGCGTGCGTACAGCATGACTATCACGAAACGCGCCATGCTCAGCCGTTCTACGGCAGGTATCCGCAAAAAAACACTGATCATCAATCTTCCGGGAAGTCCGAAAGCTGTAAAAGAGAGCCTGGAGTATATTATTGATGCGCTTGGACATGGCATTGAGATCGTGACGGGGGAAGCAGGGAACTGCGCAAGATAACCGATGGCGATAACAGGGATAAGAAAGCAGAGTAGCGTCAGAATGTACTGACGAAAAGAGAAATCGGTGAGCCAAAGCAGAGAAGATAAGCTGACGGCAATAAACGAAAGAGCAGGTACGAAAACAGTATCTGAAACGAAAACAGGAAGGTAAAGGGATAATCTTATGGGAAAAGTAATTGCGGTTTGTACAAGTGAAAGAAAGGGAATACAGAAGACAAGTGTTCCGGAGATTAAAGTAATTGAGGACTGGGGAATCGAGGGTGATGCCCATGCCGGCAAATGGCACCGTCAGGTAAGTCTGCTCTCTTTTGACAAGATTGAAGATTTTCGCGCCAGAGGTGCAGAGGTAGAAGACGGGGCATTCGGAGAGAACCTGGTGGTTCAGGGAATCGACTTTGCCACACTTCCGATCGGTACGAAATTCCAGTGCAATGATGTAGTCCTGGAGCTGACACAGATTGGAAAAGAATGCCACAGCGGATGTGCGATCTTTAAGAAAATGGGAGAGTGCATTATGCCGAAACAGGGAGTTTTTACGAAGGTTCTCCACGGAGGTGTGATCCACCCGGGGGATGAGCTGGTAATTTTGTAACAGATCTTTTAACCGGATTATAGCAATCCTCATAAATAATGTATATTGATCCGGCTTATCAGAGCGCGAAATCCTGCGTCAGATATCCTTGACGTGTGTTGTTTACAGGGAGTGCTATAAATTAAGATTACATGAGGAGATTGGAAAAAATGATTATTGATACACATGCACACTATGATGACGAGGCCTTTGACACAGACAGGGAAGCGCTTCTTACGTCTATGTACGATGGAGGGATTGAGAAGATTGTGAATGTCTGTGCATCTGTAGGCGGTTTTCAGGATACTGTGAAGCTGATGGAGAAATATCCTTTTGTATATGGAGCAGTGGGAATCCATCCGGATGATGCAGATAAGATGACACAGGAGACTCTGGATGAGATTCGCAGATTATCCCATATGGACAAGATGGTGGCAATCGGTGAGATCGGGCTGGACTATTACTGGCATAAGGAAGAAGAGGAACATCAGATCCAGAAGAAAATGTTTCGCGCCCAGCTTGACATTGCCAGAGAAGAGAAGCTTCCGTTTATGATCCACAGCAGAGAAGCTGCCGAGGATACTCTGAATATCGTCAGAGAATATATGCAGGGTGGTATGTATGGCGGTATCATTCATTGTTTTTCATACAGCAGGGAGATTGCGGCAGAATATCTGAAAATGGGACTGTATCTGGGAATCGGCGGAGTTGTCACTTTTAAGAACGCAAAGAAACTGAAAGAGACGGTTCAGTATGCACCCCTGTCTCAGCTTGTTCTGGAAACAGACTGTCCCTATATGTCTCCAGAGCCAAACAGAGGTAAGAGAAATTCGTCATTAAATCTGCCTTATGTAGCACAGGCAATCGCAGAACTGAAGGGAATTACAGCAGAAGAGGTCATTGATGTGACCAGACAGAATGCAGAGAAACTGCTGGGCATTCATCAATAACCGCTGTCATATTCGTTTGAAGAATCATCGGAACTTTCATCCGAAGAGCTGTCAGAACTGTCGGAAGAGTCTTCGGTTCCGTCTGATGTGTCTGCCTGATATTCCCAGGAGTGGATGGATTCTGTATCTTCCACTACATTTCCGGTAGTTTTGTCAATCATGTTGCCCTCCCAGTCAAACTTGACGTTCAGCAGGTTTGTATTTGTGGAAGGCTTCACATTCATGGACATGATTTCCTTAAATTTGGCTTTCAGGTTATCGAGAGTAAACTCATCACCGATCACATTTCTTACACTGTGGGAAGAAGCAAGTTCTTCTGTATAATCATCCAGCATATATGGTCCGTATTCTCCGTTATCGTAATCATAATGCATGACCATAGGTTTCACTTCCGGAGAAAGGATCTGGATGGTTGATTTGCCGTTCAGAGTTGATTTCTGTATGGTAAAACTTGCCATTCCTTCCAGAAGTTCCGGGAGTTCCTGCTGGGTGGAAACGAAGTTTCCGAGGGAGTAGAATATGGTGGTATTGTGTCCCTGGTCATCAGAAAGCTGTCCGTAAGGCTGAAGCACATGCGGATGACCGCCAATGATCACATCAACACCCTGCTGCATCAGAAAAGCGGCCCATTGTTTCTCGTATTCATTTGGCATGGTTTCATCTTCTGTTCCCCAGTGAGCCACAAAGATGATGCAGTCGCTGATTTCTTTGGCTTTCTGGATCATTGTGGTGATCTTATCCTTATCAAAGATATCGATCATGTACTCATATCCTTCGCCTGCACCGGAATTATTGGTGCCGTATGTATAGTCAAGAAAAGCAATCTTAATACCATTCACTTCTTTTACTTTGACAGTGTCTGCATCTTCCTGGGTGGCGTGGATGCCAAGTACAGGAATATCCGGATAATTGGTGCTCCAGAAATCCAGAGTACTTTTCAGATAGTCATATCCATAATCATCGGCGTGATTTGTGGCAGATTCCACTACATCAAACCCTGCTTTGATAATGGCATCTCCCACTTCCTGGGGAGTGGCAAAAGAAGGATAAGTGCTGACAGCATCGTGGCTTGGAGCAAAAACCGTTTCCTGGTCGATCATGGCTACGTCTGCAGCCTGGATCTGGTCCAGAACATGAGTGTAGATATGGTCATAATTCCATATGCCGGAGTCATTTTCGCCGGATTCATACAGCTTGCTGTGATAAAGATTATCTCCAACAGCAATTACACTTGCAGTGGAGATGACAGGTGTTTCAGCTTTGATCTTATCCTGCTGTTCCTTGAGAGCCGCTGCTTCTGCTGCTTCTTTCTGCGGTTTACGGATCAGGGTGTAATCCATCTGATGCATCACCAGAACGAGCAGAACCAGAACAATAACAGAACACAGAAGACTGATCCGGGAGTTGATTCTCTCCCGTAAATTAAGTGGCATATTATTTTTTTTCATAGAAAATTCCCTTTAACTAAAATAGTTCTTAACAGTGAGAATGCTGAACAGTTACAGCAATCTGCAGCCTGTATTGCTGTCCTCAGTACCGTATCTCAAATTCATTGCAGACTGCATACGGAAATGAGACAGGAGCGTGTGAACTGTAATCTATCTGTTCATTATAACAAATTTCATGGTTCAAAGAAAGAATTAAGAGAGAAATTCTTTGAAAACCTGCCAGAAATGCTTTGTGAGACAAAGTATTTTAGTGTATAATAGGTAGCAATATAACCATAATGTACAAACATGCTACAGCAATGCTATATGGAATTGCTTAAGCAAAAAGAGGGAGGTAACCGGATGAACCATTATGAGGCAATTAATGATGTACTGGTCAATTTATTTAATGAGATTCTGGACCTGGAAGAACGGGCATTGATTACGGGAGAATATAAGAATATTTCCGTCAATGATATGCACATTATTAATGCAGTAGGTATCCGGGAACAGAAGAATATGTCAACAGTAGCCAGAGAACTGAATGTGACTGTGGGTACATTGACGATCGCTGTGAATAATCTTGTAAAGAAGGGATATATCCAGCGTATGAGAAGTCAGGAGGACCGAAGGGTTGTGCTGATTTCCCTGACAGAACAGGGGAAGAAAGCTTATTACCATCATAAAGATTTCCATGAGAAGATGGTACTGGCTGTACTTAAAAGGCCTAAATGTGGAGGAGACAGAGGCACTGACGAAAGCTCTGACCAAGTTGCAGGCATTTTTCAGATCATATCAGTAGAAGGAGTAAAGATGGAATATACTGAGAAGGATTTAGTAAAGATTGCAAAAAGGGAAAATAATACGAAGAGAAACTATCTGGTAGTGGATCCGCTTCAGGGAAAGCATATTCCGGTAGTGCCATCAAAGGCACTGGATTTATTTGCTGCTCTGGCAGATACTTTCAGGGAGAAATACAAAGATGAAAAACTTTTGCTGGTGGGCTTTGCGGAGACAGCAACTGCCATAGGTGCTCAGGCAGCGATTACTGTGGGGGCAGATTATATTCAGACCACCAGAGAAGTTATTCCCGGCGTGAATTATCTGTTTTTTTCCGAGGAACACAGCCATGCCACAGAGCAGAAGCTGGTAAAAGATGATATTGACAGAGCAGCGGCGGAGACGGATCGGATCATATTTATCGAGGATGAAGTAACTACCGGAAAAACAATTCGGAATATCATCAGTATTCTTGACAGGGAGTATGACGGAAAATTTAAATATTCAGTAGCATCTCTGTTAAACGGAATGAGCGAGGAGAATCTGGAACGTTATAAGAGACAGGGGATTTCTCTGTATTATCTGGTAAAAACGGATCACAGTACTTACGGAGACAGAGCAGAAACATTTAAGGGAGACGGATTTTATTATAAATGTCCGGATAAGGCCGCAGAGTATACAACGATTTATGTTAAAAACCGGATGGATGCCCGCAGACTGATTGATTCCGGGAAATATGAAGAAGCATGTGAGAATCTGTGGAGAGAAATCCGGGAGAAAACCGGAAACATGGCTGATAATATATCTGGCAAAAGAATACTGGTGATCGGCACTGAGGAGTTTATGTTCCCTGCACTTTATATCGGAAGAAAGATGGAAAAAGAGGGAGCCGAAGTAAGGTGCCATTCGACTACAAGAAGTCCCATTGCTGTGAGTCTGGAAAAAGAGTATCCCCTTCACAGCAGATATGAACTGAAAAGTTTATATGATCCGGACAGGAGAACGTTTATTTACGATATAGGAAAATATGACAAGGTATTGATTGTCACAGATTCCCCGGAAATAAAGGAGAGTCAGGAAACGCTGATAAATGCTGTCCGGATGCAGAACAAGGATATTACAGTTGTAAGGTGGTGCTGATTTGAGAAGTTCCTATTCAGAAGAAGATGTGATTTTATTATTGAAGGATATTACCGGGCTGGTAGAACCTCAGCCTGCCAAAGTGCGGGAGAAACTGATTCAGTCCGGAAAACATTACAGCGAGATGCTGCCTGTTGAATATGTTCCTACAGATCAGTATATGCAGGTATATCATAATGCGCTGAAACATTATGCGAAGCCGGTTGCCAATGCAGTAGGAATGCTGGCAGATAAGATCATAGAGAATAAGGGAAAGAAAATTGTCCTGGTATCCCTTGCCAGAGCGGGAATCCCAATTGGTATCCTTGTGAAGCGATACATCAAATTCAAATATGGTATAAATGTGCCACATTATTCCATTTCAATTATCAGAGGAAGAGGGATTGACGATAATGCCATGAAGTATCTGCTTGAAAAGTACAGACCGCAGCAGATTTTATTTGTGGACGGATGGATTGGCAAGGGTGCGATCCTGAATGAATTGAAGAAAGATATCTCTGCATATGAAGGGGTTTCTGCTGACATAGCGGTAGTGGCAGATCCGGCAAATGTTACGGAGCTTTGCGGAACACATGAAGATATCCTGATCCCAAGTTCCTGCCTGAACAGTACAGTATCCGGCCTTATCAGCCGTACTTTTCTGAGAGATGACATAATAGGCAGAGATGATTTCCATGGGGCAGTCTATTACGGAGAACTGACAGATTCTGATCTGTCATATGACTTTATTGAAACCATTGAAAAGGAATTTAATATGGAGAATACACCTGATCTGGAAAAAAGAGTGGAAAGTCAGGGTATTGATGAGGTAATAAATATAGGAAAGAATTTCGGTATTGACGATATTAATCTGATCAAACCGGGGATCGGAGAGACAACAAGAGTATTACTGAGGAGAATTCCCTGGAAGGTGCTGATCGATGAGCGATATAAGGGAAATCCTCAGTTGGAGCATATTGTCAGACTTGCCGAAGAGAAACATACACCTGTAGAATACTATCCACTTACACATTATAAATGCTGTGGAATCATTAAGAAGCTTGCGGATGCGTGAGAAGGGTAATACTTATTCTGTTATTCCGAAAACTTCTGAAAGATAAACTGTTTTCTTAGCCCAGTTCAGATGGGTTTTATATTCATTCATTCTTTCTCTGGTTTTGCTTCCTGCAACAAGGGAAGCAGAATCAGCATTCCAGTTTAAAATCGCCCGTGCGTCAAGGTAGTCATTTCGTGAAACCTGATAAGCTCTGTTTACTACAGGGATCTGTGAAGGTGGATAACGGTTTTTCCGATGAAACCGCAAAGTCTGTCCTCCCGGATTTCCTGAATCATTCCTTCTTTCCAGCTGTCACCGGCATAATATTCCCATACAGGACCGGAAATCACATAATCCATACCATATACAGTGATAATATTTGAGAAAATATCTGAAACAGGTCTGATGCTGTGAATAGATTCATTGGCATGTCTGCGAAACCCAAACATATGGCACAGATCATTTCCGCCAACACGTATATTCAGTATAAGATCTTCAATTCTGGCTAAAGAATCCCTTAACAAATAGAGAATATCAATTCTGTTTCGCAAATCTATAATGGAGGGACTTTCGTAAATAGGCATCATGTAAAGTTTTTTTGCGACAAGTTCATTGACGAGGATCATCTGCTCAATATAACTTTGTGCGTTATCCGGGCTGAATTTAGGGACGATGAAACCGGTAACAATCTTAATGGATTGCCCAAGAGCTTTTGTTAATCTCTGAATCTGCTGTGGATTCCGAACCCGGATAAATATTTTGGCAGATAGAATGGCTTTTGTTCATGCTGTATGAATATCTGGCTGAGAGAAGAAATCAGTATCTGCTCGGCCTCTTCAACATGATCGTCGTTTATGGTATCTTCAAGACAGAGAGCAAGAGAAAATCTGTTCCCGAATCTTTCATTTATCAGAGAATCAGTGATGGATATTTTGTTGGCAGGACAATAGAGTAATGGACCTACACTGTAATATAAAACATTATTTTTCATAACACTCCTTCTGACATATCTACAAAAATTCCCGTAAATAGGTACCTTATAGAAATTCAATAAAATACTGCAGGTAATCCGGTCCATCACAGTGTGAAGGACCGAGTCAGCAGCTACATCATAGCACATTTCAGGGGAATAAGCCATAGAAAGAACAGGGGAATTTTCTTGAAATATAAATAGCAATATGATACAATTTTGAGGTAGAATTTATACGAAAATTTGGAGAAAATTATGGTTCCGCATTATTTTATGAAATTGCTGTAGAACTTATCATGAACAGAAATAAGATAAGCAGATATTGAAGGTGAGATACTTATATGTTGGAACACAAAAAAATTCAAAACCTCAGTGATTATTTTGTCGAACTGAACAGCAGGCGGGAGAAAGGTGTTTATTTCTACCGTATCAACGGATATTCTGAAGAAGTCGGCGAATTTATAAAGAAATATTATGATACAGCAAGAAGAACCGGAGTGGTTATCGAAGGGAAGATACCTAATCCCGATGAGGGGAATCTTGCATATTATAATGAAATAATGGGAATGGATTTTCAGATGAGTATGGATTTTATCCATGTCAGTCTGAGAAAATGGCTGCCAAGGATGAATGAGTTTCAGAGACAGAATGTGGCAGCCTCCATTTATGACTCTCTGGATTCCCTGCGAAAAGCCGGGAAAACCGAGAATATGCTCAGGAACGCATATATCAAGTTCATGTGCTGGCTGTATTATAAATTTGAACGCATTGTAAATCAGCTTGGAGAGAACCATATCCCTAAAATATTATATGAAGGGCAGATAAGCAATTATGAGTTAATGCTCATATCGATTCTTTCCAATGCAGGCTGTGATGTAGTACTGCTTCAGTATGCAGGGGATCAGGGATACCTGAAAACAGATCCGGGTTCCGTTCTCTCAGACAGTTTGCAGATGGAAGGTTTGCAGCCATTTCCGCAGGGATATTGTGTGAAAAAGGTCAGAGATGAGATTCAGAATGAACTCAACAATGAGAGACTGTATGGAATCAGACCTTCGCTTACAAATTGTACAAATGCATGGATAAAGGGAAACGGCCTGGATGATATCCGCGAGAGCATTCTGTTAAGGGGAAATGACAGCCGTTTTTTTTATAACTGTTTCTGCAGGATAAACGGGGCAGAAGATAAGCTTACTTATGCAAATGAACTGTTCAGATTGCAGCAGGAACTGAGAAATTCAAAGAGAAATACGGTGATCGTAAGTAAAGAGATTCCAAGACCAACGCCGCAGGAAATTTCAGAGATAAAGAGGTCAAACTATACATCCGGAGATCAGATGCTCCTGGGACTTGCGTGTAATATACAGTATGGAGCCAATCCGGAGCTTCAGCGGATCCTGCATAAAACATTTGTGGATGTTATGCTGGCTGAATCTCAGAAGGAAGGGGAAAATCTTAACAGACTGACAAACAGGGCAGTGTATCTGCTGTGCTGGCTGAGAAGATATCTGCCGAAGCTGTTCATAAACTGGAAATCACCGGAGATTGGATGCTTTATTTATCTGGGGGGCTGCCGGAATGAAAACGAAGCTCTGTTTATGAGTTTCCTTGGACGGCTGCCACTGGATGTGCTGATCTTATGTCCTGATCTGAACATTAAGTGCTGTCTGGAAGATAAACTTCTGTATGAGGTCAACTATCCGGAGAGTCTGGCGATCACAGAATATCCGGAAGAGAGTTCTCAGATAAAGATTGGAACAGCCGCTTATCATGCGGAAAGAGAACTTGATACTCTGATGTATCAGGACAGTGGGATATACAGAAATCAGCAGTATGTGAAGGCGAATGTTATCAATCTGCAGACCATGTATGAAGAGATAAAACTACTGTGGGATCAGGAATTGAAATACAGACCTAATTTCAGCACAGTTAACGGTGTGGTAAATATTCCGGTTATTTTTTCAAAAATCTCAGGAGTGAAGGATGGAAGTGTTTCTCAGTACTGGGAATCCATAGCAGCACTGATCACAGAGGATACTGTTGTTGTGAAAAGTGCTCCGTACATTGAACCAACTGCCTCCGGTCCAATGAAAGCCTTTGCCGTAGAATTTTATAAAAACGGAAAGCTTCTGCGGAATAAAATAAAGAATCATCCCAGATATCCTTATCATCTTCTTCGGGAGGAAATGCAGGAATTTATACTTGACAAGCTGCAGCTTCTGATCGAGCGGAAACTGATAAAGGGTATTGGGGAAAATGGTACAGAATATACAGTGATCGCGCAGATTCTGGATCTGCCGAAGGAGATTCTGCGTCTGATCCAGAAATTTGATTTTACAAAAAAGAATCCGAAACTGATATATATTAATACAGGGGAGACGATGATTTCACTTCAGGATTCGATTCTTGTAACATTCCTGAACCTGGCAGGATTTGACATTCTGTTTTTTGTCCCTACAGGCTATCAGAGTGTGGAGAACTACTTTGCAGAAAAACTGATGGAAGAGCACCAGATCGGGGAATATAAATACGATATGCAGGTTCCGGATCTGAATAACATTTCGACAAACAGTACCCGCCCCTCATGGCGGAGAAAACTTTTCAGGAGAGGTTAGTAGATTATGGGACTTGATTTCGGTAAATCATCTATGGGAAATCCTGCTCAGGCCGGTAATGGTCTTCAGGAGAAAAATGAGATTGAAGTTGTGGAGAAATATGATATTGTCGCTGACAGGCAGCAGATGAATGCTGAGCTGGTCAATTCAAAAGAAGTGGACGATATTGTCAGCACGATCGAAGTTTACAATATGGATACCATTGTATCTTTTGGTGCGAAAGCAGCAGAGGAGATTTCCAAGGCATCTGATGTGTCCTCAACAGCATGAATATGTCGCAGCTTAATGAGACAAGCGAGATGCTTAAATCGCTGGCAAAGATCATGGATCAGTTTGACATTAATGAAATTAAGGATAATCCGGGACTTTTCGGAAAGCTTTTCGGAATTTCAGAAAACAGCTGGATAAGATACTGGCCAAGTATCACACAATGGGCGAAGAAGTTGATAAGATTTATGTTCAGCTTAAAGGATATGAGTCTGAAATCAAACAGTCCAACAAAAAGCTGGATACCATGTTTAAGACCAATGTGGATTATTATCATGAACTGGTGAAATATATCCTTGCAGGAGAACAGGCATGTAAAGAGATTGAAGCCTACATTGCCCAGAGACAGCAGGATATGGAGAAGTACGGGAGATCAGTCTATTCAGTTTGAACTTACCAGTCTGAATCAGGCACTGATGATGCTGGAACAGAGGACACAGGATCTGAGAACAGCAGAGAATGTGGCAATGCAGTCCATTCCCATGATAAAGACTATGGAGTTCAGCAATTACAATCTGGTGAGAAAAATCAATTCTGCGTTTATCGTTACGCTTCCTGTATTTAAGCAGGCACTTGCGCAGGCAATTCTTCTGAAAAGGCAGAAGATACAGGCAGAATCTATTGCAGAACTGGATAAGAAAACAAATGAGATGCTTCTTAAGAATGCCCAGAATACAGTAGATGTATCGAAGCTGACAGCTAAAATGGCATCCGGAAGTTCCATTCAGATTGAGACTCTTGAGAAGACATGGGCAACCATTACAAATGGAATCGAAGAGACAAGAAGGATCCAGGAAGATGCCAGAAAGAAACGTCAGGAGGATCAGGTTCGTCTGGAGGCAATCAAACAGGATTTTAACAAACAATACAATGTGCCACCGGTAAGAAAATAAAAACACAGAAAAAAGGGAGGATGAATGATATGCCTATTAATTTATCAAAAGGACAGAAGGTAGATTTAACAAAGAAGAATCCGGGACTTAAGAAGATCATGGTAGGACTTGGATGGGATGTAAACGCTTTTGATTCAGGTTCGGATTTTGACCTGGATGCAGCAGCATTTATGCTTGGTGCCAACGGAAAATGCCCTACAGAGAAAGAATTCATTTTCTATGGCAATCTGAAGCATGCCAGTGAATCAGTCATCCACATGGGAGATAACCTTACCGGTGAGGGTGAAGGTGACGATGAGCAGATCATGATCGATCTGTCAAAGGTTCCGGCGAATATTGAGAGAATTGCGTTTACAGTTACCATTTATGATGCAGAAGCAAGACGTCAGAACTTCGGACAGGTTTCAAACTCTTACATCCGTCTGGTAGATGAATCCAATGAGGTGGAACTGATCCATTATGATCTTGGGGAGGACTTCTCCATTGAAACAGCAGTAGTTGTAGGAGAACTTTACAGACATAACGGAGAGTGGAAGTTTAATGCCATCGGAAGCGGATTCCAAGGTGGACTTGCAGCACTCTGCGGTCATTATGGTATTGAAGTAGCGTAATGTAAGAGACAGTCGGCTGTTTGGTAAAAATACTAAACAGTTATCAGGTATGGAGCTGTATAGCGAAGCGGATAAGACAATATGGGAGGAAAAATATATGCCAGTTAGTTTAAAAAAAGGACAGAAGGTCAGTCTTACAAAAGGTAACCCGGGACTTAAGAATGTAGTTGTAGGTATCGGATGGGATATCAATGCTTTTGACACAGGCGGAGATTTCGATCTGGATGCAGCAGCGTTCTGTCTGACAGATTCCGGAAGGGTTTCTGATTCGAACGATTTTGTATTCTATGGAAATCTTGTACATCCGTCCGGAGCAGTCCAGCATATGGGAGATAACCTTACAGGTGCCGGAGACGGAGATGATGAGCAGATTAAGATTGATCTGTCAAAGATTCCTGCCAATATCACAAAGATTGCATTTACAGTTACCATCTATGATGCAGAGGCAAGACGCCAGAATTTCGGACAGGTTTCCAATTCCTTTGTGAGAATCTTCAATGAAGTGACAGGAGAAGAAATCCTCAGATATGATCTTGGAGAAGATTTCTCTATTGAAACAGCAGTTGTATTTGGTGAACTGTACAAGAATGGTGACGAATGGAAATTTAATGCCATTGGAAGCGGTTATCAGGGTGGTCTGGCTGCTTTGTGCAACAGTTATGGTGTAGACGTAGAATAGTGCCGGAGGGCAACAGGAGGGACGAAAATGTCAGTAAGCTTACAGAAAGGACAGAAGGTAAATCTGTCAAAGGAGCATGCAGGATTAGCAAAGGTGATCGTGGGACTTGGCTGGGATGAGGCAAAGCCATCCGGCGGTGGTGGATTGTTTGGTGCATTATTTGGTTCTTCATCACATCAGGCAATCGACTGCGACGCTTCTGCAATCATGTTGAAAAATGGTAAATTTACAGATAAAACAGACCTGGTATATTTCGGCAACCTGAAACATAAATCCGGGACAGTCAATCATATGGGAGACAATCTTACAGGAGCAGGCGAGGGAGATGATGAGCAGATCGTTATTGATCTGTCAAGAGTTCCGGCTGAATATGATAAGATTGTCATTGTTGTCAATATCTATCAGGCAGTAAAGAGAAAACAGCATTTTGGAATGATCCAGAATGCATTTATCCGTCTGGTTGATGCCAGAAACAATAAAGAAATGTGCAAATATAATTTAACGGAGAATTATTCAGGTATGACTGCGATGATTTTTGGGGAAATATACAGGTATAACGGTGAATGGAAATTCAACGCCGTAGGAAATGGCACAACAGATCCCGGACTTGGGGAACTCTGCCAGAGATTTGTGTGAAAATAAAAAGAGGAGCTGTTATGGTTCCTCTTTTTATATAAAATCCGGTAACTGTCTGTCCATGATTGAACAGTTGCAAAACCCGAAAGAGGAGGTTGATTATTATGAATGAAATAAACAAAGAGGAGCGAATGCAGGGCCTGTCCGGACAGCAGGTCAGCGAGAGCAAGGCGAAGTACGGCACCAATGAGCTGGCGAAGAAAGAGACTGAATCACTCTGGTCCATGTTCATCGGCGCATTTGATGATATCTGGATCAAGGTATTATGTGCGGCTCTGGCTCTTAAAGTTATCCTGGCTGTGCTGGGAATCTTTGTCCCTGCATTGTCCGGCGGAAATGATGTTGTGGAGATCATCAGTATTGTGATCGCAATCGCACTTGCTACTGGTTTCAGTACCCTGTCAGAGTACAGAAATACCTCAAGAAGTGAGGCGCTTCAGGAAGAATACAGCAAGACCTATGCCAAAGTTGTAAGAGATGGAAAGCTGGTCAATATTCTTACCAGTGAAATCGTTAAAGGTGATACGATCCTTATCCAGGCAGGAGATAAGGTTCCGGCAGATGGTCTGTTATTTGAAGGTAAGATCAAAGTATCTCAGGCGGCATTAAACGGTGAATCAAGAGATGAGAACAAAGCAGCAGTAACCAATATGGACGAGGCAGAATCTACGGATTACTCCTCACAGGGAAAAGTCTTTATGGGTTCTGTTGTGACTTCAGGCGAAGGTTACATGATCGCAACTGTTATCGGAGACAGTTCTGAATTAGGAAAGATAAACAAAGCTCTGACAGATACCTCCGAGGAAGAAGAGCGAAAAGATACTTCCAGCCTGAAGCTGGAGGGTGTGGCAGCAGGTATCGGTAAACTGGGTGTGTCAGCTGCAGCGATCGCAGGTATCCTTCATGTTGTCCTGACTCTGATCAGGCAGATCAGGCAATCACTGTTGTTTCCGTTCTCCTTGTAATAGCGGAAGCAGTTATGCTTATGGCTTCTATCGTGATCATGGCAGTTCCGGAGGGACTCCCGATGATGAACAGTCTGGTTCAGTCAATGAATACAGAGTCCATGTATAAAAAGAATATCCTTGTCAGCCACAAGGCGGCATTTTCAGATTCTGCTTACATGAACGTGCTGTTCAGTGATAAAACCGGAACGATCACACAGGGTAACCTGTCACTGGTAGAATTTATCACAGGTAACGGTGAGATTGTTGATTCCATCCAGAGCAGGGAGTTTATAGAAGCTATCACTCTGAATAACCTTGCAAAGATTTCCTCAGAAGGAAAGGCAATCGGAAGTAACAACATGGACAGAGCACTGCTCTCTTATGCCATCAATCATGGTTATAATGATTCTGACAATGATCCGGAGAAGGTAGAAGAGATCAGCGGATTTGATTCCGAGAAGAAATGTGCCACTGTAAAACTGAAAAACGGACTTGTTTACTGGAAGGGTGCTACAGAGAATATCATTGATAAAGTAACACATTACATGCTTCCGGACGGGGAAGAAAGAGAGTTTACAAAGGCAGATAAAGATAAAGTAGAAGAACAGATGCATGCACAGGCAAAGAGAACCATGAAGCTTCTCTCCGTAGCAAAAATCAGCGATGGAAAGACTGTTCTTATGGCAGTTCTGTGTCTGCGTGATAATGTCAGAACAGATGCGGTTGAGACTGTTCAGATTCTCAATGATGCAGGAATCCAGGTAGTTATGGTTACTGGTGATGCAGAGGAAACTGCAGTAGCCATTGCAAAAGAGGCAGGTATTCTTGCAGATGAGAAGAAGGACGTGGTTCTTACCCATGAAGAAATGGAGAAATTATCAGATGAAGAGCTGAAGAAAGTTCTCCCGAACCTGAGAGTGGTAAGCCGCGCGAAACCGCTTGATAAGAAAAGACTGGTATCTCTTTCACAGCAGATTGATAATGTCTGTGGTATGACTGGTGACGGTGTGAACGATGCTCCCGCATTAAAACAGGCAGACATTGGTTTTGCAATGGGAGATGGTACAGCAGTTGCACAGGAGGCAGGAGATGTTGTTATCCTTAATAACAGTCTGACTTCCATTAAAGACTGTGTGCTTAACAGCAGGACTATGGCGAAATCTGTTGGAAAATTTCTTATTTTCCAGCTTACTGTAAATATCAGTACTCTGTTAATGAATATCATTGCACCGATCCTGGGATGGACAGAGCCGTTTTCCATTGTCCAGATCCTTTGGATCAACCTGATCATGGATACACTGGCTGCCATGGCGTTTGGTGGAGAACCTATTCTTGACAGATATATGAAAGATCAGCCGGCAAAGAGAACAGATAACATTCTGACTCCGTACATCAAGTCAGCGATCGGAGTAAGTGCAATATTTATTACCCTTGGTTCTATCCTGATACTTGAGAATATCGGCGGCATTACCAGTTGGGTAATCCCTGCGGGCTGTGCAGATCCGGAGCTTTATGAGAAAACATTTATGTTTGCGTTCTTCATTTATGCGATCATCTTTAACAGTTTGAATACCAGATCGGAGAAGTTTAATCTGTTTGAGCATATCGGGGAGAATAAGAACTTCGTACTGGTAATGGGAGCAATCTTTGTTCTTCAGACCATTATCATTGAAATCGGCGGAAAAGTATTTAACACAACTCTGCTTGAGCCAAAGGCATTACTGGTATCCATGGTACTTGCAGTACTTATCATACCGGTGGATCTTATCAGAAAAGCAATCATGAGCAGGTAAACAATACGTATGAAATAATAATTATGGGGCTGTCGCAGGTAATAACAGTGCGGCAGCCCCATTTTTGGAGGAAGAGAATGAATGGCATTTTATGTGCGGATATGGACAATACCATCATATATTCGTATAAGCGCAATATCGGTGAAAATAAATTAAATGTTGAGTTATATAATGGAAGAGAAATCTCATTTATTTCTGAAAAAACGCATGATCTGTTGAAAAAAGTAAACGAGAAGATGACCATCATACCAACATCCACAAGGACGGAAGAACAGTATAAACGTATTGATCTGGATATAGGAATCGTACCCTATGCCCTTGTCTGTAATGGAGGAGTACTGCTGGTAAATGGTAAGCGTGACAGAGAGTGGTATCTGGAGTCGCTGCGAATGATCCGGAACAGCATACCGGAAATGGAAAAAGCGCAGCAGATTCTTGCCAGGGATTCCAGACGAAAGTTTGAGCTGAGATTTATAGATGAGCTTTTTATTTTTACAAAATGTGAAAAGCCGGAGGAAGTGGTTGAAGATCTGCAGGCAAAACTGACTACGAAGCTGGTGGACGTATTTCATAATGGAGAGAAGGTATATGTTGTTCCTGTAAATCTGAGTAAGGGAATGGCTGTGAGAAGACTTCGAAAGAGACTGCAGCCTGCATATATCATAGCAGCCGGAGACAGCGAATTCGATGTTTCCATGGTGGAAGAAAGTGACCTGGGATTAGTTCCGGCCGGATTTAAAAAGATTTACGGTAATGATAGCGACAGATTCAAAGAGACAGTGATGGAAATGGAGGCAGGAAGACTGTTTTCGGAAACATTACTTGAGAAATGTTTGGTTTTATATTTTAAAGAGCCGGACTGACTGCAATTCTATAAAATATTGCAGTCAGTCCGGCACTTTGTTATATCAGGCTGTTAATCCATACTGACGCGGATTCCGCTCTGACGTTCAGATGGCTGAATGATAACCGTAACATTATCTCCTCCATGCCACTCAAACTGATAAGACTCTCCGGAAGTCTGGCCGATGAAAGTTTTCCAGTAATTCGTTTATTTCATGTATTTTTCCAGAACCGGAAACTGTACAGGTCCGATGTCCAGAATCCGGCGGTGAAATTCTTTCAGGTCGAAATCATCTCCAAGTCTTTTCTGACAGACTGTTTTCAAGTCAAGGAAATTCAGATATCCCCAATAGTATTTCAGATAGTTACCGGGAGTTTCCACAATATACTGATAGATTTCGGCAGCAGTGGAAGCATTGTTGATGCCAAATGCTTTCAGAAAGACAGCAGTGCGGGATGCATCCCAGCCCCGGTAATGAATGCCGATATCGATCAGGGAGTAAATGCACAGATTCATACTCCTGTTTAACCAGGCAAACCGGACGGCATTTTTGGCGGAATCCGGATCATTCATAAGGGAGGCGGCATATTCATAGCCGTATGATTCCACGTAGGTTGCCCAGCCTTCCACGTAGCCGGAGGAGGTGACCAGATATCTGATGTCAGAGGGATTGTTTTCAGCAAAAGAAACTGTCTGATAAAGGTGACCGGGAAATCCTTCATGTGCCAGTGTGCCGAAAAGCTCCAGAGAAGAGGTACGTCCGGAATCGTTGATATAGATTACGTTTGGGGTTCGGGTATCCACAGGCGGCGTGAGGTAAAAAGCAGGACTTAAAAATTTTTTCATGGAAGGATGAACGGTGCGGAGTTCGTAAGTGGCATCTTTCAGTTCCGGGAAATCTTTTTTCATCAATTCCGGAAGCTTCTCCAGCATCTGAGTCGGTGTCAGCGTAAGTTCACCGGAACATTGATTCAGCCTGTCAATCAGGGAGGAATTCTGTTTCAGCAGGGAAGATATCTCCCGATAGTCGGACAAAAGCTGAGCCGACAGCCTTTTTTCAATTTGTCCGACAGGTACATAGGTTCCTGTCTGGCTTTGCAGCAGGTAGAGGTAATATTCACGCCCACCCTCAAAAAATGCCAGGCCCCGGCTGCTTTTGCCTGTACCGCGAAGATTTTCCAGACTGTCTGCCAGTTCCTGATAAGCAGGGATCACTTCGGTTAAGATCAGTTTATGATGATATGTACAGAGTTTTTTCTGATCTTCGCTGCTAAATGCAGGGTTGGAGAAAGCTTTCAGTTTCTGCGCGAAAATATCATCCATGTAGTTGGAATCAGGATTCGCGACAAAAGAATGACATTGTTTCAGGATACGGTCCAGAGTTGTGTCGCTCATGAAAAGCCCTGACTGGGATTTCTGCTTTTCCAGTTTTATAATACTTTGAAAATATGGTCTGACGGTACTCAGAAGTTTCAGATAATCATAGATATCTTCTTTTGTCCGGAAAGTATATTCCGCCAGAAGAATGGGAAGTTGTGCCTGCACACCCAGGCCTGGTCCCAGCGGCTCATCCAGGGCGCTGTTTTTTCCAAGGGAGGCTCTGGTGTGAAAATAGAGAAGAAGCATATCACAGGTAAGCCGGTTTTCTTCGGAAAGTCTGGAATAGGCAAAGGATTTCAGCTCTTTCTCATATTCCTGACAGAGACTGGTGGTCTTAGCCGGGTCAGAAAGTGCAGTTCCAAGAGTTGCCTCGGGCTTTCTGATACCTTTTTTTTTCAGGGTGTGCAAGAGTGTAGTGAAGGGTAAGGGTATTGCTGCATACTTCGGACCGGAATAATTTTTCCGTAAAGGTCTGAAAACGGGAGTTTTCAGAAACAAAGTGGTCGGAGAGAACACCCATGCTGATGCCAATGGCAAAGACCAGACACAGGCTGAGGATTCTTTTAGGGATATTTTTATAAATACGCATATCCACCTCGGAATCTGCTTTTTACTATCTTATTGAAGGAAGGCATGAAGTATGCTTTCGGTAACATCATTACTGTTCACACACCATTATCCTGCGAGGTGTTTTGGCATAAATATGCCAAAATCACGAGACATACAAGCCAAAATTCATTCCAAATGCTCGTCACATTTTTTTCATTTGACAAAATTGGGATGTTATGTTAACATACACAAATGCGTAACAAAACGTAATAAAAATGTAATAATTTTACAGCGATGTATAACAGGAGTTGATTAGTAAAATGAATAATAAAATAAAGACAATTTTGATGGCAGCAATTATGAGCTCTGTGGTTCTGATACAGGGGGTATGTGTAAGCGCAGCACAGTTTGATGATGGCGCATCAGCGTTTTCTGATGGAACAGGAAGTGTAAGTGCTCTGGCAAGTACACTGGCGAAGCAGACAGAGGAACAGACACAGGAGTTTGTTGCGAAAGAAGAGGAAGCAGCTCAGATTCGTGAAGAACGAAGAGTAGAGAAAGCGGAAAAGGCTTCTGAGAAGGCAGAGCAGGAAAAAACAGCCGCGCTGGAGAGTATTCAGCAGACAGTTGAGGATACAAAGAAAAAAATTGCCGAAGAAGCAGAAGCGAAACGTCTGGCAAAGAGACAGGAAGTGGTAAACTTTGCGCTGCAGTTTGAAGGAAATCCTTATGTTTATGGCGGAACAAGTCTTACAAACGGTGCAGACTGCTCAGGATTTGTAATGTCTGTATTTGCCAATTTCGGTTACAGTCTTCCACGTGTGGCTGCAGCGCAGTGTGATGCCTCCACAAAGAAAGATATCAGCCAGCTTGAGCCGGGAGATCTGGTATTCTACGGAAGCGGATATATTGATCATGTGGCACTTTATATCGGAGATGGAAAGATTATCCATGCCAGCAATGCTGCTACAGGAATCAAGATTTCCGATTATGATTATGAGAAGCCGGCAGCTGTAGGTACGTTCATGGAATAGCTGTAACGCCTAAAATTATATGATTCGACAAATTGCACAAAGAATGTCGAGAGGTGGGAAAAGTGGATAAAGTCATACACACTCTATCCACATACCCGATTATTGAAAAATCCCGTAAATTAAAGTTATACACAAAGTTATCCACATTATCCACATTTTATGTATGTGGAATACTCGATTTACATAAGGAAAAAAGAAACAGATGTTTTGTGTAAAATGATAAATCGACATTTTTGGACGAAAAAATCCACAAATCTATTGACTTTTTTATATTCTAAAAAACATATAATATTGTATAAAAAAGACAAAATATAATAATATATACATAAATAATCAGAATATTCAAAAAGATATTCTGCTAAAAACTACAACAACAATGAAAAAAAAGAATACATTTGAACAGAAACGGAAATTTCCACATAGGAG
>ENA-OQIO01000061-OQIO01000061.1-human-gut-metagenome-genome-assembly--contig:-NODE-61-length-46715-cov-3.145789_pt1 | contig 46715 bp, 49 predicted proteins | sample MGYA00242573_ERZ504737 | MGnify/ENA primary metagenome ERZ504737 (study PRJEB26092, sample SAMD00036203) | human gut metagenome | host: Homo sapiens | study: EMG produced TPA metagenomics assembly of...
CTGGTCGGTATTAATTACGATGCTGAAAGAAAGGAAAAGAAGCATCACACCTGCGTGATTGAAGAATGGAACACCAACTAAATAAAAAAGTTTGTAAAAATAAAAAACATAGAAGCCGCAGAAGTGATAGTACGCAAGAAAACTGTCACTTCTGCGTTTTTTTAAAATGAACTTGACATATACCCACAGGGGTATAATATGTGATTAAAAATAAAGTTCAAATATATTGTAGTAGAAATGGAGAAAATATGCAGGAAGAAGAAATGTGCTGTTGCCATAAGCATAAGGAACGCTCTGAAAAAGAGTACCGGGATTTAATTAATCGTTTAAACAGAATAGAGGGGCAGATTCGTGGAATTAAAGGCATGGTTGAAAAGGATGCGTATTGTCCGGATATTCTGATTCAGGTGGCGGCGGCCAATGCGGCGCTGAACAGCTTTAATAAAGTGCTGCTTGCCAATCACATCAAGACTTGTGTCACAGATGATATCCGTGCAGGAAAAGAAGAAACGGTAGACGAGCTTGTAAAAGTTTTGCAGAAATTAATGAAGTAACAAAAGATATAAATAACATGAATAAAGCGAATAAAATGGTGCCGGGGCGCAAGGTTTTTACTTCTACCCACCGGATATCATAAAGACTGGAGGGAATAATAAAATGGAACAGTATACAGTAACAGGCATGAGCTGTGCGGCATGCAGTACGCGTGTGGAAAAAGCCGTATCCAAAGTGCCGGGCGTAACATCGTGTTCCGTAAGTCTTCTGACCAATTCAATGGGCGTAGAAGGCACGGCATCGGAACAGGATATTGTAAAAGCCGTCACAGATGCCGGATACGGTGCTTCCAAAAAGGGAAGCAAAGCGGCAGAAAACACCAAAAACGGCAGTTCGGCGGCTGGCAGTTCATTTGGTGATGAGGAGCTGTTAAAAGACAGGGAAACCCCTGTTTTAAAGAAAAGACTGCTGTCATCGCTGGTATTTTTAATTGTCCTGATGTATTTTTCCATGGGGCATATGATGTGGGGCTGGCCGCTTCCGGCGGTGCTTGCCGATAACCATATCGCCATGGGACTGATTCAGATGCTTTTAACGATTGCGGTGATGGTGATTAACCAGAAGTTTTTCATCAGCGGCTTCAAGAGCCTGTTTCACAAAGCACCGAATATGGATACGCTCGTGGCATTAGGCTCGGCTGCGGCATTTGTATACAGCACATATGCGCTGTTTGCCATGACTGATGCACAGGTGCATGGCAATATGGACGGTGTTATGCACTACATGCACGAATTTTATTTTGAATCGGCAGCAATGATTCTGACACTGATTACGGTCGGTAAAATGCTTGAAGCCCATTCTAAAGGGAAAACAACCGATGCTTTAAAGGGTTTGATGAAGTTAGCACCGAAAACGGCAGTGCTGTTAAAAGGCGGTGTGGAAACGGAAGTTTCCATTGAGCAGGTACAGAAAGGCGACATCTTTATTGTACGTCCGGGAGAAAATATTCCGGTAGACGGAAAAGTATTGGAAGGCAGCAGTGCAGTTAATGAATCGGCACTGACAGGAGAGAGTATTCCTGTGGATAAAGCGGCAGGCGATCTGGTATCCGCGGCAACAATCAACCAGTCCGGTTATTTAAAATGTGAAGCGACAAGAGTCGGGGAAGATACGGTACTGTCACAGATTATCCAGATGGTCAGCGATGCGGCGGCAACAAAAGCACCGATTGCAAAGGTCGCCGATAAAGTATCCGGTATCTTTGTACCGGCAGTTATTACGATTGCGGCAGTAACCATCATTGTGTGGCTGCTTGCGGGACAGAGTGTGGGATTTGCACTGGCAAGAGGAATTTCCGTGCTGGTTATCAGTTGTCCGTGTGCATTAGGACTGGCAACGCCGGTTGCGATTATGGTAGGCAACGGCATGGGCGCAAAAAACGGTATCTTATTTAAGACGGCGGTATCCTTGGAAGAAGCGGGAAAGATTGAGATTGTGGCACTGGATAAGACCGGAACCATTACAACCGGTGAACCAAAGGTCACAGACGTTATCTGCAATAAAGGTGTCACGGAAAAAGAACTGATTTCATTTGCGTATGCACTGGAAAAAAAGAGCGAACATCCGCTGGCAAAGGCAGTACTGGCATATGCCGAAGCAGCGCAGACAGATATTTTTGAAGTGAATAACTTTACGGCACTTCCGGGAAACGGACTGACGGCAGAATATGAAAATGCGGTATTGTCAGGCGGTAATTACAAATTTATCAGTACCCGCACCGCGGTTTCACAGGAAATGCAGGAGCAGTCACAAAAGCTTGCAAATGCGGGAAAGACGCCACTGTTTTTTACAAAGGACGACAAACTGCTTGGAATCATTGCGGTTGCGGACGTTATCAAGGAAGACAGCCCGGAAGCCGTCAGACAGTTACAGAACATGGGAATCCGTGTTGTCATGCTGACAGGCGACAATGAACGGACGGCGAAGGCAATCGGCGCACAGGCAGGCGTAGATGAGGTTATCGCAGATGTCCTGCCGGACGGAAAAGACAGCGTTATCAGCCGCTTAAAGCGTGACGGCAGGGTTGCAATGGTCGGTGACGGCATTAACGATGCACCGGCGCTTACGAGAGCCGATATCGGTATTGCAATCGGTGCGGGAACGGATATTGCAATTGACGCGGCAGATGTTGTACTGATGAAAAGCCGTTTAAGCGATGTTCCGGCGGCAATCCGTTTAAGCCGTGCAACGCTTAGAAACATTCATGAAAACCTGTTTTGGGCATTCTTTTATAATATCATCGGAATTCCGCTGGCGGCGGGCATATGGATTCCGTTCTTTGGCTGGAAGTTAAATCCGATGTTTGGTGCTGCGGCAATGAGCTTATCAAGCTTCTGCGTAGTAACCAATGCGTTACGCTTAAATCTTTTCTCTGTACACAATGCAGAAAAAGATAAAAAAATAAAATCAAAAAAGAAGTAGAGGACAAAGAAAATGGAAAAAACATTAACAATCGAAGGAATGATGTGCGGCCACTGTGAGGCAAGAGTAAAGAAGGCACTCGAAGCCTTCCGGAAGTCAAAGAAGCAGTTGTCAGCCATGAAGCGGGAACAGCTGTTGTTACCTTAGAAAGTGCCGTTTCGGATGAAGCATTAAAAGAAGCTGTGGAAGCACAGGATTACAAGGTGATTTCCGTACAGTAATATTGAATTATTTCCGGCACAGTGGTATGATAAGTGGATAATTGCAAATGTAAGGAGTAAGTATGTTTCGGAAAACAATGGAAGAATACGAAGCGGATACCAGAAAAAAACTGGTAATAGATATCCGGGAAAAAGAAGCGTTTGACAAGGAAACGATGCCCGGAGCCCTTCATATGGACAGTGAAACGCTCAAACAGCAGATAAAAGAACTCACAAAGGATCAGACACCTGTTTACCTGCTGTGCCATACAGGACAGCAAAGTGATGCACTGGCAGAGGATTTTGAAAAAGAAGGCTATGAAGTATACAGTATACAGGACGGATTTCGTGCATATCTGCGGTTAAAGCTTCGCACAGTTATGCGTCAGGAGGATTTAAAGGAACAGTGCTGTGCCGATGTGGAAGCAGTATTGTAAAGAAGTTCCGAAAGGAAATCTGGCGGCCGTTTACAAAGGCGATTAATGAGTATGAACTGATTAAAGACGGCGACAAGATTGCAGTCTGCATTTCCGGCGGAAAAGATTCTATGCTGATGGCAAAGCTTTTTCAGGAATTAAAGCGCCACGGACAGCAGAATTTTGAAGTTGTATATCTGGTAATGAATCCGGGCTACAATCCGTTTAATTATCAGGTTATTTTAGACAATGCACAGTTCTTAAATGTGCCGATTACGGTATTTGAATCGGAAATCTTTGATATTGTTGCATCAGAGGAACAGTCACCGTGCTATCTGTGTGCGCGTATGCGCCGCGGCTACCTGTACAGCAAGGCAAAAGAGCTTGGCTGTAACAAGATTGCGCTGGGACACCACTTTGATGATGTTATCGAAACCATTTTAATGGGTATGCTCTACGGGGCACAGATTCAGACCATGATGCCAAAGCTGCACAGTACGAATTTTGAAGGCATGGAGTTAATCCGTCCGTTATATCTGGTGCGCGAAGAAGATATTATCCGCTGGAGAGATTACAATCATTTACAGTTTATCCAGTGTGCGTGCCGTTTTACGGAAAGCTGTGCTTCCTGCGGCGGAACGGAGAAAGGTTCAAAGCGTGCGGAAATTAAGGCACTGATTAAAGAATTAAGTGCGAAAAGCCCGTACATTGAAAAGAACATTTTCCGAAGCGTGGAAAATGTTAATCTGAATACTATTGTTGCTTATAAACAAAACGGTCAGAAACATTCATTTTTGGAGGATTATGATTCTAAATATTAAGCAGACACAGTTTGGTGCCGAGCCGGAATTTGAAATCGAAGATACTGCCACAGGGGAAACGTTGGCAAAATGCACATCGCTGAATCACATTTCCACGGAAATCGTATTTGCGGGACAAAATGCGTATACGCTGTCCTTTGAGCCGGTCTTACAGGAAAAGGAAGGCGAAAAAAATGAACTGATGTACGGTATTTCAGAGCATAACCGGCCGGTGGGAGGTTTTTATACGGCAGAGGTCTGTCAGAAAAAGATATTATTTGTATCCGTGGGGTACGATTATTATGAGATACAGTTTTACGGCGGTATGTATCAGCTGTATGAAATCGGACTGGGAACGGACCGGCATTATCTTTGTTTATATCAGGACGGACAGACGGTGGCGATTGTGCATAAGCCGACAGAAGTAAAAAGCCACTTGGATACCTATACGGTGTATCTGGAGAATGCGCAGTACCGGGATATCGCCTGTATTGCAGCACTGTTTATAGATGGTCTGGAATACAGCAGCAATGATGAAATAGCGGACAGCGCCATTAAGGAAGAATATCTTTCCTTTAATAAAGAGCTGAATTCAAAATTTGATGCCGCATTTTTAGAACGCGTCAGAACAAACAATATGTAAAAAATGCCTTGCCACAAGCCGCAAGGCATTTTTTGTTATCCGTGTACGGTCGGAAGGTGGCTTAAATTGTTGTCTTGTGTGCCGTCAGGGATAGATTTTAAATATTCCGTATCTTTGTTGTGGCAACGCCGACACCCTGAATTTGGTTTTCTTTTGCAAGTTCAACGCCGGATTCCCTGGACACAATCCGTCCGTCAGAGAGCTGGTATCCGGTTACAGAACCGCCCGATTTGACAAGACCGGTAATTCTTAAAGCATCACTTCCGGCATCGGAAACAGAATCCATCGCCATCATTGGCAGAACATGAGCAATATCTTCTTTATTTACATTCATTTCAATCACCATTCCTTCTATAATAATGTTACAAGGATAGTGTGTGAAAAATGAGTTTTTTTATAAGTAGAAAAAAATGTATCGGAAAATCAAGGAAAGTGGTATAATCATTGCATGAGCAGGACAAAGCTGCGTATACTATTTTTAGAATTTGAATATGAAGTTTTATGCAGATTGCAGGCAGAAAGTGAGGCAGTTATGGGACTGATTAATAAAGAAAAAGTACTGCGTGGTGTGGGAAAAGCCGTAGATGCAGCCAATAATGCAGCAGATAAAGTGCATGATTATGCAAAGGAAAAAGAACTGGATAAAAAAGCGGAAGAAGCGGTTCACAAAACAGAGAATTTTATCAGGGAAAATGAAATTGATAAAAAGGTTATCAATGCCGGAAAAACGCTGGAAAACGGTGTAATCAGCGTAGGAGAGAAACTGGAAGAAACATTTAATAAACTGTTTTAAAAATAAAAATCAGGGGAACTTTAAGAGATTCCCCTGAAATTTTTACAGACGTATATTTATGCGCAAAATGGTCTCAGTAATGTTTCAAGCTCATCGGTGCTGTGGTCATTTCTTACGACGCGAAGTGTCATGACACGACGCGGATCCATACTTAAAATGCCAAGCATTGATTTTGCATCGAAAAAATAACTTCCCATACAAATGTCAAAATAACCGTCAAGCGTGTTAATTGTGTTTACGAATTTTACCGCATTGTCTGTTGTTTTTAAAAGAATATGGTACGTTAAAGTGTTCTTGTCTGAGTTCATTTCCTTACCTCCTTCAATGTTGAGAAGCGAACTGATTTCGTAAAGTTCTAAGTAACAGAACTTTTTATTTATATACTTATCATGCCCAAATGTCAAATAAAATCTACAAAGTATTAAAAAAAAGTACATTGCAGATTTTTTAAAAAGCAGGCTAGTGTGAAAAATAACGCTGATGCGCTTATTCACACAGCACTTTGTGCCGCAAGCATCACAAAGTTGCTTTTTATCGCAGAGCCAAATAAGATTTGGCTCGCGATTCCGCAGGCATTAAAATGCCTGTGGAATGGAGATTATTAAAAAAAATGTAAAAAAGAATACATCGGAATGGAGTACAAAATGATTAAAAAAGAGATTAATGAAATTAAATCACAATATACATTGGAAGAGTGTGGTATTTTAAGACTGTGTGGCTGTTATGTCAACGGTGACAAGGAAAAAGTGGCACGGTTTAACCAGACGTTTTTAAATCTGCCGGAGGAAGAAAAACATAAATACTTCGATATTTTTAGAAAGACATTGTCGGGAACACCGGGCAAGAATCTTTTGGATATGCGTTTTACCATGGATTCCTATGCAGACGGCGGCGCGAGAACCTTTTTATATCAGCTGCGCGACAGCGAATTAAAAGATGATGCCCTGCTTGAAAAATTTTATGATAAAGTCATTGAATCATACAGTCATCCGGGAAATTATCTGATTCTGCTGATTAATCAGGTGTATGACGTGCCGGGACGGACCAGTGACGGCATTGACATGGAAGATGCATCAGATGAGGTGTACAGCTATCTGCTGTGCAGTATCTGTCATGTATCGCTTTCAAAACCGGGACTGGGATATTTTGAAGAAGATCATGCCTTTCATGACCAGCAGCAAAATCATATGGTGGATTTGCCGGATATCGGATTTTTATTTCCGGCATTTAATAACAGGAGTGAAGACGGGGAAGGCGTGTTATATTATTCAAAGGATGCCAATGCGTTTGAACAGCTGTTTCTGGCACAGGTTTTAAACTGTGAAGTGCCGCTTTCTGCAGGCAGCCAGAAGGAGAATTTTCAGGTGCTGGTAGAAGAAACACTGGGCGAAGAATGTAATTATGAAACAATTAAAAATATTCATGAGAATCTTAATGAAATGATTCAGGAACAGAAAGGAAATCCTGAACCGGTGACAATTGATAAGACCGAGATGCGGGATTTGCTGGAAAAAAGCGGTGTAAAAGAAGAACGTTTACAGGATTTTGAGGAACATTTTGAGCAGGCGATAGGAGAAAATACACGGCTGATGGCAGCAAACATTGCGGAAACACGCAAGTTTGAGGTAAAGACACCCGATGTTGTGGTAAAGGTCAATCCTGAAAGAACCGACCTGGTTGAAACCATGGAAATCGAAGGAAAGCAGTACCTGGTCATTCAGATTGACGAGCATCTGGAAGTCAATGGGATTTCAGTCAATCCCGAAACAGGAGAGGTGCAGTATAACGAATAATATAAAAGACAGAAAGGGGCAGATACAGCAATGAAAGAGCGGATTATGCAGCGTTTTTTAAAATATGTGGCAGTAGATACGCAGTCCGATGAGGCTTCAGACACATTTCCGAGTACAGAAAAGCAGAAGGTACTTGCAAAAATGCTAGTGGAGGAATTACGCCGGATGGGCGTGCCGCAGGTAGAAATTGACGAACAGTACGGTTATGTCTATGCAAAGATTTTATCCAACAGGACGGATGGAGAAAAAGTGCCGGTGCTTGGATTTATTGCACATATGGATACTTCTCCTGAAGTATCGGGAGCGGATGTAAAACCGCAGATTATCCGTCAGTATGACGGCAAAGACATCGTGTTAAATAAAGACAAAAATATTGTCTTATCGGTGGAAGAATTTCCAGAGCTTGTACGGTATACTGGACAAACGCTGATTACGACAGACGGTACAACCCTGCTTGGTGCAGACGATAAAGCCGGTGTGGCAGAGATTATGACGATGGCAGAACAGCTGTGCAGCCATCCGGAGATTGTACACGGGGATATTGCCATTGCATTTACCCCCGATGAAGAAGTGGGCGGCGGCATGGACCATTTTGATGTGGGGCGGTTCGGTGCAGACTATGCCTATACTGTTGACGGCGGGGCGCTCGGCGAGCTGGAATATGAAAATTTTAATGCGGCGAAGGCAGTGATTCATGTAACCGGAAGAAGCGTTCATCCGGGAGATGCCAAGGATAAGATGAAAAATGCCGCAGTTATGGCAATGGAATTTCACAGTGAACTGCCAAAGCAGGCATGTCCTGAACGTACAAGCGGATATGAGGGCTTTTTCCATCTGACCGACATGCACGGCAGTGTGGAAGCGGCACAGTTATCGTATATTATCCGTGACCATGACCGTGAAAAGTTTGAAAAGAAAAAGCAGCTGGTGGAAAGCATTTGCAGTAAACTGAATGAAAGACATGGTGGAGCGTTTTTTGCGGCAGAAATCACGGACCAGTATTACAATATGAAAGAAAAAATTGAACCGTATCTGTTTTTAATAGAAAATGTAAAGACATGTATGAAAAAGCTGGACATTGAACCGCATATCCAGCCGATACGGGGCGGAACAGACGGCGCAAGACTTTCCTTTATGGGCATTCCGTGTCCGAATCTGTGCGCAGGTGGTCACAATTTTCACGGACGGTATGAATACTGCTGTGTAGAATCTATGGAAAAAATCACGCAGCTTCTTATATTGCTGGCACAAAAATAGGAATTTAGAACCAAAAGTCCGCAGGCAGATTTGAAAAGAATCTGTCTGCTTTTTTTATTTGTCGGGTTTTGACATACGAAATGCACAAAAAAATGTCAAAAAATTGACAAAATAAACATAAACATATTGAAAATACACAAAAATGAAAGACAACACCAAAGTATCATTGACTAAATGCCAATAAAGTGTTACTTTAATAAAGAACTTAGATAAAATGTTTATGCAAAAGTATTTCAAAAAACTCCTGAAAATATTGTAATGTAGATTTTGCATAAGCATTTTTTTAAGTGGAATATAGAATGTATTGGGATTATCTGTGGCTGGGCGCAGATAAGAAAGGAGTGCTATGAGAAGAAGCTTGAAGAAAATGATGGCTGTCGGACTTACGGCTGCGATGACAGTCGGTTCTATCAGTTTTCAGGGGCTGTCAGCAAATGCAGCGGGACTGCGACAACCGACGGACATAACAAATATGTCAACAGTGAAGTCTTTAATGTGATTTCTGATGATAGTTTTGGTACAAAGGAATTGGAGAACCCTTTATTTGACAAGACAACGGGAAGCAGTGACATCAGTAATTTACAGGTTCCAACACTGGCATATGACGATACAAGCATTGCACTTGTATGGGATAAGCCGGAAAAATATGATAATGTAGCAGATTATAACGTTTACGTCAACGGCACACTTGATGGAACAGCAAGAAAGAATTATGAAGAAAATGCCAAATGGGCAGATACATATATGAAATCCTTCTATGAATACTATGAAACCAATAGTGACGTAGATATGGTAAATGTGGATATTCATTCTTATCGTGCAACAGGTCTTACACCTGACACAGAGTATACCTTTAAGGTTGTTGCAGTTGATAAGGACGGAAAAGAACTCGGAACGGCAAAGGAAATCAGTCAGAAAACGACAGTTAAGCCGGAGGAGTTTAACATTTTAGATTATGGTGCAGTGGCAACAGAAGGTTACACTTCTTACAATGATGAAGTCAATGCACTCGTAGAAAAAAATACAAAGGCAATTCAGGCAGCAATTGATGCCTGTACACCGGGCGGAAAGGTTGTGATTCCGCAGGCTGAGGACGGAAAGGTCTTCGTATCCGGTGCACTTTGGTTAAAGAGTGACATTACAGTAGAATTAGACGGTACACTCTGGGCATCACCAAACAGTGACCATTTTGAAATCGGTTTCTTAATGTATCCGTTCTACACCGATACAAGAGGCTGGGGCTTACTGAATGCCACAAGTGCCGATGAAAATGCTCCGCTTGAGAATATCCGTATTACCGGTAACGGTACACTTTACGGCAACGGCTGGAAGTATGGTGCAGGCGATAAAATGTATGAAGACGGTTACACCTCCAATACCGGTGTAAATACGCAGGCAGGTGATCCGTCAGATACAGAAAACTATGGTCTGCCAAGATACATGGGCGGCAGTAATACAAAGGTTTATTACTATGGTATCCAGGCTGCCGATTCTGCAAAGAAATATCTTGCCAACCTCACAAACGAAGACGGTTCAAGAAAGTATTCCGATGAACTGATTAATTCGTTGTCAGGCTATATTGAAAAAGATCTGGCAGATAACGGTAAGGTTGATAAAAATGGAAAGGATAAATTTATCGACGTAGAAACGGGAAATAATGCAGGTATTGAAAAGGCAGATATTACCAATGCTTATGCGACACGTTCCAGCCTGTTAATTATGAGAAATGTCAGCAACGTTTATGTAGGTGACATTACCGTTGAAAATCCGGCAAACCACTCTGTTAATATTCTGGATTCCAGAAATATTTCAACAGAAAATGTCAAGGTATTCTCTTATGACGGCAACAACGGTGACGGACTTGGATTTGGTTGTTCACAGAATGTAATCTGCTGGAACAACTTCACAGATACAGGTGATGATAACTTAGGTTTCGGTGCATCTGTTGGTGAAGGCGCAAGAGACAGCGATATTCAGACCAATTCAGAAATCTGGATGTTTAATAACTTCCTTCGTGAAGGTCACGGCGGTCTGGCAGCAGGTTCACACACAGGAAACGGTATTCAGGACGTATTATTTGAAGATACCGTCATGAACCACATTGATATGGCATTCCGTTTCAAATCTGCACCGACGAACGGTGGTTTTATTGCCAACATTACAATGCGTGACTGCGCAGTTGCAGATACACAGCAGGCATGGGTACTCACAACAAGCTACAGTGACCCAAACAGTGCATCTACAACAGAATTTGCAGAAATCGGAAAATTCTACAACTTTGCATCGTACAATGTGTCCGTATACGGCGTACAGTATAATACCGTACAGGTACTTGCAGATGTTGATCCGGTCAGCAATCCACAGAAACCATGGCATACACACAGCCACTTATACTTCCAGGATATTACCTTTGGTAATGTCGGAACAAATGGCGGCTTTAAGAATAAGAACGGCTGGGAATCATTAATCGGCTGTGAAAATTCAGTATTCTATAACTTTAAGACCGTATCTTATGCAAAGAAGGCAGTAGATAAAAAGACAGATAAGACATGGAATAATATGCAGTATTGCAAAGACATTGTATTCCAGGGTACAACATGGGATTCAGTCAACAACTGCACCGATAAGATGCAGAACATGATGTCAGGTATTACTGTAAAGGATTCAACCGTAAAGGCAGAAGTTGTTCCGGCTGTTACAGAACCGGATTCAGGTTCTACAGGTGAAGAAACAACGGTAAAGGCAGAATGGGATGCAGCGGCAATTGCAGCAGCTACAACAACTGCCAACGGACTGACAGCACATGCAGATGCCAATGATGCAAACGGCGGCTGGAAGACTGCAACAGTAGCAGAAGCCGATACAACAGGTGAAGGTGCTGTATGGCAGGTCGGAACAGAATATGTTGCAGCCGGTAAGACGAAGGCAATGGATTCAGACGGTAAAACACAGTCTAAGGGAACAATTCCGGTATCAGGATGCTTCCTTACATATGAAGCTGCAGAAGACGGCGTATTAAGCATTGACCAGAAGACGCTTGCAACCAAGAGATTTTATGTAGTGGATTCAGATGGTAAAGTTGTTGTAGACTATCAGAATACCAATGAAAAGGATACAGCAGCAAAATATGAAACATTAACTGCACAGGTACAGGCTGGAAAGACCTATTACATTTATGCAAACGGCGCAACAGCAAATATTTTAAAGATTACATTTGCTACAAAGACAGCCGGTACAGCAGCGCAGACAGCAGTACAGGCACAGACCGCCAAGGCTTCTGACGGACGTCAGGTAAAGCTTTCATGGAATGCGGTTGAGAATGGAGCAGAAGAAGTATTCTACGGTGTAGATACTTATGTAGATGGTGAAAAGGTTGATATTACAGATGGTATTACAGGAACAGAAACCATTATGGACAGATTATCATCCGGTGTAACTTATACATTTAAAGTATATGTAAGTGAAAAAGGTGACAATGCAAACAGCATGAGTGTTACAGGACAGAATAAAACATTACTCGGCGAAGTAACTGTTACTGTAGACGGTGAAAAAGATACAGCAGATATTGAAGCACCGGAAAATGTGACATCAGAACTTGCAAGTGCAGTTTATACACATGCACAGGGAACATGGACAGCAATCAGTTCAAGTGATGCAAGAATCAGAGGTTATAAGATTTACGCAAACGGAAAGCTTGTCAATACAGTTTATAACTATCAGATTCCGAAATTTGCAACGGCAGAAACCGTATCAAAGCAGATTGGCAGACTGACACCGGGTACAGAAAATACCGTTGAAATCGTTGCATTTACAGATGCAGGGGTTGAATACAAGTACCCACAGGCACAGATTACAACACTTGGCAGCTATGATTACAAAGCGCCGGTATTCGCAGAAAATGCAAAAGTAACGGCAGAAGTAAAGGATAACGATGTTGTTCTTACATGGACAGCAGCAACAGATGACACCGCAGTCGGCGGATACCGTGTATATGTTGACGGAACACCGGTTGTACCGGAAGGTAAGGACTTCAATCCGGTAAACGGCGATTATACAACGGCTGAAACAACTTATACAGTAACAGGTCTTGATTTAACAAAAGACCATACATTTACAATTCAGGCAGGCGATACATGGTGGAAAGCTGCACAGACTATGGGAACATATGATAAGATGGCAGGCTTTAACTGGACCGTAGAGGCATCAGCACAACACTGAGTGCCAGATATGAGTCGGATTCTGCTGTAACAGATGCTTCCGGTGCAAATATAGCGGTTGCAGTAAAGGCAGATGCAGGTGTAATTCCATCAGGAAGCCAGCTGAAAGTAACAGCATTGGGAGAAGGAAATGCATATGATGCAGTAAAGAAATCTTTTGACAATAAGAAGTTCTCACTGCTGGATATCAGACTGCTGGATACAGAAGGAAATGTCATTCAGCCGGATGGAACAGTTACAGTTACGATTTCAGTTCCAAATGGTTATGACTCTGCAAAAACAAAAGTATTCTATGTTGCAGAGGATGGAAGCATGGAAGATGTAAATGCAGTTTATGCAGATGGTAAAATGACATTTACAGTGGCTCATTTTAGCAATTATGTAATTGTGGATGAAACAGTAGTCAAGGATAATGACAATTCAAACACTGGTGATGACAACCAGAATAATGGTGGACAGAATAACGGAAACCAGAATGGTGGCAATCAGAACAACGGTGGACAGAATAACGGAAACCAGAATGGTGACAACCAGAATAATGGTGGACAGAATAACGGAAACCAGAACAGCAATAATCAGAACAACAGTCAGAATGGCGGAGCAGTATCAGATAATACAGATACAGGCGTAAAGACAGGAGATTCTTTTGCAATGTGGTTCTATGTAATTCTGATGGCAGCTGCAGCAGGTTTTGCAGGATGCCTTGTTATGAAGAAAAAGAAACTTGAAAAATAAAGAGCAGAAAATTGTATAATTAAAAGGCAGGGACACCGCATAGCTTGTGTTCCTGCCTTTTGCTGTATGATGTTAAAACTTATAGCTGTGGGCTTTGCCCTGGCAGCATTATAAAGCGGTTGTATAAATAGCAACCATGTCTTCAACAGACAGGTGTTTTACTTTTCCGGCATTGTGGTGGGTGGAAATGTCACATTTTTCAGCCATAGTGCGAATCTGCTCCGGTGTCGGGGTAACGCCGAGTTCGGATAAAGAAACCGGCATATCGATGGAGTGATAAAAGTCTTCCATGCTTCTATGCCTTTTAAAGCGGTTTCTGTATCATCTGCACCGGCGGTTACGCCTAAGACATGTGTGGCAAACTGCGCAAAGCGGGCAGGACGGGCATCCAGTACAAATCTTGCCCAGCTGCCCCACAAAGCGGCGAGTCCGGCACCGTGTGCCACGTCAAACAGACCGCCGACTTCATGCTCCATTTTATGGGTTGCCCAGTCACCGCCGTCCGTGCCGCAGCCGGTCAGTCCGTTGTGGGAAAGACTGCCGGCCCACATGACTTCTGCACGCGCATCATAATTATCAGGTTCGTCTTTTAAAATCTTTGCATTTTTCATAACGGTGCGCATTAAAGATTCACTGATACCGTCTGTCAGTTCCATATTGTCACACTGGTTAAAATAGCGTTCCATGGTGTGCATTAAAATGTCAACACAGCCACTTGCCGTCTGATATGGCGGGAGTGTCATGGTCAGCTCCGGATTCATAACGGCAAAGCGGGCACGGCTGAAATTACTGCTGTAGCCGCGTTTAATCTGACCGTCTTCTTTGGTGATAACAGAAGAACCGCTCATTTCACTTCCGGCAGCAGCAATGGTAAGCACTGCGCCGATTGGAAGACAGCCTTCTGCCTGACGTTTAAAATCATAAAAATCCCAGACATCGCCGCCGTTGTAGACACCGTAACCGATGCTTTCGCAGAGTCAATGACACTGCCGCCGCCGACAGCAAGAATAAAATCTACATTTTCTTTTTTACAGAGTTCAATACCTTCATAAACAAGGGAAAGACGCGGATTTGGAACAACGCCGCCCAGTTCTACGTAAGAAACCGCTGCTTCGTCAAGGGATGTCTTAATGCGGTCGAGCAGACCGGAGCGGACAACACTGCCGCTTCCGTAGTGAATTAAAACCTTTTTGCAGTGCTGTTCTTTAACCAGCGCACCGGTCTGATTTTCAGTGCCTTTGCCGAAAACAACCTTTGTCGGTGTATAATAAGTAAAATTTTCCATAGATAACTGCCTCCAAATATTTTAAAATAAGTATGTATTTATAAAAAATACATGACAGATGAGAATGATTTCAGTATTATTATAGAGAAAGATTTTTTAAATTTCAAGAATGGAGCAATGTGAAGCACCCTTAAATTTAAGGTGCTTCACATGGCATTTTGTGCTGCGGGCATCACAAAATGCTTTTATCGCAGAACTGAATGAATTCAGATGAGAAATCGCCCGTGCGAATTGCTCATTGCTGAATTGCGATAAAAGGGCGCAAGAAAAGGAGAAGAATATGACAACAATTCAGACGATTGCTGCAACGACGGAATGTAATGATGTAATTCCTGAGCAGATGAATACAGAACTGACAATTTTAAGCGGCAAGTTTGCCGGTACGTGCTATGCAAAGGAAGGGTACCAGACGATTCGTACCCAGCCGGTGGAACGTGCGGTAAAGAGAGCAGAAGGCACGGCGGAACGCGGACATCATTCGGTATTCCAGCACTGCATGGTGACAATGGAAATCCAATGTCCGAAAATCATTGCCATGTTGTTGAATTCTATCGGTGTATCCAATACATCAGAAAAAAGCGCAAGATACACCAAAATGCAGCCGCAGACCGAAAAAGAACGGGAGTTCTATGAAAAGTGGCATACACTGGTATTAGAACGGATTTGTGAGGTGTATCCGGGGAAATTTGATGAAAAGGAAGTGGACAAGCTTGCCTATGAAAATGCAAGATATATGATTTCTGTTTTTTGTCCGACTGCAATGGTCTATTCCCTGCCGTTCCGTAACATTTTCTATGTGCTGGACTGGACAGAGCAGATGAAGAAAAATCTGGAGAAATTATCCGGTGGCTTTAATAAAAGACTGCATGACGAACTGGAATCCTTAGAGGAGCAGTTACTTTTAGTTGTCGGCGGAAAACAGAATTTTCATGACAATAAAAATGAAGCCTTCCGCTTTATGCCGGTACAGGCTTACGGGGAGGACGATAACGACAACCGTGAATATTTTGGTGATGTCTATACGGCAAAATTCCTTGCTTCCTTTGCACAGGTAGCACAGGAACAGCGCCACAGAACCCTGCGCGTAAAAATTCATTTCAGCGGGGACGATGCAGAAGAATATGGTTTTTACGTACCGGAAATTCTTCGGGGAACACCGTTAGAGGAACAGTGGCTTTCGGATATGCGAAGCATTAAGGAAATATATCCGCAGGGAACACTTGTATCCGTTACGGAACAGGGCTTGTTTGAAGATTTTGTATTAAAAAGCAAAGAGAGAATGTGCGGCAGGGCGCAGCTTGAAATTATGCGCATTACAGAACAGCTCACACAGAAATTTGGTAAGAATGCAGATAATCTGTCCACTGCCAATAAGAAACGTTTAAAAGACATCACAGAAAGCGGGAAACCATGCGCCCGCTGTGGATTTGCGGACTTTACCTGTACGGAAGGCTGCAAATGGGGCAAAAACGGCGCTTTAACACGCACAATTTAGGAATACAAAAATATAGAATAGAAAGCTGTCAGATACAGAAATGTAAAACATTTTCTCTGACAGCTTTTTTGTATATTTTTTTAAGAATCCGCCATACTGAAATTGTGATGTTAAAATGGAGGAGCTTTATGAAAAGAAAATTTGGTATGGCGGATAAGCTTGGTTATATGTTTGGCGATTTTGGCAATGACTTTGCATTTATATTATCGTCTATGTTTTTGTTAAAATTTTATACGGATGTGATGGGCGTATCGGCGGCAGTCGTTGGTACGATGATGATGGCAGCGCGGCTGCTTGATGCGTTCACGGATGTGACGATGGGGCAGATTGCGGATAGAAGCCGCGGAAATAAAAAAGGCAAATTTGCACCGTGGCTATTAAGAATGTGCGGACCGGTGGCAGTATCTTCATTTTTAATGTATGCTTCGTGGTTTGCAGAAATGCCGATGACATTTAAGATTATCTGGATGTTTTTTACGTATCTGCTCTGGGGCAGTGTGTTTTATACGGCAATTAATATTCCATATGGTTCGATGGCATCGGCGATTTCGGCAGAGCCAAAAGACAGAACGGCGCTATCGAACTGGAGGACAATCGGCGCTACGCTTGCGGCAACGGTTATTGGTGTTGTACTGCCGTTAGTGGTTTATTACACCGATGAAAACGGGAATGCCGTGCTTTCCGGTACGCGTATGAGCATTGCAGCATTCTGGTGTTCTGTAGGTTCAGTTATCTGTTATCTGTTGTGTTATTTTATGGTAACGGAGCGCGTAAAAGCAGAAACAACAAAGCAGAAATTCTCATTTATGGGACTGATTGGCAGTCTGATTCAGAATCGTGCGCTCATCGGAATTGTGGTAAGTGCATTGCTGTTACTGCTTTCCCAGTTGTCGTTATCCAATATGGGTGCATACATTTATCCGAATTATTTCGGTGATGTCAAAGGACTTTCGCTGGCTTCACTGATCGGAACGGCGGTCACGCTGGTGCTGTCTGCCTTTACGGTGCGGCTGGCTGAGCGGGTCGGGAAAAGGGAAATGTCGGCGGCCGGATCGCTTATCGGTGCGGCGGCATTGATAGCGGTATATTTTGTGCATACAAAAAATGTGTATGTGTGGCTTATTTTTTACGGCATTTCCTATATCGGACTGGCAATGTTTAATCTGGTGTGCTGGGCGATGATTACAGATGTCATTGACGATACACAGGTGCGTACCGGACAGCGCCCGGACGGAACAATTTATGCGGTGTACTCCTTTGCAAGAAAGTTGGGACAGGCGGCATCATCAGGGCTTGTCGGTGTTTTGCTGTCAGTGATTGGCTATAATACGGCAACGGCATATGACGAAAAGGTTGTAAACGGCATTTATACGATTACGTGTATTGTACCGGCAGCAGGATTTGTTTTACTTGCACTGTCCTTATGGTTTTTATATCCGCTTGGAAAGACTAAGGTGGAAGAGAATGCACGAATTTTAAAAGAACGAAGAGACAGAAGCGGAATGTAAGGGACGGGCAGTCCGTTGTTTTGGAATAAAAACAGGAACAATTGCTGATATTATTTACTTTTACACGGTAATGTGGTATAATCAAAAATACTTAAATAGTGTGACCGGATTAAAATTTAAAATTAAAATACGAAAGGTAGGAGAAGGTTATGGAAAGAGTACACAAGGCGAATCTGCTGGTGATTCTGGCATGTGTTTTAGCATTGTCAGTAACAACGATTATGTCTTATGGAATGTCGGCAAAGTCTATTAAGGGCTGTGGTGTGTTGGTAGCAACGCTGGTCATTGTAGCTGTTGCGAATTTTTTGAAAATCAGCGATTTTGCCAAAGCATTGGTCATTGTTTTATGCCCGTCTTATGCAGTATTAATTTATTCAGGCTTGGTGAATGGTAATAGAATTGCATTTCTGGCAAATTTTATCACATTAAGTATGGCAGCGCGGTATTTTGATAAGAAAATTATCAAGTATTATGCGATTCAGACAGTTAGTGAGAAACTCAATACAGCCAAAGAACAGATTGATAAAAATTATGACTATGCACAGCAGCTGGAGCAGAGCTTTGCAGAAGTGACACAGGCAGTAAATGACGGTAATAAAGAAGCAAAGACAGTTCAGAAATCTATGCTTGAAATGTCTGAAACGGTCGGTCAGGCAAGTGATGCCACGGCAGGGTTGTTAGAACAGATGAATACGATTACAGGCATTTTAAATGATATTAATGCAATTGCCGGACAGACAAATCTCCTGTCCTTAAATGCTTCAATCGAAGCCGCCAGAGCCGGTGAACATGGAAAAGGATTTGCGGTGGTTGCAGACCAGATCCGTGTTCTTTCAGAAGACAGTAGAAAATCGGCAGACAGTATCAAAGAAATTATTCTGACACTGACAGAAACCGTCAATGGTGTGGTAGACAAGATTTCAGCAGGTGCTGATGCGGCAAAGAACAGTTCCGTACAGATTGAAGATTTAATCGGTAAGCTCGATACGGTTAACAACTCCGCAGAATCTGCAACAGTAGTTGTCAAAGAAGAATACGATGTTATCGGTGAGGTCAAAAGACAGTTTGACGATATTCAGGAAGAACTGGATACCGTAGCTGCAACTTCAGAAGAAAATGCCTCAATGGTTGCGGAAATCGGCAATAATATTGTCAATCAGACGGATTATGTCATGAAGCTTTCCGGTTCAATTGACAGTTTAAAGGAGTCTTCTAAGAAGCTGGAAGAACATTTTAATGAATAAAAATACAGATTTAGTAAATTATCTGGCGCAAAAGTATAGACAGAATAAACAGTTCTGTATAGATGAAAGCCGCAGGGGCATATGCTTCTGCGGCTTTTGGTATTTCAGCTATCTTTATGCGGGGGCTTGAACGGAAGCCCATAGTGTTGTGCTTATTACAACTATAAAATGTAAACAAGAATAGATACAACCGTACTTGTCAGTCCGCCACCGCCGATGAATCCGCCGATTAACGCACCGAGAATAAGACTATATGCAGGGTGGACTTTTTTAATAATTAAAATAATTGCAATCACGAGCCCAATCAAAGCTCCAATTTTTCTCTATAATGATGAAAATGTCCGTATTGTGCGGAATACCTGCTCTGCGGTGTCCGCCATATTCTGACGGGCGTTGGCAGGATTCATGGCATCTTCTAAAGAAACAACATTTCTTAAAACCGGGAAAAAGGCATCAATGCCCTCGCGGTTGCAGGCAGTGGCATCTTTTGTGACACAGCCTGAGAACGCAAGTACCGGTTTGTCAAACTGCTTGGCAATCTTTGCGACACCAATCGGGGCTTTTCCCATAACCGTCTGACCGTCTAACCGGCCTTCTCCGGTTACGACAATATCTGCATCTTTGATATAATCACTTAACCGGGTTTCTTCAAGAACAATCTTAATCCCGGATTCAAGCGTGCCGTTTAAAAAGGTCATAAAGGCAAAACCGAGACCGCCTGCGGCACCGCTTCCTGCCGCTTTCGGATTGGCGTGCGGGAAAATTTCCCGTGCCAGTGTGGCATAGTAAGCCAGCCATTTATCCATTTGCAGAATCATGGCCGGCGTAGCGCCTTTCTGCGGACCGAAAATAGCACTGCATCCCTGCTCACCGCACAGAGTATTGGTTACATCACAGGCAATACGGAACGTACAGTCTTTTAATTCCGGCAGGACATTGTCGGTGGTAATTTTATCAAGGACTTCAAGACCCATAGCGCCGAAAGGAACCGGATTGCCGTTTTTGTCAAGCAGTCCGAAACCGAGGGCCTGTAACATACCGGCACCGCCGTCATTGGTGGCACTGCCGCCGATACCCACAATAAAGTGGCGGCAGCCTTTTGTAATCGCATCGCGGATGACTTCGCCGACACCGTAGGTCGTTGTATAGAGCGGGTTGCGCTCCGTGTCGGAAACAAGTGTAATACCGGCAGCACCGGACATTTCAATAATGGCAGTCCTGGTGCTGTCAACAATGCCGTACTGGCAGGATACCGGCTTGCCGAGCGGTCCGGTGACGGTAACGGTTGTAAGCTGTCCGGCACAGCCGAGTGTCAGTGCTTCAACCGTTCCCTCGCCGCCGTCTGCGAGCGGACGGACTTCAATCTGCGCATCGGGATAGACGCGCCGGATACCTTCTGCGGCGCTGTTTCCCGCTTCAAAGGAAGATAAGCTTCCTTTAAAAGAGTCAATTGCAATTACTGCTTTCATAAAATCAACCTCACAATCTTTCAACTTATTTATCATTTGGTTTGGAATCATCTGTTCATAGTGTTTTGTATCACGCGTGTTTTTGATGATGTTATTATAACAGGGCATTTTTTAAAATGATATGTTATATAGAACAAAAAGAAATATAAAATGATATAAATTTATGTCATACTAAACAATATTAAAGAGAATATAAAAAAAATCTGCATTTAAAATGTGACTAGGAATCACTGCATTTGTAAAAAATTAGAAAAATCAGACGGACCAATACCGGTTATATAAAAGCCGGAGAAACCATCGAAGTAACAGATGATGACAGCTTTTTCGGCACAAAAAGGGGCATCAATATCCCGATTACATATAACGGAAAAATCATTGTGGTTATCGGAATCAGCGGAGCCGTTGAGGAAGTGAGAAAGTATGCCTATCTGGCACAGAAAATCACGGATATTTTGCTTAAAGAGCGGGAACTGGAATCGCTGGGAGCGCAGAAGAAAAACCGTTTGAATTATGTAATCCGCTGTTTAATAAACCGGGAAAATATGAATACAGCCTATTTGTCGGATACGCTTAAAGAAAACGGCTTATCAGAGGATACGCTGTGCCGGGTGGTAATTGTACGCCTGAATGTGCGCTATAATCCGAATAATCTGTTTATGATACAGTCGGCGATTACACAGGCATTTGCACAGATGAACTGCAGCTTTTACAGATACAATTATCCCAATGAGTATATTTTAATTATTGAAAAGGAACGGCTGGAGAAAAACAGGCATATTTTAAAAAGACTGGCAGATACATATGAAAAGGTATTGTGTATCGGTGTCGGCAGTGTCAGCACGGTCATGGCAGGAGCGGCATCGTATGACTGACCGGCTACAATCCGCGTAAATTTACCGATGCCGTCGTCTTATACAGTGCTGTGCGGCTGGAAGATATCCCGGAATCATAAAAACGATGGACAAGTAATTAAGAAAATTTCTCAAAAAGTTCTTGACTTCTAATGAACGTTAGCATATACTAACGAAAGTAGGAAAGAACTATCAAAAGTTATTTATGATACACAAGAAAGGAGCTGCAATGATGCCGTTATCAATGGTTAAAGCGGGGGAAACAAATATTATCAGAAAGATTGGCGGAAAGGAAGAAGTCCGCAAGTTTTTGGAAAATCTTGGATTTGTGACCGGTGGGGAAGTTACTGTAGTATCTGAGATAAATGGCAATATGATAGTCAATGTAAAAGATTCCAGAGTTGCAATCGGTAAGGACATGGCAAACAAAATTATGGTTTAGTCATGCTTATATAGAAAACATTTCATGAGGAAAGAAGGAACAGAGTTATGAAAACGCTGAAGGAAACAGCTTGCGGCCAGACGGTGAAGGTGAAAAGACTTCACGGTGAAGGCCTGTAAAAAGACGGATTATGGATATGGGCATTACAAAAGGTGTCGATGTGTATGTACGCAAGGTTGCACCTTTAGGAGATCCTGTAGAAGTAACAGTAAGAGGATATGAGCTATCGTTAAGAAAAGCCGATGCGGAAATGATTGAAGTGGAAGCATAATTTTCTTGCGGGGTGATAGACAGAAATTTTTTTTTTACATAGGGGTTAGAAAACGCTAACAAAAATAAGTTATATGAAAGGAAGCATTGAAATGTCGATTAAAATTGCACTTGCAGGTAACCCAAACTGCGGTAAGACGACACTGTTTAATGCACTGACCGGTTCGAATCAGTTTGTAGGTAACTGGCCTGGTGTTACAGTAGAGAAAAAAGAAGGAAAACTAAAGGGACACAGCGATGTAACCATCATGGATTTACCGGGTATTTACTCATTATCTCCATACACACTGGAAGAAGTTGTGGCAAGAAATTATCTGGTTGGGGAAAGACCGGATGCCATCTTAAATATCGTAGATGGTACGAATATTGAAAGAAACCTGTATCTTTCCACACAGTTAATGGAACTGGGAATCCCGGTCATCATGGCTGTCAACATGATGGATATTCTTGAAAAGAACGGGGATAAGATTCATTTAGATAAGCTTTCAGAAAAGCTTGGCTGCCCGGTTGTAGCAATTTCAGCGTTAAAGGGAACAGGCATTAAGGAAGCAGCAGACAAAGCTGTTGATTTAGCAAAGAAAGCAGCAACTGTAACAATTGCACATTCATTTGCAGACAGCGTAGAAGCAGTGATTTCAGCAGTGAAAGCAAAAATCGGAAGCGATGTGGCAGACGAACAGAAGCGTTTCTTTGCCATTAAGTTAATCGAAAAAGATGATAAGATTAAAGATATGATGAAGTCCGTACCGGATGTATCCGCAGAGGTACAGAAGTTAGAGGATGAATTTGATGATGATACGGAAAGTATCATTACCAATGAAAGATACCAGTACATTTCATCCATCATTCATGACTGCTGTACAAAGAGCAAGAAATCAGAAGGCGGCTCTGTATCCGATAAGATTGATAAGGTTGTAACAAACAGATGGGCAGCCCTTCCAATCTTTGCAGCGGTAATGTTCCTTGTTTACTATATTTCTGTAACAACAGTCGGTTCATGGGCTACAGACTGGGCAAATGACGGTGTGTTCGGCGATGGCTGGCATTTATTCGGAATCGGTACATCTGCTTACAACGATGCAGCTGATGAATATGCTCCATACGATGCTGAAATCAAGGGCTTCTTAGAAGCAGCAGAAGAAAAAGCACCGGATGTCACAAAAGAATTTACAGAAGTTTATGATGACGAAGATGCGCAGGAAGCAGATGTCGATGCAGCAATCAAGGCATTTACATCAAACAGTGCAATCAAATCTCTTACAACAGAGGTTAACATTGCAGGAGAAGACGAGGACGAAGAACTCGTAAATGTGAATGTAGCAACATTTGAAACAGCTTTGGAGCAGGAAGAACCGGACCCGGCTGACTATGGTGTATGGGTACCTGGTATTCCGGTATTAATCGGTAACGGACTGGATGCAATCGGCTGTGCTGACTGGCTTTCAGGATTAATCCTTGACGGTATTGTAGCCGGTGTCGGTGCGGTATTAGGTTTCGTACCACAGATGCTTGTATTATTTATTTTCCTTGCATTTCTGGAATCATGCGGCTATATGGCACGTGTTGCCTTTATCATGGATAGAATTTTCCGTAAGTTTGGTCTTTCAGGAAAGTCCTTCATTCCAATGTTGATCGGCAGCGGCTGCGGTGTTCCGGGTGTCATGGCTTCAAGAACTATTGAAAACGACAGAGACCGTAAGATGACCATTATGACAACAACATTTATTCCTTGCGGTGCAAAGCTTCCAATCATTGCTTTAATTGCAGGTGCGTTCTTTGACAATGCAGGCTGGGTAGCATGGAGCGCTTACTTTGTAGGTATTGCCGCAATCATCTGCTCAGGTATCATTTTAAAGAAGACGAAGATGTTTGCAGGAGATCCGGCACCATTCGTTATGGAATTACCGGCATATCATATGCCGACTGTTGAAAATGTACTGCGCAGCATGTGGGAAAGAGGATGGTCATTCATCAAGAAGGCAGGTACAATTATTCTTCTTTCAACAATCGTGTTATGGTTCTTAATGAACTTTGGATGGGCAGACGGCTCATTCGGTATGCTTGAAGCTGAACAGCTTGACAGCAGTATCCTTGCAGCAATCGGTAGTGTTATTGCACCAATCTTTGCACCACTTGGATGGGGCAACTGGAAGATGGCAGTAGCAGCTATTACAGGTCTGATTGCAAAGGAAAATGTAGTAGCAACATTTGGTATCCTCTTTGGTTTTGCAGAAGTTGCAGAAGACGGTGCAGAAATCTGGGGACAGCTCGGTGCAAGTATCGTACCGATTGCCGCTTACGGTTTCTTAGTATTCAATCTTCTTTGTGCTCCTTGCTTCGCAGCGATGGGTGCGATTAAGAGAGAAATGAACAACACAAAGTGGTTCTGGTTTGCAATCGGATATCAGACAGTTCTTGCATATATTGTAGCATTCTGTATCTATCAGATTGGTTCTGTATTTACGGGAAATATCCACGTAGTTGGATTGATTATCGCACTTCTTTTTGTAGCCGGTTTTATCTATCTGTTAGTAAGACCTTACAAGGAAAGCGATACATTAAAAGTCGATATGAAAAAGAAAGCATTTGCAAAATAATGTATGAATAGGGAAAAGGGTCTGTATCAACAATCTGCTGATGCAGACCCTTTTTGTCAAATGGAAAAATTTATATTTGTATTAGAAAGGATTGGTGTATTATGGGAACAGTTATTGTTGGAATCATTGTACTTGCAATCGCAGGCGGTGCGGCATACAGCTGCATCGTGACAAGAAAAACGGAAAATCGCAGTGCGGTGGGGATTGCAGCCGTTGTGGCGGACACTGCCATTAAACGAAAACTAAAAAGAAAAGAGGCTTAGATGAAAAAAATAGTAAATGGAATCTGTATTTGTCTGGGATTTTTATCCCTTGCACTCGGCATTGTTGGTGCAGTCCTTCCGGTACTGCCCACAACGCCGTTTTTAATTCTTTCGGCAGCGCTGTTTGCAAAAAGCTCGGAGCGCTTTCACACATGGCTGCTGTCCACAAAGCTGTATCAGCGGTATATCGGGGATGCGGTACATAAAAAGCAGATGACAAAAAAAGCAAAGCGGAATCTGCTGGTAACACTGGGGATTATTTTTGCCATTGGTTTATACTTTTCGCCGCTGTTTGCAAAAATAATTATTTTGATTGTAGCGGCGGGACACTTTTACTACTTCCTGTTCCGGATTAAAACAGTAGACGAACAGGATAGCATGGAGCTTGAAAATGAGTGCGAATAAAATAGATGTGGAAAAGAAACGGGCAGAAGAAAAAAAGCTTTTGTCCGTTATGATAGGAATATACTGCCGTGGTAATCACGGCGGCAATGATGGGAATAAAAAAGAATTGTGCGATTCCTGCAAAAAACTGGAGGAATATGCGCTTTTCAGGACAGAAAAATGCCCATTTATGGAAACAAAGACTTTTTGCAGTGCCTGTAAGGTTCACTGTTATGCAAAAGAACAGCGGGAACAGATTCGTGCAGTCATGCGTTATGCAGGACCGCGGATGATATTTTCTCACCCGGTACTTGCATTAAAGCACATACGGACGACCATAAAAGAAAAGAGGAAAAAGAAAAATGTTTCATAAACGGCTCATGCAGGAATTTCGTGATAACATGAAATACGTTGCGGGCATGGTTGCAACACAGTGGCTCATGCTGATTGCAAATGTATTTTTTATGTATACGCTTGCCGGATTCATCAGCAGTGCGGCAGACGGCACGGCAAAGACAGCAGATTTGCAGAAGATTTTTATTGTGCTGGCATGTGTTATCGCAGTGCGTGCGGTAAGCACCTATGTCAATAGCAGACTTTCATTTGCGGCTTCCTGCAATGTAAAATCCAGAATCCGTAAAATGGTCTATGAAAAACTCATGCGTTTTTCGGGTTCATACAGAGAACATCTCTCCAGTGCGGAAGCGGTACAGATTAGTACGGAGGGCGTAGAACAGTTAGAGATTTATTTCGGGAAATATGTGCCGCAGTTTTTCTACAGTATGTTAGCGCCGCTGACACTTTTTGTCATTGTCGGCATGATGAACTGGACGGTTGCGGTGGTTTTATTAATCTGTGTACCGCTGATACCGGTATCCATTATTGCCGTGCAGAAATTTGCAAAGAAAATGCTGGCAAAATACTGGGGAACATACACAGAGCTTGGTGACTCCTTTTTGGAAAGCTTCAGGGACTGACAACCTTAAAAATATACAGTGCCGATGAACGCTATGCGAAAAAAATGGATGAGGAAGCCGAAAAGTTCAGAAAAGTGACAATGCGTGTGCTGATTATGCAGTTGAATTCCATCAGTATCATGGATTTAGTGGCTTATGGTGGCGCGGCACTCGGCATTGCGCTCAGTCTTTTAAAATTAAAAAGCGGTGCAGTTACGCTGACAGAGTGCTTCTTTATTATTATGATTTCGGCAGAATTTTTCCTGCCGCTTCGTATGCTGGGTTCATTCTTCCATATTGCGATGAACGGCAATGCGGCAGCGGATAAGATTTTTAAACTGCTGGATACGAAAGAACCGGAAGAAGGCAGTATTAAAGAAACACAAGGACAGACCATTTGTTTTGAAAATATCAGCTTTTCGTATACACCGGAAAAACAGGTATTAAATCAGGTCAGCTTTTCAACCAAAGAACGGGGGATAACGGCACTGGTCGGTACTTCCGGCTGTGGAAAAAGTACGATTACATCGCTGTTAATGAAGGAAAACAAGCCGCAGTCCGGCATGATTACCTTAGGCGGCGAAGTCCTGTCTGATATTTCGACAGAAGGACTGATGAAAAAGATTACAAGAATTACGCATGACAGCTATATTTTTAAAGGCACAGTGCGCGAAAATCTTGCAATGGGCTGTGAAACCGCTTCCGAACTGGAAATGCGGGAAGCACTTGAACAGGTTGACCTGCTTGGATTTGTCGAAGAAAACGGCGGACTGGAGATGGAAATTCTAGAAAAGGGTGCGAATCTTTCGGGCGGACAGAAACAGCGTCTGGCACTGGCACGTGCCTTGCTGCATGACAGTCCGGTTTACATTTTTGATGAAGCCACTTCCAATGTCGATGTGGAAAGCGAAAATAAAATCATGGAAATTGTACAGGATCTGGCACGCGAAAAGTCGGTTATTCTCATTTCACACAGACTGGCAAACGTGACTGCGGCAGATAAAATTTTATACATGGACCAGGGAAAAATCGCAGAAAGCGGAACACACGAACAGCTTATGGCACAAAATAAAGCCTATGCTGCGCTGTTTAACAAACAACAGGAATTAGAGCATTTCAGAGAGGAGGCGGTATAAATGAAATCAAGAAGCGGTATACAGGTAATGGCAGGACTGATTGGCATGATCCGTCCCCTGCTTTCTAAAATGTGCCTCGCAGTATTAATGGGCTGTGCGGGCAATCTGATGGCGACATTTATCACCGTCTTAGGTGCATACGGACTGACAACCTTGCTTGGACTGACCGGCGGATTAAAGCTTTCGGTGATATTTACACTCCTTGCGGTATTTTCAGTACTGCGCGGTATCCTGCGGTATGCGGAGCAGGCAAGCAACCACTACATTGCATTTAAACTGCTTGCAGAAATCCGTCATCAGGTATTTGCGGCACTGCGAAAGCTCGCACCGGCAAAGTTAGACGGCAGTGACAAGGGAAATCTGATTTCCATTATCACAACCGATATCGAGTTACTTGAAGTATTTTATGCGCATACAATTTCTCCTATTGCGATAGCAATTATTACATCGCTGTTTATGAGCATTTTTATCGGACGGTTTGATGTGCGGCTCGGACTTCTTGCTTTTGTATTTTATGTTATCGTGGGTGCGGGTATCCCGCTGGTAAACGGAAAACTCGGCAGTGCGCTGGGCGGACAGTACCGGAAGCAGTATGGCGGATTAAATACGGCGGTGCTTGACAATCTCTACGGCATGGAAGAAATTATCCAGTATCAGGCAAAGGAAAAACGTCTGAAAAATATTGAGGGCTACACCGATTCCCTTGAAAAGGTCAACAGCCGTTTAAAGAGCAACGAAGCGGTACAGCGGATTGTAACCGATGCCGTGATTTTACTTGCGGGAGCATCTATGCTTGCAGTCAGTATGAACCTTTACTGGGACGGAACAGTGTCCTTTAACGCGGTACTGATTTGTACGGTTGCAATGCTTGGTTCATTCGGACCGGTATCGGCATTATCCGCACTTTCAAACAATCTGACACAGACACTTGCAAGCGGAAACCGTGTATTAAATCTTTTAGAGGAAGAACCGGTCGTGGAAGATGTGACCGACGGTGCGGCTGCGGCAGACGGTGTGATTGCGGCAGAGCATCTCGACTTTACTTACAGCGAAACGGACGGCAGTACACGCCATGTCTTTTCGGATTTTTCAGCGGAATTTAAGCCGGACCGCATTTACGGAATTTTAGGAAAGAGCGGCTGTGGAAAGTCCACCCTGTTAAAGCTGATGATGCGTTTTTATGAAACGGACGGCGGTGCAATTACGTACGGCGGTAAAAATGTCAATGAAATCAATACGGAAGCACTGCACAGACACATTTCCTATGTCACACAGGAAACTTTTTTATTTCAGGATACGATTGAAAATAATATCAAAGTGGCAAAGGCAGATGCGACAAGGGAGGAAGTGTGTGCGGCGGCGAAAAAGGCAGCGATTCACGAATTTATCGAATCCCTGCCAAACGGGTATGACACAAAGCTTTCAGAACTTGGCGATTCACTCTCCGGCGGGGAACGCCAGCGAATCGGCATTGCACGCGCGTTCTTACATGACTGTCCGGTCATCTTCTTAGACGAGCCAACCAGCAATATTGACAGTCTGAACGAAAGTATTATTTTAAAGAGTCTGTATACGGAAAAGCAGGGAAAGCAGATTCTTTTGGTGTCCCACAGAAAGTCAACCATGGCGATTGCTGATACGGTTATCGAAATGAATTGACAAAAGCGGAAAACTGTTATAGAATTTATCCTATCGGATTACTAGGATAAAGGAGAATAAACAGATGCTCACGCAATTTTCAAGAACAGAGCTTTTGCTTGGAAAAGAAGCAATGGAGCGGCTGGCACAGTCACGGGTTGCTGTGTTTGGTGTCGGAGGTGTAGGCGGTTATGTGGTCGAAGCACTTGTACGAAGTGGTGTCGGTGCATTTGACCTGATTGATGATGATAAAGTATGCCTGACGAATTTAAACAGACAGATTATAGCAACCAGAAAAACAGTCGGAAAATATAAGGCAGAAGTGATGGCAGAAAGAATCGCAGAGATTAATCCGCAGGCGGACGTAAGAATTCACAAGTGTTTTTTCCTGCCTGAAAATGCAGAGGAATTTCCGTTTGATGAATATGATTACATTGTCGATGCCGTGGATACGGTGACGGCAAAAATCGCGCTTGTAATGAAGGCACAGGAAATGCAAATTCCGATTATCAGCAGCATGGGTGCGGGCAACAAGTTAGACGGCAGCCAGTTTAAAGTGGCAGATATTTATAAGACAAAGGTCTGTCCGCTGGCAAAAGTCATGCGCCGCGAGTTAAAAAAGCGTGGTGTAAAAAAGCTTAAAGTTGTCTATTCAGAAGAAAAACCGACAAGGCCGATTGAAGATATGTCCATCAGCTGCCGTACAAACTGTATCTGCCCGCCGGGGGCAAAACATAAATGTACAGAGCGCAGGGACATTCCGGGAAGTGTGGCATTTGTTCCGTCCGTTGCGGGACTGATTATTGCAGGCGAAGTTGTCAAAGACCTGTGTGCAGGCAGTGACAGGACAACATTTTCCGGAAAATGGGAACGAACCGGTTTTACATAAGACATGCGGCAAAAAAAGTGCAGGAGAAATGCAGGAAAGAGAGGTGGTACGATGAAGCAGATTTTATGTTTTGGAGATTCAAATACGTATGGACTGGTTCCGGCGACAACAGACCGCTACGGCTGGGGTGTGCGCTGGACAAGCATTATAAATGAAAAACTGGGATTGCAGGAATACCGTGTGATAGAGGAAGGACTTTGCGGCAGGACAACGGTATTTGACGACCCGTTCCGCGAAGGCAGACGGGGAACACAGTTGTTTCCGACACTGCTTGAAACCCATCGTCTGCTGGACTGCATTGTGATTATGCTCGGAACAAATGACTGCAAGACAGTTTACGGCGCATCTGCCGGTGTGATAGCAAAAGGTGTTGAAAAACTGATAGAGCAGGCACAGCGGTTTGCAAAAGATACGCCCATTTTACTGATTTCACCGATTCATCTGGGAGAGGGTGTCTGGGAAAAAGGCTTTGATACGGAGTTTAATGAAAATTCTGTTGCCGTCTCAAAGGGACTGGCAGAGGAGTATCGCAAAGTCAGTGAAAAATACGGGCTGGCATTTTTAAATGCCGCGGATTACGTACAGCCGGGAGCCGCCGACAGAGAGCATCTGGACGAGGAAGGACATCAGCGGCTTGCAGAGGCGGTACTGCACGAAATAAAGAACATAATTGATAAAAAAAATCAATAAAAGTTATTAACAACTAACGCAAATAAGAGTATACTAACCCATAGAGGATTGAAAAAAATTATCAATAAGAGGGCTGGTATTTATGGAGAGTAATCAGAACAGTCTGGAACGCTATCAGCGGACACAGATGAGGAAAGAAAATATTATTGAAAAGCTGCGGGAGCGCGGCTGCCGGATTACAAAGCAGCGGCAGATTCTGCTGGATGTTATTTTAAAAGAGGAATGTTCCTGTTGTAAGGAGATTTATTACAAAGCAGCCCGTCGCGACAGTAAAATCGGAATGGCAACCGTTTACCGCATGATGAATATGCTTGAGGAAATCGGTGCTGTCAGTCGGCGCGGAACGTACAAGGTGTCGGGACTTCCGGCGCAGGACGGGGTATGTCTGGTGGAATTAGAAGATAACAGCACCATTACCGTGTCGATGGCAACGTGGAATCAGATTGTCCAGTGCGGGCTGGAAGCATGCGGCTATACACAGGGGCAGAAGGTAAAATGTGTAGTAGCCGGTCAGCCGGGTGACAGAGAGGAAGAAAAAAGATGGGAACAATTATAATTATTGCAGTACTGGTGGTACTTGTTTTATTTGCATTTCGCGGAAGCTTTGCACACTTTAAGGGCGAAGGCGGCTGCTGTGGCGGTGGCGGCAGTGAGCCAAAGCAAAAAAAGAAAAAGCTGGCTGGTGAAGTCATTGCTACCAAGATTATCAGTATTGAAGGCATGCACTGTGAAAACTGTAAAAATACCGTAGAAAAGTATATCAATCAGATTGACGGTGCATCGGCACAGGTGAATTTAAAAAAGAATATTGCGGTTGTGCAGTTAGACAGACCGGTTGAGGATACAGATTTAAGAACTGCCGTAGCAAGAGCCGGATTTACAGTTGCCGGCATTGAGCAGATGGAGTTGATGAATGAGATAATGATAAGATTTCTCAATAAGGCAAAAAGTAGTGGAAATTTTATCTTAACGGCATTAAAATAGCTGATAAACAAAAAACGGCAAAAACAGGAGGATTTTATTATGTTAAAGAACTTCAAGAAAATTAACACAAAGCACACAGGATTATTTGCAGCAGGCGTATTATTCGGTACTGCGGGAATTAAGATTTTAGCAAGTGAAGATGCAAGAAAACTGTATGCAAACTGCACAGCAGCCGTACTTCGTGCCAAGGAATGTGTCATGAAGACTGCTACAAACATTCAGGAACACGCAGAGGACATCTATGCAGAAGCACAGCAGATTAACGAAGACAGAGCCGCAAAGGAAGCTGTTATTGATGACGAATCAGATTTCGTAGAGGACACAGAAGAAGCAGCAGAAGCCGAGGATGCAGAATAGTTTTTAGAAGGCAATAAAAATGCCTGCGGAATGGAGAAAAGTATGAAGTTTGTCATCAAACATGAAATCCGCGGCAGACTGCATGTTCATCTGATACAAAAACGCATGACGTTTGAGGAAGCAGATACGCTGCAATACTATCTGAGTACAAACAAGTATATTACATCTGTAAAAGTATATCAGCGGACGTGTGATGTTGCGGTAACATATGTAGGCGGCCGCGCGGAAATTATTAAGGCATTCCAGCGGTTTGCGTACAGTAAAGTCGATGTGCCGGACGTTTTTATACAGAATTCCGGCAGGGAACTCAATCAGGAATATTGGGACAAGCTTGTCAACAAAGTGGTACTCCGCTGTGGAAGCAAGCTGTTTTTACCGTATCCGGTGCGGGCAGTGGCTGCCACGATAAAGTCTGTCCGTTATATCTGGGAAGGCATCAAGTGTCTGGCACACGGTAAAATCGAAGTGCCGGTACTGGACGGAACGGCAATCGGCGTGTCTATATTCCGCGGCGATTTCGACACAGCGGGTTCTGTGATGTTCCTGCTTGGAATCGGTGAGATTCTGGAAGAATGGACACATAAAAAGTCAGTGGGCGACCTTGCAAGAAGCATGTCTTTAAATATCGGCAAAGTATGGCTTGTCAGTGACGGACAGGAAGTTTTAGTACCGGCTGAAAATATTCAGGCAGGGGATAAAGTGGTTGTCCATATGGGCAATGTCATTCCGTTTGACGGTATTGTAAGCAGTGGTGAAGCCATGGTCAATCAGGCATCCCTTACAGGGGAATCCCTGCCGGTACGCAAGGCAGAACAGGCATCTGTTTATGCGGGAACGGTTGTTGAGGAAGGCGGGCTGACGATTCAGGTAAAACAGGTCAACGGTTCAAGCAAGTTTGAAAAGATTGTAACGATGATTGAAGAATCTGAGAAGTTAAAATCTTCACTCGAAAGCAAGGCAGAACACCTTGCCGACAGACTTGTGCCTTATACACTCGGCGGAACGGCACTCACTTATCTGTTTACAAGAAATGTGACAAAGGCGTTGTCTGTCTTAATGGTAGACTTTTCATGTGCGTTAAAGCTTGCTATGCCGATATCTGTATTGTCTGCAATCCGTGAGGCAAGTGTCTACAATATTACCGTCAAAGGCGGAAAATATCTGGAAGCAATGGCAGAAGCGGATACGATTGTCTTTGATAAGACCGGTACGCTTACCAAAGCACAGCCGACTGTTGTGGATGTAGTTTCCTTTAACGGAAAAACACCGGACGAGCTGCTCCGGATTGCGGCATGCCTTGAGGAGCATTTTCCGCATTCTATGGCAAAAGCAGTGGTTGATGCGGCACGTAAAAAGAATCTGGTACATGAAGAAATGCACTCTAAGGTGCAGTATATTGTCGCACACGGCATTTCTACAACCATTAATGATAAAAAGGCAGTGATCGGCAGCTATCACTTTGTTTTTGAAGATGAAAAGTGTATTATTCCGGAAGGAATGGAACAGCGCTTTGAAGAACTGCCGTCAGAATATTCACACCTCTATCTTGCGATTGAAGGCGTCTTAGAGGCTGTAATCTGCATTGAAGATCCGCTACGCGAAGAAGCTGCAGCCGTTGTTAATTCTTTGAAATGTGCAGGCATTTCAAAGGTTGTTATGATGACCGGTGACAGCGAGCGTACCGCAAGTGCGATTGCAAAGCGTGTCGGTGTGGATGAATATTATTCAGAAGTTCTGCCGGAGGATAAGGCTTCCTTTATTGAAAAGGAAAAGAAGGCAGGACGGAAGGTTGTCATGATTGGTGACGGTATCAACGATTCACCGGCATTGTCAGCAGCAGATGTAGGGATTGCAATCAGCGACGGTGCAGAGCTTGCAAGGGAGATTGCCGATGTAACGGTAGGTGCGGATAATCTGTACGAAATCGTGACATTAAAGGCAATCAGTAACGGACTGATGAAACGGATTCATAAGAACTACAGAACGATAGTAGGATTTAATTCGGGTCTGATAGTGCTGGGCGTTGCAGGTGTGCTTGCGCCGACAACATCAGCAATGTTACATAATACATCAACGCTTTTAATCAGCTTAAAGAGCATGGAAAATGTGCTTTCATAAGAAAAAAGCGGTATTCCACCAGCATTTGGAATACCGCTTTTTTGCGGTGCGCCTGCCTTGGCGCACCATTTATGGTAGCTGCACGTTATTATTGATAGTTATATTATTATTGATAATCACACACATCAATCATCGATTCTAACAGTTCTTTTTCTTCAGGAATATGTTTTGTCATACGGGCGGCAGCTACGATTGGAAGCATGAATGGACGTAGCGGCGGTCGGTATGGGTCTTTTTGCAGAAATCAACAAGATATTTTTCCGCAAAGCTTTCATCTACCAGCTTTAACATTAAATATGTGTTGGCAACATCGGCACTGGCATTGCCCTGTGTGGCATGAACCCAGTCAACGGCAGTGATAGCGGTAATCTTTCCGGCATCGTCCGTTTCAACAAGGATATTGTCCGGGCAATAGTCGCCGTGGCAGAGCTTATTGTGCTTTGGCAGCGATTCCAGCCGGGTAGACAGCTCATATTTAATATTGGAATCCAGTTCCAGTTCATTAATCTGGCGCACCAGCTTATCCTTTAACTTTAATAGCAGTGGGTTGGAGCGCTTATTAAAAGCAATCTGATAATCTACCATGGCATGCACGTAGCTGTCAATATTTTCAGGGTGTTCCTTGATTAATTGTGTCAGCGTTACCCCTTTTGCATATTCACTGGTGATAACCCACTGACCGTCTTCTACGGAAACGCTTAAAATCTTTGGAATATCCAGCCCAGTGTCTTCAACACGGGCTGTATTTAACGCTTCATACAAAACATCGGTTTTGCTGTAGTCCGGGGCAAAAACCTTGCGGACTGTATTGCCGTCTTTGTAAACGGCTTTGGTATCTTTTTTAGAAATGCAGTTGTTCATATTCATATCCTTTCTGCCATACCGGCAAATATCATAATGTCACAAATCACAAATCAGCAGCAGATTTATTTACCGTAGTAAGCTTTTAAATACATTTCCTTGATTTCACGCATGAGCGGATAACGAGGATTTGCACCGGTACACTGGTCATCAAAGGCCTGTTCTACCATGTCATCTAATGTATCTAAGAAATATTTTTCATCTACGCCGTAATCTTTAATTGTCTTTTTAATACCGACCTTTGCTTTTAATTCTTCGATAGCGGTAAGGAAGTTTTCAAATTTTTCATCGTCATTCTTGCCCTGAATACCAAGGAAGTTTGCACATTCTAAGTAACGCTCCTTGCAGTGCGGATATGCATACTGTGAAAATGTACCCATTTTTGCCGGTACTTCTGCGGCATTAAAACGCATGACATCGGTAATTAAAATGGCATTGGCAATACCGTGCGGGAGGTGGTGGAAAGCACCCAGTTTATGTGCCATAGAGTGGCATACCCCTAAAAATGCATTGGCAAATGCCATACCAGCCATCGTAGATGCGGTTGCCATCTGTTCACGGGCTTTGGCATCATGCGGACCGTTTTCATAAGCCGCAGGCAGATAAGTGAAAATATTTTTCATTGCCTTTAAAGCAAGACCGTCTGTGTAGTCGGTTGCCATAATAGAAGCGTAAGCCTCCAGCGCATGTGTTAAGGCATCAATACCGGAAGCGGCAGTTAAGCCTTCGGCTGATCCATCATCATGTCGGCATCAATAATTGCCATTTTAGGAAGCAGCTCGTAGTCTGCAAGCGGATATTTGATACCGGAATCCTGGTCTGTAATAACGGCAAACGGTGTTACCTCGGAACCTGTACCGGAAGAAGTCGGAACAGCGATAAAATAAGCTTTTTCGCCCATTTTCGGGAAGGTGTAAATACGTTTGCGGATATCCATAAAGCGCATTGCCATATCCATGAAATCAGCTTCCGGATGTTCATACATTACCCACATAATCTTACCGGCATCCATAGCGGAACCGCCGCCGATAGCGATAATGCAGTCCGGCTCAAACAGACGCATGGCTTTTGCACCCTCTTGTGCGCAGGCAAGTGTCGGATCCGGGGCTACATCGTAAAATGTGGTATGCACAATACCCATTTCATCGAGTTTATCTGTGACACATTTTGTATAGCCGTTTTTATATAAGAACTGGTCGTTACGATAAAGACGCGTTTCTTTCCCATAACCGTTTTTAATTCATTTAAAGCAACAGGCAGACAGCCCTTCTTAAAATACACCTTTTCAGGGGCACGGAACCAAAGCATATTTTCTCTCCTTTCAGCAACGGTTTTTACGTTAATCAGATGCTTTACACCGACATTTTCAGAAACAGAGTTGCCGCCCCATGATCCGCAGCCCAGTGTGAGGGAAGGTGTCATTTTAAAGTTGTAAAGATCACCGATTCCGCCGTGGGAAGAAGGGGTGTTGATTAATACACGGCAGGTCTTCATCGCTTCTGAGAATACGGCAACCTTTTCGCTTTCCGTTGCGGTATTAATATAAAGAGAAGAAGTATGACCATAGCCGCCGTCTGCGATTAAGTGGCTTGCCTTATCAACTGCATCGTTAAAATCCTTTGCCTTGTACATAGCCAGTACAGGAGAGAGCTTTTCATGGGCAAATTCTTCTGAAATATCCACAGAAGTGACTTCGCCGATTAAAATCTTTGTGTCTTCTGGAACGGTGACACCGGCGAGTTTGGCAATCGTATAAGCACTCTGACCGACAATCTTGGCATTCAATGAGCCGTTGATGATAATGGTCTTACGGACTTTGTCAATTTCATCTTTTGCAAGGAAATGACAGCCACGCTTTGTAAATTCCTCTTTGACCGGTTTGTAAACGGCGGTATCGACAATGACAGACTGCTCGGAAGCACAAATCATGCCGTTATCAAAAGTTTTTGAATGAATAATGGAGTTGACCGCAAGAATAATATCAGCCGAAGCATCAATGATTGCCGGGGTATTGCCTGCGCCAACACCGAGAGCCGGTTTGCCGGAAGAATAAGCGGCTTTTACCATGCCCGGACCGCCGGTTGCAAGGATAATGTCGGCTTCCTTCATCAGGGTATTGGTAAGCTCCAGAGAAGGAACATCCACCCAGCTGATAATGCCCTTTGGTGCGCCTGCGGCAACAGCAGCTTCCAGTACAACCTTAGCGGCAGCATGGTGCTTTCCTTTGCACGAGGGTGTGGCTGATAATAATTCCGTTACGTGTTTTTAAACAAATCAAAGTCTTAAAGATCGCTGTTGAGGTAGGATTTGTTGTTGGAATAACAGCGGCAACGACACCGATCGGTTCAGCAATGCGCTTGATTCCGTAAGCACTGTCCTCCTCAATAACGCCGCAGGTCTTTGTATCTTTGTATGCATTGTAAATGTATTCGGAAGCATAGTGGTTCTTGATGACTTTATCTTCCACAATGCCCATGCCGGTTTCGGCAACTGCCTGTTTTGCAAGAGGGATTCTTGCTTTGTTGGCAGCGAGTGCCGCAGCTGCAAAGATTTTATCGACCTGCTCCTGTGAATAGGTTGAAAAAATCCGCTGTGCTTCACGGACTTCTTCAATGCGCTTTTCCAGTGCTTCAACAGTATCAACAATCATAATATTCTTTTCTGACATTTGATGACCTCCAATTTTGTGTAGATTAAGATTGATAATTTATTAACAATGATAGTATACCGTACTTTATGAACTTTGTCAACAATTTAACAATATTGAAAGAAAAAAATTGCTGTGATAATATTTATATATAAGACAATAAGGGGGTTTTTATGATGGATAATTATGGTTTTTACACAGGAAAAAGCTTTGATGTATATGAGTTTTTCGGGTGTCATACAGATGAAAATGGTGCGGTGTTCAGGGTGTTTGCACCGGCGGCAGTCCGGATTAGTGTTATCGGGGAGTTTAACGGCTGGCAGGATACACCGATGAATAAAATCGGTGACGGCAATTTCTGGGCGGTCTATATTGAAGGGGTCAAGCCGGGGCAGATGTACAAATATAAAATTTATAAGCCGGACGGCAGCTGTATGGACACTGTGACCCATACGGATATGGTATGGAGCTGCGCCCTGCTTCGGCTTCGATTGTAAGAAATCTGTACGGCTATGAATTTCAGGACGATGCATGGATGAAAAAGCGCAGTAACGGGGTGGCTTCGGCATTAAATATTTATGAAATCCATGCGGGTTCGTGGAAAAAACCGCAGAATGGGTGGTACCGGTATGATGAGCTTGCCACGCAGTTAGTTCCTTATTTAAAGGAGTACGGATACAATTATATCGAGCTGCTTCCGATTGGAGAGCATCCGTGTGACGAGTCGTGGGGATACCAGTGCAGTGGCTTTTACAGTCCGACTTCACGGTATGGCACGCTGGACGATTATAAAAAAATGATTGATATCCTGCACCACAATGACATCGGTGTGATCATGGATTTTGTGCCGGTACATTTTGCGCTGGATGCGTATGCACTGGCAAAGTTTGACGGAACGGCGCTGTATGAGTATCCGCATAAGGACGTTGGAAACAGTGAGTGGGGAAGCTGTAATTTTATGCACTCCCGCGGCGAGGTGCGCTCCTTTTTACAGTCCTGTGCGAATTACTGGCTGAAGGAATACCATGTAGATGGTCTGCGCATGGATGCCATCAGCAATATGATTTACTGGCAGGGCAATCCGGCGCGCGGTGTGAATAAGGATGCCGTTGCATTTTTACAGAACATGAATGAAGGACTGGTAAACAGACACAGTGGCATTTTGCTGGCGGCGGAGGATTCCACGGTGTATCCGGGTGTGACAAAGCGCGTGGCGGAAGGCGGACTTGGGTTTACCTACAAATGGGATATGGGCTTTATGCATGATACGCTTGAATATTTCCAGAAAGATACGGGAGAACGTTTAAACAACCGTAATAAGCTGACATTTTCCATGCATTATTTTAAAGATGAGCGGTATCTGCTGGCATTTTCGCATGATGAGTCGTGCATGGCAAGGCGACAATTATTCAGAAAATGAACGGCGATTATGACAGAAAGTTTCCGCAGGCGCGTGCGCTGTATGCGTATATGGCGGCTCATCCGGGCAAGAAACTCAATTTTATGGGCAATGAGATTGCACATTTCAGGGAATGGGACGAAAAGCGCGAGCAGGACTGGAATCTTTTGGATTTTCCGAAGCACCGCGAATTTGCGGCATATATGCAGGCATTAAATCACCTGTATCTTTCAGAGGAAGCGCTGTGGAACGATTACAGCGGGAACGGCTTTGAATGGGTCCATGCGGTATCCCAAAACTACCCGGATACGGAACATTCCTGTGTGTTTGCATGGAAGCGCCGTTCGGAAAACGGCAGACAGCTGTTGTGTGTATTCCAGTTTGCAGACCGCGCAGACTGCGTGACACTGCCGCTTTCAGAAGATGAAAAACCGGAACTGGTATTCGATACGGACTGGACGGAATTTGGCGGGGCGGCACCAAAGCAGGATGAGGTTCTGACGGCTCAAAACGGCAGAGCGGTAACGAAAATGGCGGCGTTTTCTGCAAAGTTTTTTGTGGTTGGGAAGCGTGACGAGGAAGAAACAGATAACATGGGAGCAGACACTACAGAAGCCGGTGAGCCGATAACCGCAGAACCAATAGAAAAATTGTCGGAAAATTCATCCGTAAAACTTGTAGACGGTGCATGGTTTGACCGTGCGGTGGTGTATCACATTTATCCGCTGGGATATTGCGGTGCACCGCAGTATAACGAGGGTGAAAAGACACAGGGAAGCCGCATTTTAAAGGTTCTGGATAGAATTGGGCATTTAAAGGCACTGGGGGTCAATACGATTTATTTCGGACCGGTATTTGAATCACTGTGGCACGGGTATGATACCTCGGATTATTACAGAACCGATTCGCGGCTAGGCAGTATGAAAGATTTTCAAAAAGTTTTCAGGGCATTAAAGGAAAATGGCTTTAAAATCGTGCTGGACGGTGTGTTTAACCATGTCGGCAGAGGTTTTGAACCGTTTCGGGACTTGCAGGAAAAAGGAGAAGCTTCCATATATAAAGACTGGTTCTGCAATGTGCATTTTGGCAGCAGTACACCACTGGGTGATGCATTTTCCTATGATACATGGCAGGGCAACTGGGAGTTAGTCAAGCTGAACCTGAAAAATAAGGCAGTAGTAGACCACCTGCTCGGTGCAGTAAAAATGTGGGTGGAAACCTTTGATATCGACGGACTGCGTCTTGATGCGGCAGACTGCATTGATAAAGAATTTTTCAAGCAGTTAAAGGTGTATACACAGGGATTAAAGAAAGATTTCTGGCTGATGGGCGAGATTATCCATGGTGATTATAAGATGTGGGCGAATCCCGATATGATGCATTCCGTGACGAATTATGAGTGCTGGAAGGGCATTTATTCAAGTCACAATGATAAAAATTATTTTGAAATCGCCCATTCCTTAAGACGTCAGTTTGCAAAGGGCGGTATTTACGAAAATCTGCGCCTGTACAATTTTTTAGATAACCACGATGTCAACCGCATTGCAAGTCTGCTTAAAAATCCGGCGGATTTGGAAAATGCGTATACCATGCTGTTTTGTATGCCGGGCATCCCATCCGTATATTACGGCAGTGAATGGGGCATTGCCGGAGTGAAAACAAGCGGAAAAGAAGCAGACCTGCCGGTTCGTCCGCCGATTGAAGAAGCGGAAGCGGCCAAGCGGGATACAAAGCTGGAAAAGCATATTGCGGCACTTGCCAGACTCAGACAGACGACCAATGCACTGGTTTACGGTGAATATGCCGATATTCTGGTTCGCAATGAACAGCTTGTGTTTGTCAGACAGTATAATAAGGAAGCGGTGATTGCGGCATTTAATATTGCGGATACAGCGGTGTCACTGGATTTTGAATGGCAGGGTGAAAAATATGCGGTTGAACTTGCACCGCATGACAGTCGTGTGATTGTAAAAGAATAAGAGGGGGAATTATGGGGACAGAAAAATGTCAGAAACGCGTCCTGGTTGTAGAGGATAATGAACTGAACCGGAAAATTGCCGCACAGGTGATTGAAGATGAGGGCATTTTAACGGAATGTGCCATCGACGGTCTGGAAGCGGTAAAAAAGGTCAGGGAAGCACCGGAGCATTATTTTGATTTGATTTTAATGGATGTCCAGATGCCGGGGTTAAACGGCTATCAGGCAGCAGAGCAGATAAGAGGTCTTGGAAGGTGCGATACCAGTGCTGTACCGATTCTTGCCATGACGGCATACACATTTCCGGAAGACTTGAAGCGGGCAGAACAGTCGGGAATGAGCGGATATATTGCGAAGCCGCTGGATATGGACGTTTTATATGAAAAGCTGGAGCAGTGGCTTGTGAAAATGTAGTGATATTTAATTAAACGTATTGTCATCATGGTAAATGTGTGATATAGTATTTAAAACTAGATGAGTTGGTTCACACATGCAGGAGGACAGTAATGGGTTATAAGATTTTAATTGACAGCTGTGGAGAGATTCCGCAGTCACTGATGAGTACAGGAGTTGTTGAAAATATTCCGCTGAGTATTATGGTGGAAGATGAAACAATTATAGATGATGAAACATTTGATCAGAAAAGTTTTCTGGAAAAGGTAGCAAAGAGCAAAAACTGCCCGAAGTCGGCATGTCCGTCACCGGAAGGCTATATGAAGGCATTTGAGTGTGAAGCGGACAGAATCTATGTTGTTACGCTTTCATCAAAATTAAGTGGTTCTTACAACAGCGCAGTGCTTGGCAAAAATCTCTATGAAGAAGAATACAGCGACAAACAGATTGTTGTACTTGATTCTAAATCGCATCAGTCGGTCAGACCCTGATTGCCATGAAGATTGTAGAAGCAGAGGAGGCCGGACTGTCCTTTGAAGAAGTTATTGCAAAGGCAGAGCAGTTCCGTGAAGAAGAACACACCTATTTTGTACTGGAATCACTTGAAACACTGCGTAAGAACGGCAGATTAAGTAATTTAAAGGCACTGGCGCAGATGTACTTAATATTAAGCCTGTTATGGGGGCTGATCCCGACGGCAATATTGTCCAGCTGGATAAGGCAAGAGGCATGAAAAAGGCACTCGATAAAATGGTAACACAGATGTTTAAGAATGTCGGCAATACGGAGGAAAAGGTACTTGCAATTTCACACTGCAACTGTCTGGAGCGGGCAGAATGGGTGAAAGAACTGGCACTTTCCAAAGGCACATTTAAGGATTGTTTTATTGTGGATACCCGCGGTATCAGCAGTCTGTATGCCAATGACGGCGGCATTATTATGGTTGTATAATGAAAATAAAACGAAAAAAGGTAGGGGCAGTATTTCTGCTTATAATTTTATGCAGTTTCTTTGTATCCGTGGCGGTAGAACCGTTTTGGTACGGGGAGAGCGTACAGGCGGACACAATGAACGCAGCACCACAACTGGCAGTGCAGACCGTGAGTTTAGAGCAGACGGCATTACAGATAAGGATAAATGCTACACTGCCGATATTTTTAGCTGCCGTGGCAGTGATTTTGGCGGCAGGCAGGCAGTCAGCCCGGTATTTTCCGAAACTGCGGCAGATACATATCGGGGACAGCCGGGAGATTATCTGCTATATTCATAAGACGGATGGAAAAAAGAAAAACGCTTCTATGTAAAAATCACAAAATCGTATTATAAAATACAGACATAGGAGTGTATATAATGAAATTTCATTTATCAAACCTGTTTAAAGGACGAAAGGCACTGGCAGAGCAGGAAGAAGCATCCGGGGAAATGAATATTTTAAAGGCAGGACTGCTGGAAAAGCCGGAAAGTGCCATTGCGCAGGCAAGACTGGCGGCAAAGCTGATGTTTGATGAAACAAAAGATGCGTCAATACTGGCTGCAGGGCTTCTAAAGGACTACGAAGAAAATGCTATATGCAGATTAAAAAAAGTGAAGAAAAAGTAGATTTATATGAAGACCAGATTTGTAATTATCTGCTTGAGATTTCAAAAAGGAAGCTGACGACCGCTGAGAGCCAGCGTGTATCGGTTCTGTTACATACGGTAAATGACCTTGAAACAATCAGTGACTGTACCTGCAGTATCGGTCTGGCGTACTGGAATATGTATGAGAGAAATGCGGAATTTTCGCAGGAAGCCGCGCAGCAGCTTGAACTGGCGCAGCAGGCAGTGCGGGAAATGCTTGAAAAGACCCGGGCGATGTTTGACGATATCCGGCAGATTCAGGAAGTCTATGCGTATCATCAGTCGTCAGTGAGCTGTTAGACCGGCTTCGTGAAAAACACATTGAACGGCTGAAAAGCAGCCGGTGTATGGTGGAGAGCGGGCTGGTACTGACAGACCTTATCAACTATTACGAAAGAATTGCCGTGCGCTGTCAGCGGATTGCAGGGTATCTGATGCAGGAGGGCAATGAGGCACTGAAAATCCACGGACATGAATACTGGTTTCCTGCAAAGGATTACCGGGAGTTATATGAAGGCTGCAGAGAACGGTATCTGGCAGAGGATTAGATTATTTGATTATTTGCGCAGGAGTTTTAACTCCTGCGCAGTTTTTATTGCCTGTTGCCGGTTCGTTGTATCTAATTTCTGAAAAATATTTTTGCAGTGAAACTTTACGGTATTGACAGAGATGTCCAGATAGTCAGCAATCTGGACATTACTTCGCCCGTCTGCAATCAGTGTCAGAACATGAAGTTCTGTCTGAGTAAGCGGCGTGAATTTTTCACAGCGTTTGCGCAGATAATCCGGATAAAGAAGCCCCATTTCCTTCGATAACGTAATAATCCGATCAAGATAGGCATCCTCAAGTCCGTGTGTTTTCCGGTAACTGCGAAGAAGCAGATACATTTGTTCACCTTCATCTGCAGCCAGTCTGTCAAAGCGGCGGCGTTTTATGATTGGAAGTGTCACATCCAGAAGCTGATAAGCACGGGTGTTTTGCTCAACTTGCATGGAAGATGGATACATATTATAATCAGTGGCATGAATATAGCGTCGGTCAGTCACATATTCTTGGAGATCAGTACTGGAGGGAGTCGAATCAGTATCCGACGGTTTATGTCGGCGGTCATGATGTGTGTTCTCTGTCACGGACGCACAGAAGATATTGTGTGGCAAGAACGTGTACATCGGCATGGTACCGCTATGAATTAAGTGTGTATAATATTTATCATCGTGACTGGTGTCACAGCATTGATTATGTGCAGACTGCTTATAATACATATGAGCTTCAGCCTTTGAACGCACTTGCACAGTATGCAAAGCAGGAAACACCGGTTTTTAATGCCGGTGATGCGGCAGGACAGAACTGTCAGGACCTTAAATGGTTAAAAGCAATCAATGAAAAGATAGATGCAAACCAATACTATGTATACGAAAGACATGATAATGGAGTAGTATATAATTATAAGACAGATAAAGTCTGGAAGCAGGTAGATAATCCGCTGAAAAATGGTTATCCGAGAGGTGTTACTACAATGGCATTTTTTCGGATTGCGAAGTAACACAATTATTTTACAAAAAAATCAGTGGACAAATAGAAAAAGTTTGGAATAATTCAGGATGAATCAGTGAAAAAATATTATAAATGGTAATTTTAATGTTGAAATTAAGTTCAAAAACAGATAAAATTGAACTTAAATAGTAAAGGCTGAACTTGATGGGTGGTAAAATGAGAAATTTTGATTATAAAAAACTGGCTGAAAAAACTGGGATAATGAAATATTGCTTCTTTGTTCTAAAATTCATGAATATAAAGGCAGACAGGAGCTTTTTATAAGACAAAAACCTGCCCAGTTAGGCAGACTGATTGAGATTGCCAGAATTCAGAGTACAGAGGCATCAAACAGAATTGAGGGCATTGTAACGACAAGCACGCGCATAAAACAGCTTGTGGCAGAAAAGACTGCCCCCAAAACAGAGATGAGAAAGAAATTCTTGGATACAGAGATGTTTTAAATACCATTCATGAAAGTCATGAGTATATTGATATTACACCGAATAACATATTACAGCTCCATAGGGATTTGCTTAAACATGCAGGCTTTTCATACGGAGGTTCTTTTAAAAATGTACAGAATTACATTAAGGAAACAAGACCGGACGGAACGGAGATTGTAAGATTTATGCCGCTTGCACCCTATGAAACACCGGGTGCGGTTGAGGCAATTTGCAGGAGTTTTGTAGAAACAGCGGCACTTGAAATTGTCGACCCGCTTATCTTAATTCCGGCGTTTATTTGTGATTTTTGTGCATTCATCCATTTAATGACGGAAACGGCAGAATGAGCCGTCTGTTGACACTCCTTCTTTTATACAAATGCGGGTATGAAGTGGGAAAGTATATTAGTATTGAAAAGCAGATTGAGAAGACAAAAGATGTGTATTATGATGTGCTTCAGAAAATAGATTACGGTTGGCATGAAGAAGAAAATGATGTAACACCGTTTATCAAGTATAATCTGAAAATGATTCTTGCTTCGTATATTGAATTTGAAGAAAGAGTCGGTGTAATGGATAATTCGGGATTAAAGAGTTCTGCATATGATATTGTAAAGGCATATGCAGACAATAAACTGGGAAAATTCACGTCAGCCGATGTGCTTGCAAACTGTCCGACAGTAGGAAGAACTTCTGTATTTAATGCGCTAAAGAAATTAACAGAAGAAGGATATATACAAAAACACGGAGAAAGAAGGCATACATTTTATGTAAAGACATCAAAATCCCCGTGGTAAGTCCAAACAGATAAAATTAAGTTCAAAAGTTTATAGAATATATTCAGTCCTCATTGTGAAGTCGTCTGCGAGTTTTGCGGTATTTGGCAGGAATCTTTTTAAGCGGTATGGTTTCGGGTGCATGGGTTGAACCTGCTTCTTTGGCGGTTTCATAATACCAGCACTTGTAATCAAGTGTATCAAGAGTTTCCTGAAGCTCTGCCATCTGCGCACGCAGGATTTCACGCTGCTTATAAAATAATTCAAGGCGCTGTTCAATCGTTTCATCGCCCTGTAGGGCAAGATTGATGTACTCGCGGATATCTTTTAAAGGCATACCGGCTTTTTTTAAACAGCTGATGATTTTTAACCAGCCGTAGTCGGATTCCTGAAACATACGGATTCCGCCCGGAGAGCGCTCGACAAAGGGAAGCAGCCCCTCTTTATCGTAGTAGCGCAGTGTTGAAGCCGGAACATCAAGCATTTTTGCCATTTCACCAACAGTATAAATCATAATAATCCTCATTTCTGAGCGACTTTGTCGTGAAAGTTGCGATGAGAAAATTCGCGCAGGCGATTTTCTCATCTGCAATCAGGGGAGATTTGTTTTCGCTCAGAAAACAAATCACCGTGTGAAATATGCTATCAACACATTTTT